>Ga0193726_1002410_pt1 | contig 12717 bp, 11 predicted proteins | sample H2c1metaG_FD_144928 | JGI IMG/M metagenome (GOLD analysis project Ga0193726, IMG submission 144928) | Soil microbial communities from a riparian zone of the East river system, Colorado, United States - H2c1 | ecosystem: Environmental > Terrestrial > Soil > Riparian zone | place: USA: East River... | reverse complement strand
GATCGCCGCCCGGCTTGAAGCCGGGTGACGTCGGCCGGTTGGCAAGAGGGGAGCTGTCGCGTGATCTACGAGAAACCCGTCTTCAAGCCGGGCGGCGATCGCTACATGCTGATCGAGTTCGGCGACGAGCTGAACCTGGCGCTGAACTTCACGGCCCATAGCCTGGGTGACGCCATCGCCCAGTCCGGCATGAAGGCGGTGATCGAAAGCGCGCCCTGCTTCGCGTCGCTGTTGCTGCATTACGAGCCCGACCTGATCAGCTTCTCCGACCTCAGGCGCGAGATGGTGTCGCTGATCGACACCCTGGGCTCGTCCGCCGAAATCGAACTGCCGAGCCGCCTGTTCTACTTCCCGACCTGCTACCTCGACCCGTGGACCAAGGCCTGTGTCGAGGATTACTCGGCCAAGATAACACCCAAGAAATGGGATGCCGAGTATGTCGCCGAAATCAACGGGCTGAGCGGGCCCGAACAGCTGGTGCGCGTGCATTCCGGCACGGAATACTGGGTGGCGTCGCTGGGTTTCTGGCCCGGCCTGCCGTTCCTGATGCCGCTCGACCCGCGCTCGCGCCTGACGGCACCGAAATACAATCCGCCGCGCACCTGGACGCCGCAGGGCACCGTCGGCATGGGAGGTGCTGCTTCGGCGATCTATCCGGTGGCGACGCCCGGCGGCTATCAGATCTTCGCTCGCATCCCGATTCCGATCTGGGACACCGAGCGACGATTTCCTGAGTTCGAACACTCGATCTGCCTGTTCAAGCCGGGCGACCGCATCAAGTTCGTGCCCTGCTCGGTCGAGGAATTCAAGGAGACCGAAGCGCAGGTCGCGGCCGGCACCTATGTCTACAACGTCGTCGGCTACCAGAAGTTTTCGGTGCGCCAGTACAGCGACTGGCTGGCCACCGTCGACGCCAGCAAGCGGTTCTAGGAGCGCGCGCCCATGATCGACGTCGTGGTAGCGGGCCTGGAAACCTCCGTGCAGGACTTTCCCGGCCGCATCGGCTTCTGGAACCAGGGCTTTCCCCCGTCCGGGCCCTTCGATTCGTGGTCGTTCCGCCTGGCCAACCTGCTGGTCGGCAACCCGGCGGGAGCGGCCGGGCTGGAATGCCAGTATGTCGGCCCGACCTTGCGGTTCACAGAGGCGGCGGTGATCGCCGTAACCGGCGCCGACATGACCCCGACGCTCGACAGTGCGCCGGTGCCGCTGTGGCGGAGCGTTGCGGTGGAGGCGGGTCAGACGCTGAAGATGGGCCCGGCGAAATTCGGTACGCGCGCCTACATCGCCATCGCCGGCGGCATCGACACCGTGCCCTGGCTCGGTTCACGCTCGACCTTCCACAAGGCGGGCGTCGGCGGCCTGGCCGGCAGCGCGCTGAAGAAGGGATCGCAGATCCCCGTTGCCTATGCCGCCGGCACGCCGGGCCGCAGCGTGAAGCCGGAATGCCGGCCGGAATTTTCCAGCAACAAGCAGTGGCAGATCGAGGTCGTGCCGGGACCCGATGATGACTGGATCGACGAAGCCGGGCAGGCGCGCTTTCTCGGCAGCGACTGGAAATTGTCGGGCAAGAGCGATCGGACCGGCTTTCGTCTCGACGGGCCGCAATGGACCTTCACCGCGAAGGCCTATGACAAGTTGCCGGAGAACGGTTCCGAACCGTCCAACATCATCGACCACGGCTATCCGCTGGGCGCCATCAACCTCGCCGGCCAGACGCCGATCATCCTGGTCAGCGACGGCCCCAGCATGGGCGGCTTCATCAATCCCTATACGGTGCCATCGGCCGCCTTCTGGAAACTGGGTCAGTCGCGTCCGGGCGACATCTACCGCTTCAAGGCGGTGTCGGTCGACGAGGCGCAGGCGCTGCGGCGCACGCTGGACGCGTTGTGCAGCGAGAGCAGCCTGGCATGACGCCTTTCATGAGCATCACGACATCGAGGTGAATTTCCATGGGCGAACGGATCGAAACCCAAGTGCCGGGCAATATCTGGAAAGTCCTGGTAAAGCCCGGCGATGCGGTCAAGGCGGGCGACACGCTGTTCATCATGGAAGTGATGAAGACCGAGGTGCCGCATGACGCCAGCGTCGACGGCACCGTCGCCGAGGTGCGCATCGTCGAGGGCGAGGAAGGTCTGGAAGCCGGCATCCTGGCCATTGTGATCACATAGTGTCCCGTTTCGATTGACAGCATAGCTGTCGCGTCGCATCCTGAGCGCGCTCACCAAGGGACGCAGAGACCGCATGGTTGCAACAGAATTGCTTTCAAATGCCGGTGCCGGCGCTCTCCTGATCGGCTTCAGCGATCTCAAGCGGACACGCCAGGAACGGCCTCTTGTGATCACAAGGGGCCATGGCGTCTTCATCATCGATGAAGACGGAAGGGAGATCCTGGAAGGCTCTTCGTCGTTCTACTGCGCCGCCCTGGGCTACAGCGATACGCGGCTGGTCGAGGCTGCGACCCGCCAGCTCACCCAGCTGCCGTTCTACACGACGGGCATGCATCGCACCGTCGACGTCGCCATGGCTTTGGCGGACAAGCTGAAGTCGCTGGTGCCGATCGCCGACGCGCATGTCGCCATCAACTGCACCGGTTCGGAGGCGGTCGACTTCGCGCTGAAATTCATGCGCTACCGCAACGTCGCGCGCGGCGAGCCGCAGCGTCGCCGGTTCATCTCCCGATGGGGCAGCTACCATGGTGGCACGATCGCCTCGGCCGCGCTCGGCGGCGGGCGCGAGCTGCATGACTCCTTCGCCCTGCCGATGGACGATTTCCTGTTCGTCAGCCAACCCAACTGGCCGGCGGGCGCCGAGCCCGGCGAAAGCGAGGCCCAGTTCACCGCCCGTCTCGTGGCCGAGCTCGAGCGCACGATCGAGGCCGCCGGGCCCGACACCATCGCCGGCTTCGTAGCCGAACCCATAAGCTTCTCCTGCGGCTTCTTCCCGCCGCCGGCCGGATATTTCGCCGGCGTGCGCGAGGTGCTCGATCGCCACGGCATCCTGTTCCTCGACGACGAGGTGATCTGCGGCTACGGCCGCACCGGCGAGCTGTTCGCCGCCGGAGCGATGGGCCTCCGGCCCGACATGATGTCGCTGGCCAAGGGCATGACCAGCGGTTACTTCCCGGTCTCGGCCACGATCATCAGCGGCGAGCTTTACGACTGGCTCGAGCAGGGCAGCGACCGGCGTGGCAGCTTCGCCCATGCGACGACCTGCTCGGGCCATCCGGTCGGCGCCGCGGTGGCGCTGGAAATGCTGCGCATCGTCGAGGAAGACAAGCTGCTGGAGCAGGTGCGGGCGCGCATTCCCGCCCTGCACCGCCACATCCACGCGCTGGCGGACCATCCTGTCGTCGGCCATGTGCGCGCTTACGGCTTGGCCGGTGCGCTGACGCTCACCGCAGCGAAACTGAAAGGTGGCGCCGCAGCCGCAGCCGATGGCGGCGTGGCAAAGATGGGCGCCGTCGGCAGGATTCTCGGCCAGGTGATGCTCGATCACGGGGTGATCGTGCGCGTGACCGGCGACAATGCCGTCATCGCGCCGCCGCTGATCATCCAGGAGCAGGAGATCGACGAGCTGTTCCGCCGGCTGCGCGCCGCGCTCGACGACACCGAAGCCCAGCTCGCGCGCCTGTGACGGGCGCCCCCAGCAATGACACGAGGTTTGGGAGGTTTGGGAGGTTTCCGAGGTTTGGGAGGTTAGCTGCACGGCGGGGGTTAGCGCAGTTAGCGCAGTTAGCGCACCCCGTTTTGGCCTCCTTGACGGCGCCCGATGTGCTGGCATCGCCTGCACGTGAAGGTCCACTTTCAGGTTTTCGACATTTCCGCCATTTCCGCCGCACCCACGCGAGGTTTCCGCCACCGCAGGCCGAGCGGCAGTTCGGACCTTCGAAGCGTTGCGGCGAATGACCATGACGTCGCTCCTTTCTCGAAACCGGAGATATAATCCTTTCTTAAGTAAAATTCAATATAGTTTAGTAATAGTTTTGCCTCGGAAAACGGGCGGGAAAGGGGACGTGCCGACGAAGCGGGCACCTGAGAGGGTAGAGCGTCCCGGCATCGGCGATTCGACAGAATCATCCGCGCTTCGCACGGCTCTTCAGGATGAGGCTGGCTTTGAGATGATCTGGCTCTAAGTCCAGCGCAGGCGCTTGTAGACGTAGGTATGGAACGTCCGGATGTCGGCGGCGCGCAGGTCCCGCGCGCGGGCGGCGTCATGATCGCGAATGGCCTCGGCGATCTGCTCCTGCAGCGGCAGGCTGAACCAGAAAAAGGGGTCCTCCGCCGAGATATCACCGCCGAAGGCTGCCGCGATATGAGGCGCGCAGCGCAGCCGAAGGTTTGAAATATAGCCGATGAACGGCTCGGAATGGCTGGCCTTGGCGAGCTGCATCGCCCACAGGCCGGTGCCCTCCACGAAAGTGTGCACGTCGCGGCGGCGCAGCGCCTGCCACATCCCGTCGGTGATCTCGGCCATGCGGTCGACCTCTTCACCGGTCGCGACCTCCGCCGCGATTGCCGCGGCGTCGCTTTCGATCAGGCAGCGGATCCGCCACAGCTCGTCGATCTCCCGGCGCGACAGCTCGGGAACGACGATGGCGCGGTTGGGTTGCAGCTCCAGCGCCTGCTCGGCCGCCAGTCGGCTCACCGCCTCACGCACCGGCATGATACTGGTGCCCAGTCGTTCGGCCAGGCCCCTCAAGGTAAGCGCCGTGCCGGGCAGAAAGTCGCCTCGCATCAGCGCGGCGCGTAGCTCGCGATGGGCGCGCTGCGCCAGGGTTTCGGCCGACGATGCATGGTCGGAGGCGATGCGATGGATGGTGGACTTGGCGACGGACATTGGAGGGTTGCTAACACGAGCCATCGTGCGGTGCATCCATCGGCCGCCGGCGTTATTTGCCGGGCTCGATCAGCAGGCTGCCGGTGGCCAGCCGGCGCGCCTGCGCGCCAGGATCGATGATGATGGTGGTGAAAGGCGATTCGACGATGGCCGGGCCGCACAGCGTTTCGTCCACGGCAAGCCTGCCGAAATCATGCAAGGCCGCGTCAACGAAGCCGGTGCCGCTGAAATAGGCCCGCCGGACCGCCGGCAGGGCGTCAGCCGGGCCGGCATCGGCCAGGTTATAGTCCGAACGGGCAGCGAGGCGGCAAGCGGCGCGCGCTGTCCAGCCCACGATCTCGACGGGTGAGGCCTCGTCGCGGATGGCGAAGACGGCCTCGTGCGCGGCATGGAATGCCGCGATGAAACGGTCGACATCGGCAGCGCCCTCAAAGCTCTCCGTCGGCAGCGGCACCTCGATCTCCCATACCTGATTGGCGTAGCGCGCTTCGACCGCCAGTTCGATGCGGCCATCCTGCAGGCCGGCGGCGGCGATGAATTTCTCGCCGCGCCGGCGCAGCGCCCGCAGCACGTCGTTGGCCGCCGCGAAGTCGAAGGCGTCGGTGGTGACGAAGCGGGTGGCGCGATAGAGCTGGGTGAGCTCCGACATCAGCGCCCCGGCCGCGCTCAACGCGGCGCCGAGCGAGGGCACGAGGACGGCGGCACAGCCCAGTCGGCGGCCGATCATGGTGGAGTTGAGGCCGGCCGCGCCACCGCCGCCGATCAGGACCGAGGCGGCCGGGTCGATGCCCTGGTTCACCGTGATGTCGAGGATGGCCTGCACCATGTTTTCCGTCGCCACCGCGATCACCGCGGCAGCGGCCTCTTCGACGGCGAGGCCCAGCAGCTTGGCCAGGCTGCGCTCGACCGCGTTGCGCGCGGCGGCGGCATCGAGCCGGACGGAGCCGCCGAGGAAATGCGCCGGGTCGAGATGCCCCAGCACCAGCGAGCAGTCGGTGACGGTGGGCTCGGTGCCGCCCTTGCCGTAGCAGACCGGACCGGGCACTGCGCCGGCGCTGCGCGGTCCCACCGTCAACAGCCCGCCGGCATCGACCGCCGCGATCGAGCCGCCGCCGGCGCCGATCGAGCGCACGTCGACCGAGGGAAAGCCGGTCATGTGCCCGACATAGGGCGTGCCGATCCAGGTTTCGCGCGTCCAGGGAATGCGTCCGCCGCGCACCAGGCTGACGTCGTAGGTCGTGCCGCCGGTGTCGGCCACCACGGCCGTCTCGGCGCCGACGTCGGTCGCGACATAGTGCCGGCCGGCGACCGGCGCCATCGCCGGGCCGGAGTTGATCAGATGGATCGGCGTCTCGGCGCCTTCGGCTGCGTCGATCACGCCGGCCTGCGACGTCACGACGAAGACGCGGCCGCCGAATCCGGCGTCGCGCAGCCGCGCCTCGAGGTCTCGCATGTAGCGGCTCATCAGCGGCTTGAGCGACGCGTCGATGGCGGCGGACGAGGCGCGGCGATATTCGCGCAGCGACGGGTTCAGGGCGTGCGAGAGGGTAAAAGGCATGCCCGGCAGGTGCTGTTCGATCAGGGCGCCGATGCGCTCTTCATGCGCCGCGTTGACGATCGACCAGAGCAGGCAGACGGCGATCGCCTCGACGCCGCGTCCCGGGAGCTGCTTCAACGTCTCGATCACCGCCGCCTCGTCGAGGGCCGCGATGATCGCGCCGTCGGGGCCGATCCTTTCCGGCACCTCGAACGTCAACGAGCGGGGCACATAGGGTTGCGGAAACGGGATGTTGAAGTTGAACACTTCGTGCCGGCCGCCCTCGCGCAGCACCAGGATGTCGGGGTGGCCTTGCGTCACCAGCAGCGCGGTGCGCGCCGTGTTGCCGGTGACGATGGCGTTGATCGCGCGCGTCGTGCCGTGGATCAACATGCTGCCGCGTCCCAGCAGCTCGGCGCGCGCGAGGCCCGTCGCGTCGGCCGCCACCTGCAGGCTGTCGAGAACGCCGATGATGGGGTCATGCGGCGTCGTTTGCGCCTTGAACATGCGCAGGCGGCCGTCGTCGTCCTCGACCACGAGGTCGGTGAAGGTGCCTCCCGTGTCGACCGCGAACCGCATCCTTTGCCTCTTTGGTGATCACATTGCCTGGCGCACCCGCAGCGCTCTGGCTCGCGCGTTGCAAGAGCTGTGCGAGGGAGGAACGCGTGCAGGCATTGCCGGCGATCTATCTCGTCCTGGCCGCCGCGAGCTTCGGCGCGACATTCTGCCTGAACAAGCTGGCGGCCGAGGCCGGCATGCCGCCGCTCGCCTATGCCTTCTGGCAAAGCGCGCTCTCGGGGCTGGGTTTGCTGGCCATCGCCACCGTTCGCGGCTGCCGCGTTCCGCTGGGCGGCGGCGCGCTCAAGACCTATTTCCTGGTGGGCGTCCTGGGCCTCGGCCTGCCGGGCGCGCTGCTGACCTTCACCGCGCCCCATCTGCCGGCCGGGCTGGTGACGCTGGTTCTGGCGCTGTCGCCGCCGCTCACCTTCCTGATGGCCGTCGCCGCGCGCCAGCAGAAGTTTCGCTGGTGGGGCCTCCTGGGCGTGGCGTTCGGCTTCGCTGGGATGTTGGTGATCGCCGGGCCCGGCAGCGGCGCCATTCCGTCGGCCGATGGCGTGGGCTGGTTCGCGCTCTGCCTGATCGCGCCCGTTTTGTACGCCATGGCCAATGTCGCCGCCTCGATCTTCCGCCCGCCCAACGCCGACGCGGTGGCGCTCGCAGCCGGCATCCTGCTCGGCGCCGCGGCCGGCCTGCTGCCCCTGGCGATCGTCACCGGTCAGATCGCCTGGCGGCCAACGGGCTTGGGCAACGCCGAGATCGCCACGCTGCTGGCGGCCCTGATCTACGCCGCCTTCACCTGGCTGTTCCTCGAGATCATTCGCATGGCCGGGCCGACCTTCTTTGCTCAGTTCAACTATCTCGCCGTCATGGCGGGCCTTGCCTGGGGCTGGATCATCTTCGCCGAACCGGTGCCCAGCGCAGTATTGCTGGCGCTGGTGCTCATGGTGATAGGCATCCTGCTGCTGTCGCTCAGCAGCCAGCCGCCGGATTCGACGGATGCACAAAAATCGGGCTCAATGTGATCACATGGCGTGCAAACCGCGAATGATCTGGCGGGCAAGTTGCGACCTGGACCGGCGGCTCCGAGGGTATCGCGCTGCTACGGGGCGCGGAAAATGCATGGCCAGGTGCTGAGGAGGCGAAGATGGTCAACGGGACGGACAGGCAGAGCGACGGCGCCAGCCTAGCGATTCTCAGCAACCGCCTGCAGGGCGTGGCCAAGAAGATGGCCAACACCCTGTTGCGGACCGGCCGCTCCGGCGTGCTCAACATCGCCCGCGACTTCTCCTGCTGCATCGTCACCCGCGACAATCGCCTGTTGGCCGCGGCCGACAGCCTGCCCATCCATGTCCTGTCGGGCCCCGACCTGATGTGCGCGGCCATGCAGCAGTTCCATCCGGAGCTGAAGCGGGGCGATGCGTTCCTGCACAACTCGCCCTACCACGGCTGCTCGCATCCGGCCGACCACACCTTGCTGGTGCCGGTGTTCGACGAGGCCGGCACGCATCACTTCACCGTGCTGGCCAAGGCGCATCAGGCGGATTGCGGCAACTCGATCCCGACGACCTACATGGGCGCGGCGCGCGACGTCTATGAGGAAGGGGCGCTGATCTTTCCGGCAGTGCGGGTCCAGCGCGACTTCCGCGACATCGAGGACGTGGTGCGGATGTGCCAGATGCGCATCCGCGTGCCGGAGCAATGGTGGGGCGACTACCTCGCCATGGTGGGAGCCGCCCGCATCGGCGAACGCGAGCTTCTGGCGCTGGCGGCCGATGTCGGCTGGGACAGGCTGCATCGCCATACCGAGCGCTGGTTCGACTATTCCGAGCAACGCATGATCGACGCCATCGGCAAGCTCCGCCCGGGGCGGGCCGTGCGGACCTCGCGCCACGATCCGGTGCCCGGCACGCCTGCCGACGGTGTCGAGGTCAAGGTCGCGGTCCATGTCGACACCGAGGCGGCCACGATCGAAGTCGATCTTCGCGACAATCCCGACAGCCTGCCCTGCGGCCTCAATCTCTCGGAAGCCTGCGCGCGCACGGCGGCGATGGTCGGCGTCTACAACAGCATCGATCACACCGTGCCGAAGAACGCAGGCTCGCATCGGCGCATCAAGGTCCTGCTGCGCGAAGGCTGCATCGTCGGCATTCCCCGCCATCCGACGAGCTGTTCGGTGGCGACCACCAACCTCGCTGACCGCGTCGCCAATCCGGTACAGTGCGCCATCGCCGAGATCAGCGACGGCGCCGGCCTCGCCGAATGTGGCGCCATCATCCCGCCCTGCTCGGCGGTGGTGTCGGGCGTGCATCCCGGCAGCAACCGTCCCTTCGTCAACCAGATCTTCCTCGGCCTGTCGGGTGGCGCGGCGGCGCCGGCTGCTGATTCGTGGCAGACGATCTGCCATGTCGGAAATGCCGGCCTCTGCTACATCGACAGCGTCGAGCTCGACGAGCTGCGCCAGCCGATGCGCGTCTATGAGCGCCGCTTTCTGGCCGACAGCGAGGGCGCCGGCCGGCATCTCGGTGCGTCCAGCCTCAAGGTGATCTTTGGACCGATCGGCACCAGCCTCGACGTGGCCTATGTCAGCGACGGCACGATCAACGCCGCCCGCGGCGTGCGCGGCGGCGGTGATGGTGCGCGGGCGCACCAGGTCCGCATCGACCGTGACGGGCAAGCCCATGAGGTGACAACCTGCGGCGTCGTCACGCTGCAGGACGGCGAGAGGATGCTGACCCACACCACCGGCGGCGGCGGTTACGGGCCCGCGCTCGAGCGCGAGCCGGATCAGGTGGCGCGGGATGTTCGCGAGGGCTGGATCAGTCGCGACAAGGCCGCTTCGATCTACCAGGTCGTCGTCGATGGCGCGGGACGGCTCGATGCCGCCGCGACTGCGAGCCTGCGCGGCGAGAGGGTTTCCGCGGCGGCCGGCGGCGACTAGCCGGCCTTATTCGGCCGGCTGGGCCTGTTCGGCCGCGTCGCCGGCAGGCTTGGCACCGCGCCTGACGAAGGGCCACGGCACTTCGCGGCTCCTGGTAAGGCCGGCGGGACGGAACAGCAGGATCAGCACCATGATCACGCCGAGCCCGATTTCCTGTGCGCCTTGCGGCAGGGCGATCTTGCTGCCGCCGATGGTGATGCCGGCCTCGAACGCGCGCAGGACCTCGACCACGAGCGTCACCGCCAGCACGCCGACCACGGCGCCGAACAGGCTGCCGATGCCGCCGACCACCAGCATCGACAGCGTGATGAAGGTGAGGCCCATATAGAAGATGTCGACCGTCAGCACGCCCAGGAAATGGCCGTAGAGCGCACCGCCCATGCCGACCAGGAAGGCGCTGGCGACGAAGGCGATGAGCCGGACCTTGACGATGTCGACAGCCGAGGCCTTGGCTGCCACCTCATCGTCGCGAGAGGCTTTCAGCATCAGGCCATAGCGCGATTTCTGGAAGACGAAGGCCACGACCATGCTGAGCAGCACGAAGGCCAGCGCTTCCCACGGGCCGACGACCTGCGGAATGCCGATGATCGAGCTGGTGCCGGCAGTGACCGAGTCCCAGTTCGAATAGACGCTGTTGACGATGGCCAGAAGGGCGAAGGTCGCGATCGAGGCGGCGATGCCGGAAAGTCGCATGATGGCGAATCCGACGATCAGCGCTACCACAGCGGCGAGCGCGCCGCCGCCGGCGACGGCCAGCAGGAACGGATACTCCTCCTCGCGCAGGAATACCGGCAGGCCGGTCAGCATCAGCTGCTTCCAGGCCGGATTGCAGGTGGCCCATCCCGCCGCATAGGCGCCGATGCACATGAAACCGACATGGCCGAACGACAGGATGCCGGAGTTGCCGATGAACAGGTAGGTGGCGATCACCACCACCATGCGGATCAGCATTTCCGTGAGCGTGACGCGCGTCTGGTCGCCGCCCAATTGGCCGACGACCGCCACGATCAGCACCAGCGCCAGGCCGAGCGACACGACCGGCCACCATTCGCGCGCGAAGAGCATCAAACGCCCGTCGTTCATGTACGCAACCTCATACGCGCTGTACCAGAGCTTTGGCCCGAATCAGGCCCGCAGGCCGGAAGAGCAGCACCACGATGACGACGGTGAAGACGAAGGCGTCGCGGAACGACCGCAGATCCTCCGGCAGGTAGGCCTGCAGCATCACCGACACGAATCCGACCGCGAAGCCGCCGACCACGGCGCCGACCAGGCTGCCCATGCCGCCGATCACCGTGGCGATGAAGGCAAACAGCATCAGCGGCACGCCCATCATGTGGCTGAGCGTGCCGGTCTGCGACACGAACAGCAGCGCGGTCATGGCGGCCAGCACGCCCGAGATGGCGAAAGCCAGGCCGATGACGAAATTCGCCCTGATGCCGAGGTAGCGCGCCATGCGGAAGTCCTCCGCGGCGGCGCGCATCTGCACGCCGTAGGCGGTGCGGCCGAGGAACAGGCTGAGGCCGACCATGAGCAGGACCGTGACGCCGATCGTCACCAGCTGAAGCTGCGGCACGCGCAGCTCACCGATGGTGACCTGCTGCTGCAGGTTGGACCACATGTCGATCGCCTTGGGCCGCGCGCCGTAGACCATCAGGATGGTGTTCTGGATGATGTAACCCAGAGCGAAGGAGGCGATCATCAGCGTCGGCGCCGAGGCCTGGCGCAGCTTGCGGAACACCAGCAGGTCGCTCAGCAGGGCCAGCACGACCACGAGGGCGGCGACCACCGGCAGCATGAGAAACCACGGCCAGCCGCCGATGAACTTGGTCGCCATCACGTCGACCGAGGGCACGATCAGGGCGTAGGCGCCGAACGTGATGAAGTCGCCATGGGCGAAGTTCGTGAGCCGCAGGATGCCGAACAGCAGGCCGATGCCGAGGCCAGCCAGTGCGTAGAGGCTGCCCAGGCTGAGCGCGTCGATCAAATTCTGCAGGAAGCCGATCATTCCGCCACGCCTCCCAGCGCCGCGGGCCCGGTCGCGGGGGTGGGCTGCTCGCCGAAGCCGAAATACGCTTCCATGATCGCCTTGCCGTCCTGCAGGTTGCTTGCCCGGTCGTGGAGCTGGATGCGGCCGCCGCGCAGGACATAGATTCGATCCGCGAACTTCAGCACGCGCTTTGACGACTGCTCGTTGATCAGCAGGGTCAGCCCGTCGCTGCGTCGCAGGGACAGCAGGATGTCGTAGACCTGGTCGACGATCATGGGCGCCAGGCCCAATGACGGCTCGTCGACCATGACCAGCCGTGGCCGGGTCATCAGGGCACGGCCGATCACCAGCATCTGCTGTTCGCCGCCGGACAGTTGACCGGCGGGCTGCTGCAGCCGTTCGCGCAGACGCGGGAAATGACCGAGTATGCGCTCGAAGTCGGCCGCGGCGCCGCCGCGGTCGCGGCGCTGGAAGCTGCCGATGCGCAGGTTCTCGGCAACCGTGAGCGTGGCAAACACGTGGCGGCCTTCCGGCACCAACGACACGCCGAGCCGGGAGATCGCTTCCGGCGGCATGCCCACCAAGCCGCGTCCCTGCAGCTTGATGCTGCCGGTGTGGGGCGTCACGCCGCCGGCAATCGCCGCCAGGGTCGTCGACTTGCCGGCGCCGTTGGGTCCGACGAGACAGACGACTTCGCCTTCCGCCACCGTGATGGAAACACCACGCAGAGCCTGCAGCCGGCCGTAATTGACATGGATGTTGTCGATCTCGAGCATGCTGCCGCTCCTCTATCGCTCGTTTGCTGGCCGTTTACTCACGCTTGGCTACCGAGATAGGCGGCGATCACGGTCTCGT
>Ga0193726_1002409_pt1 | contig 12718 bp, 12 predicted proteins | sample H2c1metaG_FD_144928 | JGI IMG/M metagenome (GOLD analysis project Ga0193726, IMG submission 144928) | Soil microbial communities from a riparian zone of the East river system, Colorado, United States - H2c1 | ecosystem: Environmental > Terrestrial > Soil > Riparian zone | place: USA: East River... | reverse complement strand
CGACGCGACCTCGTCGGTCCGATCGGCGTCGCGTCGCAGAGCCTCGGCATCGACGGCATGTCACAGTCGACGGCGCGTCAGCTGCCTGCGTTCAAGGCTCGCCTCGACGCGTACAAGGTCGACCTCGGGTTGCCAGGTCCCGGGCTCGGCGTCGACCCGAAGTATCAAGACGGGCAGATCGCGCAGATCCGTCGCAACTACTTCGGCCTCAACATGGTGAGCCTGTAGATCGTGAGCAACGGTGGCGGCATCATCCGGGTGACCGGCGGCGTCGGTCGTGCCGGCGGTCCCTCGATCGGTAAGCCGTCGCCCGCCGGCGAGTGGGATCCGCGACTCAACGACCAGCACGTCGACTTCGACCGCGACGCGTTCACCAAGTTCATCGCCGACAAGGGCTACGTGGTCTGTTGGGAGAAGGCGATCCTCTGCCCCAACGTCCCAGGCACCGGCCTCTCGCCACGCGACCACGTGATCGGTTGCACGGTGTGCGGCGGCACCGGTTTCATCTACATTCAGCCCTGTCACACGTCCATGCTGATGCAGGGCGTGAAGCTCAACCAGAGCTTCTACGCCTACGGTCGTTGGGACATGGGCAACATGCTCGTCACTGCCGAGCCCGAGTTCCTGATCGACTACTTCGACAGGTTGACGTTGATGAACGGCGTCGGTCGCTTCACGCAGCGAGTCGCTCGACAACCGAACGCGACGACCGACGTGCTCAAGTACAGCCCGCTGTGCATCGACTACGTCGGCTGGGTGGCACGCGATGGCACGACGCTCGTAGCCTTCCAGGAAGGCGTCGACTACGCGATCTCTGCCGATGAGACCGGCATCTCGTGGGGCGGCACCAACCAACCAGACGCTGGCAGCTTCTACAGCGTCGGCTACACCTACCGTCCTCGCTACGTCGTGCAGGACCTCGTCCACCATCATCGCGACTCCACGATCGACGGCAAGCACTACATGTTCCCCGTGCAGGCCGTCGCCAAGCTCGACTATCTCGTCCGCAACGAAAGCTCCGATGCGCCTCAAGATGACGCTAAAAATCCCTTCCAGCAGTAAAGGGCTCGTCACAGATCGCGTGACGAGGACGTTCAGCCGAGCGATCGCGAGCGCGCGCTCGCGCATCGTGCCGCTCGTGGTCGAGCGCGCACAGGCGATCGTCACTAAGGAAGCTCCGGCGCTGGCGACGCGCTACCAGAAGGCGATCGCGAAGGCGAACGCTGTCGAGGTCACCGACAAGGACGTCACGCTGACCATCTCGGACCCGATCGTGGTCGCTGCCGAGCGCGGCACCAAGGCGTTCGACATGAAGGCGAAACTGCTCGCGCACGCGACGAAGTCCGGCAAGAACGGCCCGTACATCGACATCCCATTCACGCACAAGGCGGGATCGATCCCGGCGAGCGTCAAGGCCGCCGCGTCGAAGGGCTCAAAGATGGCCGGCAACGCCGCGGCGGTCCGCGTCGCTACGAGCACGCCCGGCAGGTCGTTCACACGCTCGTTGCAGCGAGGTTCGATCGGACAGGCGCTCGGATTCAAGGCCCGCAAGCAGAACGTCCAGCACAAGGTCGGCATCCACGACGACATGACGCGCAAGGCGACCAAGACCGGAGGTCGCACGTCGATGAGCTACACGACGATCCGTCGCGTCTCCGCGAACAGCTCGTCGACGTCGTGGTGGCATCCTGGCTTCAAGGCCGCCCACGTGCTCGACAAGGTCATGAAGGGTGTGAGAGGAGACGTCGCCGCGATCATCCGTGACGCGTTCTCCACGGTGAGGAGCGGATCGTGAACGACAGCACGCCGAACGAACCGGTCAACAACTTCACCGTCCCGGCGCAACAACCAGCTGGGCTGCGCATCCCGGAGTTCGCGATGCGCCAGCTCATCAGCTGGGCGCTGCAACAGATCCGCGAGAGCATCAACACGTCGAACGACGTGGTCGAGCAGATGTTCGCGCTCGTGCCTCAGCCGGTGCGCGCACAGTACAAGAAGTGGCTGCTCGACAACGAGAACATCTACATCGACGTGAGCTGGCCGCGAGACCCGGTCCACCTCGCGATGATCGTCGTGGAGCCGCAGAGCGAGGCCGAGGACACGAGCAACACGTTCCTCAACGACGCGATCGGGTCCACTCGCTACGGCACGCTCGGCGACGTTCCTCCGACGGAGGCACCCGCGTACGCGATCCCGGAGACGCGCACCACGAACATCTACATCGCGTCCGAGGACGACCGCCTGACGTTGTTCCTGTACGAGACCGTGAAGTTCATCATGGTGACGAACAAGCAGTCGCTGACGCGGTTCTACGACGTCCACAACCTCAGCTTGTCCGGTGCCGTGCTCAACACGGACAGCGAGAAGCTCCCCAACTTCACGTACTATCGCGTCCTCCAAGCGTCGTACATGACGCTGTTCGACTTCAACGGTCCGGCCTCGGGTCCAGCCATCATCAACCTCAGCCTCATGGTCGATACTGTCGAAGACGGGCAGCGAGTCGTGGTAGATGTCCCTGGTCCGGGGGATTAAGCTGTAGAGTAGGAGCACTCGACATGGCGGATGAACCCAAGCAGGTAGGCAGACGGTGGCGCGGCGAAGGCGCCGTCTTGCGTTCGTCTGAAGACGTCGCCGACGAAGCCGCCGAGCAGGTTCAGTATCGCGACAAGCCCGGCGCCGTGCCGCTGCTCGCGTACTTCGGCTTCAAGGACATCACCAACCCGGTGATGCAGGCGAGCATGACCGCGTACACCAAGATCCGAATCGCCACCGTCGAGGACTTCGACGCGATCTTCAAGGACCACTAGGAGCCGCCTATGACGATGTCTGATCAACGTGACCGGCTGATGCCGACCTCAAAAAAGGTCTGCATCACTTGTTACGTCGAGAAGCACATCGGACATTTCTACCCTCAACGACGTGTGTGTAAATCATGTGTTTATGCCAGTCGTGACTTATCGAGCGAATTGGGTGCTGCTCGTCGGTATCGGAAGAAGAATGCGAAGGCGTTGAACAATCGCGCATGCGACAAAGCTCGCGGATTCGCAACTTGGTTCGACAGCCTAAAGATCGGACCGTGTTCTGACTGCGGTGTCGTGCATCAACCTTACGTGATGGATTGGGACCATGTTCGTGGAACCAAGAAATACAACCTCAGCTATCTGAGGCGGCGCTGGTCGTGTAAGAGCACCAAGAGGCAGATCCTCAAAGAGATCGCTAAATGCGATCTCGTTTGCTCCAACTGTCATCGTGAGCGCACCCATCAACGCACGCAGGAAGCGAGGCCCTCATGACAATGCAGGTTTTATTCAACGGTCAAGTCCTCGTCCGCCCCGGCGCATACACGAAGATCGACGCGTCACAGTTCTCCAACACGGCGCTGAACGGCCTCGGCATCGTCGGCTTGATCGGAGAAGCAGACGGCGGTCAGCCTCACACCGTGAACTCGTTCTTCGCCTCGCAGGACGTCAAGTCGTTCTACCTGAGCGGCGACCTCGTCGAGGCCGCCAACATGGCGGCCAACCCGAGCAACGATCCTCGCATCCCGAGCGGAGCGCAGCTGATCGTCTGCTACAAGGTCAACAACTCGACGAAGTCATCGTTGACCACCGCGCCGTTCGTGTTCAGCTCGCTGCAGTACGGCGTCGCGATGAACAGCATCAGCATGGCGATCTCGGCCGGCGGCGGCGGGTTCGTCGTCACCATCTCGACGCTCGACGCGTTCAACAACCTCGTCCAAGAGGTCAGCCCGACCCTCGGCTCGGTTGGCAAGTTCTCGATCCAGTACACGGGAACCGGAGCGGCGGCGACGTTGACGACCTCGGCGACGCAGCTCGTCATCGCCGTCACGGCGCCGGGTGTGGCCGACGGACTGACGCTCAACTACGCCGACTACCCGATCCTGTCGCAGCTGCTCCAGGCGATCTCGGTGACCGGCAAGTACACCGTGGCCGCGCTGGTGACCAACACCAACAGCGTCGCCACGAACACGCTCGATCAGGTGACGGCGATCGACATCAAGACGGCGGTCACGTCGATCTTCACCAAGAACGCTGACGTCGCGAACTGGGTCAACACCAACAGCCAGATCATCGGCGCGACGTTCACGCTCAACGCGGTTCCTTACGTCGGACCTCTTGTCCAGACGTCGCTCACCGGCGGCACACGCGGCACGTCGGCGAACAGCGACTGGGTCACCGGCTTCACGGCGTTGTCGACGACGCGTATCAACCAGATGATCCCGCTCGCGTCCGCCGACGCGACCACAGCACAAGGCACGTTCACGATCGTGTCGATCCTCGCCGCGCTCGTCGCGTACGCGAAGCAGGCGTCTAGCACGGCGGGTCAGAACGAGGTGCAGGGTTGGGCCGGCATCAGCGGCACGAAGACCGCGATCATCACCGCTGCGAACCTGCAGAACAGCGAGCACCTGCAGCTGTTCGGAGAGAAGTCGAAGCTCGCGCGTACCTCGGACGGCGCGGTCGTGTTCTTCCCCGAGTGGTCTACCGCCGTGGTCGCGGCCGGCATGCGCGCCGGCGCGCCGCTCGGCGAGCCGCTCACGTGGAAGTATGCCAACGTGCTCGGCGTCAGCTCGGACGCGTCGTGGTCCGAGACGAACAACTCCGACGTCGTGGCGCTGACGCTCAACGGCGTCGACGTGCTCAACACCATCAATGGCCGAGGCTTCCGCTTCGACAAGATGGTCACGACGTTCACGAAGCTCAACAACGACGCGTACACGGAGGAGACCATCGTCCAGATCTGGAAGTTGGTCGCGTACAACCTCCGTCAAGCATTGCAGGACGCTTTCGTCGGCCGCGGTGGCACGCTCCAACGCGTCGGTACGGTGCCTGGCGTCGTGGCTGCGGTCATGCAGCCATTGAAAGACGTCGGTGCGATCACCGACAGCGTCGTCAACGGCACTCGTCTCAACGCATGGCGCAACGTCGTGTTCGCTCTCAACGGAGACACGATGACGGTCTCCGTCACTGTCACTCCGACGCCCGGCATCAACTACGTGCTCACCACGATCGTTCTCGTCCCGGCTCAAATCACGAGCGCCGCGGCGTAGAGAGGAGCTGACACATGGCACGTCCAAATCTTCCCCTCGGCCAAGGTACCCGCGTCTTCTCGGGCGCGCGCACCATGTTCATCTTCAACGGTGAGGTCGTCGGGTACGCGTCGGGCGTCTCGGGCTCCAAGGAGATCCAGTACGAGCCCGTCGACACGCTCGACCACCTGGAGGTGCGCGAGCACGTCCCGGTCGGCTTCCGCGTGACGCTGGCCGCGCAGATCTTCAAGACCGTGGCGATCGGATCAGGAAACGACAACGACGCTCCGGGATCGCTCGAACAGCAGCAGATCTTCCCGAAGTTCAACGACATCTTCCGCGTCCAAGGCGTCGAGGCGATCATCCAAGACGACCCGCAGGCAGGCAGCGGCGGAAACATCCTCGCGCAGTACGAGAACGTGAAGACCGCGAGCTACAACTTCAACATCGCCGCGCGGTCCATCGTCGGTCAGAACGTCGCGTTCGTCACGACGATGATGAAGGACCAGTCCGAGCTGTAGAGCTACGAGGCGACCACGGTCGCATGAGCATAAGAGGGTGTTGGTCTGGGAAGGGCGGCAAGAAGAGTAGAAGAGGAGATGACAATGAGCGCAGTAGCAGCGGCGGTAGAACAACCGTCGGATCCAGACATCCAAAAATCGGCCGAGGAGCGCGAGCGAGAAGTCGTCATCGTCGACCTCGCCGGGGCCGACGGCAAGACCATCGAGGCAACCACGTCGTTCACCATGACGTGGAAGGACTTGGAGACCGGTCGCGTAAACACCGGCACGTTCACGGCCAAACGGCCGGGCCTCGGCAACCTCGGACAGATCGCCGTGTTGAAGGCAAAGCTCAACGGCGGCGAGAAGGTCGACGACGACACCGACTTCCTCCACGGCATGCTGGCCAGCCTCCAGGTCATCCTGGTCGACTACCCCGACTGGTGGAAGCCGAACGATTTCTTTGACGCCCGCCCACTGCGTGAAGTGTGGGACCACGTCCGCAGGTGGGTCGACAACTTTCGTAAGAAGCGCGTGGGCTGACGACCTCACGGTCCTTCGCTCTACCGCCGGCGCGCGACTCCGAACGGAGTGGCTCCAACGGTGGTGGTGTCAGAAGTACAATCGTCCTCGGAAGGATCCGCTGCTCGCCGAGTACACGTTGGAGGAGTTGATGATCGAGTACCTCGAAGACCTGATCGAAGAACGACCGTATGAGGAGTTCCCTCGCGACGTTCAGAAGTCGGGCATGTTCGTCTACCGCACCGGCGACGTCCTCGTCGACAAGTGGCAGGCGAAGTCTGCGCTCGGCGAGAAGATCGACTTCACCGAGGCATTCACCACCGACGCGACCAAGGCCGCGTTCGAGGCGATCAAGGAGAAATCGCGGCAGAAATTCAAGGCGCGGAACATCCACATCGTCGAGGTCAAAGAGGCGATCGCCGAAGCGCCTGAAGAGATCCGCGACGACTACACGGGTGGATGATGGCAGACGACGTTAAGATCCAGCTCGGCATCGACGTCGATGCGCTCAAGCGCAGTGCGACGGAGGCCACGAGCGTCCTGCAGAAGGCGTTCGAGGCACAGAACCTCGGCTCGAACCTGCTCGGTTCCGGTGCGCCAGCGACGCAGCTGCCGGCGCAGGCAGGCAGCAAGGACACCTTGCGCGGCGTGATCGACGCGCTCGAACGCCTCGACCGCACGATGACCGCGGGGTTCACGTCGCTCGGCGGTCTCGGCGCCACAGGCATCTCGACGGCGACCGGCGGGACCGTAGGTGCTGGTCGAGGAGGCGGCGGAGGTGGAGGAGCCGGAGGCGCAGCCGCGGCGGCGTCAGGGATCGGAGGCTTCGGCATCGCGCAGGTGCTCGAACGTGCCGGCGACCTCGCGGCTGCGCTCATGCCGTCGACCATGAACGCGTTCATGAGTCATGGCTACGGCACCGACATGGCGCAGCTCGCGGCGACGGCGGTCCACCAGATCCCGGTCGCCGGCAAGCTGCTCGGCGCGATGATCGACCCGTTCATCAGCGAGCTGAAAGGAAACGACCAGTTCAAGAACACGCAGTACGAGCTGTACCGGGACGTTGGCAAGGGCTCGATGGATGCGTTCACGGACATGTGGACGCCGCAGAAGGACTCCGACGACTCCGGCACGTTCGAGCAGTTCACGAAGAAGTATGGGTTCACGCGCGCGGAGACCGCCGGGATGATCCGCTCGGGCGCCAAGCAGGGTCTCAGCTATGGCGGCGGCGGCGGCATGGACGCGATCTTCAACATGCAGGGCGCGCTCGGGCTCGGCGAAGAAGGCACGCAGGCAGCTGGCGCGTTCCGCAAGGCAGGCGGCGGCGAAGGTCGCGAGATGGACATCTTCGCGAGCGCGATCGGCGTCGCGGTGCAGACGGGGTTGGAGCGTGGTCGATGGGGCGAGATGTTGAACATGTGGCAGAAGGCGGCGCAGTCGAGCATCGACACCGACGTCTCGCTCAAGGGCGTCACCGATCAGGCAGCAGGTATTGGTTCGCTCGGCGAACGCTTCAAAGGTTACACCGCGGCTGCGGGTTCCATGGCGTCTGCGCTCCAAGGAACGACGAGCAACACGGGCGACGCGCTCTCGCTGCGCAACGCGATGCGTTTAGAAGGCGGCGACTACAAGAAAGCCGTCGCTCGCATGGCGAGGTCTGCGCAGACACCAGATCCAGAGTTGGACGACGCGGCCATCAACGACGTCATGCAACTCGACTCGGTTCAGAAGTACATGGCTTCGTCGAGCGAAGATGGGCTCGACGCCGCCGCGTTCGACGCCCACATGTTCCACACAGACATCTCGCAACTCAAGTTCGTTGATCTGCTGCGGAAGAAGAAGCAGCTCAAGGGTGGGAACATCTTCAATGGTCCGAGCCAAGAAGCTGTCGGTGTCGCGAAGGAGGCCATCAACCCGTCCGACGAAGACTGGTCGAAGGCGGTCGGCATCGCGATGGGTCCTCGCATCGGCGAGATGTGGAAGCAGCGCGTCTCCGACCTCTCGAAGATCCAAGAGCCTGGCGGCGTCAAGACGACGCAGCAGAAGCTCGACGACGCGTCGAAGAAACGCATGGACAACCTGCAGACCGACCCATCGTCGAGACCGACGCCTGCTACGATCTCCAGCGGTCAGGACTCGATCATAATCCCAGGATTCACCGACGGAGGTAGAGGAGCAGGAGTAGACGTCGTGGGTATGTCTGGCCTCGGTCAGCTTTCAGCGACTGAGATCAGGTCTGCAGCTGAATCCGCCGGCATCCCAGAAGAGACGATGCGGAGCTGGTTCAAGATCGAATCGGCTGGTCGTCTCGAACCGGATGCCGGAGACATTGATCCAAAGAAAGGGATCACCGCTCGTGGGTTCAACCGCATGTCTCTGGAAGAAGCGCAGTCGCTTGGGTACTCGAAGGCCGATTGGATGCGGATGTCGTCGGACAAGAAGCTCTCATTGGATGCATCCGCGAAGCTCGCCGCGAAGTATTACAAGACTGCCAAAGAACAAGCACCAGCCGGTTGGTCTGACAGCGACAAGCTCCATTACATGAAGTACCAACACGGCGGTCAGGGCTACATGAATCGAGCGTTCAAGGACTATCGTGGGCAACACGGTGGTCACGATCCAACGTCGTGGGACGACTTCTACCAAACGGAGGAGCCGAGGTTGTCCGGTAGCCCTGGTCATGGGGAAAAAGGAGCCCTCCAGAACGCGAACAAGCTCGAAGTCGTCCACAAGATCGAAGTCACGACACCACCAGGCATGAGCGTGCGTAGCTCAAGCCCGAGCGTCAGCAGACCTCCAGGTCAGATGGTCGGAGGCAAGCGGTGACCAAGAAAGGCGTCAGGGTCTCGATCGGTGACACGCGCGATCTCAACTGCACGTGCAACATCCTGCACATCGCACGAGCCGCGCAGTTCAACACGAGCGACGTCCTGAAGCAGGTCGTCGTGGCTCAGGGTCTCCTCGCGGCTGGCGAGACGTTGCCTCCAGACGTCAACGCCGCATTCGGTGGACAGACCGGCGTGTCGTGGCTCGGTGGTGATTCGAGCGACGTGCTCGCGTGCACGTGGGCCAAGAGCATCGACGGCGTCGTCGGCACCCTCAACTTCCAGTTGAAGAGCGCACCAGGCAGTCCTCGGTACCTGGAGACCATCCTGCCGGGCGACCTGCTCGTCGTGTTCATGGACGACGCCGGCGACTACGATCCGGACAACCGGTTCTCCGGCACGCTCGAAACCGTCGCCATCGTCGACCGGGTGGAGGAATCCACGACCGTCCAGAACATGGCGACCGTCAACAACGTCTCCGTGTCCGCGCGAGACCTCGCCGTCGTGATGGCGGAGTCTTCGACCGTGTTCGACCAGGCGTTCGCGGTGATCGAGAACGCGATGTTCACTGGCTCGTACACGAACCTCCTCTTCGGCGACAAGAAGCAGAGCGCGTTGAGCCCGATGGAGAACGTGTTCAACCTGTTGCTCCTGTTGTTCGATCGCATGTCCACCGCGAGCGTCGGATTCCCCAAGGGCAGCGCGATGACCGAGCTGCAGTGGAAGCTGTCGCCGTCCGGCACCGAGGTGGTCGACACGCAAGAAGCGTTGGACGAGTTCGCAGACCTCACGCAGGTCGTGTCGTTGATCGACGTCGTCACCCACGTGCAGAATCCTATGCCCTTCTACGCGCTCGCCAAACCTCCGGCGATCGTCCAGGCGGGAAACATCTGGTCCCTCTTGGAGGGCTACGCCAACACCACGCTGAACGAGTTCTTCATCGACGTTCGCGACAACACGAACCAAGAACGTCAGTTCCGAGCGGCGCAATCGCAGAACGCGCACGACATGTACTTCGATACGCCCGACGGTGTGAAGGACGAAGCCGAACAGAACGTCTCCGTGCTGTCGGTGCTCTCCAGCAAGGTCTTCCAATCGAGCGTGGTGCAGACCAATGGTGATTCAGCCGTGCCGTCAACGCCTGACGGTGCGTCGAGCGTCGCCCTCGTACACCGTCAGAGGCCCTACGACGACGACGCGTTCAACAACTTGCCATTCACGCTCGTCGACTCGACCGAGGTGGAGTCGCTCGTGGTCGCGCGCTCGTCGCACGACGTCATCAACTGGTTCCGGATCAAGTTTCCTGACCTCGACGTCAAGCTGCAGGAGGTCGTCGCCGGCGTCCGCATCATCCCGCAGTCGATCGCCAAGTTCGGCTACCGACGCATGGACGCCGAGACGATCTACATGTTCACGTCGAGCAACGGGTCGGAGACCTTTGACAAGGGGAACACCAAGACGGACTTCGGCGACGTGTTCCGAGCATACGTGGCGTTGCTCAGCTCGTGGTTCTCGCAGAACGAGTATTGGCTCGCAGGCACCATGACGATGCGGTTCAAGCCAGGCATCCGCGTCGGTACCCGCCTGCGGCTCCAGAGGTCCGGTGAGATGTTCGACTTCTACGTCGTCAGCGTCACGCAGAGCTTCAGCAAGGACCCGGGATCGAGCCGCAGCTCGTACACGCTCACTCGTGGCCGCAGCGTCAGCGCCGCCACGATTCCTCTGCCGACGTTCCTCGACTTCCAACACCAAGGGTTCGCCGCGAGCAAACCGCAGACCGGACCGGTGACTTCACCGCAGCAGGTCGATAACTTCAAGCAGGGTGTGATCCCGGGGCTCGGCGGATGACCGAGTGGTCGCACGACGGCTCCCCGATCCAGCCGGGGACTTCGCGTCAGGCGTACGCGCTCACCAACGAGCGTCCGCACTACTCGATCATCGGGTTGCGCGAAGCGGTGATCGTCGCGCGGTACTACGTCGACGACCCGAACAACTGCTCGAAGCGGTTCGTCGAGTACGTTTGCCGCGATCTCTACTCTGGCGAGACCATCCCGAGATGCCGACAGCTGTCCGCGATGGGTGGCGTCGACGACGGCGACGACAACACGCTGCGACCGTCGACGTCGTTCCTGCCAGGCGCGACCGGCACCACTGGGTCTCTCGACAAGGAGCAGACGCCCGCGAACGACGTCGACGGCGACCAGGTGCTGATCGGTTTCGTCGAGGGTTCGTGGTCGCGACCGGTCATCCTCGGCGTCTTCCGGCACTCCGGCTCGAACAAGTACGGCGCCACCATCGCGCAGGGCGAGCGACGCCTGACGCAGCACAAGGGCACGACCGTCGAGATCCAGAGAGACGGCAAGTACGTCCTCACCGGTGTCACCGACGTGACCTTCGACGGCGTCACCGTCAAGCTCGGCGCGAACGCCACGCAGCACGCGGTCCGCGGAGAAGACCTGAACACCGACGTGCTCACACCGATCAGCAACGCCGCGACCGTGCTGCTCGCTCAGATGGATCTCATCCCGGCTGCGCTCATCCCGCCGACGCTCCCAAACGTGGTCGCCGCAGCCGCGGCGATAGCTCTCGCGGTCGGAGCTTTCTCGTCTGCGGTCGCGGCAGCGATCGCGTCCTTCCCATCAACGCTTTCGACTAAGGTTGAGGTGGAGTAACCGATGACGTTCATCCCGACACAACCGCCCGACGATTCGAGCGGAGCGCGCTACTCGAAGGGATTCAAGTACGTCTTCGCGATGCTCGGTCCAGGCGACGACCTGTCGCAAGTCGACCCGAGCGACAGCGGACCAACTCCGTCTAGCCTCGTCACCGACAACCGGTTCGTCTCTCTCGTCCTTCCGCAACAGTTGACGCTCAGCGAACCGTTCGCGACCGTGATCACGGTGATGCAGGACGGTGGCAAGACGGTAGAGTCGAGAGGTCAGGTGATCAAGATGGGGACCATCTCTGGCACCACCGGATTCTTGCCACCTGGTCACGTGTCGATCGTGCAGCCGCAACACGGTCAGCTCATTCCAAACGTCGCCAACCTCGATCAGCAACTCGGGTACCTCTCGGGCTACCTCGCGTTCATGAAGCTGCGTTACCTGTTCCGCATGTACGGCGACGAGCGTCGGAAGGGAAACCTCGACGTGCAGATGCATTTCTTCGACTACAAGAACGACGACTTCTGGCGGATCGAGCCGGAGTCGTTCGTCATGACGCGATCGAGTCGTCGACCGATGTCGTACGACTACAACATCCCGTTCAAGTGCCTGGAGTACTCGAACGCCGTCATCGCGGTGTCGTACAGCTCGGACATCGATCCGATCTCTCTCCTTCCGTCCGCGGTTGGAGGCGAACCGCCGTTGAGCGGTGCTCTCGCCAAGGTGGCCGGCGGCTTCGGCGTGTGGAAGAAGCCCAGTTTCAACGTGACGACGTCACGTCTGTCGTCGATGGTGAGCAGCGCGCTCGCGTTCATCAACCACTGCGACGCCGTCGTGCAACGCACGTTCCAGACGGTGCTCGGCAAGATCAACGCAGTGGTCGGAGTCCTCCAAGCCGCCAACGACGCGTTCTTCACGCAGCTCGACCTCGCGATCTCGATCCTCGTCGACGCCAGCGCTGAACTCGACTTCCTTTCGGTCACGGCCGACAGGCTCTCTCCTGACAACATCAACCAGGAGATCAACGAGTGGTACCTCGAAGCTCGCACGCTCGTCGACCACCTCGGCGTGCAGCTCGGCATCACCGTCGGCGCGCGCCCGCAGCAAGACGTGCAAGACACCAACCAGCGGTTCTCGCAGGGTCGAGGGAAGCAAGGG
>Ga0193726_1002408_pt1 | contig 12718 bp, 18 predicted proteins | sample H2c1metaG_FD_144928 | JGI IMG/M metagenome (GOLD analysis project Ga0193726, IMG submission 144928) | Soil microbial communities from a riparian zone of the East river system, Colorado, United States - H2c1 | ecosystem: Environmental > Terrestrial > Soil > Riparian zone | place: USA: East River... | reverse complement strand
TCAGCTGCGCCTCCACGGCGGACAGCGCGGCGCCGGCGTCCCTGCGCCGGTCTTCCTCGTAGGCCGCGATCACGGCTTCCGCACCGCGGTCGCACCGCTCCCGGTACCGGTCGCTGAGGCCGGCGTACTCGCACTGGCCGGGCTCGCCCTCGGTGAAGCCCTCCCACAGGACCTGGCCGTACGGCTTGGCTTCCTTGATCAATTCCGCTCCTTCGCTTGCTGGGGGGTACTGGGGTGCCCGTGTCTCCTCCAGGCCGGGAGGCACGGGCGGCTCAGGGGGGCCGCCCCGCGCTGCCCGGCCCGGGGAGAACCGGGCGGGCGCGGGGAGACCGGGGGCTACTTCGCGGGGGCTACTTCGCGGGGGCCTTCGCCGGCGCCGCAGTGTGGACGGCGGCGGTCGGCGCGCCGGTCACCTTGATCGAGTGCGTCGCGGTGTCCCACCCGGCTGCGCCGGAGACGGTGAACACGTCGCCCTCCCAGTAGTCGAGGTAGGGCCGGCCGCCGCTGTTGAGGCAGATCACGTACGTGCCCGCCGACGACACGGGCGCGTAGATGCCGTCCGGGTCCATCTGGCCGATGGCGATGGCCCCGGACACCCCGCTCACCCCGGTGCCCTGGGACGGGTTGGACAGCGAGGAGCTGTTCGCGACCGGCTCGCCGAGCGACGGGCAGGAGTAAACCGGGTCCTGGTTGCCCATCTGGAAGAAGAAGCTCGTGGTCTGGGTGCCGTTCGCGCTGATCGTCTCGGCGTCGATGAGGGTCTGCCGGATCTGGCTGTAGTCGTAGTGGGGGATCGGCTGGGACGCCTCCAGCGAGGTCGTGTCCGCTTTCTGCTGGGCGTTCTCCTGCGCCTGCCCGGAGTTGTTCTGGTTGCAGGCGGCGAGGGAGACGGCGAGCACCGCGGCGCCTGCGGCTGCGGTGAGGGCCTTCTTGCGGTTCATCGGTTACGGTGCTCCTGGTTCGTAGTCGGGGGAATCCGGGGCGAGGGTTCCCGCTGTGCAGTTGGCGGTGACCCACTGCGCCTGCTGCGCGGGCAGCGGGGCGCCGGAGACCTGGGCGGCCTCGGCGCAGATCTTGCCGGCGACAGCGGACTGCTCGGCCTTGAGTTCCGTCACCATCGACGGGTCGCCCGCGGCCCCGGCGATCTGCACGCCGATCGACGTGAGCGTGGTGAAGTCGCGGGTTGCCTCCTCGCGGAGGGCGGCCTGGTTGCTGTAGCCGTTCTGCGTGTTCTGCGCCTGGCGCGTGGCATTCTGCGCGCTGAGCCACCAGCCGAGGTAGTGCCCGGCAACGGTGAGCCCGGCGACGAGGATGAACGCGACGATCAGTGCGTTCACCCAGGCCGGGAACCACCGCCAGATCTCACGGGTGACCCCCGCCGGGGTCGGGTCGTCGTAGTCCAATCCGGTCACTTCCTTGAGTCGTCCCGGCTTCGCGCCGGGGTTTCGGTTGCTGCGGTCACGGGCGCGGTGCCCGCGTCCAGGCCGGTGCCTAGCTCGGCGTCGATCCACGCCAGGAACGCCGTGTAGCGCTCCCCTGGGGTCATCCGCCCGTAGGTCTCGTCGTTCCGGTAGGCGAGTTCCCAGGCGAGCGTGTAGGCGATCCCGGCTTCCTTCTCGGCGGCCTTCGCCGTGTCGCTTAGCGGGTCGCTGCTGCCCTCCCCGGCGATCACGGGAAGCGCCGCGAACGCTTCGTCCGGGCTCAGCCCCTGCTTGACGAGCCGGTGCCACAGGAGCGCGCCGTTCACGCACACGCCGCAGCCCTGGCCTGCGACGTTCTCCGCGATGGCCTTGCGCGCGTCCTCGCGTTCCTCGCGCATCCACCGCGCCACGTCGTCCCGCTCGTAGTAGCCCGGCTGCCAGACGCCCGCCGTCTTGAGCCTCGCGAACTCGGCGTCAGCCTCGTCGTCGGTGACCTGCGCGACGCGCTCCGGGCCGCCGACAGTGCACAGCGCGCCCTCGATCAGGCGCTTCTCCGGCAGCGCGAGCAGCGCCTCCCGGATCTCGGCGAGCGCCTTCCGCCCTCGCCTGCCCTTGAGCGCCGCGCGGGCGTTGCGCTCCCAGCGGCCCTGGTCGAGCACGGCGAACTCGTCGTCATCGTCGCCGTCTACGTACCTGCTCATGACGTCTCCTGCCTGTTTTCGTTGCCTTCGGTGAGCGCCGGCTGCCCGCCGGTCCCCCACCCCTTCGCCGCCTTCACCGCGAGGTAGCCCGCGCCCGGCGGCGCCCCGGTGCCCGGCAGGTCCCGGAGGCCGCGCACGGCGTCCCACAGCTCGCGGGGCGACGTCGGCGGGGTTTCCTCCCGGAACGCGATGGCCATCAGGCGAAGGGCGAGGCGGTCCCACTCCAGGCCCGCCGTCCTCGCGGCGTGGATCGCGTTCCACGTCTCCTCGCGGGTCCAGTCCGGGCGGGTCGCGCAGGCGAGGCTGAGGAGCTCCCTCGGGGCCTCGCGGGCGCGGGTCCCGTCGTCCAGCCCGGTCACGATGCTCTCCGCAGTGCCTGCCGCGCGCCGTCCGCCGGGGCCTGCGCGCCCGCCTCCGGGACCGCGATCCGCGACAGGTCCGCCGCCGTGGCGAGGATCAGGGCAAGCTCCTGCCACTCGCCGGGCGTCCGGGAGCGGTGCAGGATCACGTCGGCCCCGGCCTGGTCGCCGGCGGCGAGCGCGCGGGCGAGGCGGACCGCGACGGGAAGCATCGGGTGCCTCGCGGCGGCGGCCCGGAACAGGGCGAGCTGCGCGGCCCGCCATGCGCCTGCCGCCCTGGCTGCCCTCAGCGCGGCCTCCCGCCTCCTGGCCTCGCGGAGGTCGTCAGGGTGGGCCACCGTCTCGGCGATGAGCCTGACCAGGTCGCGGAGCATGGTCTCCACGGTCTCCTGCGGCGGTTCCGCCGGCACGGGCTGAAGCCTTGTCACGATGCCTCCAGGCCGTCGAACAGGGAGCCCTGGCCTTCAGGGACGGGAGGGGGTTTGGGGACGCCGGCGGCGCGGGCAGGTCCGGCGTACTCGGCTATCCCGAACATGAGCGGCTGCACGGGCTTCGCGAGCCGGACGCTGGTCAGGGCGATCGCCTGCGGGTCCTTGTCGATCAGGACCGCGTTGAAGCCCTCGATCAGGGCCGCCTCGCCGGTTGTCCCGGTGCCGCAGAACATGTCGAGGACGGTGCCGCCGGGAGGCGTGACCAGCCGTAGCAGCCACCGGATAAGCGGGACCGGCTTGACAGTCGGCCATGCCGTTCCGTCTGGCAGGCGGGGTCGTTCGCCCTGTCCCGCCTTGGCCTGGTAGCGGAACACCGGGAAGAAGCGGGAAGCGCCGCCGCTGTCCCCGTAGGGCTCGCGGCCAGAGGTCCCGGCGAAGGCGCCCGGTGTCCCCGCAGCCTTGCCGTTGTCGGCATGGCCAGGCAGGAGCTTGCCGCTCGTCAGCACACCGCTCTGCCGGTCCAGCTCGGCCGCCGCCTCCTCAGACAGCAGAACGTTCGGCGGCCAGCGGCCGGCGTCGGTCGATCCAGCGGCCAGTGAACCGTGCAGTCCGGATCCGTAGACCTCGTTGCCGTCAGTCCTGTTTGATACTCGCAGTGGCCGCCCCGCCGATTCCACCCGGCACCCGTCGATGTTCAGTGCGCCCGTCCCGAACTCACGCACGTTCCGGGCCACGGTCCCGGCGAAAGGCTTCCTGGCGAGGATGACCGGCTCGTGCGAGGGGCGCAGGGCGGTACCCCACCCTTCCCATTCCGCTGCGTCCTCGGTCGCCGGTGCGGTGACGTCGTATGTGCCGCCCCGGATCCCGCTCGGCCCGAGTCCCTGCATCCCGGCTGTCACCCCGCTCGCGCGCCGGCCGGTCACGGCGCGCTCGAGCCGCTGCCAGTCCTCCGGCGCGAGGTGCGCCTTGAACCGTTCCCACCAGGCGTCACCAGGCGAGTGCTCGGCCTTCGTCCAGTCGTGCAGGCTGTTGCCTGGCACCTCCAGGCCCAGTTCGATCGCGGCCAGTACGTAATCGCGGCGCTTCGCCTTGTCGATCGCCCTAGAGACGCTCAGTGATTTCGGGAAGCCCCCGGCAAAAAGCCACGCCAGGCCATCGCGGATCTCAAACCCGGCCAGCCGGATCGACAGCCCCATCAGGTCCTGGGTCCTCGCCCCCGCGAAGGCGAGCAGGTGACCGCCCGGCTTCAGCACCCGGAATGCCTCGTCCCACTCGCCCGGAGGCGGCACGAACCCGTCCCAGGCACGCCCCATGAAACCCCGTTGCAGGGGCCTGGCCAGCCGGTCGCCGGATATCCAGGCGGCGACCACCTCGGCCACGACGCCGGCGGGCAGTTCAGCCAGGCCGTAAGGCGGGTCGCAGACCACCGCGTCCACGCTCGCATCGGGCAACGGCAACGCCGCCGCGTCCCCGCGCAGGATGACAACGCTCACGACGGCTCCCCCTCCCCTGACGGCGGGAGGACCGCGCGCCTCTCGTCGAACGCGGCGACCGTCAGCCCGTCCCCGATGAGCGCGTGCCAGAGGTGCCCGGCCATGTTCCGCCACATTTCCGCCTCCTCCGGCTTCCCCGCCCTGTCGGCGAGGGAGGCGTACTCCCGGAAACGGGTCACGGCGTCGGCGACCTTCGAGCGGGCCCAGGCGAGGGCGTCGGGGTCGCGGTCGAAGTCAGTCATGGCGCCTACAGCTCACCGAACAGGGAGTCCTGGCTAGCTGCCGCAGGATCGCCGAGGGTGGCCAGGTTCTTCACCATCTGCCGGTAGTAGCTCGGCTTCAGCTCGATCCCGATCCCCCGGCGGCCCAGCTCAACCGCCCCGTACACCTCTGAGCCGACGCCGGCGAAGGGGCTGAGAACCACCTCGCCGGGATTGGTTCGCATGTCCGTGAACCGGCGGATCACGTCGAGCTGCAGCGCGTGGACGTGGCGCTCGTCTTCCTCGTCGCGGGACTCGCGGAACGGCAGCACGCTCATGTGGTTCCGGTCGTCGTACTGGCCGAGGTTGCCCCGGATGTCATCCCACACGCACGACGCGTACCGGCGCCACGCCCACTGGCTGTAGGTGTTCTCCGTCTGCTTCCCCGCGTGACCCCTAAACCTGGCTACCTCCGCCGGAGGCGCCGTCGCCCCGTGGTAGGCAGTCAGCCCGCTCGGGTGGGTGACTGGCACCGGGTTGTCCCCGGGCGCGCGGAAGATCAGCAGGTAGTCGCCCGACGCGATCCCCGCGAACGTCGCGTCGTCTACGACCGTCTGGTGGGTGAGGTCTTTCGCCATCGTCCGGTTGCGGACGGCGAGGGGCTCCTTCCAGATGACATGCCGGCCCAGGTACTCGAACCCGTGCCTCAGGTGCAGGCGGATCAGGTCGCCGGGGAAGTCCGCGCACGCGTCGCCGCCGGAGTTCCCCGTCGGCACGTCCATGCAGTGCACCCCGCAGATCCGGCCGCGCATCATCAGCCGCTCAACCCCGGCGACAACGAACCCGTAATGCTCCAGGAACTCCTCGTACGTGCGGGAGTTCGACAGGTCCCGGTCACTGGAGCTGTAGTGGTACAGGCCGGGGTTCACCGCGCCGGGCCGTGCGAACGGCAGGCTGTACAGGGCGGCGTGCACCGACCCGGCCGGGAGCGTCTCCATCACCTCGACGCAGTCGCCGTTGAACAGCGCATAATCATCGGTGACCTGCTGGTCTAGGACGTTGCCCATGACGGCGCCTCTGCTTCCTTGTCGTAAACGGCGCTGCGCTGCACTTCCTGCGCGTCCCGCATGTGCGCGGTCAGCGACGCGAACATGCGGTCAGCCGCGGCGGCCTTCCGCTCCAGGTTCGCGAACGCCCGGCCGCCGCCCGTGGTCGTCACCACGTCCACGGTCACCGTCTCGGGCTGCCCGAACCGCCAGCAGCGGCGCACCGCCTGGTACCAGCGCTCGAAGGAGTGGTCGGGCATGTAGGTCATGCGGTGGCAGCCCTGGAAGTTGAGGCCCCAGGATGCGATCTTCGGCTTCGTGACCAGGACCCGGATCTCGCCGCGGGCGAAGGCCGTCAGGCGCTCCTCCTTCACCTCGGCGCTGTCAGACCCGCTGACCTGCACCGCCCCGTCGATCAGGCTCGTTAGAAGGTCACCTTCGCCGTTCAGGTTGCACCAGGCGATGCCCGGCTCGGCATCGGCGAGAAGCCCGGCGGCCTTCTCGCACCGCTCCGCCAGGGTCCGCCTGGTCTCCTCCCGTTCCTCCGACAGTCCCGCGGCGGGCACGTCGAACAGGGTTCCCTCCAGCGCCGTGCGGGCCTCCACGACGTGACGGCGGACCTCCAGCGGGGGCAGGGCGAACCCGTTGTCATCGAAGCCGAGATCGGACGGCTTCCGGGCTGACCTCGCCCATGACGACGCCCACCGCCAGAACGGGTCCTCCGCGTGACCCTTGAAGCGCCACTGCTCGGCACCCGTCGCCCGCCATTTTCCGCCCCGCGCCGTGCTGGTCCGCTCCTTGTTGGTGAAGAACCGGGAGATCATGTCCATGTGGCCGAGGTAGCCGAGGGCCTCGCTGGTCGTGCCCAGCTCCGTGTAGTCGTTCGGGGCAGCGGTCGCGCTGGCCATCAGCCGGTACGGGACCGTCCGCAGGAACTCCGTCACGATGCCCCGCCGGACCCCGTCGAACGCCTTGATGCAGCTCGACTCGTCGCACACCACGCCGCCGAAGGCATCCGGCCTGAACTTCTCCAGCTGCTCGTAGTTGGTGACGGTGATCTCGGCCGGGACCGTGCCGTCCCGTGAGATCGCCGCGGTCATCCCGAACTTCTCGGCCTCGGCCACCATCTGGGCCGTCACCCCGAGCGGGGTCAGCAGGAGGACCGGCTTCCCCGTGTGCTTGTAGACGTTCTGCGCCCATACCTGGGACATGACGGTCTTGCCCATGCCGCAGTCGACCAGCAGTGCGCTGCGGCCCTGCCGGATCGCCCACTCCGTGAGCATCGCCTGGAACGGGAACAGGAAGTCGGGGAGCCACAGGGGATCGAAGCCCGCCGCGCTGTTGTGCTGCGCCTTGCCGGCGAGCATCTGCCGGTACGCGGCCATGCGGTCGACGGCGCTCACGATGCCGCCTCCGGCCCCGCCGTGGCGCACAGCCCGCAGATGTAGCCCCGGGGCGGGGCCCCGTGGCAGCGGGCGCAGGAGTCCGGGCTGAGCAGGACCGCGAGCGGCATCCCGAAAACCCCGGCGATCCTCCCCGCCGCGCTGAGGGTGGTGTCGGCCCCCGCCTCGATCTTGCACAGCGTCGAGGAGTTCAGCCCGGCGAGCTCGCCCGCGCGGCGCATGGGCCACCCGAGCTCCAGGCGGAGGGATCGCACCCGCTGCCCGAAGGCGACGGTCACGGCGTCCGGGTTGCCGCGGGTGCTCACGGTCCCTCCGTGCTGGCGAAGGCGAGGGGCTCCGGCAAGTCGATGTCGGGCGGCGTCCAGCCGATGGCCAGCAGCCCCCCGAGGATGCGCCGCGCCAGTGCCCCGTCGCTCAGGTCCCGTGAGTAGACCGGGAACGAGGCGGGGTTCTCCGCGCGGCCCTCGATGACGGTCAGGTGAACGCTGACCACCATGGCGACCCGCTTCTCGGCGTAGGTCACCGGGTCGGTTCCGGACTCGTAGGCGTAGCGGGCGGGCCAGTCGTCGATGTCATTGATGTCGGTCACCCGAATCTCCTTGCACGGTCGGCGGGACGGCGGGGGACGGCCCTGCGGCGAAGCGAGCGGGCGCGCTCCATCGGCACGACCCGCAAGGCGAGTGCCGGGCACACCGGGTCGTGCATGCGGCACAGCAGTTCGTAAAGGGTGAGTTGCTCGCAGGGAAGCGCCGGCCGGAAGTACCCGATCCCGTTCTCGTCCGGCGCGGCGACCAGGGTTCCGGCGTCGCTGGGCTCGATCGCGTTGAACACCCCGCCGGGGTCGAGCGCGGGCAGCACCGGTTCCGCGCACGCCGGGCACGGCTCGGCGTACATGCCTGCGATCCTCATGACGCGACGTCCTGTCTGGAGACCTGGTGCCGGTAGTTGGCCTCCCTGGTGTGGCAGGTCAGGCAGGTTGGCTCAATTGAGCCGTCGGAGCGGAACGGATGGGCTTCCGGCGGGAGGCCCGGAGCGGAGATGATCTCGGCGAGCGGGGGCGCTACGCCGCGCAGGAGCTTGGCGTAGAGGTCTTTCTCGTTCGCGATGACCGTGGCGGCGTAGCGGGCCCGGTCCGTCGGCGGCCCCTGCCTGCGCCGGGCCACGGCCGCCTCGCCGACCCTGAGCGCCGTCGCCCGGTCAAGGTCGAGGTGCTCCCGTTCGCGGACGGCTTCGATCACGGCGGCGGCAAGTTCGTCGTCGCTCTCGCCTCGCGCGCCCGCGTCAACTGCCGATGACTGACTGACTAGAGCCGGGTCAAGTTCAAAGTCAAAATCATCAAGCCCTTGATCTTGATTTAGGTCTTGATCCGCGCGCGCACGCGAGGACCCTTCCGGAACGCTTCCTGAAACGCTTCGGGAAGCGTTCCGCTGAGGCACGGCCACGGGGGGAATCCCCACGTCAGCTGGCATGGAGCTCTTCGCGGCCCTTCGTGAAACGCTTCCCGAACCCTTCTCGGAACCCTTCAGCGAAGGGTTCCGAGAAGGGTTCGGCCGCGCCGGTTCCGGCTTGGCCGCCGGCGGACCGAGCAGCATCATCCCGGCCTCGCCGAGCGCGCGGCCTCCCTTGCGGGAGTGGCACGCCTTGCAGGCCGTGACGATGTTCTCCAGTCCGGGCTCCACGTCAGGGTCGACCAGGCTCCACGTGCCGCTGTCGGCCGCCTGCCCCTTGCCCCAGCGGACGGCGTGACCGCAGTAGCGGCACCGGTCGGCGTCCCGTTTCCGGATCTCTCCCTTGAGTGCCGGGTCGCGGAACAGGATGCGCCGCCGCCCTGCCGCAGCGGCCTTCGCCGCCGCCTGCTCGGCTTCTCGCCCGGCCGCCTCTGCGGCGGCAAGGGCCGCGCGCTCCGCGTCGCAGGCGTTCTCGATCGTGACGCCGCCGCCGGGAACGATCTGCACGGCGCCCTTGGGCCGGCGTTCGCCGATCCCGGCGGAAACGAGCTCCCGCCTGAAGCCGCCGGGGTCGTCGCTGTACCTGGCGAGCACCCAGGCCGGCACGAGTCCGCTGGTAGAGCGGCGCGCAGACCAGGTGCTGACCAGGTTCAGGGACGCCACCGCGAGCCTGGAAAGGCGGGCGCCGGCGTTCTCGTCGAAGTCGTCGTCGAAAGTGGCGGGCACGGCTACCCCTCGGGGTAGCGGCAGGAAACGTACAACGGGGTACTCCGGCCTGGTTCGGGTGATTAACGGCAGCGGAGGGCGGCATGACCGCCGGTCCGTCACGGCTCACCCCCCGTCATCGGAATCCAGTCGCCAGGGAGGCCCAGGGAGAGGACCGGAGCCCGGTCCCCGGCGGGAGTCAGCCCTGCGGCCGGCGGTGCAGAGGCGGCGGCGAACCCCGGTACGCGGCGGCGGAGCAGGCCAAGGCGCGCAAGAAGCGCCGTGGCCAGCGTGATCAGCCGCTGCGGTATCCGGTTCACCGTCCCTCTTCCCTTCGTTCACGTCACCGAGAATGCCAGATCAATGAGGCATGGTCAAGTAGGCCAACAAACTTAGGCATCATGGTACCGTGGAGTTGGCCACATCCGTGTGGCAACATGACCGCGTGGACCAGGAGCCGGAGATGACCGAACTCGACCAGGCCGTTGCCGACAGGAGCCCTGAAGCCGAGGACAAGCGCCTCTTCCGCCTTCAGGACGCCCTTTACGGCGCCGTCAAGAAGCACAGGCAGGTTGACCTCGTCAAGCGCACCGGCCTCACCCGCGAGACGATCCGCCGCCACGTTGAGGACGCGCGGATCCGGCGCGGCGAGATCGCGCCCACGCCCCGTTACCTCCGGGAGCAGGCGAAGCGGGACAAGCGCCGCGAGCCTTGACCTCAAGCGCGGACCCCCTTAGCCCCATGGCTGAGATCACCGACGCGCGCGATGCCTACCTTGCGGCGCGGCAGCGGGTCGAGGACACCCGTCTCGCCCTTGGCTGTGCCATCAGGGCAGCCCGCGCGCAAGGCGTCGACCAGGTTGACATCGCGGCGAAGCTCAACCTCACCCGCGAGCAGGTCCGCCGGTACCAGGACGAGTACGAGAAGAAGGCCGGGCTCAAGCAGGCCAAGCCGCGCCGCGCCGGAACCTGACCCCCTCACGCTCTCGCCCCCCTCAGGCGCCAGCTCAAGCATGTTCTTGGTCGCCGCCGTCACCCGGCCCACCACCCCGTGCCGCCCGTAAGCCACCGCGCCAGGAACGCCACGGCGTAGACGGCGAGCAGGAGCCCGCCCCCGAGGGCGAGGACGGTGACCCAGGAGGCGGTTCCCCTCCGCATCGCGACTGAGGCGGAGATCAGGCACGCTGTTGCGGTGAAGGAGAGCGCGACCGTTACCCAAAGGCCGGCGCCGGCCCCGCTCACCGCTCCGCCTCCCCGCCGCAGGGTCGCTTTCCGCGCAGGGGCCCGTTCTTCGTCGGCCTCCCCGGCGACCGCGGGTCCGGGTCGCAGGCGAGCCGCCGCACAGTTGTCTCGGGAAGGTCCGGGTTCGCGAGCACCTTCTCCGGCCGGGCCCGTGAAGGGCGGCCGGAAGCGGCCCCGTAGACGTAGGGCTTCAGTACCGAGCTGTTCGCGAGGGCGCCCAGGCTGCTGGCGCTCACCGTCGGCAAGGCGGCCTCCCGCCCGGCGCTACACAGGCCCAAACGTGGCCCAGGGCGTCCCCAAGGAACCGGCAGAGACCGCAGCAGGGGAGGCGGCCGGGGACCTCAGGCTGAGGCTCAGCGCGCCCCAGGGAAGGTCTGGCGGACTCCTCCGGCGACGGGGGCCGGTACGGCTCGGCGGTCATGCGGCGCTCTCCTGCCAGCGGGCACCCGTCGCCATGGCAAGGACGTGCTCGGCGAGCAAGGGCGGGACGGCATTGCCAACCTGGGTGAACTGGGCGGTCTTCGTCCCCTGCCACGGGTAGTCGGACGGGAAGGACTGGAGGACCGCTGCCTCTTGCACCGTGATCCGTACCGAGTCCTGCGCGAACTGGGACTCTCCGCCCTCGCGGTCCTTATGTCCCGGCCGCCCGATCCGCGGGTCGCCCTGCACGGTGGTCGCGGGCCGCGACCGAACCCAGGAGTTCAGGTCGGCCCGCCCGGTGACGGTGACCGAAGGCTCGTCGGCGGTCCGCTCGGCGCGGCCGGCGCCTGCGATGCTCTGGCCGCTGCGCATCACCCACTGTCCGCCTGATTTTCTCGTAAGCGCGGGCGCGGTCGACGGGTCGACGGTCTGACGGCTGCCGTCTGGCCGCCGGTCGCGGTTGGTGTGCAGCGCCCAGGAGCGCGCCTTCGTCGTGACCGCGTGCGCCGGGCGCGTGCCAGGGTCCATCTCGTGCGCGCCGTTGCCGGGCGTGTCCGACGGCGTTCCGAAGGACGTGCGCACCGTCCAGCGCCCGGCGTCGCGTTCCGCCTCGAGCGCGGCGCGGCCGCGGTTCCCGAACGGCTCCGCGCCCCCTGCGGCCGTTCCGCCCGCAGTGACGGCAACAGCCGGGCGCCCGTCGGCGCCCCAGCCGAGCGCGTCCGCCATCGTCACCCACGGCTCGCCCCACAGCTGCGCGCCCTTGCGCGGGCTGTAGTGGGTCGGCTCGGGCCGCGACACGCGGCGCGTCCTCGAGGCGATGAGCACCGCCCGCTCGCGGGTCTGCGGGACGCCGTAGTCGGCCGCGTTGAGCTTCCCCGTCCAGGCGCTGTAGCCCGCCTTCCGGAGCTCGTCCGCGTAGACCTCCCACAGCGGCAGCACCGAGGGCACCTGCTCGAGCGCCACCCATTCCGGGTTGCACGCGCGGATGAACCGCGCGGGCTCGATCATCAGCGAAGCGGAGCGGACCGCCTTCCAGATGGCCGCGGAACGCTGCGCCCGGGTCCACTTCGGGTCGCCCCACCGCGCCGCCCGCAGTTCCGCTGCGGCCTCCCAGCGGCGCCGCGCGCGGGTCTGGCGGCCCGCGAACGCGTCTCGTATCCCGTCGGCCAGGACACCCGTCACGAGGTTCCCTCCGCGCTTGCCCGCGGCGCTGAAGTGGATGCAGACCGGCGAACCGATAAGTCCGTGGAGAGCGGGAAGGCGGTCAGCGTGGAAGGCCGCGACGTCGGCGCGGATCGTCGGGAAGCCGGCAGCCCCGCGGGTCAGGCAGGCGGAGGCGTCGATCTCGATGCCGGCAACTTTCCGGAGGCCCAGGCGCGCGGCCGCGACATCCCATCCGCCCGGTCCCGCGAAGAGGTCCAGCGTGATTCCCTCTGTCATGACGCACCCGGCGGAGGCCGTCGGTTCATCCCCGGCCCGTACGCGCCCCCTAGGCGCTTCGCCGGGTAGCGGGACCGCGCGTTCCGCCTTGCCCTCGCCTGCTTAGCCTCCTCGGCCCGCACCGCGTCGCGGAACGCCTTCCCCCTCAGCGGCACCTGACCGGCAGGGGCGGCGGCGGGCCGCAGCCGCTCCGCCCCCGCCGGCTCCCTTCCAGCCGGGAGCGCGCTCGAAGGTTCCGGCTCGCCCCCGGCTGGTCCCTTCCCGGCTCCCGGAAGGCCAGGCCTCCCGCCGGGAGCCGGAGCCTGCGCCGGCCCGGGCCGCACGCCCGGGCCGGCGGCCCCGCCGCGCGCTACACCGCGCGACGGGATGCGGGAGGGAGCCAGGGGCGGCCCTGCCTTCCCGCCTTCCGC
>Ga0193726_1002407_pt1 | contig 12722 bp, 8 predicted proteins | sample H2c1metaG_FD_144928 | JGI IMG/M metagenome (GOLD analysis project Ga0193726, IMG submission 144928) | Soil microbial communities from a riparian zone of the East river system, Colorado, United States - H2c1 | ecosystem: Environmental > Terrestrial > Soil > Riparian zone | place: USA: East River... | reverse complement strand
CACCTTACATCGGCACCCCCACCTCACGCGTCGACGGTCGCGCCAAGGTTACCGGCGAGGCCAAATATGCCGGCGAATTCAACGCTCCCGGCCTCGCCTTTGGCAGCGTCGTCGAGTCGACCATCCCCCGGGGCCGCATCGCGCGCATCGACACCAGCGAAGCGCTGCGCGTCGAAGGCGTGCTCGACGTGCTCACGCACGACAACCGGCCCCGGATGGCCGGCACCGACCAGGCCTGGAAGGACGATGTCGCGCCGGAAGAAGGTTCGCCATTCCGTCCGCTCTATGACGACAAGATCATGTTCAGCGGCCAGCCGATCGCGCTGGTGCTGGCAGAGGAATGGGAAATCGCGCGCTACGCGGCTTCGCTGGTGCGCATCGAGTACGAACAGCACGCCTTCGTCACCGACGTGTACCAGCAGCGCGACCAGGCTTTTGTGGTCAAGAAGCCCGACAAGCCGCATGGCGACGCCGAACGCGCCTTTGCGGCAGCCGACGTGCGCCATGAGGCCGAATATTTCATCCCGACCGAGCATCACAACCCGATGGAATTGTTTGCCTCCACGGCGAGATGGGACGGCGGCGGCAAGCTCACGGTCTATGACAAGACCCAGGGCGTGCAGAACGTGCAGCGCTATCTGTGCGGTGTGTTCGACAAGCAGTCGGACGAGATTCGTGTCATCTCGCCGTTCGTTGGCGGTGCGTTCGGCGCAGGGCTGCGTCCGCAATACCAGGTGGTGCTGGCCGTATTGGGTGCGCTGGCGCTGCAACGCTCGGTACGTCTGGTGCTGACGCGCCAGCAGATGTATGGGCTCGGCTACCGGCCAGCGACCATCGAGCGCCTTGCACTGGGAGCGAAGGCGGACGGAACGCTCGACGCGATCACCCACGAGGCGATCGCCGTCACCTCGCAATTCGAGGAGTTCTCCCGCAACGACACCGGCTGGGCGGCGCAGCTCTACAAATCCGCCAACGCCAAATATGTGCACAGGCTGGCGCGGCTCGACGTTCCCACTTCCAGCGACATGCGCGCGCCGGGGGCGGCAACCGGCGTCTATGCGCTGGAAAGCGCGATGGACGAGCTTGCCGTGGCGCTGAAGCTCGATCCGGTGGAGCTGCGGCTGCGCTGCTACTCGGACCGCGACCAGAACGAGGATATTCCCTACACCAGCAAGGCGCTGCGCGAATGCTACCGTCAGGGCGCAGAGGCCTTTGGCTGGAGCAAGCGCAAGCCGGAGCCGCGCGCGATGCGCGACGGCAATGACCTCGTCGGCTGGGGCATGGCGACGGGCATCTGGGAAGCGTTGCAGGTGCCGGTAGCAGCTCGCATCGTGCTGGGCGCGAACGGCCACGCCGAGGTATCGTGCGCGGCTTCCGACATCGGCACCGGTACCTACACGATCATGGCGCAGGTCGCGGCGGACACGCTCGGCCTGCCGATCGAGAACATCAGCATCAAGCTCGGCGACTCGACCCTGCCGCAGGCGCCGGTGGAAGGTGGATCGTGGATGGCGGCGTCGGCCTCGCACGCGGTCGCGGCGACAGCCGAAGAGGTCCGCGGCGAATTGCTGGCGCTGGCGAAGGCCATCAAGGGGTCGCCGCTGACAAATGCAAAGCTCGAAGACGTCGTGCTCGCGGACGGCAAGATCGTCAGCAGGAAGGACTCAAGCCGCGCCGTCTCGATCGCGGACGCGATGCGGCACGGGGCGGTCGACAGGATCGAAAAAGAAAAGACCAACAGCTTCCCGGAAGACTCTTCGCACGCGCGCAACACGCATTCGGCGGTGTTCGCCGAAGTGAAGGTCGACGAGCAGATCGGCGTCATCCGCGTCACCCGCGTCGTCAGCGCGGTCGCGGCCGGACGCATCCTGAACACCAAGACCGCGCACAGCCAGATCATGGGCAGCGTGGTATGGGGCATCGGCATGGCGCTGCACGAGGAGACCGTGTTCGATCACAAGCTAGGCCGCATCATGAATGCCAACATCGCCGAATACCACGTGCCGGTGAATGCCGACGTGCAGGATATCAAGGTGATCTTTGTCGATGAGCCCGATGAAATCATCAATCCGCTGGGCATCAAGGGGCTCGGTGAGATCGGCATCGTCGGCGTCGCGGCGGCGATCGCCAATGCAGTCTATCACGCAACCGGCACGCGGGTGCGCGATCTTCCGATCACGCTCGATAAGCTGCACCGCGCGGCGTAGCGTGCGAGCCGGGAAAGATTGCGGTAGATTGATCCACTATTGTCGTCCCGGCGAACGGGGTTGTGAAATATATCTCCGACCTCATCCTGAGGAGCGCGCTCTTGCGCGCGTCTCGAAGGATGGCCGCGAGTCCACGCGTTGTGTCCATCCTTCGAGACGCTTGCTTCGCAAGCTCCTCAGGATGAGGTCAGCATTCTGCACAAGCTCGAACGCCGGGGCCGATAACCACCGGCGTCGGCGTTCGCCGGGACGACGTGTTGATGGACTTCGCTAGCTAGCGAGCATGATCGCACGGGGCCCGACGAAACTATTTCCGCGCGGCCGCTGGCTTGCGTTCGACCGGATGAATGTCGACGGTGCGCAGACGCCCCATCCGCAGCACATCCATTTCGAGCGTGCGGTCGATCCGGTCGCGATCGAGCGCGCGGATCAGATCGTCGACGCCGTTGACCTCCACGCCATCGAGACGGATCACCACATCGCCGGGCAAAAGCCCGGCCCTGGCCGCCGGCCCGTCAGGTTCGATCTGCGCCAGCAGCGCGCCCATCTTGTTGTCGACGCCGGCGACAAGCGCATGCCGTCTGGGAATCGGGGCGGTCTGCCCGGACACGCCGATATAGGCGCGCCGCACATAACCGTGGCGAATGATTTCCGACAGCACAAACTGCGCGGTGTTGCTGGCAACAGCAAAGCAGATGCCCTGCGCGCCGCTGATGATGGCGGTATTGATGCCAATCACCTCGGCCCCGGACGACACCAGCGGCCCGCCGGAATTGCCGGGATTGAGCGCGGCATCGGTCTGAATCACGTCCTCGATGGTCCGGCCGCTGACCGAACGGATCGAACGGCCAAGTGCGGAGACCACGCCGGCGGTCACGGTCGACTCGAAGCCCAGGGGATTGCCGATCGCGACCACCAATTGCCCGCGACGCAGGGTCTTGGAATTGCCGAGCGAGGCGTAGCGCAGATCCCGTGCGCCGTCGGCGCGCAGCAGCGCCAGATCGGTATCGGGATCGACGCCCAGCACGCGGGCATCGGTGACGATGCCTTCGTTATCCCTGAGCCGGATCTGCCTGGATGAGCCGACCACATGGCTGTTGGTCAGCACCAGACCGTCGGGCGAGATCACGATGCCGGAGCCGAGCCCGCCGCGCTCGCGCGCGCCAGGCAATCCGGATCCGGTCTCGACCCGCACGACGGCGGGGCCGACACGTTCGGTAACGTCGATGACGGCATTGGAATAAGCATCGAGTAAACCCGCATCGTTCGCGGGAGCAGACTCGGCGGCTTGCAGCGGTATCCCATCGCCAGATGGGTCATGGGTAAAATCCAACATGGCAAGATTCCTTCGGCGCCTGAAATAGTGACGGAATCCTGCCGCAGCAAGAGGCCTTGCAATGCCTGCAGCGCGGCCACAGATGGAGGACAGGCGGTCCTGAGTCGCGCGCGGCTGATCGCCGCGCGATCACGCCAACCAGACTGGACCAGATTTTTTCATGATCGAAGTCGCCGTCGCGCGGCGACCGCCGCGTCGAACCTCGACGCGGGGTGCCACGGTAAGACCGTTCGCAATGACGAAGGTTTCAGATCGAGCAGGGCCAGCACCTGCGTGGCACGTTCAAGACCTGGCTCGTTCAAGACTTGGCGCGTTCAAGACGTGGCACGTTCAAGACTTGGCGCGACCAGCTTGCACGGCCAGGACCGGCCTCTCGCTCACGCTCTGGGCATTGCGCGGTGGACTTGCGTTTCGCACCGCTGCCCTGGGCATCGAACTATTGCTGAAACGCAAAAGGCCCCGTCGGGGGCCTTTTGACATTTACACCGCGTCTTTTGCGGCCTTGACCGGCCGTGCTCTGACGATCTTTCGAGCAGGCTTCGCCTTGAAGGTCATTGGTTCGCCATTGAAGGGGTTCACACCCTTGCGCGCCTTGGTGGCGGCCTTCTTGATGACGACGAACTTGGCAAAACCAGGAACCAGAAATACACCGTTTTTCTTCAGCTCTTTATAGCCGATGGTCGCCAGCGTCTCCAGCACTCCCTTTACTTCCTTTTTTCCTACTTCGTTCTCGCCAGCGATTTTCTCGATCAGCTGCGACTTAGTCATCTGTACTGCCATTTTGTCTCCTGTAAGTTGATTCGCGCCACGGTGAGAGTATTTGGAATTCAGCCCGGAAACTGCGCATGTTTCGATCTACACAGCCTTTTTAAGGCACTTGGGCACCCTACCCGTCTTCGCGCTGAAAGCCAAAACAGGCGGATTCCTTAGCCGGCAAGGGTCTGGAGGGTTTTACGGTATCGGGCGGGCGGTGGGTGATTTGCGCGAATGAACAGGTATCGCAGATCGTGGCCTTCTCGCAAGGACGTCGCACCGACCCTCGATGCCCGCTATCTCGCTCGCCACTTTAACGTGTGGAGATGGGGTTGCTAAAGCTGCTCAAAGCTCGGCCAAATGATCAAAAGGCATGGTTTTATGCTCAATATTTCAATTACTTAGATGCACACTTTAAGCTTTCGCGATCTCATGAGATCAATACGTCAGGCCCCGATTGTAAATGGCAGATTTCGAAAAGGCGGTTCGATCAACCGCCCTTTCATCCTCTCGAGCCGCGTCACTCGCACGGATGCCGGTGACCATCATAGCCGAGGAAGGTACCCAAAGCCGGGTCGTAGGAACGATAGCGCTGAGCGCAAGACGAGCCGTTCGCGTTGCTGCCCATGGCGGCATACGCGTCGCTGGCGCCGAACGGAACCGATGCCAGGGCGCCTGAGGCCGCCGGCGTGGGCCGGCCGCCATTCAGGACGTCCGCGTTGGGATGGTAGAACGCGAACGCGCCCGGCTCCTGGATAGCGGCCTGTGCGAACAGCGGCGTTGCCATCATCATTGACAGAACAGCTGTCGCACCGAGGATCTTGAATCTGGTCATCGTCTGGTTTCTCCGTCGGTTGATCCGTTGCGAGATTTGGGGGATTTCGGAAAACGCGAATACTTTTCGAAATCGCATTCCGGCGCCATCAGCATCGACAGATGTTCAGACTCTTGTCGAGCTGCTGATCAAGCTTCTGTTGCTCGGCGTCGAATGTCGACAACCGCTGTTGTTCAATCTCCTCCGCAGGGGCGCTCGGCGAAATCTGATTCGCGCGCGGCTGCAGATGACCGATCGGCGCTTGTGGCACCGTTGTTACAGGGCTTGTTACAGGGCTTGGGAGCGGGTCGGCATCGGCCATTGCGCTGCCGAACAACACAGCACCGACGAACACAACGGCGGTTAGAAGACGTGAGGACATCGGCTGCTCCATCGGTTGTGCGCACGGCCATACATCAGGCGTCGGCTTTGAGCGCGCTTCATGAATTGGACCAGACAGAAAGATAAGCGGGGAAGGCCCGCATTCCCATTAAATACGCGTTCATTGTCGGGGTCGTCGATCACGCCTCGTTGAAAAGATCGCGAGCGACGCGAGCAGCATGAGCGCCACGCACCGGTTGCATCGACGACGCTGCGGAAACGCAACGCGTCCGTCATCGCGCGTTCGGACGAGTAGGAGAATGAATCTTTTTATAATCGATTTCGCCGGTGCTGCTTCCTATCTCGAATCCGGGCGACGCAATTATTGGACAGAATCATGAAGACGATTCACAAGGTCGCGATTGCCACGACAGTCGCATTTTCAGCATTGGCATTTGATGCGATGGCAGGTTCTGCGGCACAGGCCGGACCCATCGTACCTCCGGGCCGCTACTGCCTGTCATATGCGCAAGGCGGGACCGACTGCAGCTTCACCAGCTATGCGCAATGCCTGGCGACCGCATCGGGCCTCGCCGCCGAGTGCTATGGCAAAACCATTCGCGATGATGAGAATGACGCGGGCTTTCAAAATCGAGGCCACCGTGGCTTCGAATTTCGAACTCCGCACGACTGACGCATCTGCTCGGTAAAAGAGCTTGCGCGCCGTGGTCTTCCATCCGACTTGGTATCAATCCTGCCGGTCGGGACAGACAATCTCCACCCGGCAGCCCGGCCCGGAGCGGATCGCCATCCGGAAGCCGTGCAGCTTTACGATCGCGGCGACCAAATTCAGGCCAAGGCCCACGCCCGGCGTGTTTCGTATCTTGTCGGAACGGTAAAAACGCCGCAGCACCGCCTCGCGCTCCTGCTCGCTGATGCCGCAGCCGGTGTCCGTCACGCGTACGATGGTTTCGTCCTCGCCGCGCAACAACGCAATGTCCACCTTGCCGCCTTCAGGCGTGAACTTGATGGCGTTGTCGACCAGGTTGGCGACCGCCTCGATCAGCAAGTCGCGGTCGCCGCGCACCGTGAGAGGTTGCGTCGCTGCGACACGCAGCGCGATATTCTTGTTTTCGGCGATCGGCTCGTAGATATCGCAGACCTCGCGCAGCATCTCGTCGAGCGCGACGGTGCCGAAGCCCGCCGACCGCCGGCTGTTTTCGATTTCCGCCAGACGCAATAGCGCGGTGATGATGGTCAGCGACTGATCGATGCCCGCGATCGCCTTGTCCGCGACCGCCTGCAGCTGCTCCAGCGTAGCTGCGTTGGTGCGCCCGCGCTCAAGCGTGAGCCGCGCCCGCGTCAGCGGCGTTCGCAGGTCGTGAGCGATATCGTTGCCGACTCCGGCGAGCGCGTGGATCATCGTTTCCATTTCATCGAGCATGCCATTGACGATGACCGCGAGTTTCGAGAACGGCTCATCGACGCTACGGTGCGGCAGCCGCTCGCGCAGATCACCGGCGATGATGCGCTGAACCCGCTGGTTGACCTCTTCGACCCGCCTCTGCGCGCGCACGCTCAGCCACGCGCCGGCCAGCAGGCAAAGAAAAAAGCCCGGCAACAGGCCCAGCGCGAGTGCCTGGCCGACGACGTGAGAGATCTCCTTGGCCTCGTCGACATTTCGTCCCAGCACCAGCACCTGGCCGTTTCGCATGCGCCGCGCGATCGCTCGGACAGTTTGGTGTTCGCGGCCGTTTCGATCGGTCCTGATGATGTCGGCGCCTTGGGCTTCGGCGTCGATCCGCAGATCGGGCGGCAGGCTCTCCAGATTGCCGGTAATCCGGTGACCGTCGGCGGCAAAGATCGCGGCGAGCTGCACGCCCCGGGGATCCTGCCTCAGCCGCTCGTCGATGGCCTCGAGCCGCCGTTCAGGCGGCAGCGCGGCGATCCCCTCCAGTTGCGCCGTAATCACGCGGTCGGACCGCGCCGTCAGATAGTCATCGATTTTCCAGTAGATGAATCCGAACAAAACGATGATGAAAACCGCAAACACACCGCCGACCATGAAAGCCCAGTGGAACGTGTTCGAGCGCATGAACTGCGGTTGACGCATCGGATTTAGCCGCCCCGATATCTGGCTCGACGGCAACAGCGGCGCATCGCCGCCGCGGCCCTTCCGAAAGTTTAAGATCCGGCGCGAAGAATGAACCCGGCACCGCGGACGTTGTGGATCATCGGAGCGTCATCGGGTCCGTCCACCTTGTGACGCAGCCGGCCCATATGCACGTCGACAAGATTGGTTGCGGGTACGAATTTGTAATTCCAGACTTCCTCGAGCAGCATGGCCCGCGTCAACAATTGGTCGCTGCGTTGCATCATATATTCAAGCAGGCGGAACTCGCGTGGCAGCAAATCGATTACGCGATCGCCGCGTTTGGCGGTGCGCTCGATCAGATCGAGTTCCAGCGACCCTACCCGCAATATCGTCTCGCGCGATTCCGCCGGCCGGCGAAGCAATGCTTCTATCCTGGCGACGAGTTCGACGACCGCGAAGGGCTTGGTGAGATAGTCGTCGCCACCCATCCGCAATCCGCGTACGCGATCGTCCACCGCGCCGAGCGCGCTCAGCACCAGCACCGGTGTGCGCACCTGCTCCTTCCGCAGCGCTTCGATCACCGTGAGGCCGTCCATTCCGGGCAACAGCCGATCGACGATCATGGCGTCGGGCCGCGATGACCGCGCCTTGTCAAGGCCTTCGATGCCGTTGGCCGACCATTCGACTTCGAAACCGCGATCGGCGAGCTCGGCTGTAATTTCTTCAGCCGTTTCGCTGTCATCCTCGATCAGAAGCACCTTCGCCATCAACTGATTCCCACCTGCCGCGAACGCATTCGCGGCGCCCAAACCTGACGTCCCTGGAACCGTACGCTTGCTGCCCGCCACCAATGCCATAATGTCAACGACCTGCAAATGCCAACGACGTCATCCTTGAAACGGTTTCGCCGTTAGTTAAAGAGCCGGACAGCGCCGCCCGTCTCATTCGGGGGCATAAGACGGGGCGTGCGCCGTCCGCTCTGCGGCATCTGACCACCGCCTCCGGGGGCAAGCGCGGTGGGGCCGCTCGAGGAAAAACATAGGCTCGAAAAATCGGTCCTGCCATTAAATAGGGTTTTAGTATTGGCCTTCGGTCAGCCGCGATAAGCGAGGTGAATTCTCGGGACCGGCCGGGAGCAAGTTTGGTGGATGCCCGGACGCACCGGACGCATTCCGGAAAGCGCGTCAGGCGGCGCTGTTGCCGTCAGCAACCCGCAGGCGATACGCCGGGTGTTGCGGCGGCTCCCGTCGCGTTGGCCGGCGCCATCATACCGGGTGTCGCCAGATTCATCGTCACGCTCTCGGCGCAGGCCGGCGTGTTTGGCGTCGGCATCACGGCCATTGTCGGATCGATGCTGGTGCCTGCAAGCTGCGTGACCGCGGGTTGGATCGTGCCGGGCGAAGGCGTGCTCGGAACATCGGGGGTCGAGAGCGGCACAGCGGCGCCATTGGTCGGCGGCCCCCCCGGCGCAGAGCTGCATACGGTCGCCGATGCGCTGCCGAGCGGCGACGCTGGCGATATGGTCCCGGTCGTGCTGCTGACGAATGGCGTGGGAATGGTCCCCAAGGCGGTCGTCGGCATCATTGTGGTCGATAGCGTCATGGTCGATGGCGTCAACGTGGCTGTGCTGCTCGCCATCGATGTGGCGATGGGCGCCGCGTTGATGGAGGGCGGAGACGGAGCCGGTGTTGCCGGCGTCTGCGCCGGTGCGGTCGAGCCGGGAATTGTGGACATGAATGATGTAGCCGGTTGTGCGGACAGCGCCAGAATTGGCGCAGTCGTATTGTCCGGTGTTGCTGACATCGTCGGCGCCGTGGGAATCGATGGCAGCGTTCCGGTTGACATGGAGGTGACGGTCACCGTCGGCGTTCCAGGCCCGATCTGCCCCGTCGGCGTGGAGCAGGTCACGACCGTCCCCGGCGTTGTCGGGTCAGACGCCAGCGGTATCGGCGCCAGCGTCGTGTCGGCAGTTCCGGGCTGGGTCGTCACCGAGAACGGACTCGGGCCATTGAGCGGGGATGTGACGATCGTCCCTGGCGTCGATGGAAGGCCCATGGCCGTGCTGCCCATGGTGGAAACTTGCGCCAGACAGGCGCTGCAGCCTGCCAGCAAGATGGCCGTTGATGTGAAAAGCAAGCGTCGCATCGCCAATCCCTCCTCCGCGAGCGGGATGACTTTTCTTCGAATCGTCATCCCGCTCTATCTTTTGTTTGAGCATGATCTTTTCGGAAAACCGGTGCCCACCCATCGGGTCGTGGCCCGAGGGCATGCTTTTCCGGATCATGCTCTAGCTGATCTGCGGTTTGTTCTTGCGAACCGCGACCTTGCTGCCTTCCGCCAGGTTCACCATCGGATTGAGGACGACCTGGTCGCCTGGCTTGACGCCGTCGTGCACTTCGACCTGTGTGCCGAAGTCACGCGCAATCGCGATCTTCTGCAGATGGACGGTGCCGTTCTCCACGACCGCGACATGCAGGCCGTTCTGATCGAAGACCACAGCGTCGGCGGGTATCATCATCGACGGCGTCTTTCTCGGGATATACAGTTCGACGGTACAATAGATCCCGGGACTGAGCGCGCCGTCCGGATTGGGAACGTCGATCTCGGTCAGCAGCGTCCGGCTGCCGGGCTGCAACGCGCTCGCTATACGCGTGACCTTGCCGGGAAAGGTTCGATCCGGAATCTCAGGGACCCGGACCACCGCGTCGACGCCGGGCCCAAGTCCGAAGGCCTGGTCCTGGGGCACGAACACCTGGGTGCGGATCACGTCCGCGTGCATCAGTGTGAACATGAAGGTCGATCCGGACTGCACCAGACTGCCGTTGTCGATGGCGCGCTGCGTGATCACGCCGTCGAATGGCGCCACGACGCGCTGGTAGGCCTTCTCTTGTTCCAATATTCGAATCTGGGCCTGCTGGGCCTCGATATTCGACTGAGCGACTGCCACCGACGCCTGCTGCGCCTGCAGGGTCAGCCGATCATTGTCGCCCTGCTGAAGCGTGAGCCAACCCTGCTTGACCAGCTTGCTGTCACGCGCATTGGTAACCTGGGCGAGCTCATGGCTTGCCTGTGTCTGCTGCAGTGTCGCCTGGTTCTGGGCCAACGTCGCCCTGGCCTGCGTAATCTGGTGGTCGAGCTCCGGCGCGATGATGTCCGCCAACAGGGCTCCTGCCTTGACCCGATCGCCGATGTCGACATAGCGCTTTTCGATGTAGCCGCTGGTACGCGCAAAAATATTCGCCGCCTCGAACGCCGTCGTGGTCGCCGGCAAGCTGACGGTAATCTTGCTGTCGCTGGCGCGGACCGCGGCGACGCGAACCTCGGGAACCAGCGTCCGGCTCTGTTGCGCGGCGACGGCGAGATCGAGTGCGGCCTGGTAGTGACGCCAGCCTCCCAATCCAAGGCCGCCCAGCAGCAACAGCAGCGCGCCTGCGCCGAGCAGCGCGCCTCCGTAACGCCGCCGCTCGCGCGCCGCATTGGGCAGCGCAATGATGCGATCGGCATCGGGATCGATCCGGTCCTGAACACCTTCATTTTTCTGCCGCACATGAATCTCGGTCATTCCGCAACTTCCTCGAATACGCCATGGTGGGGCTTTCCGTCATTACCTTTGCGCAGCATGGCGAACAGGTAAGGCACGATCAGCAGGGTTGTCGGCGTCGCGAACAGCAGGCCGCCGATGACGGCGCGCGCGAGTGCTGCGTTCTGTTCCTCGCCGGCGCCGCCGATCGCCATCGGGATCATGCCGACGATCATCGCGGCGGCGGTCATCAGCACTGGCCGGATTCGGGTGTGGCCGGCACTCAGCGCGGCCTCGAAGGCGGAGTGGCCCTTGAGCTGTTGCTCGCGCGCGAAGGTCACGAGCAGGATCGAGTTCGCCGAAGCAACGCCGACCGCCATGATCGCTCCCATCAGCGACGGCACGTTCAGCGTAGTACCGGTGATGAACAGCATCGTGACGATGCCGCAGAGGGTTGCTGGCAGTGCCAGGATCACGACGAACGGATCGCCAAAGGTCTGGTAGTTGACGACCATCAGCAGATAGACGAAGACTGCGGCGAACAGCAGCCCGATGCCGAGGTTCCGGAAGGAGTCGTTCATGCTCTGGATCTGGCCGACCACCTGAATTGAGTTGCCGGGTTTCAGCTTCTTCTGCAGCTCGGTTGTGACTTTGCTGATGGCTGCTGCGACGCTGCCGAGATCGCGGCCCTGCACACTGGCATAGACGTCGAAAACCGGCTGGATGTTGGATTGGTTGGCGTTGGTGGGCAACGTGTCGCGCTTGAAGGTCGCGACATTGCTGAGCATGCCGGGGACCGTCTGGCCGCTCACCGACAGCGAACTGGAAACCGGCGTGTTTCCAAGTGCATTGAGCGAGTTGACTTTGTATTCCGGTGTTTGCACCGCCAGATAATACGGAATTCCCGATGTCGGATCGGTCCAGAAGTTGGGCGACACCTGCTCCGAAGAGCTGAGGCTGACATTGATATTGGTGGCCACCGTGCTGGCATTGAGGCCAAGCTGCGCCGCCCGGGTCCGGTCGATCTGGGCGTAGAACGCCGGCGCGTCGACTTCCTGCTGCAGATGCGCATCGACAATGCCGGGGATCTCGGCGAGGCGTTGACGGAGCTCCTTTGCAACCGAAAGATTGTTCAGGTCATAGCCGACCGTCCGGACGTCGATCTGCGCCGGCAGTCCGAAGTTCAGAATCTGGGTTACAATATCGGCCGCCTGGAAGTAGAACACGACCTCCGGGAACGCTGCCGGCAACACCTGACGCAATTTCTTGACGTAATCGGCGGTCGGCTTGTGGCCCTCCTTGAGCGCCACCTGGATCACACCATCATTGACCCCGATCGTCGAGCCGTCGGAGAATGCCAGGTTATAGGCACGCGCCGGCAGTCCGATATTGTCGACGATCAGCGAGCGGTCCTGCTCCGGAATGACCTCGCGAATCTTGTCCTCGATCGCCTGGAATACCGCCTCGGTGCTCTCGATGCGGGTGCCGGCGGGGGCGCGGACGTGAAGCTGAATCTGGCCACCGTCGATGAGCGGGAAGAAATCGCGGCCAACAAAATGGAACATCGCCCCGCCGAGGCTGAGCATCAGGACCGCGACGACAGGCACGATCGTTCGCCGCCGAAGCAGCATCCTGAGCAATCTCGAATGTCCGTCACGCAGGCGCTCGAAGCCGCG
>Ga0193726_1002406_pt1 | contig 12723 bp, 5 predicted proteins | sample H2c1metaG_FD_144928 | JGI IMG/M metagenome (GOLD analysis project Ga0193726, IMG submission 144928) | Soil microbial communities from a riparian zone of the East river system, Colorado, United States - H2c1 | ecosystem: Environmental > Terrestrial > Soil > Riparian zone | place: USA: East River... | reverse complement strand
CTGCGAGAGTGAAACGCGAAGCTTCGTCTCACACGTCGCATCGGTAACAACGTGCACTCCGCGCGCCCGCAATTCACTCTCAATCACTTTTCTCGCATCATCCAAGTCCACAGCCCGCATTTCCCCCGTCAAATCCGCAACTTCCACCAACACTCTTTTCTTATGATCAATCTGCGTCGCTATCTTCTGCGCCAAATCCCGCGCAGCTTTCGTGGACGCGTCATCCGCCCAACAACTTTGTGAAAATAAAATGGCGAGGAAGCAAATCAGGAAGCCCGCAAGCGCAATGCGCGGCGTTCGGGCCCAAATCTCAAGCAAAGTCCAGCGTTTCACGGTGAGTAAATCTAATCCTAGCATACGCGTTGCCCGGTAAATTTACCGTCCCCGGCGCGTTTCCATCCGCCAAACCTTCGCGTCGCACGAAACATCCGGCCCGCGAACTGCGTATATTAAGCAGCACGCTGCGAATGCAGTCGGCGAACGATGGTAGAATTTCGCCATTCTCAGCACATGACCCGGCCTTCCCAAATTTGCTAACTATGAGGAGATCCATGAATCTCGCGTCCACATTTAGCTCGTTCAAGCGCGTACAAATCCGCGCGATGAAATTGATATTGCTCTGCGCGCTCGCACTCGTCGCCAGCGCCGCCGCTTCTGCGCAAACGCAGGAAACGCGCCTAATGCGTTATCCCGACGTCTCGAAAGACCAAATTGTTTTCAGTTATGCCGGAGATTTGTGGACGGTTCCTCGCGCCGGTGGTCATGCGCATCGCTTGACGGCGCATCCCGGCGAAGAAATTTTTCCAAAGTTTTCTCCCGACGGAAAATCCATCGCCTTCACCGGCGATTACGACGGCAATACCGACGTGTTTGTCATGCCCGCGTCCGGCGGCGAGCCGCGCCGTCTCACTTATCATCCCGGTGCCGATAACGTGCTCGGCTGGACGCCGGACGGCAAAAAAGTTTTGTTCCGCTCCAATCGCTACAGCCAGCCGCCTGATTACACGCGCCTTTTCACCGTTTCAACAGAAGGCGGCACGCCTGACATGCTTCCCATTCCGCGCGCCAGTCTCACCAGTTTTTCGCCGGACGGAAATCGCATCGCCTACCTTCCCACTTCGCAGGATTTCCGCACCTGGAAGCGCTACCGCGGCGGATGGAAGCCGCCCATTGGCATTTATGATTTGAAGAAAAATGTTTACGAAGAGCTTCCGAAAACCGCCGGCATGGATTTATTTCCCATGTGGCACGGCGACGCCATCTATTTCATTAATGATAGTGACGGCGTAATGAATCTGTATCGCTACGATCTCGCGTCGAAGAAATCCCGTAAGCTCACCAATTTCACCGAATACGACATCAAATGGCCCAGCCTCGGCCCGGACGCAATCGCTTTTGAAAATGGCGGCCTGCTTTACACTTTCGATCTCGCTTCGGAAAAAGAAACTCAAATCCATGTCACCGTCGCCGGTGATGACATCGAATCCCGTCCCGAAGTAAGAAGCGTTGCGGATCAAATTCGAGGCGCGGCAATTTCCCCAAGCGGCGCCCGCGCAGTACTTGAAGCGCGCGGCGATATTTTCACTCTTCCTGCCGAACACGGCAGCCCGCGCAATATAACCATGACTCCCGGCGTTCACGAGCAAGATCCCGCCTGGTCCCCCGACGGAAAATGGATAGCCTACCTATCCGATAAGACTGGCGAATTTGAAATTTACATTCGCCCACAAATGGGCGGCGACGAAACGCGCATCACCACTGACGGCGCCGTTTACCGTTACGGCCTGCGCTGGTCGCCCGACAATAAAAAAATAATCTTCTGGGATAAGTCGCTGCGCCTTTTCTACGTGGATATCGACCAGAAAAAATCCATCGAAGTTGATCATGACGATCGCCAGCAAATCGCCGACGGGTCATGGTCGCCCGATAGCCGATGGATCGCCTACTCGAAAACTGGATCGAACACAGCCAATTCGATTTATCTCTATTCCCTCGAACAGAAAAAAGCCTTCCAAATCACCAACGGCTTTTACAACGACGGAAATCCCATCTTCGATCCCGAAGGCAAATATCTTTATTTCGTTTCCACACGTTTCTTCTATCCAAGCACCGGCGTTTTCGATCAGCGCTTCAACTACTACAACGCAACCGGCATTTTCGCGATGACGTTGAAGTCCGACGATCCTTCACCCTTCGCTCCGCAAAGTGACGAAGAAAAACCAGCCGATGCCGCGAAGCCAGGAGACAAACCAGCGGACAAACCTGCCGATAAACCGGCGGACGATAAATCCGCGGCTGCTCCCGCTGCGGACAAATCAAAGGACGCGAAGCCCGAAGACAAAACTCCCAAGCCTATTCAAGTCGATATCGAAGGCATGGGCAATCGCGTCGCGCAGGTTCCAATTCCGGCCGGCATCTACAACAATCTCGACGCGCGCAAAGGAAAAATCTTTTACGTATCAGTTCCGCAGGAAGCGCTCGAAGCCGCAAATCCAAATCCGAATCGTCCGAAGGGCACGCTTCACGTTTACGATCTGAAGACCCGCGAAGATAAAGTTCTGCTGGATGGATTCGCCGGTTTCTACCAACTTAGTGCCGACGGCGGCAAAATTCTTTACGCCACCGGTCCCGTGTGGGGCATCACCGACGCAATTCCCGGCAAAGCAAAAATCGGTGACGGCAAATTGAACACCGCCGCAATGCAAACACTCATAGATCCCAAAGCCGAATGGGCGGAAATGCTTCACGAAGCTTGGCGCATTGAACGCGATTTTTATTGGGATCCGGGCATGGGCGGTCTGGACTGGGCGAAAATCGAAAAGCGTTATGCGGCGCTGCTTCCCTACGTCGCGCACCGCAGTGACTTAAGCTATCTCCTCGGCGAAATGATTGCCGAGCTCAGCACCTCCCACACTTACGTCGGCGGCGGTGAAACAATTCCCGTCACGCGCCTCGGCGTGGGCCTTCTCGGCGTAGATTTTTCCATCGATCAGGGCTACTACCGCTTTCAGAAAATTTTTCAGGGAGAAAACTGGAATCCGCAAACTCGTTCACCTCTCACCGAGCCCGGCCTGAAAGTGAAAGAAGGAAATTATCTAATTTCAGTGAACGGCGTTCCGGTCAGCACAAAAAATGATGTCTACTCTTACTTCCAGGGGCTCGCCATTCAAAACGTCGCCCTGAAAATAAATGACAAACCTTCCGCCGACGGCGCGTGGGAAATTATTGTACGTCCTGTGGGCACCGAAGCTCAGTTGCGTTACATCGACTGGGTCGAATCGCGCCGCAAAATTGTGGAGAAGGCCACTGGCGGACGCATCGGTTACATGCATGTGCCGGACACCAGCATCGCCGGCGTCATCATGTTCGACAAATATTTGAACGCGCAAATCGGCAAGGAGGGTCTTATCGTCGACGAGCGCTACAATCACGGCGGATCTATTCCTGATTTCTACATCGAAAAACTTCAGCGCCAGTTGCTCTCCATGTTGACTCCACGCAACGGTGTTGACGGTTCATTTCCGGCGCAGGCGATTTACGGTCCGAAAGTTATGATCGTAAATGAACTTGCTGGCTCCGGCGGAGACGCGTTCCCGTGGTTTTTCCAGCACGAAAAACTCGGACCCATCGTCGGCACTCGAACCTGGGGCGGCCTGGTCGGATATTCCAGAAATATTCCGATGATGGACGGTGGCTCAGTCACCGCGCCCGAATTTGCATTCTGGACGCCCGACAAAGGCGGCCAGTGGATCGTCGAAAATCATGGAGTCGATCCGGAATATGTCGTGGAAGAACGGCCCGACCTGGTCGTCAACGGCCACGATCCACAACTCGAAAAAGCGATCGAACTGGCATTGGAAGGTCTGAAGAAAATTCCGCCGATGCCGGCTCGTCCAGCGTTCCCAGTGAAAAACGGATCGAGCAAAAAAAACTAACAGTAGTGAGTGGCACAGGCTTCAGCCTGTGCGCTTCAATTCCTAAAGAACAGAAGCGCCCCGAAACCGAATCCGGTTCGGGGCGCTTCTCATTTTCCACGGAACTTTCCCACCACAACTTCCGTACCTTACTCAGAGATCGCGGGAGAAATCTGTGCACATGCTAATTCAAGACATCCGCTACGCCGCACGCATGTTGTTAAAAAGCCCGTCATTCACAATCCTCGCCGTCCTTACTCTCGCGCTAGGCATCGGTGCCAGCTCCGCAATTTTCGGCGTCGTCAACGGATTCTATTTGCGCCCGCTTCCCGGAAAAGACAATTCCAATCTTCAGGTCATTGCCATCGGCCATCCCGGAAACTTCGGCCCGCACGGCCCATCCTTCATGGACTTCCAGGACTACCGCGCCGACTCAAATGCATTTTCAGAAATGGCTGCATATGATTTGGATTTCGTCGGTGTTCGCGCCGATAATCGCAGCGATCGCGTCTTTGGAAATTATGTGACGGCGGATTTTTTCGCCACGCTCGGTCTTCAACCTGCAATGGGAACCTTGATTTTCCCCGGCGAGCCGGATAAATCGCCCGCGCCACCCGTCGTAATCATCAGCTACCCGTACTGGCAACGACGTTTCGGCGGCGATCCCGCCATCATCGGAAAAACCATTTCCGTAAATGGAAAACCTCTCACCGTAGTCGGCGTTGCTCAAAAAGGATTTTTCGGCCCATACACTCCCGCCGAAGTCAGCGTATTTCTTCCGTTCGGATTTGCTGACTCAGACACGCTCACCTCTCGCAGTCATCATGGACTTCACGCGCTCGCTCGCCCTCGTCCAGACCTCACGCTCACTCAAGCGCGCGCTTCCCTACAACTCGTCGCCGATAATCTTTCGCACGCATTTCCCGCCACCGATAAGGACGTCACCGTCAGCCTGATCTCCGAACGTATCGCACGTCCCGAAGCGAATGCTTCCACCACCAGACCTCTCGTCATCACTGTTTTCCTCGCAATGGTGGCTCTTGTTCTCGTCGTCACCTGCGTCAACCTGGCAAATCTTCTTCTCGTCCGCGCAAATGGCCGCGCCAAAGAACTTGCCGTTCGCGCCGCGTTGGGTGCGGGACGCATCCGCCTGATCCGCCAACTTCTCACCGAGAGCCTGCTGCTCTCCGCAGTTGGCGGCGCCGCAGGGGCAGCGCTCGGCTGGTGGCTTTCGCGTCTTGCGAGCACACTGCGCCTTCCCGGTGACGTGCCCATGCACACTGATTTCAGTTTTGACTGGCGCGTTTTTTCCGCCATCGCCGCTGTTGTAATTTTCTCCGGCATTTTTGCGGGACTAATTCCCGCGTGGCGCGCTTCTCGCACCGATGTGAACGAGTCGCTCCGCGAAGGTGGCCGCGCGAATTCCTCTGGCGCAATTCACAATCGTATCCGCGGACTTTTCGTCGTCGCGCAAGTTTCCGGCGCGTGCATCGTTCTAATTGTTGCGGGACTTTTTCTTCGCAGCCTGCAAACCGCACAACATACTAATCTGGGATTTAATTCCAATGGTGTTCTTCTCGCGTCCGTCGACCTCAGTCAGTTTGGTTACGACGAAGCGCGCGGCACGGCTTTCTATCGCGACATAATCTCTCGTGTGCGCGTGCTGCCCGGCGTCGATTCAGCTACATTTGCAACCACAGTTCCGCTCGGTAATAACAATCAATCCGATCGCGTTTGGAAGGAAGGCCAGGAATCTCTGCCGCTCGCGAAAGTTCCGAATATCAGCTACAACGTGGTTGACACCGATTATTTCAAAACCATGGGAATTCCGATTCTTCGGGGACGCGATATTTCCACGCGCGATACAAAAACTTCTGTTCCCGTCGCCATCATCAATGAAACCATGGCCAAACAATTTTGGCCGGGCGACGATCCCATCGGACATCACTTCCGCATAAAAAAATCCGATTCACCGGTCGTCGAAGTTGTCGGCGTCGCGCGTTATGCTAGATACACCGGAATATTTGATCCGCCAGACTCGTACATCTATCTCCCCGAATCACAGAACTACTCCGCATCTCGCGTTCTGCACATCAGAACGTCACAACGCGAAACTTCTCTCGCTCCGGAAATTCAAAGTTTAGTTCGCTCTCTCGATCCCGATCTCCCTGTCTACGACGTGATGCCTCTCAATGTCGCGCTCGGCGGCGGCAACGGATTTTTCCTTCTCCGCGCCGGAGCAATTTTCGCCGGCGGTCTCGGTGCGCTTTCACTAATCCTCTCCATCATCGGCGTCTACGGAGTAATTTCTTACGTCACCAGCCAGCGCACTCACGAAGTCGGCATCCGCATGGCCATCGGCGCGCAGCGTTCCGACGTCTTACGTTTAGTTTTGCGCCAAGGTCTAACACTTGTAGCAATCGGCCTCGCCATTGGACTAGCCTTCTCTTTCGCCGCCACCAGATTCCTAAGCAGCCTGCTTTTCCAAATCAGTTCCGTCGACCCAACAACTTTCGCTGGCGTCTCGCTACTATTAATTTCCGTCGCCGCTTTCGCCTGCTATCTACCAGCTCGCCGCGCCACGCAAGTAGATCCCCTAATCGCCCTTCGCCACGAGTAACGCAATAAAAATGTGGCACAGGCTTCAGCCTGTGTGCTTTTCTCTAAATCCATTCCCCCAAAAACACCAGCGCCCCGTAACCGCATGCAGACGGTCACGAGGCGCTTTGTGTTCCTTGCCGAACCACCGGCAGAGTTGCTCGCCCTGCTACTTTTCCGTTCCAGCAGCGCGGCGGTGCCGCTGGATCCGGGGTAGCAGTTCGGCTACGAGCCACCCGCAAGAGTATTTGCCGGCAGAACTCTAGTGCTTCGTCGGATTCCCTTTCGTCGCCACTTTCGGCGCATCGCCATCCGAGTCGCTCGACGCTCCAATTCCACTGAACGCCGACTTCAGCACATCACCCGCGAAGAAATTCTTTCCGTCCATCGGCACCATAATGATTTGCAATTTGTCCGACAGTCTCTCCGCGATCATTTTCTGTATCAGCATCGGATTCGACCGCAGCGCCGCTGCTTCCAAATTCAATCGCTCGGAATCCGCCGCAGCCGTCACGCGAATCGTGTTCGCATCCGACTCCGCCAACATGCGACGCTTCTCCGCCTCCGCTTTTCCGTCCGTCAATTTGGTCGCCGCATCCGCTTCGGCCAAATATTTCCTGCGTTCCAATTCCGCTTTGCTATCAATTACTTTTGACTCGGCGGCCGCCTGCGCGTTTTGAATCGTCGCTTCTTTCCGTGCTTCCGCTTCCAATCGAGATTGCTCGATCTGCTTTTGTTTCAGCGGCAACGTGTATTGCATCGCGTCCGCTTCGGCCTTCGCCTGCAACACGTGCACCTGCGCCGCGCCTTCCGCCTGACGAATGTCTCGCGCCTTCTGCCCTTCCGCTTCCAGGTCCGCGATCTTCACTTCTTTCTGTTTGATCTCCGTTTCAAAAACCATCCGCTCGCTCTCCTGCTCCTTCAGCAGCAGACTTTCCAATCCCTTCGCATACTCCACTGGCAATTGAACGTCGCGCAGCGTCACTTCCTTCACCACAATTCCGTCCGCTGCTAGCCGCTCGGTAATTTCTTTCGCTGCGCGCGATTCAAATTCCGTGCGATGAAGCGTAAATACGTCGCGCACTACATATTCAGCAGCCACCGCCCGAAAAATACTCGACACAATCGGCGCAATCACTTCCGGCTCCACCGGTTGCGGCACATTCTGATGAATAAATCCCAATCGCTGCGCGTCCAGCCGGTATCGCACCGCAACTCCAATTCCCATCGAAAGCCCTTCGCGCGCTTGCACCGTCAACACTTCCACTTTTTTCTGACTTGTCCCCGCAGCCGCCTTAGTCTCGCCCGTTTTTCCCGGATACGCCGACGTCGCATAAATGTGATCGCGCAAATCATATGTGGCGATGTGCTCGACGAACGGCGTCACCAGATGCAGCCCCGGATAAAGCGTGCCCGGCTGCACGCCCGAAATTTCGCTCACTCGTACGCCCGCGTACCCGTCCGGCACCACCGACATACTTCCGCTCAACAAAAGCGGCACCAGAGCAATGCACGCCAACCGCCCCGCCAAACTCCATCGGACCGGACGTCCGGAATCCGACGCGCTTGCTCGGGCCGCGGGCCCCAAAAAAGGGAGCGGTGCAGTTTCTCCTTCCGCAACTCCCCGTTGCAGCAATCTCCGAAGTTGAAACGCAATCCAAACGTCGTACCCAACTAATCCCACCGCCGTTCCGAACAAAGCAAAACTCAATCCAATCAAAACGTACTTCAACATCATCATCGTCGTACTCCTCTCTCACTCGCGTCCTTCAACTACCCATCCAAACTGTTTCCGTCTTCTCAGCTTTTCTCTGCTTCGTCTTTCTCTGCGTTCTCTGCGCCTCTGCGTTGAGAGCCTTTGCTTTTGAGTTTTCTTTTCTCTGCTTCCTGTTTACCGCGTCCGCAAACTCATCTGCCCACTCGAACTCCTTACTCGCGCTAGCACCAACTTCCCTCCCACACTCGAAGCCCTTACTGCAGCCGGACGTCCCGCCCCTTCCATCAACCAAAACATTCCGCGCATCGCCCACACCGACATCAGCACCGCCAGAATCACCGACGTCAGGAAAATCTCCGCAACCGCTGCCCCTGCCATAAAAGTTTCCATCTGCCCCTCCTGACCCAACGTGCAACGCCAAACAAAAATGCACGCCACGCACCAACCTAAAAACATCGATTTACAAGGGGATTTAACAACTCACTGGCAGGATCAATGTGTTACGCCCAACACGCTGTGTTTCCAGTAGCACAGACATTCCTGTCTGTGCGCCTCTCAATTCTTCAAATCGCCAGCCGCCCAATCCCATCACAACCCATTTGCCGCCAAGCCGCTCCAGGCGTATATTTCCACTCAGCCAAAAACAAAAATGAAAACCCATAAAAACGTCATCCGCAGTCTGGCAATCGCAGCAGTCACAATCCTCTCCCTAACCCTGCCCTCACCACTTGCAGCCCAAACCACCCCAGCCCACCGAGGCATCGAAGGTTTCTGGCAAGGCACCCTCGGCACCGGCCCCGGCAAACTTCGCGTCCTAGTCTCCTTCACCAAATCCTCCGACGGCTCCTTCAAAGGATCGCTCGAAAGCGTCGATCAGGCCGTCACATTCGCCGCCTCAAACATCAAACTCGAAAATAACGCCTTCCACTTTGAGTTAAAAGATATCGGCGGCGCTTATCAAGGCACTCTTTCCGCTGACGCCACTTCTCTCACCGGCACGTGGACTCAAACCGGCGTTCCGCCCCAGCCTCTGAATCTCACTTGGAGCGCAACCGCGCCACAAATGGCGCCCAATCCAACAGTCGTTCCCGCCGCTCCGCCAGTTCCGCTCTCAGGATTGCAAGTCGCGCTCGATCGCGTGCTCGCTCCGGTTCTCGATCACGGCGTTCTCGCAACATCCACCGGCGGCGGAATCGTCATCGGCGTTTACGATCATGGCCAGTCCAAAGTTTTTGCCTACGGAACCGCCCAGCCTGATTCCATGTTTGAAATCGGCTCGCTCACAAAAACTTTCACTGGCCTCATCCTCGCCCAAATGGTCCAGCAGAAAAAAGTTTCATTCGACGATCCCGTTCGCACTCTTCTTCCCGATGGCACCGTCATCAAACCGCTCGGCGCGGAAATCACACTTCTCGATCTCGCCACTCAACATTCCGGACTCCCGCGCATGCCCGATAATTTCCATCCCGCGAATGCCACGAATCCCTACATCGACTATCACGCCGCGCAAATGTATGACTATATAAACAAGCACGGAGTCGGCCGCGCGAATGACACGATTTTTCTTTACAGCAATTTTGGGTTTGGACTACTAGGCCAGGCACTGTCAGTCCGCGCCGGAATTCCCTATGCCGAACTCGTGAAGAATGAAGTCACCGGCCCACTGCATATGGACGATACCGCCATCACGCTTTCTCCATCTCAGCAATCGCGCATGATTCAGGGCCACGACGTACAAAATCACCCAGCAGGCCGCTGGGATTTCGATACCTTCGCCGGTGCAGGCGCGCTGGTTTCAACCGCCTCCGACATGCTGAAATATTTGGAAGCAAATCTACATCCGGAAAAAATTTCGACAGCAGGCGCCGCCGCAGACTCGCCGTCCGCGACTCTTCCAGCCGCGATCGCGCAGGATCATCAACTCCGCGGCACCGGCATCGGCCCGGCAAAAGTTGCGTTAGCCTGGCTCTACAATGAACAAACCAAAATTTATTTTCACGATGGCGGCACCGGCGGATATTCTTCTTTCGCCGCATTTCTCCCGAGCGAAGACCGCGCCATCGTCGTCCTCTACAATCGCAGCGACGTAACCACCGGCAATCCATTAGCCCAAAGCATCTTCTTCAACATAGTCGGTCTAATGAGCGGCCAACCCACCGTAAAACTCGATAAGTAGCACCGACACTCCTGGCTGTGCACTTCTCAGTAGCATAGACATTCCTGTCTGTGTGCTTTTGACTTTCGCAGCTCAGCCACTCCTGGCTGTGCGCCTTTCAAAAATTTCCAACCAACCGCTTCACTCATACCGCAAAGCAATAATCGGATCCACTCTCATCGCATGTCTCGCCGGCAACCAACAAGCCACCAACGCCACCAAAATCAAAATCACCGCCGCTCCAATAAAACTAATCGCATCAAAATTTCCAATCCCATAGAGCAAGGTACTTATACTCCGCGTCAAAATCACCGTCGCGCCCAACCCAACCACAATTCCCGCCAGCACCATCGCCATTCCATTTCCCAGAATCAGCTGCAACACATCTCCCCGTTGCGCTCCCAGCGCCATCCGAATTCCAATCTCCTGCGTTCTCTGGCTCACCGAGTACGCCATCACTCCGTAAGTTCCGATCGCCGCCAGCAACAATGCTAATCCGCCAAATCCTGCCAACAATTCCGCCGCAAATCGCGGCCCCGTCAACTGGCGGTCCATAATCTCAGACACTTTTCGCGACCGACTCGGCGGCATTGCAGGATCCAGTGATTGCACGGCGCTCCGTACACTCGGCAGCGCTGCATTCGGATCGCCCTTTGTGCGCACATATAGAAATGCATTGGGGAAGTACAGTTGCTTCAACGCAAAATATAAAAGCGGTTGTGGTGGCTCTCCCAGTGTTTGCGCCTTCACTGTTCGGACCACACCGACGATCGTCGCTTTCCACGGCTGCGCTGCAAAACTCATGCGCTTGCCGATCGGATCTTTCCCCTTCCACATAGCGTCCGCCAAAGCCTGATTAATTATCGCGACGTGATCCGTTTGCGCATCGTCGTGATCGTTCACGTCGCGGCCCCGCAACAATGGAATTCCCGCCGTCGAAAAATAGCCGGGACCGACGGCGATCACCGGAAATTGCAACGCGTTGCGCATATCGTTTGTGTCGGCTCCCTCCGGAAAAGTTGAATACGACAAGCCAAGGCCGAATGGCGATGAGCTTGCCACGGCGGCATCCTCCACCATCGGAAGCGCTCGAACCTTTTCCGTCGCGTCTCGGTAAAATTGTTCCGCGCGGCCCTGTGGATAGTGCTGGCTTCCGGTAAACAAAAGCACGGTGAGTTCGTGTTTTACCTCGAATCCCGGATCCACTTCCTGCGCATTGCGAAGGCTGTGAATAAATAACACCGAGCCTACTAGCGCAATTAACGAAAAAGCGATCTGCGCCGCGACAAGCATTCCGCGAAGCCCGTACCAGCGCCCCGTTCCGCTTGGCGCGTCCGTTCGGTCTCGCAGCACCGCCATTTGCGAAGGCTTTGAAGCTTGCATCGATGGCACCAGTCCAAATAACAGCGTCGCCACAACCGACAATCCCAAAGTGAACAGCAGCACTCGCCCGTCGAGCGAGAAATCCAGGTTCTCCGGCCTTCCGCCCGGGAGCAGCGTCCACAAAAGATCCCTCGCCCAGTAGGCGCAAACAATTCCCAGCGCGGCGGCCGTCAATCCCAGCAGCAAACTTTCCGTCAACAATTGCCTAATCAGTCTTCCGCGTGAAGCACCCAGCGAGAGCCGTATCGCAAGTTCGCGCCGCCGCTGCATCGCTCGCCCCAGCAAAAGATTCGCCACGTTGCCGCACGCGATTAGAAGCACCAGCCCGACGATCACCATCATCAGAGTTCCAACCAGGACAAATAAATCGTGCTGTTGCGGTGCCACATTTGTTTCGCTCAGCGGAACCATCACAACATTTCGTCCAGAATCCTCCGCGGGATACTCCTGAGCCAGCCGATTGCCCATAGCAGTCATCGATGTTTTCGCGGTTGCGAACGAAACTCCCGGCTTCAACCTGCCAACCATAAAAACCAGGCGGTTCTTCCGATGGTTAAACCAATCCTTCCGCATGTCCGTCACCAATTGATCGTGCATCATCATCGGAGACCACACGTCCGGACTGCCAATCGTACCGACGTCATGGAACTCTTTTGGCATCACCCCGATGATGCTGTAGTCCTGTTCGCCGAGCCGGATATTGCGGCCCACGATGTGGGGATCTGCGCCGAACTTTGTATTCCAGAGCGCGTAGCTCAGGATCGCGACCGGACGCGCATCCGGTATCTGGTCCTCGTCTGCCGCAAACGATCTACCGATAGCGGGACTCACACCGAGAATGTCAAAGAAATCCCAGTTCACCAGTTGAACGTCCACAGCCTCCGGGGTCACCGACCCAGGCATTTTCAACTCGATGCCAGTGTCAACAAACATCGAAAGCCCGGTGAACACATCAT
>Ga0193726_1002405_pt1 | contig 12727 bp, 9 predicted proteins | sample H2c1metaG_FD_144928 | JGI IMG/M metagenome (GOLD analysis project Ga0193726, IMG submission 144928) | Soil microbial communities from a riparian zone of the East river system, Colorado, United States - H2c1 | ecosystem: Environmental > Terrestrial > Soil > Riparian zone | place: USA: East River... | reverse complement strand
GATCTTAAAATGCCAGATCAGCGCTTCCATTTTTGTGTAAACATCTTCTTTTGGCGGTAAATAATATTCAGGAACATCGGCATGGTATACTTCTGCCTCCGCCCCTTTGAATTCCTGAACTTTTTGATATGCCTGTTCTATGATGCTTAGTGATTGCCACATCTCTTCTCCCCGAACCAAAAATCGATCATAACAATCTCCCGTGGTTCCGACAGGGATTTTAAAATCAAAATCCTGGTAACTGCAATAAGGACTATGCACACGAACATCATAATCCACCCCCGCAGCCCGAAGGTTTGGTCCCGTAAATCCATAATTCAATGCCCTGGTGGCACTGATCGGACCTACACCAATAGTTCGATCCATGAATATGCGATTGCGTGTAAAAAGGTTTTCAAATTCCTTTAATACCCGGGGATACTCTTTCAGAAATTTTTCAAGCTTTTGAAAGGCGATGTCATTAAAATTTCTTTCAAAGCCCCCGATGCGTCCAATATTTGTCGTTAATCTTGAGCCACACACTTCTTCCCATATCTCATAGATCAATTCACGGTACTGCATCAGGTACAGAAATCCTGTATAGGCGCCACTGTCAACGCCAACGATTGAGTTGCAAATAAGGTGATCGCCAATCCTTGCCAGTTCCATAATGATCACCCGCAGATAATCCACACGCTTAGGTGTTTTGACACCAAGCAATTTTTCGCAGGTAGTATGCCAGCCCATATTATTAATGGGAGAAGAGCAATAGTTCATGCGATCCGTAAGTGGAGTGATCTGGTAAAGAGGTCTTCTCTCGGCAATTTTTTCAAAGGCCCGGTGTATATATCCAATCGTTTGTTCCGCAGAAACAATTCTTTCTCCGTCCAGCTCAAGAATATTCTGCATCACTCCGTGGGTGGCAGGATGTGTTGGCCCCAGGTTTAAAGTTGTCGTGGTTTTCTCAATACTTCCCTCCGGTAACCTGATATGTGATTCTGTTGTGGTTGACATTTTTTGTTACTGACTTTTTACATTCCCGGTACTTTCCTATCGAAAAATATTGACCCATTCTCCAGTATCTTTTTCAAGTAAACTCTAAATAACAGTCTTCCCTGCATTATTCTTTTCTTCTTCAGCGATCGTGCCTTGTTCATTTTTCTCATCTCCATATCCAAGCGCACCACCCCGTCCAAACATTTCATCATCTTTATCTATTCGTGTCGAATCCTCCAGGGGATACTCTTTTCGCATTGGGAAATAATCCATCTCATCTACATTCAAAATTCTTTTCAGGTTTGGATGGCCCACAAAATTGACTCCATAAAAATCATACGTCTCTCTCTCAAGCCAATTGGCGGCAGAAAACAAACCTGTAACGGTATAGATATCCGGTTTTTCAATGCCGGTGAAAATTTTAAACCTGATCCGGATATTTTCTTCAAGATTATGCAGGTGATATACAATTGCGAGTTCCCTGTTTTTTTGTTGAGGATAGTGGACCGCACAGAGGGTAGTAAGAAATTTGAAATTTAATTGCTGATCATCATACAAAAAATTAAGCACCTTCAGGTTCAATTCTTTTGGTGCTTCGAAGGTGAGCATTCCGTAAGGCTCGGCAAAACCGCTTACCTGGTCACCGAATTTTTCAATTATTTTTTGTTTTACCTGGTCGTTCGTTAAGGCCATTTAATTTGAAAATTTGCGAATCTGAAAATTTGAAAATCAAGTTAACCGGGTAACATGTGCCGATCCTCTTCAAATTAGCACATTTTCAAATTATCAAATTACTGTATCCCGTAACTATCTAATAACCCCTGGTATTGCTTGCCATTTCTTCTTCTCAATTTTTCTTTTCCTATCAGATCCTGAATTCTTATAATTCCATCAATGATTGCTTCTGGTCTTGGTGGGCAGCCGGGCACATATACATCTACAGGTATCACCTGGTCAATTCCCTGGAGCACACTGTACGTATCAAATATGCCACCGCTGGAAGCGCATGCCCCTACGGCCATAACCCAGCGTGGTTCTGCCATCTGGAGATAAACCTGCTTGAGAACAGGTCCCATTTTTTTAGCAATGGTTCCCATTACCATCAGCAAGTCACATTGCCGGGGAGAAAAGCCAACTCTTTCACTTCCGAACCGTGCTAGGTCATAGTGGGAGCCCATTGTAGCCATAAATTCAATACCGCAGCAAGATGTTGCAAAAGGAAGAGGCCAGATAGAATTTTTCCTGGCAAGACCAACGACCTTATCAAGGGAGGTGGCGAAGAACCCTTCGCCGATGGAACCATCAGGCATTTCTGCCATACTGATATCCTTTTCCAGGGCCTTTGGATGAATATTATATGATACGGGTCGATCCATGATTATTTACATTTAAAATCGAAGATTTAATATTTATAACAATTTAGCAGCAATGAGGTTTAAATCTTCAACATCACAATATTAAAATGATTAATCTTCCCATGTCAAAGCTCCTTTCTTTATTATATAAATAAATCCGCATAAAAAGAAAACCACAAAGATCATTACTGCCCAAAAACCACTCCAGCCGAGCGCTTTAAAATTTACAGCATAAGGGTAAAAGAAAATAACTTCTACGTCGAACAACACAAATAAAATCGCTACTAAGAAATATTTAATAGCCATAGGCTGGCGCGCGTTACCGTGCGATTCAATACCGCTGGCAAAATTTTCTAATTTATCTGTTGTTTTTCGGCTGGGTCCAAGCAAATGTGTTACAAACATCAGGAAGGCTACAAGACCTGCTGCAAAAAATATTTGAATGACGACCGGCAAATAAGATCCGGAGGTATTGGTATTCGCCTGGAGTAAATAGAACATGAATGAATTCACAGTCAGCAAAAATAAGGCGAAGCAATTAAAGGAGAAAAAGAGAAATTATACCCTGGGCACAGAATTGACTGTTCCCGGTATTCATTGGCTTATGAAACCGCTTCCCATTCAATTTTTGTCCTGGCGAACCTGAACAATGAACGGATCAGGACATTTTGGAAATTGCTTTTGTCGGGCCTTTGAAAGTTAATGGCACAATCGCCGCAGGAACTGGTTTTACCGCTCCTGTAGGCTTACCACCTGTATTTTTTGAAGGCCTAGATTGCGATTTTTTCAAATAATCAATAAGTTCCTGTATCGAAGAATTGGTGGGATCAAATTCAAGTCCTTTTTGTAAATACGCAATAGCAGAGTCCCTGTTCTTCTTGATATTATTATAATATCCGGCCAGTAATTTACTTGACTCAACCGCCTGGTTCTTGAATTTCGTTTTATCCATTTCAGCTAATTCAAGGGTTTTCTGGTATTCGTGTACCATACTGGAAGCGTAAGGTTCCACTGTCATAGTAGTGTCAAGGGCAAACATGGTCTTAGCCCTGTAATAGTGACCAAATAATGTATCGGGGGCAATTGCTATATAGGTCTGGAAGGCACTGTCTGCCTGGGGGTATGCGCCTCCCTGGTAAAAACGAAGGCCAATAAAAAACGGATCTGTTGGCAATGGATTTTTCCTTGACTTTGACTGTACAATTCGCATTTGTGCAGCTGGCACCCATTTCTTTTTATTTTCAAAATAAGTTACCCCTTTTTGAATGGTCTCCATTTTGGAAGAATAGATGGAATCCATGCTGGCCGCTTTTACAAAACTATCGAAGATGATGTTGTCATCCCCGCTTGCCGCTCCGTAGATCGTTCCGCGCAAAATATAATCTGTAGGAATGATATCTTCTTCTTTTGCTTTTGCAAAATAGTCATCGATGTACTCTTTTGCCCCTAAAGTATCCCCTTTACTAACGTAAGCATCGGCTAATAATTTATATACTCTTGGCAGTGTTTGTTGACCTACTGCCGCTACTAATGATTTGGCACCGGCAATGGCTTCATCATATTTCTTTTGAGCCCAGAGCGTTTGAATGCGCAGGTAATCATTTTGGGGATCCTGGTCAGCATTGGCAATAAATTTATTTGCAAAATCCTGTGCTGTATTAAAATCAAGTTTACCCAGGTAGTAATAATATAGTTCGTAATATGCCGGGACAAATTTTGGATCCGCTGCTACCGCTTTCTTTAAAAGATCCGTATACAAATCCCAATTTTTTTGTGTGTAATAGATCATTGCTTTTCTATAAAAGGCCCTTGCCATATTAGGATTAATCCCGAGTGCCATGTCATAGTTTGTAACAGAAAGTCCCCCTTCATGGGCTTTACGATAGGCATCTCCCAGGTTTAAAAAAACATTCGCATTTTTTGGATCTTTTTCTGCCGCTTGTTTTAATTTATCGAGTGCATAGGCATTGTCTCCTTCCTTTGCATCCACATTCGCACGGCCGACCGCATTGAGTATGTTAACATCAGGTCCCTTTTTCCCACTACTTAAATTAATGGCAGTTTCAAACATCTGGCGTGCCTCATCCTTTTTACCGTCAATTAAATTTACATGTCCCATCCCCGCCAAAATCAAAGGCGCATTCCCGTTCGCCTGGAGCGTCTTTGAATAAAGATCCCTGGCAGACTTCGGGTCATTCATTTCAATGAAGGTTTGACCCAGCCAATAAACTGCTTCGAGATTATTAGGATTGGTAGCAATCAATTTGTCAAATGTTTCTTTTGCGCTCTTATATTTTTCTGCATACAAAAAATTTACACCATCAGTAATACTTTGTGCGCGTATGCCAGCGATGCTCATCAAAGCCGCAAGTAAAAAGGCAATCGTAGTTTTCATCATTTTCATACTCTTTTTCTTTGAGATTGTAAATATATTCTATTCATTCAATTTAGTTATTCTGATATTAAAATTCATTTGGGCGGGCCAGAGATAGGCACTTTTGAATATCAGCTGCCCCTGTTCCCCGCTTAAGAAATTCGCAAATCCCTTTCCCAGTCCCAACCTCTTTTCTTTCAAAATGTAAACCAAATCCCTGATCATAGGATAACGGCGCGTATAAATATTGGCCTGCCAGGGCTGTACGAAAGCTCCTGGCTCGATCGTACTTTCAAGGGACGCCAATTTGACTTTTTTCAAAAAACTCATTTGTGTGGAATCATTATGATTCCCGATCCAGCTTACTCCCAGGAAACCAACCGTATTCCCATTTTTGGAGACATAGTCTATAACCCCTTCGCTGCTTTTTGCCGCCATGGTTTTTGAGGTCAGCGAATCGCCGCGTAATACTGAATCGATGACAAAACGGACCGTACTGGTTGCATGTATGCCATCAAATATGGGGATTAAATTTTTCTTAAATCTTCCAGTCAGTATCTGTTTTACATCATCCATTGTGAAAATTGAGTCTGGCGCTGAAGGATTAACAATAACAGCAACAGCATCCCTTGCAATGATCAAACTCTTTGGGGCCAGCCTGAATGAATCCACAATAAAGTTTTCTTCCGGTTCCGTAAATCTCCTTGTAATGATCACCATCCTGATACTATCTACTCTAAAGTCTTTAATACACTCTGCTTCAGGCTTGTAAAGCGGAATGATCCTGGCCTGCGGATGCAACGCCTCAAACACCTCTATTTGTGAATCAATAACAGGTTTAAAAGATTCATCCGCACTTATATAAATGATACCTGAATCAATGGTATCTTTTTGTTTGTCATCAATATTATTTTCGCAACTGTTCAATAAAAAAAACAACCCTCCAAAGTATAAAATGGATCTGCAGGTTTTAATCAATCGCATCATAAATCAAATTTCTTCAATAGTGTTTTTTGTATCCCCTGTAAACCCGGAAAGCCCCGTATAAAATAGCTGAAATACCAAATATGGTTGTTAGTACCGAATCAAAATCCAACTCTATCCCAAATTTTTTGTACAACAAAAAGAAACCACCCGCAGATAGCCAAAGAATCCCCATCGTGTAATCGTATAACGAATGTAGAAAGACATTGTTCTTTTTCCGCCTTTCTTCGTAATTATTTGCCATGAACTCTTTTGTTTTCAGGGACAGCAATTTAGAAAATTTACTGTTCAATTCCGATAAATGTTACCGGTTGTGTGAACCAGGTAGCCATTTTTATTCCGTTTTGCGTAGCAGGCAACCATTTAGGCATCTTTCCCAGAACCCTTAATACTTCCCTGCTGTATTTATCCCCATCGCTTTGAACAATTTCCGCCTTTGAAATACTTCCATCCACATCAACCATAAAGCGAACCAAAACTATTTTATTTTCACCAGCTTCAAGATCGTCGGGCGTAACAAGGTATCTCCTTAGAAATTTACCGAAGGCTTCATTTCCGCCGGGAAATTGTGCCTCGGATGAGGTAGGATTAAAGGTTCCGCCCTTCCTATTATTTCCTTCTTCGCCCCCGTTTCTATCTGCGTTACTTTCGCCCTGCTCCACTTTACCAGGTGCATCACCTTGCACCGTTTTGCCTGATATCAAAGCTTTGTCAAGCTCTTTTTGGTCCGGCACATCAGGCTTAATACTATTGTCCACGAACTTAACCTGGCTTGTGTACATTACCGCCGCCACCCTGGAATGCGCTTTTTGTTTTACCTGTCTGATCTCTTTTGTTTCCTTCCACTGTAAGGATTCGGTACTTACGACAACTTCTTTAGTAGTAAAAGGACTCTTGATAATCTCTTGCTCTGATGATATCATCAAAAGCAAAAACAAAACAAGCGGGACTGAAATTCCAAATGCGCATAGCATGCGATGGTTATAGTTTCTTCTAAGCGCGTACGCACCATAAGCCTTGTTTCTGTTCTCGAATAAAATGTCGAGAAGATCGGCTTTTAAAATTTCTTTGTTAGTCATGGCTATACTTTATATAGAGATGCGATCTTGCAATAAATCCATATAATATTTGCGGGCTTTGCATTTATGTTTTCTGGATATTTTTTTAGACTTCCTCACGGTGGTGGTAGCTCAAAGCTCATAGGCCCTGACTATATTTGCCCCATGAAGATTCTAATGGTTTGTTTGGGAAATATTTGCCGTAGCCCAATGGCGGAAGGAATTTTGCAAGACAAGGCATTCAAGGCAGGATTGAAATGGAGCGTGGAAAGTGCCGGTACAAATGGTTTTCATACGGGTGAGCCACCTCATTATCTTTCTCAAAAAATAGCCGGGCAACATGGCATTGATATTTGCAATCAAAGATCAAGAAGATTTGTCGCTGAAGATTTTCAACGGTATGATAAAATCTATGCATTGGCAAATGATGTTTTATTCGATATGAAGCAAATTGCAAGGAAAAAATTCGACAGGTCAAAGGTTGATCTCCTGATGAATGAGCTCTACCCGGGGAAAAATATGGATGTTCCTGATCCATGGTCAGGACCTGAAGAAGGATATCATGAAGCATTTGATCTGATGGAAGCTGCGTGTGAAGCAATTATCAGGAAATACGCGCCTGCGGGATCCGTGGCTTCAAATCCTGGTGCAGATGATGGTCGCGATCAATATTCAAATCCCTGACAATTCTTATCTCATTTTGACATAACGAATCATGGCAAAACCCTCAATTCCCCAAGGCACAAGAGATTTCGGACCGGAAATAGTTCGCAAACGCAATTTTATTTTCAATACCATTAGAAATGTTTTTGAACTCTACGGATTTCAACCGCTGGAAACGCCAGCCATGGAGAACCTTGAGACGCTGATGGGAAAATATGGAGAAGAAGGCGATAGGTTGATTTTTAAAATCCTGAATAACGGCCTCGATAATCCAGGAAAAGAAACCCAGGCAAGGAAATATTTTGAAAAGATCCTCCAGGGAAAAAATGTAAAAGAAATTACCGAACGCGCCTTGAGATATGACCTGACTATTCCATTTGCACGTTACGTGGCCATGAATCATGGGCAGTTGACTTTTCCATTTAAGCGATACCAGCTTCAGCCCGTCTGGAGAGCGGATCGGCCTCAAAAAGGAAGGTACCGTGAATTTTATCAATGCGATGCAGACGTTGTGGGCAGCAATTCATTGATGAATGAGGCAGAATTGATAAACATTTATTCAAGTGTATTTGAACAATTAAAGATCCCTGTAGAAATAAAAATCAACAACAGGAAGATCCTGGCAGCTCTTGCTGAATTGACCGCAGGAAGTGATCGAATGATGGACATAACCATTGCGATCGATAAATTGGACAAGATCGGATTAGAAAAAGTAAAAGAAGAATTAATAGAACGCGGATTGAGCCCTGGCCAGGTTTCCACTATCGAAAATTATCTTTCTATTTCCGGGAGCACCGGCGAAAAGATCTCAAAAGCAAGACAGCTATTGGGAAACATTGCTACTGGTAAAGAAGGAATTGATGAATTAGAAACCATTCTCAGTTTTCAAGACAACGCAAATCCCGCACAAATCACCATTGATTTCACCCTTGCCCGGGGACTTAATTATTACACCGGGGTTATTCTTGAGGTAAAAGCAAAGGATGTACAAATGGGAAGCGTCGGCGGCGGGGGCCGGTACGATGATCTTACAGGATTATTTGGAGTACCCAATATTCCGGGAGTTGGAATTTCATTTGGAGTGGACAGGATTTATGATGTGATGGAAGAGTTGAAAGTTTTTCCCGATGATGTGTATATTGGTACCCAGGTGTTGTTTTTTAACCTTGGAGAAAAAGAAAGCAAAGTCGCCTTTGAACTGGCTCAACAACTTCGTAAGAGAAATATTCGTTCAGAAATTTATCATGAGCAGGCGAAATTCGATAAGCAATTCAAATATGCTGAAAAGAAAAAAATTCCATTTGTCGTTATCATCGGCGAAGAAGAAATAAAGACCGGGTCCTGCAAAGTAAAAAATATTATTACTGGCATCCAATCTGAAATTTCATTGCAAGATCTCCCAACGTTTTCATTCACACAATCATGATCATTCATTCCATTTAAATTAATCGGCTGGGATTAATGTCCCGACAATTAAAAATTAAAAATAAAAAAGGCTGCCTTAAAGACAGCCTTTTTGAGATCATTTTTCAAGTATAATTAATAACCAGGATTTTGTTCGTTTGCAATAGTAGGATTTGCCTGGATCTCACTAAGCGGGATCGGAGACAACCTTTTATCGGATGGATAAGAAATCGTCAAAGGCCCTGGAATCGCACCGGGGTTGCTTGCCCGTACGATCGACATTTTGAGCCTGTTAAGATCAAGGAACCTGTCTCCTTCAAATGCCACTTCTTTTCTTCTTTCGTTTACTATATCATTTAATAATGTAGCACCAGTAGAACTATAGCCTGCAAATGACGGATCACGTTCTGCAACCAATGCATTGAGATACATTTTGGCGTCTGCTTCATTGCCTGGCAACGATGCTTCTGCTGCAATCAGGTACACTTCACTTAAGCGAAGCACTTTAATATTATCCCTGTCGGAACTGGTTGCATTTGGAAATTTAGTAACTACAAATGCAGCGGCACCGCTCTTGGTAGTGCCTGGCTGAATCACAGTTTTCCGAACATCGGAAGCGCTGTAAAGATTATATAGCTGCTGAGAACAATAGATATCGCTATACCCATTGAAATACATACCAGCAAAATCATCGAAGCCATTATTGTTGATGACATCGGCATCCACTTCAAATAAAGTTTCAACCATATCATCCCTGAAAGAAGCATCGGCCCAATAGCTGTCATAATTTGCAGGGGAGACCAGCGTAAAGCCGCTGTTGTTGATCACATCCACTGCTGATGCTTTTGCATTTGTATTGTCTCCCATGTACAAATACACTTTTGCAAGAAGGGCCTCAATTGAATACTTACTGAAACGTGAGGAATTCACTAAATCAGGAGCCGTTTGAAAGGCAGTTTTGAGATCACTTACAATTTGCGCGTAAACCTCGCTTACTTTATTTCTGCCAGGCAGATTGTATGGATCATAATGCAAGACCAATGGAACCCCCAGAGCATTCTGATCGTCTGTAAATGGTTTTGCAAAAAAGTTCACCAATTTAAAATAAAGCAAAGCCCGGATGGCATATGCCTCTGCTTTTATGCTCGCAACATTAGTACCTGTTACATCTGCATCGATTATTCTGTTTGTACGCATAATGCCAGTATAACCGTTAGCCCACATTTCGTTTGCAATTCCATCGCTGGAAGACATCGTGTAATTATACTGAATAAGGTACCTGCCGGAATTCTTTACTTCTACATAGGTATTGTCGCCCATGAGATCCCCAAGGATCGTAAAGTCGCGCCCGAATGCTGAAACCGAACGAAGATCGGAATAAGAGCCGTTAACTGCACTGCTTAACCCGCTTTCATCACTTAAGGCCTGCTCCGGAGTTAATGAATCTTTGGGAGTTTGATCAAGGTAACTTTTCTTGCAACCTCCCATAACGATCCCGGCCGCAAGTAGTGTTATATAAAATTTGCTATTTATTTTTTTCATATTAATTCATTTTTTATAAATAATCAGAACCCAAGTTTTATTCCGCCTGTTATTGTTTTGGGAATGAATACATCAAAATTAGTTTGAGCAGCAGCACCTGCTTCAGGATCGAACGGTAAGTTTTTGTCCTGGTCGAAGGTTAGCAAGTTTGTTCCCCTTACATACAAGGTTATATTGGAAAACTTAGCCCTGCTTATCAGTGATTTTGGCAATGAATAAGATAATTGTGCATCTCTTAACCGGATGTAATCGCCACTGTACAAATACCTTGTAGAGTGATTGTAAGCACCGCTGGGGTCACCAAAAATGATCTTTGGCACATCGGTGATATCGCCCGGTTTCTTCCAACTGGTCAATTGCCTGGTTAACTGGTTAAATGAACCTAAATAACCACCGTCACTATTCAAATATCTATCCCAGATATCATAGATCTGGTTCCCAAAATTGTAATAAAATTGAGCAGACAAGGTGAAGCCTTTATACGTAAATGAATTTGTCACTGAACCAAAATATTTTGGATCGGCCTGTCCATGTAAGGCTAACTTGGCGGTTGAATAAACGTTTTGAGTTTTACTCCGGGTTCCGTCAGTATAGAAAAGACCATCTCCATTTGCAGGATCTACTCCAGCCCATTGGCGCAGGTAAAATTCCTGGGCATCGTGTCCTTCAGTATATTGGAAGAAGCCTGAAGGTACCGGGCGGCCACCGTAAAGTTTAGTAACCTTATTAACGTTATGGGCAAAGTTTGCAGAAATATCCCATGTAAAATCCTTCGTCATAAAAGGTCTGCCAGCCAGGGTAACTTCAATTCCCTTGTTTGTCATCGCACCGATATTCTGATTTTGTCCACCAAAACCTGTTGTGAGAGATAGTGGAACAAAGAGCAAGAGGTCTGAAGTTTTGCGATCATAATATTCAACAGTACCACTAACGCGATCTTTCAATAGGCCAAAGTCCAAACCAATATCCGCAATGGCGTTCTTTTCCCATGTCAGGTTATCATTACCAACATTGGTAGGAGAACTTCCCGGCAAGCCGGTATAGTTTGCATTATAAGCATAAGTAGGTAAAGAGGAGTAATATCCAAAGCCATTTGAATTACCATTTTCACCATACGATCCGCGTAATTTGAGCAAACTGATGATAGGAATACTCTTTATGAATTCTTCTTCATTGAGGTTCCATGAACCACCTACTGAATAAAAATTACCCCACCTGTGATTGGCACCGAAAACGGAAGAACCATCCCTTCTAAAACTTCCACTGAGTATGTATTTATTTTTATAGTTAATGTCTCCGCTCGAAAACATCGAACTGGTTGCTTCCTGGATGGGTAGTGTAAATGCAGTAGTTGGTGTCGCTGCAGAAGCCAGGTAATTCAACTGTAAATTTAAAGGGAACTGTTGGGCACCTGCCTGTAGTAAATAATCATGCGTTAACTGAGATTCATAACCTGCTTTGAGATCGAAATAAAGGTTGTCATTAACATTATGTTTCCAATCAGCAAAATTGCTCCAGGTATAATCAGTGATTTTTCTGTATGATGCAAACGCGTCACCACCTTGTGCAAAACCATCACCATAGAATGGGTTGCGGTAAGAATCCTCTTGAATATTCAGAAATTCACCTGCAAACCGGGTGGTAAATCTTACGTTGTTGTTTGAATTTTCAAATATTTTGTATTCACCGGAAACATTACCCTTCAATTGCGACTGTTTTTCAGTTGCCTTATTCCAATTTGCCTGTATCAGCGGGTTAAAAATTCCACCGTTAGAAGAAAATTGTCCTTCAGGATCGTTGTATTTAAAGGATCCATCAGCATTCAATGGGGAATACCAGGGTGGTAAGAAGTAAGATTCCAAAACCGGATTCGCAAATGTTCCGCCATTAGTCGGTGTTCTTTGAGTGGTGGCGGCTCCGTTTATTATTAAACCAATCGTAAGACGGTCTGTGGCTTTGTGTGTAATATTAAAAGAACCGTTATAACGCTCAAAATCGGTCGCGATCGTAGTGCCTTGTTGTTTAAAATAACCGCCTGATATATAAAATTGTGTTTTATCAGTTCCACCGGTCATACTAAGATTATACTGTTGTTGTGCGCCTTTGCGGGTTACCAGGTCATACCAATTTGTATTGGTTTGGTCCCAGTTTGCTGGAAACCCAAAACCGTTAACCGGGTCAATAATGAGCGCATCGGCTTCAGCCGCATCGGCAGCATAACCTGCATTGATGAGACTTAATTCAAAAACAGATTTATACTCAGGAGTCGTCATAGCCCTGTTATTGTCATTCTTATAGGCTATGCTGTTTTGCCCTGCTTCTGCTGAGAAATTGAAAGTTGTTTTGCCGGCTCTGCCTTTCTTAGTGGTAAC
>Ga0193726_1002404_pt1 | contig 12727 bp, 11 predicted proteins | sample H2c1metaG_FD_144928 | JGI IMG/M metagenome (GOLD analysis project Ga0193726, IMG submission 144928) | Soil microbial communities from a riparian zone of the East river system, Colorado, United States - H2c1 | ecosystem: Environmental > Terrestrial > Soil > Riparian zone | place: USA: East River... | reverse complement strand
TCTTATTGTAAGTCGCGTAAATGGGACTTTCAACGGATTGACCGGCAGAACCGTAATTACTTTGGAAGATGGGACTGTATGGAAACAGGCAAACGCCGATGACCGGTATCGACCAAGAGTAACTGATCACCCTGCGGCCGTGGTCATTCACGGTATTTTTGGCTACAAAATGCAAGTCGAAGGGACCCAGGAATTCTACGTCGATCCCGTTCGGCCTCGGTAGGACAGCTCGCGCTTTCCGCGGATTTTGCCGAGTGCGTCTAAGCTGTGCCTTTTTCCACGGTTAGGACAAGTGTTTTCTCGGTACAAGCTCTACTAATCTAGTCTCTTAACAAGATTATTGCGGCGTATTGATGAAAAGTTTATAGCCGGTTCCAGACGGCTAAAAATGCCGGTGCCATCACGATCTGGAAGCCTATCCCTCTATTCCAGCGGAAGTTCGATGGGCTCTTCGGGTTCTCGCGGAACAAGACCGTTCCTCGCGATGATTCGTGAGCAAGTATTCCACCGCAGGATCGGGTCATCATACCCAGGCGGTCGAATCGATTCGGCTTTTTCGAACCAAGTCATCGCCTCACGCAAAAGATCGTAAGCCTGAAACCGGCAATCCGGCGTGTTCTGACGCAGTTTCGCCTTCGCGCGGCGTTCCGCCACGATTCCGGAATAATACGCGTGGTCGTACGCTGATTTCATCCGCGAGAGCAACTCCTTGGTTTGCGTATCGCTGACGCCGTAACTCTTTTCGAATCGATCGGTCAACGCGAGGAGGAGCGTAATGAGTGCCTCCTGATTTTCGGGGTCAACATGGAGAATATCGAGACAGATGCTTTCCGCTTCGCCCGGTTCGTTGAGCAAACGGTATCGCTCGGCTTTTTCGAGCGCCGTCGGAATTGCGTCTTTGTGGAGAGACTTCAGTTCGCTCATGCTTTCGCGGTGGTTAACTCGTTACATCGTGAATCGGGCGGAAGGCAAATCGATTCACGATTTACGAATCTCGATTCTCGAATCACTCTTCTTCTTCAACCATCTCCAGAACCATCCCAGCGGATCATAGAAATCGTCCACTACTCGTTCCTTCAGCGGAATAATTCCGTTATCGGTGATTTGAATGCTTTCAGGGCAAACCTTCGTGCAGCATTTGGTGATGTTGCAATAGCCGATCCCCTGCTCGTTTCGCAATTCTTCGATACGATCTGCCGTGTCGAGCGGATGCATCTCGAGCGCAGCGACGTGGATCAAGAACCGCGGTCCAATAAATCTCTCGTGCATCTGATGATCGCGCAGCACGTGGCAGACGTCCTGGCAAAGAAAGCATTCGATGCATTTGCGGAATTCCTGCACACGATCGATGTCCTCCTGCTGCATCCGCCATGTGCCGTCGGGCGCATCGGGAGGTCGCGGCTTAAACGGTTTGATTTTTTTCTTAACGCGAAAGTTCCAGGAGACGTCTGTGACCAGGTCTTTCAAAACTGGAAACGCTTTCATCGGCTCGACTGTCACCGGTTTCTCCAGCGGAAGCTCGCTGAGCCGCGTCATACACATCAGTTTTGGCATCCCATTGACTTCCGCCGAGCAGGAGCCGCATTTGCCAGCCTTACAATTCCAGCGGCATGCCAGGTCCGGCGCCTGTGCGCGCTGAATATCATGAATCGCGTCAAGTACAACCATGCCCTCGGCAACTTCCGTCGTGTAATCACGAAATTCGCCGCCTTTCGCATCACCTCGCCAGATCTTGAACGTGGTTTTCATGATATTAACCCACGGATAATGCGGATTACACTGATACAAAAACAATCCGTTCTATCCGTGTAATCCGTGGTCATTTCATCTCCTCGATGATTTGCTTCAAATATTCCGGTATTTCAGGCAAAGGTTCCAACCGAACTTGCATTGAGCCGTCTGCCGCTTTCGAAATCATCGTGTTCACTTTGCCGAACTGCTCGTCCTTGTCGGGATAATCATCCCGGAACTGTGCGCCGCGACTTTCCTTTCTTTCCAGCGCTCCGCGCGTAATCGCTTCCGAAACGGTGAGTAGATTCTTCAAATCAAGCGCAGTGTGCCAGCCCGGATTGTATTCACGATTGCCGCTGACCGCCGTCTTTTCAGCCCGCTTTTTGAAACCATCGATCTTCCCCAGCGCCTCGCGCATTTCGCTTTCGTTACGTACGATCCCAACCAAATCCTGCATGGTGTCCTGCAAGTCCTTTTGCACCTGATAAGGACTTTCGCTGCTGCTTCGGTCGAATGGAGCGAGTGCTTCACGCGCCACGTTTTCTATTTGTTCCGCCTGAAGTCGATCGATTTCGCCTAACGAATTCTCTCTTGCGAATTTTGCAGCGAATTCGCCGGCGCGTTTCCCGAAAACCAAAAGATCGGAGAGCGAATTGCCACCCAGGCGGTTGGCGCCGTTAATTCCAGCGGCGCATTCGCCTGCAGCGAACAAGCCGGGCACCCGCGACATTTGCGTATCTGAATCAACGTGCACACCGCCCATGATGTAATGCGTTGTTGGGCCGACCTCCATCGGTTGCTTCGTAATATCGATGTCGGCGAGTTGTTTAAACTGGTGATACATGCTCGGCAGTTTGCGCTTAATGTGCTCGGCCGCGTTCGGCAGCTTTTGTTTGATCCAGGAAATGTCGAGATAAACGCCGCCATGCGGGCTTCCCCTGCCCTCCTTGATCTCACGCACGATGCAACGTGAGACATGATCGCGGGTCAGAAGTTCCGGCGGACGTCGCGCGTCTTTAGCGCCCTGACAGTAACGCCAGCCCTCCTCTTCGTTATCCGCGGTTTGAGTGCGATAATTTTCCGGAATCGCATCGAACATAAAACGGCGACCCTCTTTGTTCGTCAGGATCCCGCCTTCGCCGCGCACGCCTTCGGTCACCAAAATTCCCATCACACTCGGCGGCCAGACCATGCCGGTGGGATGAAACTGCACAAACTCCATGTCGACCAGATTTGCGCCCGCGTCATAAGCAAGCGTGTGGCCGTCGCCAGTGTATTCCCAACTGTTGCTGGTGATTTTGTAGGCCCGACCAATTCCGCCAGTGGCCAGCACCACCGCTTTGGCACGGAAAATCTTGAAGCGTCCACGTTCGCGTTCGTAACCAAACGCCCCGACCACACGGTCGCCGTCTTTAAGAAGCGAAAGAATCGTGTGCTCCATATAGACATCGATGCCACGATGCACACCGTGATCCTGCAGAGTCCGAATCATTTCCAAGCCTGTGCGATCGCCCACATGCGCGAGACGTGGATATTTATGTCCTCCAAAATGTCTCTGTAGAATGCGACCGTCTTTGGTGCGGTCGAACACGGCGCCCCATGCTTCGAGTTCTCGGACGCGATCGGGCGCTTCTTTTGCGTGCAGTTCCGCCATTCGCCACTGATTCACGTATTGCCCGCCCCGCATGGTATCGGCGAAATGCACTTTCCAGTTGTCTCGCTCATCGACATTCGCGAGTGCAGCGGCAATCCCGCCTTCCGCCATAACGGTATGCGCTTTGCCTAACAAAGATTTACAAACCAGCCCGACGCGCACGCCGGCCCCGGAAGCTTCAATCGCTGCACGCAGACCCGCGCCTCCGGCTCCGATCACCAGGACATCATGTTCGAACGTTTCGTAATCGGGCATGGGAAGAGGTTAAAAGAGTTAAAAGGGTTACACGCTAAAAAGGCAGACCGTTTTAACTTTTTAACATTTCAACGAATCACTTGCGGCTATAGGAGCCGCCAATCGTGCCAGACACCCATCGCACACAGGCGGACGTAAAGATCGGCAAAGCCCACCCAGAATAGACTGAGCCATGCCCAGAGCATGTGACGGCGATTTAGACAGCCCACGCATGTGTAGGCGCGATAGCACGCAGGCGCTTTCGAAAATTGATCTAAAAGCCCGCCGGCCAGATGCCGCAGCGAATGACAACCAAAAGTATAGCCGCCCAGCAGCACGACGTTGATTGCCAACACGATCGTGCCGACGCCGATCCCAAATCCGTCCCGGAACCAAAGCGCCTTCCAAACATCGTAGGCTAGAAAAAGAAGGAACAACAACGCGAGGTAGAGGAAGTAGCGATGAACGTTTTGCATGATGAGCGGAAACGAACGCTCGCCCCAATAGGTTTTACGCGGCTCGCCCACGGTGCATGCCGGTGGATCAGCCCAGAATGATTTATAGTACGCGCCGCGATAGTAGTAGCATGTCACCCGGAATCCGCCCGGCGCCCAAAGAACGAGTAGTGCCGGAGAAAATATTAACCAGGCTGGCCACCAGCTGGGTTTCGGCCCGAACCAGCTGTGAGGCGAATCTCCAAGAATTTCAGGCGAGTAAAATGGCGAGATGTAATTGCCAAAAAAGTAGTTCTGTCCCTGAAAAGCGGCCCACGTTGAATAGACGATGAAAATCGACAACCCGATAAACACAAGCAGCGGTTGGGTCCACCAGACATCAGCGCGCATGGTCTCACCGAATGACCTGCGTGGTAGCGTTGCTGTCCCATTCATTTGTTATCCGCTCCTTCGACGGGCAGCTTCGCTTTTTTCCATGCTTCCCAGCTACCGGGAACATTCCACAGATCGGTGAATCCCAGTGGCTTCAGAATGCTGGTAACGATGCTCGCGCGATAGCCACTGCCGCAGTAAACGGCCGTCGGTTTGTTGCGGTCGAGTTCAGACATTCGTTTGGCAAGTTCCGGCACAAAAATGTGCTGCGCGCCGGGGACATGTCCCTTCTTCCACTCGCCGGGCGAACGCACATCGACAATCTGCAGCGAGTCCTTCCGTTCATTCAATTCGTGCACGCTCATCTGTCCGATCCTTTTCAGCGGAAATCCCGCCCCGTCCCATGCTTTCATTCCACCGATCAGGTATCCGGCGAATTTTGTAAAACCGGTACGCACAAACAGCCGCACGATTCGTTCAAGATCATCATCGTTCTCCATGACGAGAAGAATTGGTTTTTCCGGATCAAGCATCCAACCCGCCCAGATGGAAAGAATTGGTGTGCCGCCGATGTTGAGCGCGCCGGAAATATGACCGCCTCCAAACGCAAGCATCGTGCGTACGTCCACGAGGACACCAGCCTTCTTATCGATTGCTTCCTTGAATGCCTTGGGTGGAAGACCCCGAACGCGTGGGAGATTCCCAAGCACTTTTGGCCCCTCCGCGTTCACTTTCTTCATGAGCGGATAATAATGCGGCACCGGAGGCGCACTGGTGATCGCGTAATCAGTAAAACTCTTCGCGTCGGCGAATTGCAAAAATTTATTAAACTTTCGCTCGTAACCGATCGTGCTGCTGAGTCTCGCTCCGATGTCGGCTCCGCAGGGCGAACCCGCGCCGTGATTGGGATAAATCATCACGTGATCGGGGAGCTTCAAATAAAAGTCGCGCAAGGTATGGAATTGTTGTTCCGCGAGCTGCTTCGTGTGTTTCTCGCCTAACAAGTCAGGGCGACCAGCGGACGAAACGAAGAGCGAATCGCCGGTGAGCACCGCCCATGGCTCTTCCGGATGGTCCGTTTCGGACAGCAAATAGGACATGTGCTCCGGCGTATGCCCAGGAGTGTGCCGTGCCGTGACGAGCACTTCGCCAAACGTGAAACGGTCGCCGTCTTTTATTTTTTCAGGTCCAAAGCCGTACTCCGCGCCGCCTTCTCCACTGGAATAAATCTTCGCCGATTCAAGGCGCGCGCAAAGCTCGCGCGAGCCGCTGACTAAATCCGCATGGATATGCGTCTCGAAGATATGCGTGATAGCGAGCCCGGCTTCGCGTGCCATCTCAACATAAATCTCAACGTCAGCTCTCGGATCGAAAATCGCTCCGACTCCCTCGTCGTCGTCACCAAGCAGGTACGAGAGTTCGGCGATGCCTTCGGTCTGAATGGTTTTAAAAATGAGCGACATCGGGATGATTTAACGCGAAGCGGCCGCGAACTTCAACAAGATCGACCTGTACACCTGATGGCGCTGAAGCAGCGCGTGAAATGCTTTTCCGTTTTCGGCTTGCAAGCCTCAGCTGACCTGGACCAAAATAGGCAACAATTGAGTGATCATGTATGTGCCTCGATCAGGGTCCCGGAGCACCGGTTGCATTTGGCCTCGCGAATCGGTGGCTCGAGCTACGAGAGTTTGCTTTCCCGGTACGCTGGGCGTTTTCCAATTGAATTCCCAAAGTCGCCAGGCGTTTGGTTTCGATTCACCAAGCAGATTTGTCTCGTTCCAAGTGGATCCGCCATCGGTGCTAAGCTCGACCTTTGTGATTTCGCCGTCGCTGGTCCAAGCCGCGCCATGGACGCGCACATTAGAATTTGCAGGGACGGTTTCGCCTTGAGCTGGCTTCGCGATTTCCGCCTTGATTTGCATCTCGGCAATTGGAGTGAGTTCGCCGATGTCCCCTCGCCTCCGCCAGTATGCGTAATCGAGCGTCTGATAATAACCGGTGAATGGCTTGTCTGTGACAATAATGCGCTGCAACCATTTGACCGAGGCCATTGCGTACCATCCGGGTACGATGGCACGAACAGGAAAACCATGTTGTGAAGGAAGCTCGCTTCCATTCATTTTGTAAGCGAGTAAAACATCTGCGCGTGCCTTGCTCACGGGGATACTGCGCGCATATGTCAACTCACCGGGGGGACTTTTGGGGTCGTCGAGCATACCGCAGTCCGCTCCTTGGAGAACAACCTCACGTGCATTTGACCTAACAACGGCCCGATCAAGCAACACCAATAAAGGCACGCCAGTCCACTCAGCCGTGCCAACCGCACCCAGCCCCCATTGAACTCCTTTTACCTTCGGTTCGAGAAAATCCCTGTTGTTTCCGGCACACTCGAGTGTCACCGGGATCGTGTGCGACTCTAGTTCGACCAGCTCCTCATAATTAATCGCGAACGGTTTTTCAACTTCGCCCTCCACGTGTAGCCACCACGCATCCCTGTCGATCTTCGGGATCGGAAAATGTGTTCGGACGTAGAATGATTCAGTCGGAGTAACGAACGTGTCGACCGTTTCAAACGGCATCTCCACATTAAGCGGTGCTTCGCTGTGAACGATCCGGCCGTCGGGCAATTTGGTGGCGTTTTTTTCCATGGGGTTCCGAGCTTACACCGCGATCCTAGTCACGCCGTTGAGGCTGCATCGGGATCTCGATGTCGTGCGCCGCGGCGAATTCAATGGCGGGCGAGTAACCGGCATCGACATGACGAAGGACCCCCATGCCAGGATCGCTTGTCAGGACGCGCTCAAGGCGACGTTTAGAATTGCCGCTACCGTCGGCGACGACAACCATTCCAGCATGCTGTGAAAAACCGATGCCAACGCCGCCGCCGTTGTGAATCGACACCCAGGATGCGCCCGCGGCAGTGTTAATCAACGCATTAAGCAGCGGCCAATCTGCAATCGCGTCACTGCCGTCGAGCATCCCTTCGGTTTCGCGATTGGGCGACGCGACCGAGCCCGCGTCCAGATGATCTCGCCCGATGACAATCGGCGCTCTGATTTCGCCGCGCTTCACCAACTCGTTCATGGCTACACCGAACTCGGCGCGCTCGCCGTATCCGAGCCAACAGATCCGTGACGGTAACCCTTGAAACTGAATTCGCTCACGTGCGAGCTTCATCCAGCGAGCGAGCGTTTGGTTTTTCGGAAATAATTCGAGCGCGAGTTTGTCGGTGCGAGCAATATCATTGGCATCGCCGCTCAATGCGACCCAGCGAAACGGGCCGCGTCCTTCGCAAAATAACGGGCGAATGTATTCGAGAACAAATCCGGGAATGTCGAACGCGTTTTTGATTCCAGCTTTTTTGGCCTGCGCGCGAATATTATTTCCGTAATCAAACGTCACCGCGCCTTTCTTTTGGAGGGCGAGCATGGCGTCGACATGCACAGCCATCGACTGCATGGCGCGCTCGATGTAATCGTCGGGATTCTTTTTGCGCAGCGCCAGCGCGTCCTCGAGCGACATTCCGTTAGGCACGTAACCATTCAACGCGTCATGCGCGCTTGTTTGATCCGTAAGAATGTCGGGAACAACTCCGCGCCTGACCAATTCAGGTAAAACATCCGCGCAATTGCCCACAAGTCCCACCGAAAGCGACTGTCGATCTTTGCGCGCCTGGTCGATTATCTTGAGCGCGTCATCAAGTGAGTGCGCGATTTTATCGCAGTATCCGCTTTTCAATCTTTTCTCGATGCGGGCGGGATCCACTTCTACTCCGAGAAGCACCGCGCCGTTCATGGTAGCGGCTAGCGGTTGTGCGCCGCCCATCCCGCCGAGTCCGCCGGTTAGAATGAATTTTCCATCAAGCGATCCACCGAAATGTTTTCGTCCAGCAGCGGCGAAAGTTTCGAACGTTCCCTGTACGATTCCCTGACTACCGATGTAAATCCAGGAACCGGCGGTCATTTGCCCGTACATCGTAAGGCCAAGACGTTCGAGGCGATTGAACTCTGTGTAATTATTCCATTGACCGACGAGATTAGAATTGGCGATGAGAACGCGCGGCGCTTCGTCGTGTGTCTTGAACTTGCCCACCGGTTTCCCGGATTGGACGAGGAGCGTCTCGTCGTTTTCGAGCTCACGCAGCGACCGAACAATTCCATCGAAAGCTTCCCAACTCCTGGCGGCGCGCCCAGTTCCGCCATAAACAACGAGCCGGTCGGGATCCTCCGCGACGTCCGGATCGAGATTGTTCATCAACATCCGCATCGCGCCTTCCTGGTGCCAGCCTTTGCAGCTTCGTTCGCTGCCTCGCGGTGCGTGGATAATTCTTTTTCCGCTCATAAATCTTCGCCTTCGCTATCAAAATCACCGCGGCGAATTGCTTCCGCAACACGCGCGATGTCATTCGCAAGCGACCGGTCGTGTGTTAGTGGCGGTGAGAATTTGCGGACGCTGGCAAAAGCGCGTTCGACGCCGGCGCCGCTTTTCAACGGGCGACGATGTTCCAGGCCTTCGGCGGCGGCGAGCAATTCGATGGCCAACAGGTTTTCGGCAAGATCAACAATCGATCGCAGTTTCAACGCGCTCGTCATTCCCATGGAAACGTGGTCTTCTTTTCCGCCCGAGGTTGTGATGTTGTCAACGCTGGCAGGATGGGCGAGCACGCGCGCTTCGTTGACCAGGGCCGCCGCAGCGACATGCACAGTCATGAAGCCGGACTGCACGCCCGGTTGTCGCGCCAGGAATGCGGGCAGTCCTTCGTTCTTGTCGGGATTAACCAGCCGGTCAATCCGCCGTTCGCTCATGCTCATCAGATCGACAATTGCAATCGCAGCGTAATCGAACGCAAAAGCGAGCGGTGCACCGTGGAAATTCCCGCCCGAAATCACATCTCCGCTTTCAGAGAAGACGAGTGGATTATCAGTCGCCGACGCAGATTCAACCAGCAGCACATCTTCGCAGTGCGACAACGCACCGCGCACCGCGCCGTGTACCTGCGGCATGCACCGCAAACTGTAAGCGTCCTGGACACGCGGATCGTCCTTTAGATGCGACTGACGAATTTCACTTCCTTCCAGAAGCGTCAGCAAATGTTTCGCCGCGGCTCTTTGTCCCGCGTGCGGCCGCGCGTCCTGCAAACGGGCATCAAACGCCGTGGGAGTGCCTTTGAGCGCATCAAGGCTCATCGCACCTGAAACATCCGCGAGACGCGAAAGCCGTTTCGCGCGAAGAAGTGCAAGCCCACCGACTGCATGCATGGCCTGAGTTCCGTTTAATAACGCAAGCCCCTCTTTTGCTCCCAGGGTTGCCGGCCTTAATTTTGCGCGGTGCAACGCTTCACTGCTCTCCATTCGTTCGCCATCGAGAAACGCTTCGCCTTCTCCGATAATCGTAAGTGCCAGATGCGCGAGCGGCGCGAGATCTCCACTCGCTCCGACCGAGCCTTTTTCTGGAACTACCGGATGCACACGGCTGTTAAGCATCTCGCCGAGCATTTGAATGATCTCGAGCCTGATGCCGCTAAATCCGAGCGTAAGCACGTTTGTGCGCAACAACATCATCGCGCGAACCTCTGGCTCCGACAGGGGCGCACCAATTCCACAGGCATGGCTGCGAACAAGATTGAGCTGGAGCTCATTCAACGCGTCGCGCGGAATGCGAACGTCAGAGAGTTTGCCAAACCCCGTCGTCACACCATAAACGACGGCGTCGCCCGCTATGATTTCTTCGACAACTTTGCGCGACGCCAGGATTCGCGGCTGTGCGAGGGCAGAAATCTTGACTGCCTCCCCTTTGTGCGCCACGGCGGCGATTTGCGAAAGAGAAATGCTTTCACCCTTCAGTTCCATTCATGCAGCTTAATTGGAAAACGATGAGATGGGAAGGAGTAGCCGTCGGTCGCATATGTCCCACGGGCCGTGTGAGACAGATGGGAAATCCGGAAAAGAAAAAGGCCAGGTCGAAACACGACCTGGCCTCTTGGGCGAATTCGCCCACAATAAACAACCAGCCGCTGTAATTATTTTTTGGCCGTCGGAGGTGGCGGCGCTTCTCTCGTTTGCGCACAGGCCCCGAGCCCTAAAGCGCTGGCCATTACGACCGCGATCATGATCACTTTCAAAAATTTCAATCTATATCGCCTCCTTTCGCAGCAGGTTGCTCCGGTCTGTTTAGACAGGGAACAACCGGGAGGCAATGCTTTTCTCAACTATTTTTGAACGCGTCACAACCGGGCACCAGTTTTATTTTGAATAACCGGTTGTGCCCGCGCCCGTGGTCACCGTCTCCTTATGTTGAGCACAAGCCCCAAAACTCAAAGCAGTGGCCAGAACGGCCACGATCATGATCAGTCTTAATAGTTTCAATTATCTCGCCTCCTTTCGCAGCAGGTTGCTTCGGCCTCTTTAGGCAGGGAACTACAGGGAAGCAACGTTTTTCTCGACTTTTTTGGATGTGTCATCACAAATTGCGGACCGGCCCGATTGGGAGAAGCTGCAGCGTTGCAGACGGTTAACGCCATCCTGCCGCGTTATTCTTCAATAATTACCGCTGTGTCGTGATCCACGAGATCAAATAACTCAACGACGTCCGCATTGCGCATCCGAATGCAACCACAGCTGGCAGGACTGCCAATCTTGCCCTCATGTTTTGTGCCATGGATGTAAATGAAGCGGTCGCGCGTGTTGGTATTGTGCTCGTCCAATCCGTCCAGCCATAAAATACGCGACATCACCAAATCCTCGGTCGGAGGATGCGGATCGTCGGGCATAAGCGGCACGCGACTTCGAAAAATTGTCCCGGCTGGCATGTCGCCCCCAATTTTCTCCGCTACGCGAAAGCGGCCGATGGGAGTTTTCATGCTCCCCTCTTGGGTTCCAATGCCGAATCGCGATGTGGACACCGGATAGGTGCGGACCGGCGTCTCACCTTCCTTCACGGTGAGTTGCTGATCTCGCACCGAGATATGTATTGTTGTTCGCGAAGTTTGCATCGGTCAGCCCAAACGATAAAATCCGCGTGGTAATGAAAGGTTATCACATCGCTGTTGTCGGCGCGACTGGTGCGACTGGCACTGAATTATTACGTGTCCTGGAACGGCGAAATTTTCCCGTGGCAAGCCTGCGCGCGATCGGTTCGTCGCGCTCTGTGGGAAAATCAGTTCGATTTCGCGAAGAATCGGTCCCGATCGAAAAACTTGGCGATCAATCATTCGACAAGATCGATATCGCCTTTTTCAGCGCAGGCGGCGACGTTTCCCGAAATTATGTTCCGATTGCCTGCCAGGCGGACGCGATCGCGATTGATAAATCATCGGCCTTTCGGATGGATCCGCATGTGCCGCTCGTGATTCCGGAGGTTAACGCTGAAGACGTCAGGCAAAATCGCGGAGTAATCGCGAATCCCAATTGCACCACGACTGTCATGTTGATGGCGCTTCACCCGCTGCACCGCGTCTTTGGTGTGCGCCGGGTGTTCGCGACTAGCTTCCAGGCCGTCTCCGGCAGTGGCGCACGGGGCATTGAAGAATTGAAGCGCCAGGTGGCAGCGGAAGATTCGCAGCCGGCGCCAGAGCTTTATCCACATCCGATCGCGTTCAATCTGCTGCCGCATATCGATTCATTTCTTGAAAGCGGTTACACGAAGGAAGAAGCTAAGATGCAAGATGAAACGCGAAAAATTATGCATTTGCCGGAACTTCCTATCTCGGCGACTTGCGTCCGCGTACCGGTTTACCGCGCACATTCGGTAGCCGTGAGCGCCGAGTTCGAGCGTTCGGTGTCAGTCGAGCAGGCTCGCGAGGTTTTGGCCAAAGCGCCGGGCTTGGAACTGGTGGACGAGCCGCAGAGCAATCGTTATCCGATGCCGCTCAGCGTGGCGGGAAGAGATAATTGTCAGGTAGGCCGGGTGCGGCTTGATTGCGCATTTGAAAACGGCCTCTCGTTCTGGGTATCAGGCGATCAGTTGCTGAAAGGCGCGGCCTTGAACGCCGTGCAGATCGCCGAATTGCTGTAGTGGCAGGCGTGTCGCCCTGCAAACGTAACTGGAATTGCAGCTGACACAGCTACCGCTACAGGAAGCTTGCTTATTCAAAGAAGCGGCTCCGGAACTTTCGCTCGGGAGCCGCCACGAAAATTAAAAGGAGAATTATGGCCTCGGCGCTGGAGTCCCCTCTCCCTTTTTCTTTCCACGCTCCGGTTGTCCCTGAACGCGCTCAGGCGCAGCTTGCGCTCCACCCGTTAGCTGGCCGCCAGGTCGACCATTGACGTTCTGCCCTCTTTCT
>Ga0193726_1002403_pt1 | contig 12727 bp, 9 predicted proteins | sample H2c1metaG_FD_144928 | JGI IMG/M metagenome (GOLD analysis project Ga0193726, IMG submission 144928) | Soil microbial communities from a riparian zone of the East river system, Colorado, United States - H2c1 | ecosystem: Environmental > Terrestrial > Soil > Riparian zone | place: USA: East River... | reverse complement strand
GTGACGGGGGTGGCCTCCTATTCGGAGCTGGTCGCCGGGACGGAGCTGCCCGCGGTCAGCTATCCGGTGACCCGGCTCAGCCTGGTGAAGTACTGCGGAGCCTCCGGCGACTTCAACCCCATCCACTGGAACGAGCGCGTCGCCCGGTCCGTCGGGCTTCCCGACGTCATCGCCCACGGCATGTTCACCATGGCCCAGGTCGGCCGGTTCGTCACCGACTGGGCCGGTCCCGGCGCCACGGTGACCGACTTCGGCGTGCGCTTCTCCGCCCCGGTGGTGGTCCCCGACGACGACGTCGGCGCGACGATCGAGGTCAGCGGCACGATCGAGGAGATGCTCGGCGACGGCCGCGTGGCCCTCGCCCTGACCGCCCGGTCAGCCGGCGCCAAGGTCCTGTCCCGCGTCCGCGTCGTAGTCCAGCTCCCCGCCGCACCGTAACCACCGCCGCCCCGCCGGGCCGTGCGGCTCAGCGGGAGAGCGGGCCGAGGCCGCTGAGGAGGATCGCGATCAGCGTGCCCGCGAGCAGGAACGGGCCGAAGGGGACCATTGACTTGCGGGAGGCCCGCCGGGCGGCCAGCAGCGCCAGGCCGGCCACGGCCGCGAGCAGGTAGCCGGCGAACAGCCCCGCGATCAGGGCGCCGACGCCCAGCCAGCCGAGGTAGAGGCCCAGGAGGCCCGACAGCTTCACGTCGCCCCAGCCGATGCCCGCCGGGTAGATCAGGGCCTGCAGGACGAAGAACAGCCAGGCTCCGGCCAGCCCGGCCAGCGCGGTCAGGAAGTGCCGGGCGCCGTCCGGCCCGGTCAGCGCGGCGACGCCGAGCAGGACCAGCGCCACCGGGTACGACGGCAGGGTCAGCGCGTCGGGCAGCCGCTTGAGCCGTGCGTCGATGAAGGCCAGCGCCACCCCGACTGCGCCCAGGTAGCAGAATGCGGCCAGCACCGGGTGCGGCCCGAAGCGCACCGCCAGGGCGGCGAACACGCCGGCCGTGACCAGTTCGGCCGCCAGGCACCACGAGCCGAGCGCCGGCGCGCACTCCGCGCAGCGGCCGCGGAGACGGCGCCAGCCCGTCGCCGGGGCCAGGTCCGCCGCCCGCAGCCGGGCCGCCCCGTGCGGGCACCGGAGGGCGGGCAGGCTCCGGGCCGGGAGGTAGCCGGGCAGCCAGGCCGTCGCCACGACCACGAGACGGCCGGCCACCAGCCCGGCCAGTGCCGCGCCCGCGGTGGTCGCCCACGCCGCCGTGTCCATGACTGTCCAGTATCCGCTCAGTAGCCGTTATGCCCGGCTCCTAGCCGACCGGGACGGCGACGGTGACGAGGATGCCGTCGCCGACGTTCAGCAGGGCCTTGCCCGGCCGTACCGGCTCGCCGATCATGCTGCGGGACAGCCGGGTGCCGATCAGGTCGCCGTCGGTGATCTGCTGCGGCGTGAGCAGGCAGCCCCGCCGCGCCCGCCGGGCCTCGACCTGCCAGCCGGAGAAGCCGGCGCAGATGTCCTCGGCGTTGCCGCCGAACACCAGGCCGCGCTGGTCGTTCCCGCCGAAGTTGACGATCTTGCGCAGCTCATCGGCGGCGTCGCAGTCGCGGAGCACCTCGGCGTCGTCGATGATCACCACGCCCGGCCCGGCGAGCTCGCCGAGCACCTCGCGCAGCGCCTCGCCCGGCAGCTCCGGTCCCTCGAACAGGCGCAGCACGCCGGGCTCGGCGGCCAGCGCGCGCAGCGGCGACGGCCGCGGCGTGACCAGGATGACCTGAGTGCCCGCGGCCAGGAACGACCGCGCCATCGTGGCCAGGACCGTGCTGCGGCCGGACTTGGCCGGGCCGCCCACGATGAACGCCGGCGGCCCGTCGGCCAGGTCCGGGCCGTAGGCGGCCAGCTCGTCGCCGCCGATCCCGACCAGCGCCCACAGCGGCCGGGGCGCCGCTGCCGTGTCGCGCAGCGGCCAGGCATCGGCGAAGGACAGCCGGGCCGGCAGCAGGTCCACCCGGAACGGGCGCCGGGCGTGCGGAACGCGCTCGTCGCGGCGGCTAGTCTCCGCCGCGATCTCGCGCAGCGCGGCGGCCTGGCCCGGACCGGACGCGTCCGGGGCCAGCAGCGCGATCTGCGTCTCGATTCCGGACCCGGACCGGAACATCCGGCCCGGCGGGATGGCATCGGGCATGTGGCGGGGCCGCAGCCCGATCAGGTTGAAGTCGTCCCGGTCCGGCAGCCGGAAGGCGAGCTTGTCGTCGGTCAGCGAGGAGATCCGGCCGGCGATCAGCGACCGGTCGCCGGTCATGATGAGGTGCATCCCGGCGCTGGCGCCCTCGCCGAGGATTCGGGTCAGCACGTCCTGGAGGCGGCCGCTATCGAGCTCGCCCAGGCTCGTGGTGAACCCCTCCCAGCGGTCGAGCAGGATCACGATGTGCGGCAGGGCACCCGCGGTGCCGGTGCCGTCGGTGTCGGCGTCGGTGTCGGCGGCCGCGGCGCGCTGCTCGCCGATGCCCGCGAACCCGCCGGCGGCCAGCTGCTCCTGCCGGCGGCTCAGTTCCTGGCCCAGCCGGCCGATCAGGCGGGCCGCCCGCTCGGCCTGAGTGCGCAGCACGACGGCCCCGCAGTGCGGCAGGTCGGCCAGGGGGAGCAGCGCGCCGTTTCCGCAGTCGATCCCGTACAGGTGCACGTCGGCGGTGCTGTGCGTGACGGCCAGTGATCCCGCGATGGTCCGCAGCAGCTGAGAGCGGCCGCTGCGCGGGGCGCCGGCCGCCATCATGTGGCCCAGGGACTCCAGGTCGATCACGGCGGCCCGCTGCGCCTGCTCGGCGGGCAGGTCGGTGATGCCGTAGGGGGCCGACGGCAGGGTCCCCGCCGGGGCGGCGGCGGGCTGGGCGACATCGCTCAGCAGCAGGTCGGTGGGCAGCGGCGCCAGCCAGGGGCTGTGCTGCGCCGGGATGTCGAGCCGGCCGGAAGCCTCCCGGATCGCCGCTACGAGCACCTTCAGGTCCGTCACCTCCTCTATCTCGCCGGCCCGCGCCGCCGGCCGTTCCGGTGCGGCCCGGCCGGCCTGAGCCCAGTCCGTCCGGACCAGCCAGGGTGACTCAGCCACGGCGACGGCGCCGGGCCGCCGGCCGCCGACGCGCCCGGTCTGGAACGGGATCAGCGAGGAGTGCCCCAGGCGGACGTAGGCCCGGCCCGGCGTTGACTTGGCGATGCGCGCCGAGTCGGGGGCGTCGATCACGTCGCTGCTCTCGCCCGGGTCGGTCACCCGCAGCGCGATCCGCAGGTTGGTGTTGGCCCGGATTTCCGGCGAGACCACGCCGGACGGGCGCTGAGTGGCCAGGATGAGGTGGATGCCCAGGGACCGGCCGCGCTGGGCGATGTTCACCAGGCCGGTCACGAAATCGGGCAGCTCCCGGGCCATGGACGCGAACTCGTCGATCACGATGAGCAGCCGGGGCAGCGGGGCCAGCCGGCCATCGCGGTCCTGCAGCAGGGTGTAGTCCTCGATGTCCTTGGCCCCGGCCGCGGCCAGCATGTGCTCGCGCCGGGTCAGCTCCGCCGACATTGACTCCAGCGCCCGGCCGACCAGGTGGGTGTCGAGGTCGGTGACCATGCCAACTGTGTGCGGCAGGCTGACGCAGTCCTTGAACGCGCTGCCGCCCTTGTAGTCGACCAGGACGAACGTCATGGCGTCCGGCCGGTTGGCCACTGCCAGCGTGGCCACGATGGTCTGCAGCAGCTCCGACTTGCCGGCGCCGGTGGTCCCGGCGATGAGGCCGTGCGGGCCGTCCCGGCGCAGGTCGATCCCGAACGGGCCGTCGTAGGACTCCCCGACCACGGCCGTCGTGGACCGGCCGCCGGCCGCCCACCGGGCCATGACCGCGCCCGCGGCGGGCGGCTCCAGGCCCAGGACGTCCAGGAGCCGGCTGGACTCCGGCAGGCCGAAGCCATCCTCGTCGTCGCTGATGTCCCGGATCGGCGCGAGGCTCCGGGCCACCCGCAGGCACCAGTCGGGCGCGACCTGATCGGGCTGGGCCTGGCTGATCGTCATCGCTCCGGCCTGCTGGACCCGCAGCGCGCCGCCGGGCTGCGGTATGCCGGGCAGCACGGTGGCGACGGCCTGGCACTCGGCGGGCAGCAGGCGCTCGTCGGAGTCCAGGCAGATGGAGTACACGCCGACCGGGGGGCCCTCGCGCAGCAGCTGGATCACGCCCGGCAGCGACCGCAGCCGCCGCGAGCCGTCGAAGACAATGATGACGCTGGCTAGCTGGAAGACGGCCTGCCGGTTATCGGATTCGGCCAGCGCCCGCTGCCGGTCCTTCACCATCGCGAGCAGCTCGGCGATCCGGGCCGTGACGGTCTCCGCGTCGTTGCCGATCAGCGTGGCCCCGGCGCCGCCCGGGTGCTGGCAGTGCGGCAGCCAGCGGGCCCACTCCCAGCTGTCCTGCCCGGAGGAATCGGTCAGCAGGTAGATCTGCACGTCGTTGGGGCTCTGCAAGGCCGCCGTCTGGGCCACCAGCCAGCGGCCGATGGCCCGCGGTGAGCTGTCCGGCCCGGCGACCCCGATGACGCCCCGGTCCCGCAGGCCCACCGTCACCGGGGCGGCGCGGATCTCCCAGAACACCCGCTGCCGGTGCTCGTCCTGCGTCGGGTCGCGGAGCTCGACCCCGGACGGCAGGTCGGCGATGCCGAGCCGGACCAGCAGGAAGTCCGGATCGCCGCGGCGCCGTTCCCAGAGCCGGGCCGGTGGCGATCGTGAGCACGGCTGCCGGGTCCGGGCAGTCAGCTCGCCGGGCCGCCTGCTCGGCGGCCAGCGCGTCGCGGGCGTCGCTCTCGATGCGGGCGCGGTGCTCCCGGTATTCGGCCATCCGCGCGGTGTAGGACCTGCGGCCCTGCTTCCGGTCGGTGAAGTAGCTGCCGATCATCGTCACGGGGCTCAGCGCGCACATGGCCAGCATGTAGATCTCGTGGATGGCGTAGGCCAGGACGACGCCCAGCACCACCGGTATGACGGCCATCAGGATCGGGAGCGGGCGCCGCTCACCCCGGACGGGCGGCACCGGAAGCTGGAACCGGGTCTCCCGGACCGGCGGCAGCAGCCGCGGCGGCCGGTTGAAATCCAGGCCGGCGCCATCCTGCGAGAGCCGCAGGGCGGCGTCCGGCGGCTCGTACGGGGCGAGTTCCAGCAGTGACCCGTAGACCGCGAGCTGCTGCCCGGGCCGCCAGTCCACCGGCGCCGTCACCGGCGCGCCATCGAGCGTCGCGGGCACGCCCGTGTCCGCGACGAGCTGGCAGGTGCCCCGCGGATCGACGGTGACGCGCAGGGCCGCGCCGGGTACCGCCGGCCCGGCAGCCACCGCCGCCGGCGCCGATGGCCGCGACGGCGCGGCCTGGGGCCGTCCGGGCCGAGGCGGTCCGGGCTGAGGCGGTCCGGGCTGAGGCGCCCCGGGCTGGGGCGGTCCAGGCTGGGGCCGTCCGGGCCGGGCCGGGGCTGCCGGAAAGGGCACCGCCTGGTCCTGGGCGGCGCGGTTCTGGCCCGGCGGGTACTGGTCCGGCGGGTATTGGACTGCGGGGAACGAAGCCGGGGGATACCGGGCCGCCTGACTGTGGCCTGGCGGGTACTGGCCTGGCGGGTACTGGCCTGGCGGGAACGCCGCCGGCGGGTACTGGCCCGGCGGGTACGGGGCCGGGCGGAACGGCTGGCTCGCGCCGAGGCGGATCGCGGCGTGCTCCCCGGTGCCGATCTCGGCGGTGCCGACGCTGAGCCGGCGCACGGTGCCCGCGCCCGGTCCGCTGACCACGCGGACCTCGACCACCCCGGTGGGCTCCGGCGGCAGGCACCCGGACGGATCGCCCAGGCTGACCACGCAGCCCGGCCGCAGCGGCGACTCGGCGACCGGCTGATCGGGCGGAACGCGGCGGCCGTCGATATAGAGGGCCGGGCCGGCCGGGGGCAGCGCAGCCAGGACGGCCGTGCCGCGGTCCGGGCCCGATCCCGGCTCCAGACCGGACCGGGCGGCCTGCCGGGCCGACGGGAAGCTGATGACATTGCCCACGTCACCGGGCCGCGCGGCCCGGTCGTCCCCGAGCAGGGCGGCGAGATCCGCCGCGAGTTCCCCGGCCCGGGCCTGCGGATCGGCGTCGATTACCACGTCGGTGCGCATTCCCGCCGCCGGCGACACCGCTGTTACCGTCAGCCGCATGGGCCCTCCCTCTTACCGGGACCCGGACATGCCATCAGCGCCGGGGACCGCCCATGGCTGCCCCCGGCGCTGACGACAGGCCGGTTACCTACTTGAGCGCGTTCGCCAGCTGGCTGTCGGTGTCCCCGAAGGCCTGGGCTGCGGCGGTGAGGTACTTGCTCATGCCCTCCAGGCCCTGCAGGGTCTCGTTGATGCCCTTGTTGAACTCCTGGTAGGAGGTCTCGAACGCCTTGCTCGAGCGGTCCGTGACGTAGCCCCCGTTGACGAGGCCGTCAACCAGCGTCTTGAGCGCGGTCAGCCGGGAGGTGATCTCCTGGTGACCATTGATCAGCTGCTTGGCAGCCGACTCCATCTGGTCATAACTTACGTTGACATCCGAGGCCATGTTCTTCCCTTCGTAGCGGTGCTGTCGTGAATTAGCCGCCGTTGTTAATGCTCTGGATCTCGGCGACCTGCATCTGGGTGACCGGCGAGGAGACGACGATGTCCGGGAGGGCGGTGCGCGGGCCGCCCGCCCCTTCCCACCAGGTCACCGTCCAGCGGGCGGTGGCGGAAATGCCGGCGTGGGCATCGGGCCCGAGCCAGAGCACGCCGCAGTCGGGCGGCGTGCCGGCCCCGGCGCTGGCCGGGGCGTGACCCGTCGGGCTGGCCGAGCCGTTAGGCCCGCAGCCGCCGGAATTCGCGTTTCCGGGCCCGGTCGCGGTGACGCTTAGGTCAGCGGCCCTGGCCTGGACGGTCACGACCTCATTCCCGGCCCGGGCGACGATCTCGTACGTGTCCTCCTGGCCGGTCACCCGGCTGACGGGCCAGGTCGCCCAGACATAGCTGGCCAGGTTCACGTATCCCTTACGGGCCGGGCTGACGGTCAGCCGGGGCAGCGGAATGGTCATGTGGTTGTAAGCGAAGGCGGCAATCGTCGCCGGCGGGACCGGCGGGGCCGGCGGCGCGGTGCCCGGCGGGACAAATACAAAGGCGGGAAGCTTGAAGCACTCCTGCGCGCCCGCCTCCCCGGCGGCCGGGTTGATCGGAAGGTTAAACCACTCGCCCGGCTTGGGAGCCTTCAGCAGCGCCTTGGCCTCGGCCACGGACGCCGGGATGTTAAACACACCCGGGGGGTTATCGCCGAACGTGTCAACGATCTTCTGGCTGCCGGTGATGGCGTCCCCGTACTTGATCCACAGGCACGGCGGGGGCGGAACGTCGACCGGCGCGAAATGGCCGCCGCCCGAGCCGACGTCCCCGCTGAGCTTGATGGCGAAGCCCAGGTTCTCGGAGCAGGTGTTTCCCGAGCACGAGACCGGGCTGGGGGCCGGGCCTGGGGCGATAGGCCCGCGGCCGCCGCCCGCGCTGGCCGGTCCCGCGGTCAGCAGCGGTACGGCCAGCCCGGTCAGGATCAACCCCGCGAGGCCGATGCGCCGCAGGCCACTGCGCCCGGTCATGCGCCGCATCCCTGGGCCACGGGAACGGTCACCTGGTTAGTGAAGTAGGTCATGTACCAGAGCCCGGTGGAGCCCTGGGCCACGTAGACCGTTTCCTTATAGTCGGCCTGGCTGTGCGGCACCTGCGTCGGGAAAACCTTCCCGGAGCCGAGGTAGGTATCTGTCAGCCGGGAGCCGTCAATGCATATTGTCACGTCAATGTCTCCGCTTATCTTCGGGTCCGGAGCCGCGCTCATTCCCCCGAATGACATCGATCCGGCCATTGACTGGCCAACTACGTCCGGTGCCCGCAGGGTCTTCTCAACCAAGGGCTGCATGGCGCCGGAGGTATATGTCCGCCACCGGTTATCCTTGCCGCCGGTGTACTCGGAATAGTAAAAGGCGAGCCAGAAGTTCTTGGCGGCCACGACGGCCGGCACGAGCGACGACCCGGTCGCCGGCAGCCAGTCCGACATCGTGACGCGGAAGTTGGAGCCGAACGGCGGCATCACGAAGTTGTCAGCGCCCGTCCCCCCGGACGACACCGCCGCCGGGGCGGCCGACGAGCCCGTCCCGGCGCCGGCGCCGGGACTGAAGGTGGCGGCAGCCGGACTGGCGGACGGGGCGGCGCAGGCCGTCGCGACCGCCGCGACGGCGAGTGCCGTGGCGGCCAGGGTTACGGGACCCGGCGGCCGATGCCGCCAAACGCGCGAGTATCCCCGGTATCCCCGCATGAGTGCCCTCTCGGTCACCGATTGCCATATCGGCCCGAACCATACCAATGTCGGCCCGGCCCGTCTCGCGGTTAGCCAAAGCTGCTAGTGCGGCCATCGGCCTGCCGCTGGTGTGCCTTTTTCGCCCCCATCTGGGGTGCTCGGTGCCCTAGGGTGGAAAGGCTACCGAATCGCCGCAGACCGCAAGATCGCGGTCGTGCGCCCGCGGCAGGGGAGAGCCCAGCAGATGTCCAGTGACCGGAGCACGCTCCAGCGTGGCCAGCCAGGCGGACCCGAGCAGCAGCCGTTCTGGCCGGAGCCGACGTCCCCCGCCGGGCGGCGGCTGCCCAGCGCGCCGCGGGAGCGCAGGCCCGCGCTGGCCGCGCTGGCGGTGCTGCTGATCGTGGGCTGCGCGCTCGGCACGGGGCTGCTCGTGGTCCAGAGCGGGAAGCGGGTGGCCGCGATCGAGGTCACCGGCGAGATTGGCGCGGGGCAGCGGATCCCGCTCAGCGCGCTGACCGAGGTCCAGATTGCCTCCAACACCGGCCTGTCGTACGTGCCGTGGAGCGAGGCCGCTCAGGTCTCTCGCTACTTCGCGGCGGACACGATCCCGACGGGGACGCTGCTGACCAGCGCCATGGTGGCGAAGGCGAGCACGTCGACCGCGGGCCGGGACCTTGTCGGCCTCGTCCTCAAGGACGGCCAGGTCCCCGGGGAACTGCTGGTCGGCGATCACGTCGAGGTTTACAAGGTCAGCGACGCGGAGGACGCCTGCCCCGGCACCCCGGGCAACGTGCTGGCCGCCAACGCGATCGTGACCGGGATCACCCAGCCCTCGGCCACGAGCGGAAACTCGGGCGGCGAGGACGTCGACCTCGCCGTGAACCCGCGGGCCGCGGGCGCGGTCGCCTGCAACGCGTCCAACGGAGTGGCCGGCATCACCGTGCTCCCGGCGAACGGCCAGGGCGCCGCGGCCGCCGCCCCGTCCATCCCCCCGCCTGCGCCCGCGACCACCCCGCCACCCAGCAGCACCCCCACGCTCAGCACTCCGTCCGTGACGCCCCACCACAGCAGCCCGCCCCCGCAGCCGGGGGGCGGGGCCTCCGTGTCGCCGAGCAAGCGGGTCCACTGATCGATGGCCCTGATCGCTATCGCCGCTGACAAGGGCGCGCCGGGCGTGACGACGGCCGCGATCGCCCTGGCGGCGGTATGGCCGCGGCCGGTCCTGCTCGCCGAGTGCGACCCCGCCGGCGGGGACCTTATCTACCGGCTGCCGTCGGCCAGCGGCAGCCGCCTCGACCCGCGCCGCGGGCTGCTGAGCCTGGCCATCTCGGCTCGCCGCGGGGGCCACCCGGGACAGGTGTGGGAGCACGCGCAGAAACTGCGCGGCGGCCTGGATGTCCTGGTCGGCGTGGCCAATGCCGAGCAGGGCGCGGGCCTGGACCTGATGTGGGACCAGGTGGGCGCGACCCTGTCGGCGCTGCCCGAGGCGGACGTGATCGCGGACTGCGGCCGCCTGGGCGCGGACGGCCGGGCCTACGACCTGCTGGCCCGCGCCGACGCCGTCATCCTGGTCACCAGGGCGAACCTCGGCGACCTGGTCCGGCTGCGCGACCGGGCCGTCGCCATCGACGCCGCGATCCGCAGCCACGGTGGCGTCGGGGGGCGGATCGGCGCGCTGGTCATCGCCGACCACAAGCACTTCGGCCCCGCGCTCGCTGAGGTCGAGCACGTCCTGTCCGGCGCGGGCTCCCCGGTCAGCGTCCTGGGCGGGCTGGCCCACGAGCCGAAGAGCGCCGAGATGCTCAGCGGCGAGTGGGGCGGGAAACTCGACCGGTCCCTCCTGATCCGGACCGCCCGCGAGATCGCCGCCCAGCTGGTCGGCCGCCTGTCGGCCGACGACGGGCCCGTCGCCCGCCGACCGGCCGCCGGCCCGCCGCGCGGCGCCCCCGCGCCGATCAGCCCGCCGCCGTCAGGCCCCGCACCCGTGAGCCAGGGTCCCGCACCCCTGACCCCGCGCAGCGCGCCTATGACCCACTCCGGCCCGGTGCCCGCCGTCACGATGCCTGCTATGCCCCCGCCCCCGCCCCCGCCCCCGACGCAGGCGCCGCCGCCGCCGGGCGGCTGGGAGCGAGCGGCCCGGGAGCAAGAGTCCTGGCCGCCGAGCCCCCGTGAGCCTGGTCTCCGCGAGCAGAGCTCGCCCGGGCCGGTCACTCGCGAGCAGATCCCCCGCGACCCGGGCCTCCGCGACCCGGCCTCCCCCGAGCAGATCCCCCGCGAGCAGATCTCCCGCGAGCCGGGCCGGGGCCGGCACCATGCCGGCCCGGGCGTCCCCGCCGAGCCCAGAGGGTCGTGACGGCGTGGACCACAGCCTGGTAAAGCGCCTGCGTGGCGAGGTCGGGGACCGGCTGGCTGAGCAGCGCCGCCTCGACGCGTCGGTCGGCATGCCGCCCATGTCGGGCGAGGACGAGCGCCAGTTCGCGCGCGCCCTGGTGGCCCAGGTCCTGGAGGATCATGCCCGGGCCGAGGTGACCATGGGCCGGGCGCCGCTCAACGCCCAGGAGGAAGAGGACCTCGCGGCCGCGATCCACGCGGCCCTGTTCGGGGTCGGGCGGCTGCAGCCGCTGCTGGAGGACCAGCAGGTCGAGAACATCGACATCAACGGCTGTGACCGGGTGTTCATCGGCTACGCCGACGGCCGGGAGGTCATGGGCGAGCCGGTCGCCGAGAGCGACGAGGAACTGGTCGAGCTCGTCCAGGTGCTGGCCGCCTACTCGGGGCTGTCCAGCCGGCCGTTCGACACCGCCAACCCGCAGCTTGACCTCCGGCTGCCCGACGGCTCCCGGCTGTCCGCGGTCATGGACGTGACCAGCCGCCCGGCGATCTCCATCCGGCGGGCCCGGATGGGCAAGGTGTTCCTGGCTGACCTGGTCGGCAACGGCACGCTGTCCCCGGAGCTGGCTACCTTCCTGGCCGCGGCGACGTCCGCCCGCAAGAACATCATGATCGCGGGGGCCACCAACGCCGGCAAGACCACGCTGCTGCGCGCGATCGCCAACCAGATCCCGCCCGGCGAGCGGCTCATCACCGTCGAGCGCGCGCTCGAGCTGGGCATCGATCACTTCCCCGAGCTGCACCCGAACGTGATCGCGTTCGAGGAGCGGCTGCCGAACATGGAGGGCCAGGGCGCCATCACGATGGCCGAGCTGGTCCGGCGGTCACTGCGGATGAACCCCAGCCGGGTCATCGTCGGCGAGGTGCTGGGCGACGAGATCGTCACGATGCTGAACGCCATGTCCCAGGGCAACGACGGCTCGCTGTCCACCATCCACGCCAACTCGTCGCTCGAAGTGTTCAACCGGATCTCGACCTATGCCATCCAGTCCTCGGAGCGACTCCCCGTGGAGGCGACCCACATGCTGATCGCCGGCGCCATTGACTTCGTCGTCTTCGTCGAGAAGCACAACGAGTACGCCCGCGGCGGGCGCCTGCTCAGGTTCGTGAGCAGCGTCCGGGAGGTGACCGGGATCGACGGGCGGGTGCAGTCCAGCGAGGTGTTCACGACCGGCCCGGACCGCCGGGCGGTGCCGCACGCCCCGGTCTCGTGCATAACGGAACTCGCCGAGTTCGGCTACGCGCCCGGCGGGGGTTCCTGGTGAGCGGCCTGCTGTCGGCGTCGCCGCTGCTGGCCATCTTCCTCGGGCTCGCGGGCGGCGGATCCGTGGTGCTGCTGATCCAGGCGCTGCGCGGGATGCCGCCGCGGCCGCCGGGAGCCCGGTCGGGCTGGGCCGAGCGGCAGCTCCGCGAGATCGCCAGCCTGCGCGGCGTGATCGCGGTGGTCGCGGGCGTCGTGGTGCTCCTGGCCACCCGGTGGGTCGTCGGCGGAATCGGCGTGTTCCTGCTGGTCCTCGGCTGGCGCAGCCTGGCCGGGGCGGCGGGGGAGCGCCGGGCCATGGCCCGGCTGGAGGCGCTGGCCACCTGGACCGAGTCGCTGCGCGACACGATCGCCGGCGCGGTCGGGCTGGAGCAGGCCATCCCCGCGTCGAGCCGCGTGGCCGCCCCGCTGCTGCAGGCCCCGCTGGCGCAGCTGGTGAACCGGCTGCATACCCGGGTGCCGATGCACGAGGCCCTCCGCCGGTTCGCGGACGACCTCGACGATCCCGGCGCGGACCTGATCATCGCGGCCTTGATCATCAACGCCCGGCTGCGCGGCCCCGGGCTGCGGGACCTGCTGGGGGCGCTGGCGGCATCGGCCCGCGAGGAGCTGGACATGCGCCGGAAGGTCAACGCCGAGCGGCGCTCGACCCGCCGCAGCGCCCAGATCGTGACCGGGATCTCGGTGACGCTCGCCCTCGGGCTGGCCCTGTTCAACCCCGGCTACGTGCAGGGCTATAACAGCGTGGTCGGCCAGCTCGTGCT
>Ga0193726_1002402_pt1 | contig 12727 bp, 11 predicted proteins | sample H2c1metaG_FD_144928 | JGI IMG/M metagenome (GOLD analysis project Ga0193726, IMG submission 144928) | Soil microbial communities from a riparian zone of the East river system, Colorado, United States - H2c1 | ecosystem: Environmental > Terrestrial > Soil > Riparian zone | place: USA: East River... | reverse complement strand
TGCCGCCGTGTGATCCTGGTTCTTGAGGAAGTAATGCATGCCCAGTCGAAAATCTTTCAGGCTGAACTCTCCAAAATTCTCGCGACTGACGGTGAACGGATAGAAGTCGTACTCTTCCAGATTTCTCCCAAACTTGCGGCGTTTTTCCTTGTATTTGCCCCAGAGAAATCCTGTTACCAGAAAGAGCAGTGACACAATGATCGACGCGATAACATTGACGCTGAGATCGCTCTGCACCACTTTGCTCATACGAGAAACATCTTGTCGGCTGATCTCGCCCCCGACCTGCGGCCGATGTGTCCGGAACGCAGTCCTTAGAAAAATGGCTCACAGAGCGGTGGCTATAACCTTGTATTGGTGCCAAGGCTAATGGGTCACAGATTTCCAGCCAAGCTGGAAATGCTGATACTCTCCAAGGTGACGTCCGCGGGGCGAGAGAGCGCGTATGCCACGGCGCTGGCAACCTCCTCTGGCGAAATCATTTTGTGGCGCGGCCACTTTCCCTCGATCTGACTCCAGATGTTCGTGTCTGTCGCGGCTGGGTAAACGTTGATCACTCGGATTTTGCGCTCCCGCAATTCTTCGCGCACGCATCGTGACAAACCGTCCAGCGCGAACTTGCTCATGCAATATGCGCTCCAGTTTGCAAACCCAGTGTTCGCGGCGATGGAAAGAATATTGACCATGCTAGAGCCGGGCGGCATGTGCGGCGAGAAGTGCTGCATTAGCGTGAACGGCGCAGTGATATTAACGCCGACGGTTTGCTCCCATTCAACCGATGTGATTTCGCAAAAGGGCTTTACAATTGCGATGCCCGCGTTGTTCACGAGCAGATTCAGCGGCTTTTTTCCAACTTGATCGATCCGCGAGTTTCTCGGCAATCGCGCGGCCAATTCCGCGGCTGGCGCCGGTGATAAGATAGCGCTTCATCTGTTGTGGCAGAAAGGTTGAACGCCCAACTCTCAACGTCCAACGCCGAATTGAAGACTCTGGTAAGGCGCGACCATGGGCGCGCCGGAGCGCTCAACGAGCCGTCCCTACCAAATCTTCAGATTCTCCGCAGGGCGAACCGGTTGTTCGCCGTCTCCCATAAGCGCAGCCTAACGAGTTGCTGATTGAGCCGATTATCGATCTTCGGCCAGAGGGCGCGCACAATATTCTCTCCAGTTGAAGGGGCGTTGCGGAAATCCTCTGTTTCCAGATCGAGGTGCCGGTCCCGCCACGGTTCCAGTGACTCCTGAATAGCTTTCCTGAACGCGACAAAATCATAAAGCGTTCCACTGCGCTCATCGTACTCGCCGCCGATGGTCGTTTCGGTCAGATAGCCATGGCCGTGACCGAGCGGATTGTTGCATTTGCCGTAGAGCTTCGCGTTTTCCGCGTCGGAAAGAGTGACGGCACGTAACCGGTGTGCCGCATGAAGTGCCATCCGCATCCCAAGAAACACCGTTCTGTTCTTCCACACCTCGGCGAAGAAATCTGCGCGTTCGTGCAGACGTACGCGATCCAGTGGCGTCATCGTGTTTGCCCGTTGGTAGATGTACTCGGCCAAACTCTCTGTTGTGATAGGATAATTGGCTAAACCTGCAACGTCTTCATTGAGATAGTGGTGGTCGAGTTCGTCTTGCAAAGCGTGCAAACAAGGATCGATCGCATCGTAACGAACCAGCGGCCGATCTTCAGCGCTGAATGGTTTGGTGGACCGGTACGTCAGCCGAACGCGATAATTATGCCCGTGAATCGAAGTGGCCGGCCCAAACAAGCTCGCATTTTCATCAGCACTTAATTGAGGCGAGATGGTTTTGCGAGCAGCTGAAAACTCGAACCAATAGTTCGCCTCGCAGGCGCCATTAGAATAAAAGGTTGTGCTTCGCTCGGGCGACTCAGTCAGATGACAGGCAACAAGTGTCGCGACGTTGTCAGAGAATAACGGCGCGACATCGATGTAGAGTTGCCGTGCAATATTTTCGGCAGTCGGCGGGACGGCACGGAAGGAAGGATTGTCTTCGTTGAGGAACTTGTGGTCGAACCGCTCCCGCACAATCCTGCCGGCACGCTCCTTGATTTCGCTGATGTTAATCAGCATTCCCGTAGCTGGGTCGACAGGACCGGTGAAAACGAAATATGCGACGTAGTTGCGACCGCTCCCGTAGCGCGCATTCGTTTCGGGACCAAACACCGCCAGATTTTCGTCGTCGCTCCAACGGTCGACGTGCAAGCGGCGGGAGGCCGAGAATTCGAGTCGTTTGCTGACGGTCAGGAGCACGAAGCAGCAAACACGCTGCAAAATGATCTCGCAACAAATTGTAGGCGGTCTCTGCTCGATGGCTACGCTGGCGTCTGATACATACGCCCCACAGCTAATCCTTCAGCAGCGAGAGAAATTCGGAACGCGTTCGCGCGTCTTCTTTAAAAGTGCCCAGAAGACAGGAAGTCTTCATGACGGAGTTTTGTTTCTCAACGCCCCGCATCATCATGCAAAGATGCTTCGCTTCCACCACCACGGCCACCCCCGACGGCTCGAGACATCTCATCAGCGACTCGGCGATTTGAGTGGTGAGATTTTCCTGGATCTGCAAACGACGGGCAAAAACATCGACAATCCGCGCCACCTTGGACAAGCCGATCACTTTGCCGTTGGGAAGATAAGCCACATGCGCACGGCCGATGAAGGGAAGCAAATGGTGCTCACACAGCGAATAAAGCTCAATGTCTTTGACTAGAATGATCTCACTCGCCCTCGACTCGAAAACCGCTCCGTTAATGATCTGATCGAGATTTTGCCGATAGCCTTGTGTGAGAAACTCTAATGCGCGTGCCGCACGATCGGGCGTGCGCTGGAGACCTTCTCTCTCAATATCCTCCCCGACGCTTTGAAGCAGTTCCCGGTATGCGTCCGCGATTCTGTCGAGATCTTTCTCCCCCAGACGATTGCTCTCGCGCGTGAGTGGTTGTTCAGTTTCGAGATCGGAATTACCGCGCTGAATCATAACTGGACCTAAGGTTAGCCTAGCATCGAGGAGCGATGGTCACCACACGGTGGGCGAACGTGATCTGGCTAGTCGAGCCAGCTCTTGGGATAGTTCGGGTCGTCTAGCCCGAGCGATTCCTCAGTGAGTTCGAGCGTATGTTGCGTGTCGAACATTACAGCCAATTCTTCTGTGCGCGTTGCATTCTTACTCGCGACGATCGTCCCCGGATGCGGCCCGTGCGGAATCCCGCGTGGATGCAAAGTGATTGAACCGCTCTCGATCCCCCGCCGTGAACCAAAATTCCCGCGCACGTAAAAGAGAACCTCGTCCGCCTCGACGTTGTCGTGCACCCACGGAATTTTTACGGCTTCCGGATGCGTATCGAGCATGCGCGGCGCAAACGTGCATACCACATATCCGCGGATCTCGAATGTCTGATGAATCGGTGGCGGTTGATGGAGCGTGCCGGTGATCGGCTCGAAATCCTGTGCGTTGAAAGTGAACGGGTAGAGATAGCCATCCCAGCCGACCGCATCGAACGGATGATGCGCCAGCGTCACCCGCGTGAGTCGCGATCCATCCTTTACGAGAATATCGACGTCTTCCTCCTTATCGACGGTAATTATCTCGCGAGGACCGTGAAGATCGCGCTCCGAGTACGGCGCGCCCATTTTGATTTGGCCCTCATGATTCAGGTAACGCTGGGGGATCCGAACAGGACCGACTGATTCAAGAATGAGATAATCTTCCTCTTCAATTTTGTCCGGTACCAGCCTGTAGGTAATTCCACGCGGAATGACAATATAATCCTCAGCGCGATAAGGCAGTTTGCCGAAAACAGATTCCATCACGCCGCTGCCGTGAAACACAAAAATGATCTCATCCGCGCCGCCGTTTTTATAATATTGAAACTTGTCGTACGCCTTCGCAGGCTTGGCGCGGTACGCGATCAGATCCTGATTAAACAACATCGGAATGCGTCCGGTGTACAGATCGCCACGCCGCGGAATATCAGCTGTCTTCAGGTGATGATGTCGCAGCGGACTATCGGCTACTTTTTTCGGTTCCCAATACTTGATCAACTCGACATTGCGCACTCGCGTAGGCGGCCGCAGGTGATACATGATCGAGTACGCCTCGTCGAATCCCTGCGTCGTGAAAACATGCTCATACGCGATGCCTTCGTTCTTATAGCTCGGCGTCGATCCATTGCGATGGAACCAGATGTGATGTTTTCTCGGCACTTCTCCCAGTCTTTGATAATACGGCATTGTCGCTCCTCCCGTTTACAAATTGCCTCTTGCGGCTTGTTCGCGTTCGATAGCTTCGAAGAGTGCCTTGAAATTGCCTTTGCCAAAGCTCTTCGCGCCTTTGCGCTGAATAATTTCGAAAAACAGCGTCGGCCGGTCTTCTACTGGTTTGGTAAAAATCTGCAGCAAATAACCTTCATCATCGCGATCGACAAGGATCCCCAACTTCTTCAATGCATTCAGTTCTTCATCGATGTGACCCACCCGATCGAGGAGCGTGTCGTAATAGGCGGTAGGGATCTGCAGAAATTCAATGCCCCTCTTTTGTAGGTCCGTGACTGTTTCAATAATGTTTTTAGTCGCCATGGCGACATGTTGGACACCTTCGCCATCGTAAAAATCGAGATACTCATCCACCTGCGATTTCTTTTTGCCTTCCGCCGGTTCGTTAATCGGAAACTTCACGAAACCGTTCCCGTTGCTCATCACCTTGCTCATCAGCGCCGAGTATTCGGTGGAAATGTCTTTGTCGTCGAAGCTCAGGATGTTTCGAAACCCCATGACCTCTTCATAAAACTTCACCCACGGATTCATCCGGCCCAGAGCGACGTTGCCCACGCAATGATCCACATATTGCAAACCAGTTCCGGGCGGATTGTAATTCGACTCCCATTTGCGAAAGCCCGGCATGAACGGCCCGTGATAATTTTCGCGCTCAATGAAGAGATGAACGACATCGCCGTAGGTGTGGATTCCGCTCATCACGACCTCGCCATGCTTATCTGAGAGCGTCTTCGGCTCCATGTAACTCTTGCCACCGCGCTTGGTTGTCTCTTCCCATGCCGAGGTGGCATCTTCCACCTTCAACGCCAGCGCCTTGACGCCATCCCCGTGCTTGTAAATGTGATCGGCGATTGGATTATTGGACCGGACGGGGGTAGTCAGGAGCAAGGTCAACTTGTTCTGCCGAATCGCATAGCTGGCGCGATCTTTCACCCCGGTTTCCGGCCCGGAATACGCCAGGCTTTGAAACCCGAATGCGGTCTTATAGAAATTCGCCGCCTGTTTGGCGTTTCCAACATAAAACTCGACGTAATCGGTGCCGTGCAGTGGGAGGAAATCTTCCTCGGTTACAGGTGTCTTTTTAGTTTTTGGAGCAGCAATTGTCGTTGGCATAATGACCTCCTAATCTCTCGCGCTGAATGCGCGAGCTAAATATAAGTTCGACAGCAGCCAGTCGCAAGGACGCGTGGCGCTGTCACCTCGCGCTTGTCATTCCGAGCGAGGTCGAGGAATCTCTGGACGCTTCCGTGGTGAGGTCGAAAATAGTGGAGTGCCATCTGGTTTTGCTGCGCGCCTATGCTGCCGCTTTGGCTCGTATTTACGCTATATGTTGCAACCGCGGCGCCAGATGAATCGTCGTGATGATGCAGCGGGCGCTACCGCCACCAAGTTCAATGGTAGGAAGTTCAAGCGGCACCAGACGCACGTAGCGCGTTAATCTTGCGCGTTGTTCTCCAGTCAAAGCCCAAATGGCGCGCTTAGACAGCACGAGCAGTTTCTCGCCGTGCCTATCATGTAATTCGATCGCATTGCCCGCGAAGTTCGCAATCTGATCCGGCGACACTTCGACAATATCTTTGGCACTCCGTTCCAATTGCGCTCGCACCTGTTGCCGCTCGGCTTTGTTTCGAATCGTCTCCAAACCAATCAGCGCGAACGCAGTTCCAATGCACATCATTACGTTGGTGTGATAGATTGGCCGGCCATCAGAGCCAATGCTCGTGAAGGTGACCGACTGGTACCCAAAATCATTGGCAAAGCGGCGGATCACCTTCGGATTGGAGCGATTTGAGAGCGAGACATACGCAATTTTGTTAAGGTGATCGAGCACGAGACTACCGGTGCCTTCAAGACAGTAGCCTTGCTCCTCGAATGCCGAGTAGTCGACAACTTCGTTGACACGATATTCTTTGCGCAGTTCACCAACGATGTCTTGGCGACGCTCCCTCCGCCGCAGCGCCGAATACATCGGGAACAATGCGATCCGCCCGTCGTGATGCGTTGAAATCCAGTTGTTCGGGAAAACCGCGTCCGGCTTTTCCGGCTCGGCCGTGTCCTCGAATACGTGCACGTTCACGCCAGCGGCACGGAGTTTTTGTGCAGCTGCGTCGAATTCCTTTCGCGCGACCGTGCTGAGCTCATCAACACCGCAATCGAGCCGACCTTGAAACGCATTGTCGGCCGCCGTCTCTGGGTTCGGATAAAACCGGCAAGGCCGGATCATTAGCACTGAGTTGGTACTTTGCGTGACCACAACGCTCCGCGTCATCGCAGTTGTCGACTCTCTCTAATCGCCGAAGGAAATGTCCACATCACGTGCGGTCTGCACCATTTCGCCGTTCGGTGGAACCAGTTTGAGGCGATTAACAGCTTCCGCAATCGGCACCTGGCGTACCTGATAATTCTGATAGCTAACCATCGATCCAAAATGTCCTTCGTTGGCCAGTTGCACGGCTTTCACGCCGAAACGAGTTCCCAGAATTCGGTCTAATGTCGTCGGGGCCCCTCCACGTTGCAGATGGCCAAGAACGACGCAGCGTGTCTCCTTCCCAGTGCGCTTGGCAATCTCGTGCGCAACGATTTCACCGACTCCGCCAAGGCGAAATTCGCCGCTTTCCACATCGCGTTTGACTTGTTCGCCATGTTTTGGTCGCGCGCCTTCAGCGACCACAACAACGCTCCCCAGATATCCAGCCGCCTCACGCGCTTTGACCACGCTCGCGATTTTGTCGAAATCGAATGGAATTTCGGGAATCAAAATAATATCGGCGCCGCCGGCGATGCCACCGTGCAACGCGATCCAGCCGGCGTGGCGACCCATTACTTCGACCACCATGACTCGCCTGTGACTGGTCGCCGTGGTGTGCACCCGATCGAGCGCGTCCATTACGACTGCGACAGCGGAATCGAATCCGAACGTCGTTGCAGTGGCTTCGAGATCGTTGTCGATTGTCTTCGGAACGCCAATGCAATTAATACCGGCTTCCTGCAATTGCTGCGCGGTCGCCATCGACCCATCGCCACCGATAATGATCAACGCCTTTACATGAAGCTCGTCCAATATCTTCTTGGCGCCTGCAATGATGTCAGCAGGCACTATGGTCCGGTTGCCGGCACCGACCTTGGCAATAAAATGACCGCGATTGGTCGTGCCGATGATCGTGCCCCCCAGCGCCATGATCCCGTTGATGCTTTGACGATCGAGAATGGCCTGATTGCCGGGTGGAAGAAGTCCTTCGAATCCGTCCCGAAAACCAACTACTTCCCAGCCGAGCTTCTCAGCCGCGAGTACAACACCACGCAAGACCGCGTTAAGTCCCGGGCAATCGCCGCCACTGGTTAGAACACCAATCCGTGGCTTCATCTGCGCAGACGCTCAATCAAAGCATTTTCTTTGAATCAGCCACGCGACCGCCGGCAGCCCACTGGTCGTACAGCTGCCAGCCACGTTGCAAAAGGGCTGTTCCTTCACCGAATCGATTTGTGCTGCCCAGGAGCACGACCATCAAATGACGCGGATAAACCGTTTCCATTTGACCTTGGCGAACAACTTCCGCCTGACGATTGGCATAAAGAATCAAACAATCACCGGATCGCGCCGTGCGACCTGTTTTGACTCCGTCGATACCCATCTTTCCCAGGAGATCGTTTGTATTCCGAAGCATGTAATTTATTCGACGCCCGGCTCGATCGAATGAGATTTGGCGTTCCTTTTGCGACACGTAAAAGCGGAAGCTGGCTTTGTTCATCGCGTAGCGAGTGAGACGCGCCATGTCTTCGGCTGTCGAATACGGCAGCGGCTTGACCTTGTAATCGACGCCGTGTGGATTAACAAAACGCGTGCGGTCCATCTTCAACTGTTTGGCCAGCGCATTCATCTGGGCGACAAACGCATCAACTGGCGTGTATTTCGAGCTCGCCTGACCGGGCGCTAGCGACTCTACCTTTGAGCCGACGTGGTACGCGAGCGTGTAGGCCGCGATATTATCGGATTGAACGAGCGCAGCGTAGAGAAGATCTCGCAGGGTGATGTTATCGCCCGGCTGAAAACCAATGTTGTTTTCAAGGGTGCCGACAAACGCCTCCTGCGGAATCGGGACTGTCTGGTTAAGATCGCCCGATCTGCGTTCCGACCAATCGAGCACCACACTCGCAGTGGCGATTTTTGTGAGGCTACCGACTTGCAGTTTTTTCCTCGATTCCTGCTCTTCCAAAATGTAGCCCGTTTGCGCATCGGCAATGAGATATGCCTCTGCGGCGGCCGCCGAGCGGAGAAGCGCCGCGCTGGTGAGAAACAGGGAGAAAACGATGAGAAATCGACGTGATAAATGCATAAACACCCTTGAACCGGAGCACCTTAATCGACGTGTTCTGATTGGCAAACGCCTCTCGAGACGGGTGTAGCGTCTATGGTGGATCAGTTTCTCCACAAAACGATGGCTTCGAATCGCCGAAGGCGCAGGCGTTAGGCGACAGATCCTAATGATTTGCCATCGCAAAGAGGAGTCGCCTCGGCGACCGTTCCCGCTGGTTCACGCCTTCTTCTGCGGCATTCGAGCGCGACTCAGCAGTAACCGCATGAGAAAATAAATAATGATTGCCGAAGGGACCGCGAGGAACATGGAGCCAACAAACGCCGGCCAGAATGTGGGCCAGACCACGCGTGAAAATACATGCCAATGCATGTAATCGTGCAGTCCAAACTGGCGAAAATGAACACGCTGCGCTGGCGGCCGCTGCAAACTCCAGCAGCCCAATTGATATTCGGCAATATAGATCGCGGGCATTGCCCAGATCACGAGGTCGTGCAGGGTCACCGCAATCGCAGCTGCAATCTTGTTGCAACGACAGACCCACGCTGCACCGATCGATAATAAGGTCTTTAGCGGATAAAGCGGTGTGAACCCGAAAAAAATTCCAATCGCCGACCCAAGAGCGATGGAGTGCGGCGTGTCAGCAATTGTCATCAGGGTCATGTGATGTGCCACCAGCCAGTGTTTCAGCCGCGCAAGCGGCCTCGGTAGTCGCGAGTTGTAGGCGCGTTCGATTACTTGGTGTGGCTCCTGCACTTTCAGTATTGATTGAGCCTGGCGAAGAAAAGCCGTACGCCCAACGCCGAATACCGATATCTAACGAAAAGCGTGTTCTCTATTCGGGTGTGGCAATAATGATCTGACTTCAGCATTGGACGTTGAGCGTTTTTCTCGTCGATGATTCGCTTCGCACTGACGAACTTGGTCAAACTAAAACAATTCTGCTGTCTCCGGTGGGGTCTTTACGATTTGGCCCAGTGCCTTGCGCAAACGAAGCGCCGCGTGCGGCGCGTAATCGAGATTGTTATTGTTAAAAACGACGTGCAATTCGCGCGCTTCGCTCGCCAGCTTCCTGCTGCGCTGTGCCACTTCCGCGATTTCATTCTCGCTGTAATCGTAATCGAAACGCGCGGCTACTGTTTTGCCGGTTATATAAGCGTTCGCGTTGCGTCCATGCAGTCGCAAATATGCGACATTCGAATTTGTCACCTCATCCACGTCTGACGGCATGACCATGAAATGATCCGATTCGTGCGCATCCAAGTTCACAAAAACTGCATGATGCTTTTGCAAAAAATCCATTGTCGCTTTCAACTGATCGCCAACTGCCCAGTTGCGGTTTCGAAACTCAATCGCGAGCTCGTAATCGCTCAACATTTCGATCAATGGATCGATCTCGACTAGTTTGTGTTTCCGTGGAGAAAATACCGGGGAGAGTTGCAAAAGAAAGACACCAAGCTTTCCCGCATCGCGAAAAATCGACGTCGCGCGCAAGAAAATCTTGAGCAGTGCTTGTTGTAAATCCGGCGTCGATTTCACGCGTCCCCGGGCATCTGTCTCTGCGCCTCGTTGCAGGGCAGGCGGCAAGAGCTTTGCCGGTGTCGAGTGAAAGGACAACAGTTGGTGTAACTTTACGTCGAATGTGAAATCATCCGGCGTGGCCGCGCACCAGCGCTCCACCATTCTCGGTTCCGGCACGGAATAAAATGTCGAATTCACCTCGACCAGGTCGAAATGCTGCGCATACCATTGGAGCCGCTCGCCGGGTGGCATCTTTTTCGGATACCAGCGCTGGACAAAGCCAGGATCCGACCAACTGGCTGTGCCGACGAGAATTTTTTCGGTCTCGATTTTGCCAGAAGATCTTGTGGTCACACATCAACCAAGTCACACGCGGCGGCTAACGCAAATAGGATCGCCGTTTGACCTCGCTTCCGTCGAATAAGTCCTTTTTCGATTTGCACAATGTCGATATCGAAATTATTCTCGAAATGCGGGGTGGAGCAGCCTGGTAGCTCGTCAGGCTCATAACCTGAAGGCCGCGGGTTCAAATCCCGCCCCCGCAACCAACTTTTTAGTAGCAAAAACGGCTTCTTATTCGGCCGCTGGTTTCATCGGGAATTTTGCGCAAGGAAGGACTTGCCAGGGAAGATTGCACAGGCAAAGTTCACGCTCCATAACCGCGGAGAAACGAAATCCAGCGTAGCTCAGTGGTAGAGCGGTCGGCTGTTAACCGATTGGTCGTAGGTTCGAATCCTACCGCTGGAGCCAAATTTAAATTGCTTGAAGTGAGCAGTTTCTCCAGCTGGCAGGACCGCTTTAGAGAGAAATGCCAGCAGATTTGCCAGCAGAACGAACCGCGAATGAACAATTCGCACCAACTCTGCCGCAACTCCTCGACTACTCGCTAACGGAAAAAATTCGGCGCGTTCATTCTCCTCAACATGGAGAAAAACGTGCAACTGAAATACAGACTATTCCGCCGGCGTAACGGCATTTTTTACTGGCAGGCGAACGATTCGCGGAAACAAGGAACACTCCGCACAGGCGACCGGCACGAAGCTGAACGGCTGCTGAATGCGATGAACGAATCGCATCGACAGCCGATCCTCAATCTCAATTTGGCTCGCGCCTACCTTGCCGCGCACGATCCGAAAATGTCGGAGCGCACCTGGCAGGCCGTGATGAATGAAATGGCCAGGCACGGAATTCCATCAACGCAGCTCCGGTGCGCGCGAGGTTTTCGCAGCAAGGCGTACGATCCGATCCGCGATAAACCACTCGTGCAGACGAACGCCGACGATTTGCTCGCAACCATCCACGCAAACGGGAACTGCGTTGCTCACTATCTGCGACGACTTCATAATTTGGCTCTCGATCTCGGGTGGCTCCCGTGGCCCATTCTCGCCAAACGAGCATGGCCCAAAATCCGAAGTCAAAGTAAGAGAGCGATCACTGCCGAAGAACACGCCGCAGTCATCGCTTCGGAAAAAAATCCTGAACGCCGCGGCTACTACGAATTGCTGTACGAAACTGGAGCATCACAAACGGATGCCGCGAATCTCGCCGCCGAAAATATCGACTGGCAGAACGGCATTTTGGTTTATCACCGCAAGAAACTTGGACCGAACAGCGAACCCGCTCGCCTGACGATCGAGCGCAAACTACGAACCTTATTGCAATCACTTCCGCTAATCACCGCTCAGCCGAATTTCGCCGCAGATGCAGTGTTGCGGCAGTCTCCGGCGTCAGCTTGCATTCATACCGGCACGCTTGGGCGCAGCGCGCGAAAACCTGTGGATATCCACAACGATTCGCCCAAGAAGCACTTGGTCGCAACAGCCGCGCTGTGCATGAAGCTTATGCGAAGGGTGCGCTAGTCATTCTCCCTGCTCTCGACGAATACGAACAAACGCAAATCCCGAAAGTCATCCCGTTTAATTACTGCGGTTTGGCTTCACGGATTGCACCAGGACGAAGGGGAAGAGTGAAGTGAAACGTGCTGCCCTCTCCCAGCTTCGACTCGACCCATATTCTTCCCGGATGTTCTTCGACCATCATTTTCGCAATATAGAGTCCAAGTCCTATACCGCGACGATCTTGATTATGTATCTGTGAGAAACGTTCGAAGATGGTTTTAATCTTCTCTGGGGCGATTCCCTCCCCGGTATCGCTGACTGAAACTTGCACTTCCTTGCCTTCAGGACCGGTTCTCTGGCAGCTTACACAAATTTGGCCTTTAGCCGGTGTAAATTTAATCGCGTTTCCAACCAGATTTGACAACACCTGCATGACGCGGCTTCGGTCGCATACAACGTAGCCACAAACGTCTTGAGGCTCTGCCTCCCAGGTTATTCCTTTGGAAGCGGCGACTCCTTGTAGTTCCTCTACGGCTTGTTTTATTATTTCGCTAACATCATGCTCCTCGTAGTGCAGTGTTAATTTGCCTAAAGCTATTCGTTCTACCTCTAACAAATCTTCAATTAACCGGAGCATTTCTCCAGCGCTTCTATTTATTGATGAAGCGAGCTCTTTTGTATCCTCCGGCTCTTCTAATAAATTCTGCACTGCCATTGATATGTGATTGAGAGGGTTCCTCAAGTCATGGCTTACGATGGCAAGGAATTCT
>Ga0193726_1002401_pt1 | contig 12731 bp, 8 predicted proteins | sample H2c1metaG_FD_144928 | JGI IMG/M metagenome (GOLD analysis project Ga0193726, IMG submission 144928) | Soil microbial communities from a riparian zone of the East river system, Colorado, United States - H2c1 | ecosystem: Environmental > Terrestrial > Soil > Riparian zone | place: USA: East River... | reverse complement strand
CACTGGCCGGCCGCCGCCGAACGGCAGCGCGGCCGGCAGATCGCGGTTGCAACACAGCGCGTCGATCGAGAGGACGCCGTCGCTTTCCCGATCAGGATCGAAGCCGGCATCGTGTGGCAACAGGAAAACTTCGGTGCCGCGCATGCCGCCGGTGGTCTCGCGGCGCGCCGTGCCATAGAACCCGCCCACCGACCCATCCGCAGTCTCGCCGGCGTGGCTGCGCGTCAACCGATGGAACGGCTCCCACGTCCGGAACTCGCCACCCGGAAGGCTTTCGCGTACCCGTTCAACGGACCAGATCTCCAGGCTTGCCGGGCGGCGCACGTCGGGCTCGATACGATACTCGATGCGCGTGTGATCGATCGGGACCGGCTCGCAGCGTTGCTCGAAGAGATTGACGATGGGTGTGCACCCGAGGGCGAGGCTGCTCGCCTGGACGGACCGTTCGAGTTCCGGCATCGCGCGGTCGAGGTAGACGAAGATGTCCATGCGGTTGCCGGCCGAGACGAGCGTCTTGGCGTCGAGCCGGCAGAAATCGATGAACAGGAATTTCTCGCGCGCGGAGAAATATTCGCTGAGCAGGCGGAAGCCGGAGAACGAGCGGGCCGGCCAGGGGAAAAGCGTCTCCTCGGGCGCAAAACCAACGGCCTGCAGCGCGTCCGGCGGCAGGAGCACCGGGCGGACGTCGGCCTGGTCGTCGGCCAGGGCGACCGAAAGGGTGTGGGCCAGCAACAGCTCCAACAGCGTCGAGCCCCGTTCGCCGCCCAGGAAGAAGCGCAGCCGGTCCAGGCCAAGCTGGGTGAACGTCATGGCGGGATTGACGCAACGCAGGCTGATGCGCAGGCAGGAGACCGCGCCCGCGGCTGCCGGATTGGGAGGCGCCGGCAGCGGCATGCCCGACAGCCGGACCGAGTCGATCTCCACCGGCCAGAGCGTCAGGGGATAGGCCGTGCGAAACAGGCAGATCTCACCGCCGACCGGCTCCGTCTCGACCGCAAGGCCGGCCGGCAGATGGGCGGGGCCCGGCATTCCCGGGTCGGCGGCAAACCGCGTGATCGCCACCGAGGGCATGGGGGCGAGATAGTGCGGGTAGAGCACCGAGAGCAGGCCGTCGGTGAGCTCGGGGAACTCATCGTCGAGCCGGTGCTGCACGCGGGCGCCCAGAAAGGCGACACCTTCGAGCAGGCGGCCGACATGCGGGTCATCGACGGCATCCTTCGTCAGCCGCAGGCGGCCGGCGATCTTGGGATGGCGCTCGGCGAATTCGCCGGCCAGCCCGCGCAAGGCTTCGAGTTCGCGATTGAAATAGGCGAGCAAGGAGTCGGAGGACACCGGCTACGTTTCCTTTTCGAGGATCGTCACGTTCTTGGTGACGAGATCGACGACGGTGTCGAAGGCGATCGGTTCGGGCGCGGGATCCGCCCGGAGCAGCGCGTCGACACGCAGCCGGAGCGTGCCGCTCACCTTGTCGGTCGCCTCGATCAGCGTGACCTTGAGGCTGGCGATGCGCGATTCGAAGCGGCCGATGCAGGCCTCGATGAGCAGACGCAGCTCCTCGCGGCGGCGTGGATCGTTGAAGGCACCGGAGGCGAAATCGGGCAGGCCAAAGCCGACCAGGGAGCGCTCGAGCTCCGCCAGATGCGGGTCCCAGGAGCGCCATCGCCGGCGGGTGTTCAGCAATTCCTCGAGATCGCTGCAGATGCTGGTCCGCAACGCATCCATCGCGGCAGCCGCCGAGAGAGGACGATCCGACGGTTCTGACGGATCGGCGTCGATCAGCCGATCGAGCAGCGGAAGCTGTGCCCGCCCGGCCCGCGTCAGGCCCGCGCTCTCCGGAGCGGCGCGGCTTCGGCTGTCGCTCATGCCGCAACCTCGAAGCTGACCTTGTCCATCTCGGCCCAGGTCAGGGTCTCCTCGCCGACCAGGAGCGTCACGGCGCCCAGACCGCGCGTCGGCCCGCCTTCGCCGGCCTGCTGCCAGTCGGTGGCGCGGCCCAGCCGCAGGGCGTCGGTCAGCGCCTCAGCCGCGCTCGCCATCGGCGGATAGATCAAGGGCAGGTAGACGTCGCCGTCGGGGCCACCGGCGACCTGCATCGAGGCACGACGCCAATAAAGGTCACGCGGCCGCTTCATGGGATGAAATTCAATCAGCATCACCCGTTGCGGCGGAACCCAGAAATACTTGCCCGTCGTGGTGATGACCTCGAAGCACGACGCCAGCAGGTCATCAACGTCGCGCATATCGTCGAATGTCCCGCCGCGCACGGTGCCATTGGCATGACCTCGCACCTCTTCCGCCTGGGCGGCGAGCTTTCCCGCTTCCTGCGTATCACCGCCGCGCAGCGCCACCACGGCGGCCAGCGACAGGCGCTGGGCGGCGGTGGGCTCGCCGAGGAATTCCGGCACCCGCCCCTCGCTGAACAATTGCCGCCTGGCCGTCTCGCCGCGCAGCAGCTGGCGGAACTCCGCCACCACGAGGGCGGCCGTCGGGTCGAGGTCGGCGCAGGCATCGAGAACGACATCGGCACGTTCGATGTTGCCGGCGAAAACCAGCAGCTCGGCCAGCAGAACCCGCGCGCCGATATCGGTTGGCGTCTTGCGCACCGCGGCATTGGCCGCCGTCAGCGCGTCGGCCAGATTGCCTTCCCGGAACAGACGGCCGGCCTCGCCGGGGCTTGGGGACGAAGGTGACATCGATCCTCCTCTATGCGCCGCCGGGCGCCGCGAGTTCGGTCACGACGTGGAAGGCGGCCGCGACGTCGTCGAGCTGGTAATGCGGCCGCAGGTGAATGGTACAGCCGAACGAGCCCGGCTTTCCCGGCCGCTCGCGCACCTGCACATTGCCTTCGACCAGCGGGAAACGCGCCCGCGATTCGCTCGTGCTGTTGATGTTGGTATTGACGTAGTTCTGGAGCCATCGATTGAGCTGTCGCTCGATCTCGTCGGCGGTGCGGAAGGATCCCACCATGTCCCGGCCCATCACCTTGAGGAGATGGGCGAAACGGGCGGCGCAAAGCATCGAGTTGAGCTGCGCGGAAAGCCGGGCATTCGCCTCGGCCGCGGCGGCGGAGGCGCCCGAATAGCTGGCCGGCGCCTGCATGCTGCGCGAGGCGCCGAACACCATGTCGGGTCCGAACGGCAGCGCGCCGACCGGCATCATGCCGACCTCGACCAGCGCGTGTTCCTGGCGATGGCTGAACTGGTATTCGACGGCGCGGCGCGGCCAGACATTGGGAGGGCCGCTGGCGAAAGGCTCGGCGGCAAGGTTGGTGATGAGACCGCCGCCGACCCTATCGATCTCCACGCCGCGCACATCGGCCGGCCAGTTGTTTTCGGCGAACGCGCGGACAGCGCAGGCGGCAAAGGCGTAGGCAGCGCTCATCCACACGCGGCTGCCCGCGTCGGGGGCATATTCGCTATAGCGAAAGCCGTCCACGCGACTGGGATCATCCGTCCAGGGATGGCGCGCCAGCAGGCGCGGCAGGGTGACCGCCACGAAGCGCATGTCGGCGCGGCCAGCGAGGCCGCGCCAGCGCACGTGCTCGACGCCGCGCAGCGGCGCGGTGATGTCGCGCACGCCTTCAAGGTCGGAGAATTCGTCGACTTCGAGGGCCCGCGGATCGAGCGACAGCACGACCGGCATGAAGGCGGCCGCGGCGACGGCGGAGAGCTGCGCCATGGCACCCACATCGTCGGTCGTCGCCCCCGGAGCCGCGCGATGTCGGACGGCACGGTCGATGACCATCAGCCCATAAGGCTCGCCGCCGGCCATGCCGAACTCGTCCTCGTAGATCCGCCGGAAGGTCACGCTCTGGTCGAACTCGAGGGCCCGCTCGAGGTCCCGGCACAGCTCGACCCAGGCGATCGGCAGCAATCGCACCTTGATGCGGCGGCCCGGCTCGATGCCGGAGATCAGCCAGGCAAGGCCCCGCCAGCGTCCCTCGAGGTTGAGAAATCGCGGGGCGTGCAGCACGGCGTCGAGCTGCTCGCTCATGGCCGCATCGATTTCGGCGATGTCGCGGTCGAGCGCCGCCCGCAACGCACCGGCGGCGAGGAGACCTGGAAGGGTCTCGCCAAACCACGCCTGCAGCGCGCTCGCCGCATCGAGGCCGCCGTGCAGGAACGCCGCCAATTCGGCGGCCGGGCCGGCGTGCCGTTCACCGAAGAACCGGCCGGCCAGGACCGACTCCCGCAGGGACCCGCCCGGTTCGACCGCCGTCGCGCTCTGTTCGACTGCCGTCGCGGAGGCACCTGCTATCGTCACTTCGTTACCCATGGTGTCGCCGTTCCCGCCTTGTGACGGCGGCGGGTGCAAGCCAAATGGTCCGCGCGGTCAGGACATCTGAGGTATGCTCGCCACCATCCGCAGACTCGTGGTCAGCTCCTCCATCTGCAGCCAGGGCCGCAGATAGGCAACGGCGTTGTAGGAGCCGGGCTTGCCTGGAATTTCCTTCACTTCGACCTTCGCTTCACGCAACGGGAAGCGGGCCTTCATTTCGTGACCGGCATCGACGTTGGGATTGACGTAGTTCTGGATCCAGCGATTGAGCCACGTCTCGACGTTGCTGGCTTCCATGAAGCTGCCGATCTTGTCGCGCGCCATCACCTTCAGGTAGTGGGCGAAGCGGCTGGTGGCCATGATGTAGGGAAGTCGCGCCGAAATGGCGGCGTTGGCCGTGGCTTCGGGGCGGTCGTACTTCTTCGGCTTCTGCACCGTCTGGCCGCCGAAGAACACCGCGTAGTCCGTGTTCTTGTAGTGACAAAGCGGCAGGAAGCCCTGGTTCGACAATTCGAACTCGCGCCGGTCGGTGATGCCGATCTCGGTCGGGCATTTCGTGTCGAGGTCGCCGTCGTCCGAGGTGAAGGTATGGGCGGGCAGGTTCTCGACCTTGCCGCCGGCCTCGGCGCCGCGGATGGCGGTGCAGAAGCCGTATTTGGCGAAGGCGTCGGTCAGCCGCGCGCCCATCACGTAGGCGGCGTTGGACCAGCAATAGGAATCGTGGTCCATCGCCCGCGCCTTGCCATCGCGGCCGGCCGGCGCTTCTTCATATTCGAACTCGTCGATCGGCTTGGTCGCCTTGCCGTAGGGCAGGCGTGCGATGACGCGCGGCATGACGAGGTTGACGAAGCGCGAGTCCTCGCTGTCGCGGAAGCTGCGCCACTTGGCGAACTCGACCGTATCGAAGATCTTGGCGAGGTCGCGCGGCTTGGACAGTTCCGTCCACGAGTCGAAGCCGAACATGCCGGCCGACGCCGCGCTGATGAAGGGGGCGAACGCGCCGGCGGAGATATTGGACATCAGTCGCAATGTCTCGAGATCGTCCGGATGGTTCGTCCATTCGTAGTCGCCGATCAACGCGCCGTAGGGCTCGCCGCCCGGCGTGCCGAACTCGTTCTCATAGATCTTCTTGAAGATCTGGCTCTGGTCGAACTCGATGGCCCGGCTCAGGTCACGACCCAGTTCGCGCTTGCTGAGGTTCAAGACGCGGAGCTTGAGCGAGGTGCCGGTCTCGGAATTCTGCACCAGGTAATGCAAGCCCCGCCAGCTGCCCTCCAGCTTGAGGAACTTGGGGTCGTGCATGATGGCATTGAGCTGCTCCGACATCTTGGCGTCGAGCGCCGCGACCGCCTTGTCGAAGGTGCGCGTAAGATTGCGGTCGAAAGTGACCGTGCCGGCCAACGCCTGCTCGACAAGGTTCTTGACGAGATCCTGGGCGCGATCGGGCTGCGTCTGCTTCGTGTTGGTGATGATCTGTTCAAGCAGACCAGGCGCCGCCGTCTCGGTCGACGTGGCCGCACCTGGCTGGCGGGCGCTCTCAGCCATCTGTTAGCCCTCCGTCTTTTTGCTACTGAGCTCGCCTGACAGCGACTTGAGGTCGTCCTGCGAACGCAACACTTGCTCGAGCAATGTTTCGAGTTCCTGGGAGCGGTCGGCCTTGCTCATGAGATCGCGCAGCTTCTCGCGAGTCTCCAGCAGGGCGGCGAGGGCCGGAACCTGGGCCACGACACGCGCCGGCTCGAAGTCGTCCATCGAGTTGAATTTGAGGTCGACGGCCACCTGCGTGCCGTCGTCGGCAAGCTTGTTATCGACCTTCAGCTTGAGGCCGGGCGCCATGTTGGCCATCACGTCGTTGAAGTTGTCACGGTCGATTTGCGTGAATTTGCGGTCCGCCAATGGCTTCAGCGGAGTCGTGGGGTCACCCGAGAAATCGCCCATGACGCCGACCACGAAGGGCAGCTCGCGTTCGATCTGGGCGCCTTCGGTCTCGACGTCGTAGGTGATGTGCACCCGGGGCTTGCGCACACGATTCAACTTATCGTGGATACTGGAGCTCATCGCACAGACCCTCCTATTTAAAGACTACTCTGGACGGCAGGTACAGTCCACGGCCGGACTCTGCAACTTGTGGCTGCAAAGTCGCTCGCTTATCCGGTTCGCGCCAGATAGACTCGGCGCCCAGGTGGAATCGTACACCACGTCGGCACTATCCTCCAGCACCTCCGCCCGTGCGCGGTCCGGGCTTTGCCGATATCCTGACAAAAGCGCGTTCCGCCGCGTTTGGCGCTTCAACACGACGGCTTGAATTGTATCATAACGGACCAGTCCGCGGGTGCCTTCACAATGATTCCGGAACTTGAGACAGCCGACTTCGAGGCAATCCTGGCACCGCTTGCCGGTGAGCAGCCGACCGGGGTCGACCTTCGAGAAGACTACGCGCCGAACTCGATCTACTTTCGTCTTCGCGATGCCCGCGCCGGCGCGCGCGACGCCGAGCGGCAGGCCGAGACCGAAGGCGGCGACGAGGGCCTGCCGGCGCTTTGGCGCCCAGTTGCCACGCTGGCAATCAGCGCCTTGAAGTCGAATTCCAAGGATCTCGAAGTTGCGACCTGGCTGACCGAAGCGCTGGTACGCATTGCCGGGCTGCGCGGCCTGATGGCGGGCGCCGCGGTCATCGGCGGGCTCGTCGAACGATACTGGGACGGCGTGTTTCCCATGCCCGACGAGCACGGCATGGAGACGCGGGTTGCCGCCGTGGCCGGGCTTTCCGGCCAGGGCGCCGACGGGACGTTGATGCAGCCCTTGCGGAAATCCATCGTGTTCCGCCGGCCGGATGGTTCGCCGTTCAGTTTTTGGCAGTACCAGGCAGCGCTCGAACTGTCCGGCATTTCCGATCCTGCCCGACGCGCCCAGCGGATCGACGCGGGCGTCGTGCCTTTCGAAGACGTCGAGAAGGAAGCACGCCTGGCGGGCGCCACCCACTGGTCGGCGCAACGCGACTCGCTCGTCGAGGTCATTGCCGCCTGGAAGGGAATGGAGAGCGCGCTCGATGAAAAGGCGGGCCCGGCAAGCCCCTCGGGCAATCGGGTGCGGGAGGTGCTGGAACTCATGTTGGAAATCAGCCGGCGGTTTGCGCCGCAAAGCGCACCGGAGACGGCGTCCGGCGGCGACGGGCTTGCCGCCAGCGAAGCCTCGGCGGTCGCGGCGCCAACGGGCGCCGTGACCGGGCGCGAGCAGGCGCTGCGCCGGCTCGCGGAGGTCGCCGAGTGGTTCAAACACAACGAACCCAACTCGCCCATCGGATTTACCCTGGACGAAGCGGCGCGACGGGCGCGGCTGGCGTGGCCGGACCTCGTCGCGGAGCTCGTCTCCGACGAGACCGCGCGTCAAACATTGCTGACGAGCGCGGGGATGAAACGGCCCGTCGCGGAGCAGTAGGTTCGCGACGGCCGCCGATGGTTCCAGGTACAACGACATCAGGTGCGACTTGCCCTGGCCTTGTGCAGCCGAAGTAAAAACGATCGTCTGCTACTGCGTCTTCAATGCCAGCAGATCATAGGTGACAACGTCGCCCTTCTTGATCTGGCCCGACTTGTCGAGCGGCGTGGGCGTCATCATGATCTTCACGAAATTCAGCGAGAGACTTTCGACCGGAGCGTCACCGCCTGAACTTTGCGAATAGCTGCTGACGCCGCAATCCGTAAGTTCATAGGTCAGGAACGTTTCGACCTTGTTCTTGGTCGTCGAGGTCATCTTGATCGTGACCTTCGTATCGAAGGCCCCGGCCAGGGAGTCCTGGTAAAGCTTGGGGGACGCGCTGTCCAAATACTTGCTGACGACGATCTCGCTGATGCTGGGCGACGAACTCTCGCGTGTCGCTCCGCCAGCACCGCTGCTGACCCCTCGAGAAACACCGAACTGAAACGAGTTAAGCTCGATCCAACCCTTGTAGTCCGCAGTCGTCACATCGCCCTTGATGCCGTCAAAGTCCATATAGATTGCCACAGTCGACCTCCTTGATCAGAGCGGGAAGAAACTTAACAACACTTTATGGTTTGTTAATGGCGAAGAATAACAACCCATCCGATTTGATGCCGGCATGAACACTTCGGATCGTCTCGCCGTCGGCCAATCGTGCGAGCACATCGCCGGAAAGTTCGGGCAACAAAGTACGCGTCAGAATATTCTCGACGTTGCGCGCGCCTGAACTGCTTTCCGTGCAGCGCGCGGCAATCATCTCGACCAACTCCGGGGTCCAGTCGAACGTCGCGCGATAGCTCTCGAGCACGCGCGCGCGAATCCGTTCGAGCTGCATCACCACGATCTGCCTGATGATTGCATCAGAAAGGGGAAAATACGGAACCAGCGTTACACGGCCGAGAAAGGCCGGTTTGAAAAATTTCGCCAGCTCCGGACGCAATGCTTCCGCAAGGCCCGCGGCGTCCGGCGCCGTCTCGGGATCGGCGAACAGCTTGGTGATCAGATCCGTGCCGGCATTGCTCGTCATGATGATGACGGTGTTCTTGAAATCGATGTCGCGGCCCTCGCCGTCCTTCATGTTGCCTTTGTCGAACACCGAGAAGAACACGTCTTGCACACCGGGATGGGCCTTTTCCATCTCGTCCAGGAGCACCACGCTGTAGGGCCGCCGCCGTACGGCTTCGGTCAGAACGCCGCCTTCGCCATAGCCGACATAGCCGGGCGGGCTGCCCATCAGCAGGCTGACTTTGTGCTCCTCCTTGAACTCCGACATGTTGATCGTCGTGACGTTCTGCTCGCCGCCATAGAGCAGTTGCGCGAGGCTGAGGGCTGTCTCCGTCTTGCCGACGCCTGACGTGCCCACCAGCAGGAAGACGCCGATCGGCCGGCGGGGATCGGTCAAGCCGGCCCGGCTGGTGCGGATGGCTTGCGCGACGGCTTCCATGGCATGGCTTTGGCCGATGACCCGGCGCTCCATGGACTCGCGCAGGTTGAGCACGGTGCGGATCTCGTCGGACTGCATCCGGCGGGCGGGAATGCCGGTCCATCCCTCGACGATCTCGGCAATCGCCTGGCCGTCGACCACGGGGAAGATGAGCGGCTGTTCGCCCTGCAGCGCCCGCAGGCGCGTCGAAAGTTCCGCCAACTTGGCGCGGTCGGCCTGGCCGTCGGTGCTTGCGGCACCGTTTCCAGGGCCGTCGCCTGAGCCCACCTTGGCAAGCAGGGCAGCCTCGATGCTGCCGCGTACTGCGTCGATCTCGGTCACGATGACGCGTTCGGCTTCCCATCGCTTCTGCAGGGCCGCCAGCTCGTCACTCGTGCGCAGGCGTTCGGTGGTCAGCTCGTCGCGCCGCGCCGCATGGTCGGCGCCTGCTGCCATCTCGCGTTCGACGATCTTGAGCTCGGTGTCGATCAGCCCGATGCGGCGTTGGCGATCGTCGATCGGCGCCGGGATTGCGTTCTGGCTCATCGCCACGCGGGCACAGGCGGTATCGATCAGGCTGACCGCCTTGTCCGGCAACTGGCGGGCGGGAATATAGCGGGCCGACAGGCGCACGGCCTCGCTCACCGCTTCGTCGAGGATACGCACCTTGTGATGCAGCTCGAGGATGGAGACGAGGCCGCGAATCATGGCGGTCGCCACCTTTTCACTCGGCTCCTCGACCTTCACCGTCTGGAAGCGACGAGTGAGCGCCGCATCCTTCTCGAAATATTTCTTGTATTCGGCCCATGTGGTCGCGGCGATCGTGCGCAGCTCGCCACGGGCGAGCGCCGGCTTCAACAGATTGGCCGCATCGTTCTGTCCCGCCGCGCCGCCGGCGCCGATCAGCGTGTGGGCTTCATCGATGAACAGGATGATCGGCTTGGGGCTGGCCTTGGTCTCCTCGATCACCGATTTGAGACGGTTCTCGAATTCTCCCTTCACGCCGGCGCCGGCCTGCAGCAGACCGAGATCGAGCGTGCGCAAGGTCACGTCGCGCAGCGCCGGCGGCACATCGCCGGCGGCGATGCGCAGCGCAAGGCCCTCGACGACGGCGGTCTTGCCGACACCCGCCTCGCCGGTGAGGATTGGATTGTTCTGGCGGCGACGCGTCAGGATATCGATCATCTGACGGATCTCGAAGTCACGCCCGAGAATCGGATCGATCTTGCCGGCCTTGGCCTGCGCCGTCAGGTCGATCGTGAACTGGTCGAGGGCGGCGGAGCCGCCCGGCCGAGCATCGCCCGACCCGGTGCCGGCGGCTTCGGAGCCGACTGCCTGGCTCGTCGCCTGCGCCGCCTCGGCGGTATTCCCACAGATCGCGAGGTAATCGCTCTTGAGCGTATCCGGCGGGATCTGGGCGAAATGGGCCGAGATCTCGCGCGCCTGCCGCGCCAGCACCTCGTCGGCGATCAGCGCCCACAGCAGATGGCCCGACCGCACGCGGCTGGCGCCCTGCTCGACCGAGGCCAGCAGCCAGGCCTGCTTGACCATCTCGACGATATCGGGCGAGAGCGCGGGCGCGCGCGCGTTGCCGGTCTTCATTCGGTCGAGCGACCGGTTGAGGTCCGCCAGCAAGCGGGCCGGCTCGACGTCCCACTTGCGCAGGATCGCGGCGAAGTCCGTATCGGTGCGATCGAGCAGGCCGATCAGCAGGTGTTCGATCTCGACATTGTAGTGGGCGCGCAGAGCCGTAACGCCGGCCGCCGCTTCGAGGGCGCGGCGGCAGACATCGTTCAGACGTCCGATCAGTGGTTTCAGCTCTATCGCTCGCACCTGTTCCTCGTTTCCTCCAAGGACGTCGTTCCCGGTGGACGGGCGGCGCACCAACTATCGTGCACCGTCCATCCGTTGGACAAGAGAATATTCGCATGCCGCTGGCGGTCAGTGCGTTTCGTCACCTTGAGGACGCTTGCAATCGGTGTATGCGGAACGCGGCTGGGCACCCGGTGACGCCTTTATAGGTGTTTGTACCTAGGGTAGCCTGAGGCCGCAGTCGGACGGCCCAATCTTGACGCTTTATGAAATGACGACTTAAGGTAGGGTCGCCGACGGCGTAACCTCGATGTCCGAGGACAGTGTATGGCGGTCGGTACCAAGGCAGACGCCAAGCCTGAAGAACTCCGCGGCACGCTCCCGGCGGGAACGCGGTTGCGGAACTATGAGCTGATTTCCGTGCTGGGCCACGGTGGCTTCGGCATCACCTACTACGCACGAGACACGACGCTCGGCCGGGAAGTCGCCGTCAAGGAATATCTGCCGACGTCCCTGGCGCTGCGCGAGAACGGCACGACGGTCGTGCCGCGATCGACACAGCTTGCCGAAGATTTCATCTGGGGCCGCGAGCGCTTTCTCGAAGAGGCGCGCATTCTGGCGACGCTCGAGGGCGTGCCATCGATCGTCCGGGTTTACGACTACCTCGAAGCCAACGGCACGGCATACATGGTGATGGGGTTGGCGCGCGGCGAGACCCTTGATCAGCGCCTGAAACGCGACAAGCAGCTGGCGCCTGCGGTCGTCGAGCGCATGCTCGAGCGGTTGCTCGGCGGACTGGAAGAGGTTCACAAGGCGGGCTTCCTGCATCGCGACGTCAAGCCGGCCAACATCATCCTCGACGCCAAGGACAACCCGACGCTGATCGACTTCGGTGCCTCGCGGGCGGCCATGGCAGATCGCACAGCGGCGATGACGGCGATCTTCACGCCGCGTTATGCCGCCGCCGAGCAGCTCACGTCGGACAAGCAAGGACCGTGGACGGACATCTACAGCGTCTCGGCGACGCTTTATCACTCGATCACGGGACGGGCGCCGCCCAGTTCCCTGGAACGCGCGCTGAACGATACCTATGAACCTTTGGCCGGTCTTTCGCTGGCGGGCTTTTCGGCCGGCACGCTGCCAGGGATAGATGCCGGCCTGGCCTTGCGGGCAAAAGATCGCCCACAGTCGATCGCCGTCTGGCGCGACGTTCTATCTTCGACGGATGCATCGGACGGCGACGCGACTGTCGTCAGGCGCGTGAAGCCCGGCGCTGTACCCAAGCCACCCGTACCGGCACCGAAGACGCCCGACCCTGCGCCGATTACGGCCGCCCCTGCGGCGCCGCCGCCGCTCCGGAGCGAACCGTCGCAGATGTTGGCCATTGCCAGGAAGAACCGCGTCAAGCTGTTTGCCGGCATGATGGTGGCGATCCTCATCCTGGCTGGGGGTGGGTATTTGGTGTTCGCGACAAAGTCCGTCCCTTCGCCGACACCGTTTGGCGATCAGAAGGCCGACGGTCGCGACGAGGCGGCCAAAGCGCAGGCAGAGCGGCAGCGGGCCGAGCAAGCGGCCAAGCAAAAAGCCGAAGCCGAGGCGCGCCAGAAGGCGGCGGCCGAAGCTCAGCAGAAGGCCACTGCCGAAGCCCAACAGAAAGCAGCCGCCGAGGCCCAGCAGAAGGCTGCGGCGGAAGCCCGCCAGAAAGCCGCCGCCGAAGCCCAGCAAAAAGCCGATGCCG
>Ga0193726_1002400_pt1 | contig 12740 bp, 13 predicted proteins | sample H2c1metaG_FD_144928 | JGI IMG/M metagenome (GOLD analysis project Ga0193726, IMG submission 144928) | Soil microbial communities from a riparian zone of the East river system, Colorado, United States - H2c1 | ecosystem: Environmental > Terrestrial > Soil > Riparian zone | place: USA: East River... | reverse complement strand
GAATAGCCGATCGACAAGAGAATGGGCTTGTTCTCCTGCTTTGCCCGCGTCAACGCCGCCTCGCCCCAGGGATACCACTCCACCGGATTGTCGGCGTGCTGCAACAAGTAGGGGCTGGTCTCCTCGGCGAGGTGATTGCGCGGCATCTTCACGGCCAGGTCGGTTAGAATGACCTCTACTATAGCCGAAGTACTTTCCATGTCTGACCCCGGTAATGTGGCGCAACTGCCTGTCCTGCGCCTCAAGCGCAACGAAGATCGCCGCCTGCACGCCGGACATCTTTGGATCTTCAGCAACGAAGTTGATACGGCGCAGTCGCCGTTGGTCAAGTTCAAGGCCGGCGAGCTGGTACGCGTGCTGGCGCACAACGACCGGGCTCTAGGTCTGGCCTACGTCAACCCGCAATCGTTGATTGCCGCGCGAATGCTCGAGACCTGGAAGATTCCCGATGTCGCCTGGTTGGCGGCGCGCATTCGCGCAGCCTTGGCTCTGCGCGATCGGCTCTATCCGAAGCCCTACTATCGGCTGGTCTACGGCGAATCCGACGGACTGCCCGGGTTGGTGATCGACCGCTATGGCTCGGCCTGTGTGGTGCAAATCGGCACGGCAGGCATGGAACAGCTCAAACCCAAGATTCAAGAAGCCCTGATCCAGGTCCTGCGATGCGAGGCCGTGCTCTTCAAGAACGATGGTTCGGCACGGGAAATGGAAGGCCTGCCCAGCTATGTCGAGACCGCGAAGGGCAACTTCGACAAGCCCGCGGTCGTGATCGAGGATGGGCTGGAATTCCAAGCGCCACTGGCAGAGGGTCAAAAAACCGGCTGGTTTTTCGATCAGGCGGCCAACCGGCGCGCGCTGTCGAAATATGTGCGCAAGGGTGCCCGCGTTCTGGACGTGTTCAGCTATGTGGGCGCCTGGGGTGTGAGCGCCGCGCACCACGGTGCGAGCGAGGTGACCTGCGTCGACAGTTCCGCGAGCGCGCTTGAATTGGCCGCGGCAAATGCCGGGCGCAACGCTCTCAAAGTGGCCACTCGCAAGGGCGATGCGTTCGATGTGCTCGAGGATCTCGCCAAGCAGGGTGCGCGATTCGACATCGTCGTTATCGATCCGCCGGCGTTCGCCAAGCGCAAGAAGGATCTGCCCAAAGCCCTCGCCGCCTACAAGCGCCTGAACCAGCTTGCCCTGCAAGCGATCGCGAACGACGGCATTCTGGTTTCGTGCTCCTGCTCTTATCACGTGAGCGTTGATGAGTTGCAGGATGCGATTGCCAAGGCGGCACGGGGCGCCGAGAAGCACCTGCAAATTCTTGAAATGGGCGGCCAGGCGCCGGATCATCCCGTGCACCCCGCAATACCCGAGACCCGTTACCTCAAGGCCTATTTCTGTCGGGTCAATGAAAGCTTAAAGTAGCAACCATGCTGACGTATCCGCACATCAATCCCATCGCCGTGTCCCTTGGCCCCCTGCGCATCCATTGGTACGGAATCATGTACCTCATCGGTTTCGTCGGCGCCTGGTGGCTGGCGCGGCACCGCGCTCGGCGACCTGGTTCGACCTGGATCCCGCTCGAGATCGACGACCTCATTTTCTACTGCGCCATCGGCGTCATCCTGGGCGGCCGCCTGGGGTGGTGCATTTTCTACGGGCACGATGTGATCGCAGAAAGCTGGCTGAATATCTTTCACATCTGGGATGGCGGCATGTCCTTTCATGGCGGCATGACGGGAGTCTTGGTCGCATGCTTTGTGTTTGCCCGCGTGAAGCACAAGTACGCTGCGGATGTGCTGGATTTCGTGGCCCCGTTGCCGGGCATCGGTTTATTTTTCGGCCGCCTCGGAAACTTCATCAACGGCGAACTCTGGGGCAAGCCGACGGATTTGCCCTGGGGTTTCGGCGTGCCGGACGCGCAGGGCGTCTTGATCTCCCGGCATCCCTCGCAGCTCTATGAGGCGACGCTCGAGGGACTGGTGTTGTTTCTCATTCTGCTGTGGTTCACCCGCAAGCCGCGTCCGCGATTGGCGCCGACAGGATTGTTTCTGCTGGTGTACGGCTGCGGCCGCTTCCTGGTGGAATGGGTTCGCCTGCCGGATGCGAATATCGGTTATCTGGTCGGCGATTGGCTGACCATGGGTATGCTGCTGACGACGCCCATGATTTTGATCGGCGCCGGGATCATGCTTTACGCCTATCGGCGCAACGTGCCCACCGGCAACTTAAGCGCAGCGAAGGCGTAATGCGCCAGTACCTCGATTTCCTGCGTCACATCCGTGAGCACGGCGCTCCGAAGGGCGATCGGACCGGCACCGGTACGGTGAGCGTGTTTGGCTATCAAATGCGCTTCGATCTGAACGCCGGGTTTCCGCTGGTGACCACCAAGAAGCTGCACCTGCGCTCCATTATTTACGAGCTTCTGTGGTTTTTGCGCGGCGATACCAACGTTAAATATCTGCACGAGCATGGGGTCAGTATTTGGGACGAGTGGGCGGATGAGAATGGGGAATTGGGGCCTGTTTACGGCAAGCAATGGCGCAGCTGGCCGACGCAGGACGGGCGGCAAATCGACCAGCTGTCGCAGGTGCTCGAGCAGCTCAAAAGCAATCCCAATTCACGCCGCATCCTGGTCAGTGCGTGGAACGTGGGCGAATTGGATCGCATGGCACTGCTGCCGTGTCACGCGTTGTTCCAGTTCTATGTGGCCGACGGACGCCTATCCTGCCAGCTGTACCAGCGCAGCGCCGATGCGCTGTTGGGCGTCCCCTTCAATATCGCCTCCTATGCGCTCCTCACGCACATGATTGCACAGCAATGCGATTTAAGAGTCGGCGACTTCGTGTGGACGGGCGGCGATTGCCATTTGTACTTGAATCATCTGCAGCAATCCGATTTGCAGTTATCGCGCGCGCCGTTTCCCCTGCCGCAGCTGAAACTTTTGCGCAAGCCCCCAAGCTTGTTCGACTACGCGTACGAAGACTTTGAGATCGTCGACTATCGCTATCATGCTGCGATCAAAGCGCCAATCGCTGTATGAGCAAGCGCGCGCCTCACCGCAAACCTCTGTTTGAGGTTCGTCACTCACGCATTCACGGCTACGGCGTATTCGCGTTGCGGCGGATCCGCAAGGGGACCACGGTGATCGAGTATCTCGGCGATCGAGTGAGCCACGCCCTCGCCAACGAGCGCTATGCGGATAAGGACCCGAAAGATGGCCATACGTTTCTGTTCACCGTCGATGCGAGGACGGTGATCGACGCGGGTGTCGACGGCAATGAAGCGCGCTTCGTGAACCATGGCTGCCAACCGAATTGCCAAACGGTCAATACGGGCAAGCGGATTTTCATCGAGGCGCTGTGCACCATCCAGCCGGGAGAGGAACTCGCCTACGATTATCAAATTCAACGTGACGATGACGATCCCGCCGATGTGGATGTGATATTCGCATGCCGTTGCGGAGCAAAGAGCTGCCGCGGCAGCATGCTGGAAGCGCCCAAGCAGAAACGAAAGCCCCTGGTGCGGCGGCGCGGCCGGGCGCCAAAGCGCAAAGTTGGACGCAAAGTTGGACGTAAAGTCGGACGCAAAGTCGTGCGCAATGCTGGGCGCAAAATCGTGCGCAAAGTCGCGCGCAAACGGCCGCGGTGAGCGCAAGCGCTGACTTGGCCTCAAGCGGGATCTCGGTTCGAGATCATTTCGTGACATCCACCCAGATGCAGGCTTTGCTGCAATGCGCGCAGGCTCGTGAGGCACGGGGAGACTTTGCTCCTGCGCGCGTCGGTAGCCAGGCGCATGCGCAACGTCGCGAAGACATTCGTGGTGACTTCACCTGTTGGCTGCGCGAGCCGCTTTATCCGGCTGAGCGTAGTTTGTTGAACCAGCTGGAGGAATTGCGCCTGGAATTGAATCGCGAGGCAATGTTGGGCCTGTTCGAGTTGGAACTGCACTATGCGCGGTATGCGCCAGGCGCAGGCTATGCCCGCCACGTCGATCAGCCGCAAGGCACCACGCAGCGCCAAGTGTCGCTGGTGCTGTACTTGAACGCGGACTGGCAGCCCCGCGATGGAGGCGTGCTGCGCCTGCACGAGAAGGATGATCGAACCTTGGACATCGAACCGGTCGGGGGCAGGCTGGTTTGTTTTCTGACACCGGGGCGCGTGCACGAGGTGCTGACGGCGCGGCGCGAGCGCCTGAGCATCAGCGGCTGGTTTCGCGGCCGCGACTAGGGCGCTGCCCGTAAGCTCAGTCCCTTAGCTTATCCGCGTGGCTTCGCCGCGTGGCGGGTTCACCGCGTCGCGCAGCAGGCTGCGCCAAGTGGCCAGCAGCTCGGCCGTCGGCTTGGCAGTCAACACGATCTCGATGCGGCTGTCGCGCCGAAATGCGCTGTCTTCGCCGGTGAGCCCGAGCCCCTGGTTTTGCACCAACCACGACGGGCCCAATCCCGTACGAAACACGCCCTTCATGCGGCGCAGCCATCCCTGATCAGCCTGCAGCAGCCAGCTAAGCCGCGGCTCTAGAATGGCACGCGAGAAAACCAACTCGCGCGGCAGCTGCCACTGAACCGCCCACAATCCCAGCGCTTGCATCTGACTTTCGCTGCCGGTGAGTCCGCCGATGTCGAATGCGCTCGACACCGGCGGCTCATGAGGCGCATCGGATTGAGAGACCAACGAAAAGCGCGGCGCGCGTTCGAATTTCCGCAACGCCTCGTCGGGCAATTCGCCGTGGCTGCAGTCACCAAGATAGGATTTGAGGGGATACTGCGCTGCCGCGATCTCCCCAAACGCCTGCCGCTCGGCGTCATTCGCGAGATCCGGTTTGGAGAGCAGCAGCGCATCGGCAGACTGGATCTGCGACCAATCATTGGGCGGACGCTTCGCTAAAATTCGGCCGGCGTCCTGGCTGTCCACCAAACAAATGACGCTGTCGAGCACCAACGCCTTCTGCGATTCGTAAACGGCGAGAGTGTCGACGATATCCGCCGCATGCCCGGCCCCGCTCGGCTCGATCAACAATCGAGCGGGTTTCAAATGCCGCAAAATGTCCCGCAGCTGCTTGCCGAATTCCAGCTCGCCCACACAGCACAGGCAGCCGCCGGCGACCAAGCGCACGTCGTAATTTCCGCGCGCTGACTGCGCGACCTGAAGCGCATCGATTCCGGCATCGGTGAATTCATTGAGGATGACAACCCACAATTCACTCTCGGGCTTCATCGACATCAGCCGGCGAATGGCGGTGGTTTTGCCGCTGCCGAAGCTGCCGGTGATTACGTGTGCCTGCGTCAGACCCATCTGCTTTTCTTCTAACTCATTGATTTCATGGCATACCCATACTCGCGCGTGTCCTGGCGGGGCGCGTGAGTATAGTAGTGTCATCGAACCCTAGTTCAATGCGTCGCTTAAGCCCGATTTTTTTGAGAAGCAGGAACGAGCTGTGCAACATCAACTGCGATGCCGCTGCGGAACCGTAAGCGGTTGGGTCAAGGAGCCGCGCAGCGCAAACCGGGCGGTGTGCTATTGCAAGGATTGTCAGGCCTTTGCATATTTTCTCGGCCAGGAAAAGCTGATTCTGGATGAGCGGGGAGGCACGGATGTGATTCAAATACTTCCGCAGAACCTTTCCTTTACTCAGGGCATCGAAGCCCTGAAGTGCATGCGGCTGACGGAGAAAGGAATGCTGCGTTGGTACGCGAGTTGTTGCAACACACCCATCGGCAATACCCTGGCGAACTATAAAATTTCCTTCGTTGGACTCGTGCACACCTGTTTGGAGAATAGCGGCACGGCGCTGCAAGATTCCTTCGGGCCCGTCCGGGTGTGGGTGAACACCCAGGGTGCCAAGGGCGACCCAAAGCCAAAGAACAGGGGACTCGGCACGGTCATCCTCTGGTTTGTGACTACGATCCTGCGGGCGCGCATCAACGGCAGCTACCGGCAAACTCCGTTTTATCTGCCGGACAAAGGAATGCCTATCGTGACTCCGCGAGTGCTCAGTACCGTCGAACGAGCGGATGTCATGACGCGCTAGCATCGTGCGGCGTGTTCCGCGGACGCCCGCGAACAAGGCACGCCATGTCTATATGTCGGTTCATGCTTCGTAATTCAATGGATTTGAGCGGCTGGCATGAATGTTGCTTCGAATGGATGAGGTATCATAGGTCTTCTCTATGCGCTTGCCGTCGCTCAAATTCTTAAAGACCTTTCAGGTCGCGGCCAGGCTGCAAAGCTTCAAGGCCGCGGCCGAGGAGTTGTTCGTCACTCCGTCGGCGATCAGCCATCAAATCAAGGCGCTGGAGGAGCAGCTGGGCGTCAGTCTGTTCCAGCGAGGTGTGCGCACGCTGACGCTGACCGATGCCGGCGCCAATTACCTGGAACATATCAACGATATTTTCTCGAAGCTCGAGTCCGTCACCGAGCAGCTCCAGGTTCGCTACGGCCGCACCATCATCCGCTTGAACGTGCCTTCGTTTTTTGCCAACGAACTGCTGCTGCCGCGGCTCGCCTCCTTCTCGCAGGCTCGCGAAGAAACCGATATTCGAATTGAGACGACATTTTCAGCCCCAAAAACCCATCCGCCGGAGGCGGATCTGTCGATTGTCGTCGGCGCAGGTCCCTGGGATGGATTGGTCGTGCATGAGTTGTTCGCGCAGAACTTCATCGCCGCGTGTTCTCCCGCGTTTCTGCTCGACAATCCAATCGATTCCTATGGCGATCTGAATGGCAAGACGCTGCTGCTGCATGAGGAGCGCCGTGAGGCGTGGGAGCGCTGGGCGGCGGGATTGGGAATCGAGCCGATCAAGCCCAATCGATTGGTCCGCCTCGACACCATGTCGGCCGTGGTGCGCGCCGCCGAGCAGGGCGTCGGCATTGCCTTGGTGCCCTCGCGCCTGAGCGCCGATCGCTTCAGTGCCGGCGGATTGGTGAAACTCTTCGATGCGGAATTGACCACCAATGAAAGTTACTTTCTGCTGCACCGGCCCGAGGATCGCGCGCGCGAGGATTTACAGGAGCTGACACGCTGGATCTTGAGCGAGTGCCGCGTCGCCTAGGAGGCCGCTGGTGATGACAGACGCAGCCGTGGAATTGGTGGTCGCAGTTGCGGAAAACGATGTCATCGGCCGCGCCAACCAACTGCCGTGGCACTTGCCGGCGGACCTGCGGCATTTTAAGGCGCTCACCCTGGGGCATCACATTCTCATGGGCCGCAAAACCTATGAGTCGATTGGCAAGGCATTGCCGGGCCGCACCAACTGGGTGTTGAGCCGCTCGATCGCTTTGGGGTCGTCTGGTTTCGCGCCCGCCGATGCCAAGCTGGTTCGAACCCTTCAAGAGGCCCGGTCGTCTGCCGGCGGTGAATTGCCCCTGATGGCGATCGGCGGCGCAGAGGTCTATCGACTGTGTCTGCCCTCCGCGCGGCGCATTCACCTGACGCTGGTGCATACTGAAGTCCAAGACGGCGACACGTTCTTTGCGGACTGGCGCAGACCGGAATGGGTCGAGTCGAGTCGAGAGCATCACGAGGCCGACGCCAAGAATGCCTATGCCTACAGTTTTGTGACGCTGGATAGAGCCTAAAGAACTGACCTCCGGCTCGGTGCCGTGATTTGCGAACGCGTCTTTCTCCAGAGCCGCCGTGCATAATCGGGTCAAATCGGAGATCGTCGTGAAAACAGTCTTACGCCTCGTTCTGTGGCTGGTCATGGGGTGTGTCGCACTGGCCGGCATACTTGCCGTGCTCGCCGGCTATTTCCTCTACACCCCCAATCCCGAGCTCCCGCAACTGTCCGCCGGTGTTACCGCCGGCAGCATTGTCATCGACGGGCGAAAGCGGACGTACCAAGCCTACGTTCCCAAGGGGCTGGAGCCAGGAGCGCCGCTGGTTCTAGCCATGCATGGATCGGGTGAAAACGGGACGGCCATGCGCATTGAAACGGGCTATGCCTTTGAGCGACTGGCCGATGAACGAGGCATTGCCGTGGTTTATCCCAACGGCCAAAACGGGCATTGGAACACCTGCGAGATCGATAAGGACAATCAACAAACCGACATCGATGATGTGCGATTCTTGACGGCTCTGGCTGACAAATTCATCGGCGAGATCGGAACCGACCGCAATCGAGTGTTCGGCGTCGGCCTCTCCGAGGGCGGCTACATGGCGATTCGCCTCGCGCTTGAAGCTCCTTCGCGTTTTCGCGCTGTGGCGCCGGTTGCGGCAAATCTGCCGGCGCCTGAAAATTTCCAATGCAAGCCGGTCACGCAAGGAGGCGCGTCTGTCATTCTGATCCACGGCACAAGGGACCGCCTCGTTCCCTTCGAGGGCGGAGAAGGAGGCCTGTTATTCGGCCTCTTAATGAATTCCAAAGTGCTTTCATCACACGCGACGGCACAATACTTTGCGGACCTCGATGCCATTGTGGGCCGCCCTGTAACGACGCGATCGATTTCAGCCGATGGTTTTGGGATCGAACGGTCGATATGGAGCAATGGCTCTGGTGCGGAGGTGGAACTGATCGCGATCGACGGGGCCGGCCACGCCTTTCCGCAACCCTATTATCGCGCCCGAAGGATACTCGGCTCCTCGCCCCGTGATCCGAATGCGGCCGAAGTCATATGGGCCTTCTTCGAGAGACAGCGGCCAAGATAATGAATCCCGGGCCAAACATAGTTGGTCGCCTGGATCCTCGATACGCCCCCGCGGATTGCACCCGACTGGCTAAAGACCTCGCCGAACTCGATTCGTTCCTTCCCCGTCGCGCGATCTTGTTCGATTTGTCCATGTACTGATCATCGAATTTATCTGCACCACGCGCCGTCAACGCATGATAAATTGGTTCCGTTATGCCACCGATTCCAGATGAGATAAAGCAATTCGGACGGGCCCACCTGCCCAGGTCAGTACTCGATAGAGGGCACTTGATCGCGTTTCTTTATCGGCAACGATTTTCCAAACCACGGATACCCGATGCACCGGCGTTCGATGTTGAGGGCGATCGATATTTCGCCGCACGCGTGCCGAAGGCGCGGATTTATCTCGAGTACGGCAGCGGTGGATCTACGATTGTAGCGGCGAAATCCCGCGTGCGCTTCAAAAGCGTCGACAGCGATCCGTTTTTCCTTCGTGCAGTCGAGAACAAAATCACCGCCGAATTCGGCAGCCCCAATGGAGATCTCATTTACTGCAATATCGGCATGACGGAGTTATGGGGCGTCCCAATTTTCAAACGCCTGTCGGCGGGTAGATGCAATCGTTGGAAACGCTACCCGCTTGCACCTTGGCTTAACCACGATGCGTCGTTCTTACCGGACTTGGTGTTGATCGACGGGCGTTTCCGCGTGGCATGTGCACTCACCACCATAAAATATTTAACGAATAAAGTATCGTTCGAGATTCTGGTCGATGACTACGGCGATCGGCCTGAATACCGAGAGATCGAAAAATACGCGGAGCTTTCTTCGATGCAGGGCCGGATGGCCGTATTCAAACCAAAATCGGCCGTCAATCTGGACGATATTGACCGAGCGATAGAGACCTATAGCCTCGACTATCACTGATCTCGCTGAGCCGTCATTGGATCCCGCGAAGCGTGGAGGGGGAACTTTGTGTCGGGGTTCACTCGCGCCAGCAGGCTCATCAAGACAGAAACGGGCCGCTGATCAAGGATCTCGACCTCGGCGATGATCGCCTGCCGTAGGCTCGCGTCCGCGCACGGTTCGGCCAACCAATGGACGCGATTAAGGCTGTCGAATGATGCCTGGAGGCTTCCAAGTTCCATCGAGGATGGATGGGTCTTCGCTCTTCGGCCAATACATTCGCAATGTGATATTGAATCCGCCAAGAGGCGCCGGCAGCCAGTTCGGATCGTGATTCTTTCCAGGCGAGTCGTGCTGTAAATAAATATCGATCGATCCGTTCTTGTTTCGTTTCAGCGGCGATGTAGCCTTGGGATCAGTGGACACTTGTGCAAACGCTGCCGGCATCAATGCCATAGCCAACCCTAAGGCCAGGGCGGTTTGTCTCGGGAACACTAGTCAGCCTGCTTACGCAACACCGAGTGCGCCAAAGTCGCATAGGTGGCCTGCAACAGATCAAACAGCTCCGTATTGGGCGGCGCATGTTTGAGTATCCGCTTGATGGGTCCATCGATGTACAGCATCGCAAAGCCGTGAGCGATAGACCACCCTGCCGTCAGAGCGCCGAGCTGTGCGAGCGTGAGGTTTTCCAGGTTGATGTCGCTTGCCTGGGAGAGATGCGAGAACGTGGCGACACGCTCCTGCTGGAGCATGGGATTTTTCGAATCAAGGGTCCGTGAGCGAAACATAAGTAAGAAGAGTTCCGAATTTTCGATGGCAAACAAAACGTAGGCGCGCGCAACGAACCAGGGCTTGTAAAAAGGATCGCGCGTTGCGCGCTGCATTGAGCCGCGCAGGCGCCTAAACCCTTCGATTGCGAGCTCCGTCAATAATCCCGACAAGTCCTTGAAGTGATGCGCGGGCGCTGCGTGGGAGACACCAGCCGCGCGCGCTGCGGCGCGTAGCGTCAAGGCGTCCAACCCCTCCTGACGAATAAGCTTTTCTGCAGCCTTTAGCAAGGCTTCGCGCAGGTCGCCGTGGTGATAAGCGTGTTTGTTGGGGTGAGGCATAATGTGGACATTGTAAAGATAGCTGCCCTGAGCCGCAACAACTATCGGCTCTAGTCATGCGCGACATGCGGATCGTGTCCCGACGCCAGATATCGATTGCCCCGCTATTTATCGAACATTTCTCTCCAATCCCCGCGAAGCATCCGTGCTGTGACGCACAAATCAATTTCTGCACTGTATCTTGACAGTGACTAGATATTAGGTAAATAATGTAGACACTGTAAAGATAATCCATTGTAACCAGAATTCAGGGAGCTTAAACGTGAACACTCTTTCCGCCAGCATCAAGCGCATCTTGTCAGCCCACTCGCGGCACACGCAGCGTTCTCCGGTGACGCTGTTGCAGTTCGGCACTTTGCTGAGCGCACCGCTCATGGGTATGTCGTTGGCGTTTGCCGACGATGTTCCTTGTACCAATCCGGGGCAGGCGAACGGGACGACAACTTGTGTTGCGCACCTCACGGGGGTTACGCCTCCCAACCAAACCACTTGGGACGAATACGGCAACGGTCACAGCGGTGCTCCCGGCGGACCGACCGACACTCTGAATTTCTCGCTCACGGGCGCGGCGCAGCTGACTGACTATGTGCAAACGGGCACGATCACCACCATCTTTTCACCCTTGGATATCCAAAATGCCGGCGGCAGCGGGGGCGATGCCTATCATTCGAACCCAATTGATGGCGGCAAGACCGGTGGCAACGGCGGGGCCGGGGCACAAGCGGGCGATATCACTGTCACTGTCGGCGGCGCAGTCAGCGGCGTCGTGAGCAGCACCTTCAATGTGAGTGCGCTCACGATTGTTTCGCAGGGCGGAGGCGGAGGCGGCTCGGGCAAGGGCTCCAATACGGATGGAACGGATGGCACGGCGGGAACGGGAGCCAATGGCGGCTCGATCAGCGGCACGATCGACGGCAACTGGCAAGCGGCGTCAGTATTTGGGGGCGCACGCTCGGCCCTCATCACGAGTCAGGGTGGTGTCGGCGGCTTCGGGGCAAACTACCACGAATTCTTTAACGACCAAGGGGCGGATGCCGCCGCGGGCGGCAACGGCGGCAATATCACTATCTCGCTTCTCAATTCCTCAGGCGGCAGCAATCAATTCAATGGGCAAGCTGGTGTTCTCATTCAGAGCGTCGGCGGGATGGGTGGACAGGGCGGATATGCAGAGAATTTTGACGGCGCGCAAGGGGGTATGGGCGGCGCAGGCGGGACCGCAGGCAATGTCAGCGTCACGGTGGGACCCAAGGTTTCCATCAGCGAGACCAGCGACAACGATGCCGGTCTGTATGTGTTATCGCAAGGCGGGGGCGGAGGTGTGGGAGGCACGGGCGCAACGGGCGGCACCGCAGGTGCCGGCAGCAACGCGGGCAACGTCAGCGTCAACTTCCAAGGTGGGTCGATCAACGCGACTGGAACGTATTCTCCGGGCGTGCTCGCCCAATCGCTCGGCGGCAATGGCGGTGACGGCGGCGCCGCCAGCAAGCTAGTCGTCGGTCCCAATGGCGGTGCCGGCTCGGTCGGCGGAGCCGCGGGAACCGTCTCGGTAACGGGCTCCGGAATCAACATCGTCACCGGGCAATACGTGGATCCGACAAAATTCGAGGGATCATCCGGCGTTCTCGCGCAGTCGATCGGCGGCGGCGGGGGCAGCGGTTCCGCCGCAAGCGGCTGGTTCGCAGTGGGTGGCGATGGCGGCAATGCCGTAGCCGGCAACAGCGCTACCGTGGATCTGCAAAGCGTCATCCAAACCTATGGCTTCCACGCCGACGGCATCGCCGTGCAGTCCATTGGCGGCGGCGGCGGCAAGGGCGGCGACGCGACAGGAACCAGTGTGCTTCTGAATATGGTGGTAGGCGGCACCGGCGGTGGCGGCGGAAACGGCAGCACTGCCGAGTTAACCAGTGAAGCCGGCAGTGTCATCAACACAGCGGGCGCTCATGCGTCCGGCTTGGTGGTTCAGTCCATCGGCGGCGGTGGGGGCGACGGCGGCGCGGCCTACAGCAAATCCGACTCCGTGGCGTTCAGTGCCTCGATATCCGTCGGCGGCAGCGGCGGCGACGGCGGCGATGCGGGTTCGGTCGGATTCGCTGCCGATAAAACCACCAGCAAC
>Ga0193726_1002399_pt1 | contig 12743 bp, 12 predicted proteins | sample H2c1metaG_FD_144928 | JGI IMG/M metagenome (GOLD analysis project Ga0193726, IMG submission 144928) | Soil microbial communities from a riparian zone of the East river system, Colorado, United States - H2c1 | ecosystem: Environmental > Terrestrial > Soil > Riparian zone | place: USA: East River... | reverse complement strand
CCGTGCGGCGTCAGGCGGGCATTCTTATGGATGTCCATTCGGCTCTCCCAAGGAACGTTGACGTCTCGACAACATCAGCTTCCTCGGCCTGAGCCGGATGGACAACCTATTGAAAGCTCACAGCTAGGGTCAAAACTCAATCAAAGCATTGAATTTGTTTGCCGGCGGTGATTCAAGCTCTGAAACGACGGAGCGTTGAAGATGGCGAACGAGTTCTGGCTCGACGATCGGCAATGATTGGCGATCGAACCTCTGCTGCCGCGTAATCAACCGGGAGCGCGTCGGGTCGACGACCGACGGGTGATCAGCGGCATCGTTCATGTGCTGAAAGTGGGCTGCCGATGGGAAGACTGCCCTGCGCTCTACGGGCCGTCGACGACGGTCTACAATCGGTTCAACCGGTGGTCTCGACGTGGGCTTTGGCAGCTCCTGTTCGACGCCCTGGTAACAACCGATGCGGCCGACACGCAGATCATCGACAGCACGACGGCCAAGGCCCATCGCTCTGCCGGGGGCGGAAAAGGTGGGCCTTGGCGCAGGCGATCGGTCGCTCGCGCGGCGGGCGAACGACGAAATCCACGCCGACTGTCTCGGCAGGCTCATCGCCTTCGAAATAACCCCGGGCCAGCTCGGCGATGTGCGCACAGCCGGGGCGCTGTTGGCGCTTCCATCCCTTCGATGCCGACATCTACAAGCGGCGCAATCTCATCGAGCGCATGTTCTGTCGGCTCAAGGACTGGCGTCGCATTGCCACTCGCTACGATAAGCTGGCCGCCAACTTCGCAGCCGCCGTCGCCATCGCCACCATCGTCCTGTGGTGGACCTGATTGAGTCTGGAACTTAGGGCAACACGCAGCCTTTCTGTTCGAGACAGACGAAATATTCGTTACATATCATATGCAATTGCATAAAGTCTGTAGTATTATGTATGCGGAAAAGAGGGGTGCTAGCCTTTCGGTGCTCTCAGACCATGGGAACTTCCCCCGCGCTCAACAGCGGATCGTAGTTAGTCAAATGGGCATCGAACATGCAACGCGACACCGGCTTTCTTATTCGGCGGATCTTCTTCAAGGGCAGGATTGAGCCAGTCAATCACTAGAAGCCGGGGCATAGCCACCATCGCCCACAAAGGCTGTCGGCTTTCGATGGCTGAGAGACACGTGCGCTCCCCTAGTTCCGATTTCTAGTTCCAATTTTTGTTCTGTTGGAGGAGGCAAGAATGGAAGCAAAAGATGTCCGGCGTCGAGAAATCCTGGCTCAGGGCGGCGTGGCAGCCGCGGCGGGCCTCACTCTCCTCAATGCACCTTTCCCCGTCTGGTCATTCCCAAGCCGGCCCGGAGAGTCGGTCATCCCCTGGGTCGATCAACCGCCAGCACCGCCTGAAACTTTCCCTCAGGTCGTGCCGAAACAGCTGCGCTGGGAGGAGGTCGATGCCTGGTTGACGCCGAACGACCGTTTCTTCGCCGTCGGCCATTACGGTTTCCCGGCGATTGACGCGAAGGACTGGACGTTGAAGGTGACCGGCTTGGTACGGCAGCCGCTCACCCTCACGCGCGACCAGCTCATGGCGCTGCCGCGGCGGGACGTCGTGTACACGCTGGAATGTGCCGGAAATCGTGGCTTTCCCTTCTTCACCGGCGGTATCGGCACCGCCAAATGGGTCGGCACGCCGCTTGCACCGCTTCTCGAACAGGCCGGGATCCGTGAGGGCGGTGTCGAGGTTGTCTTCTACGGGGCTGACTCCGGCGAAGAGCAGGTGCGCGACATCAAAGTACAGGCGCCATTCGGCCGTAGCATGTCGATCGCCGACGCAAAGAACCCCAATCTGCTCCTCTGCTACGAGATGAACGGGGTGCCTTTGCCGCAGGCACATGGCTTCCCGGTACGCCTCATTGCGCCGGGCTGGTACGGCATCGCCAACGTGAAGTGGCTCAGCCGCATAGAAGTGCGGGACACACGCTACGAGGGCCGCTTCATGGGGCGGGATTACGTGACCCTCCGCGAGGAGCAGGGCGGCGGCCAGCAGCTTGCTGTGGAGACCTCGGTCGGCCGGACGTTGCTCGCGTCGGCGCCCGCTCGCGTGACGCGGCATGACGACCGCTACCGCATAATCGGCGCGGCCTGGGGCGGCCCGATCGCTCGGGTGGAAGTGCGGATCGACGACGGTCCATGGCAGTCGGCAGCCATCGACCGAAGCGAAGAGGCAGAGTTTGCCTGGAAGTTATGGACGCTGGACTGGAACAGCCCCTCGTCTGGCGAGCACGTCATCACTTCGCGGGCGATCGACACCGCGGGACGGATTCAGCCGGCGATGAACGACCCCTCGATCGCCAACAAGCGCACCTACTGGGAGAGCAACGGACAGGTCACACGGCGAGTGCGCATCGGCTGAAGCTGTCATGGCGGACACTCTGCCTATCGCGCGAAGCAGTATCGGAGCGTCGAGCTAAAGGGCAACGCCATCATCGCCAAACCAAAGGTGAGGAGGTTCAAATGGCCGTACCGGTCGCTTGGGAGATCAAGGGCACCGAATTTGCTAACTGCAACTGCATCTTTGCCTGCCCGTGCCAATTCAACGCTCTGCCCGACAAGGGTTTCTGCGAGGCTGTCGTCGGCCTTCAGATTAACGAGGGACATTTCGGCGATGTCGCGTTGGATGGTCTACGGGCAGCTGCCATATATCATTGGCCCGGCGCGGTGCATGAGGGCAACGGCAGCATGCAGATCATTGTTGATGAGCGGGCCGATGCCCGCCAGCGCGACGCGCTTGTGAGGATACTGTCAGGCCAAGACACCGAGGACATGGCGACGGTGTGGTGGGTGTTCGGCGCCATGAGCCCAACCAAGCACCCGCCCCTATTTCATCCGATCACGTTCGATGTCGATGTCGACGCGCGCCGTGCACGGGTCGATGTTCCAGGTGTGGTGACCATGAGGGGCGAACCTATCCGAAACCCCGTCACCGGCGCCGACCACCGCGTGCGCATCGATTTCCCACAAAGCTTCGAGTTTCGACTGGCTGAAATCGGCAGTGGCACCAGCAAGACCAGCGGCGCGATTGCGCTTGATCTGAAGAACAGCTATGGCCAGTTCGCGCATCTGCATCTCAGTCACAAGGGGCGGCTGGACTAGCTCTCGTGATGCTGCTGTTAGCGATACTGCGCCATGACCGTGCGCTGGCGGTAGCCGCACTGCTCGTCGTCATCGCTCTCTCTTGGGCTTGGCTCCTGGTCGGTGCCGGGCTAGGGATGGTACAGATGGATATGGGCGGCGGTCAGATGATGCTTATGGCCCCCGCCTGGACCCCGAGCTACACGGCGCTGATCTTTGTCATGTGGGCGGTCATGATGGCGGCGATGATGCTGCCTGCCGCCACACCCACCATCCTTCTGGTGGACGCGCTGGCGCGCCAGCAGGCGAACGGCTCTCAGGCGACCGGATTGTTCACCGCGGGTTATCTTGTGGTCTGGGGCGGGTTCAGTGTGCTCGCTACCGGACTGCAATGGGGTCTCGTTCGCGCTGCACTCCTTGGGGAGGACATGGCGAGCGCCAGCCCGATGCTCGTGGGCGTTTTGCTTATTGCCGCCGGCATCTATCAATGGACTCCTTTGAAGGAGGCCTGCCTTGCCCACTGCCGAGCCCCCTTCGATTTCCTGACACGCCACTGGGGCCGCGGCCCGTTTCGTGCCGGCTTGCATCACGGCCTCTTCTGTCTCGGCTGCTGCTGGATGCTGATGGTGCTGCTGTTTGCCTTCGGACTGATGAACCTGCTTTGGATCGCAGCCCTGGCGCTGCTGGTGCTTATCGAAAAAGTGCTGCCGATCGGCGGTCGCATGAGCCACGTCACCGGCGTCGCCCTGATCGCCTGGGGCGTATGGGTGCTCGTGTCGGAGTGGTTCATGTGACAATGACCTCCAGCAGACAAGGTGGGGAGCAAGGCAAGGGCGCGGGCATCTGCCCGCTGCGATGAGAACTGCGTCGGTTCAAGGGGCTCGACCAGGGACGACACCGCCGCCTCCTTCACCTAAGATGTAATCCTGCTTGGGTACAGCGCAGACGCACGGCAGTCTGCGGCCTCAGGGATGGCTCATGAGCGAGCGGGTTGTACGGCGACTGGCAGCGATCTTGGCAGCGGATGTCGTTGGCTACTCGCGCCTGATGGGACGCGACGAGAACGGTACGCTTGCCCGGCTCAAGGCCCATCGTGCCGAACGCCTGGAGCCGACACTGGCTCGGTACGGCGGCCGGCTCGTCAAGCTGACGGGCGACGGAGCGCTGGTCGAGTTTCCAAGCGCTGTGGACGCACTAAACGCCGCTATCGCATTCCAGCAGGCCGTGTCCGAAGCCAACCACGACCAACCTGAAGACATGCGCATCGTGTTCCGGATCGGACTGCACTTGGGCGATCTGATCGTGGATGGCGATGATCTCTACGGGGATGGCGTGAACGTAGCGGCCCGCCTCGAAACCGAGGCCCCGCCCGGCGGCATCGTCGTCTCGCGCGCCATCCGCGAAGCCGTCGAGGGCCGGCTCAAGGCCAAGCTCCACGCACTGGGTGAACTCGCGCTCAAGAACATCGAGCGGCCGATCCGCGCCTTCCGGGTCGAGTGGGACGAGGCTCACTGGAAGACCATGGGAGCGGAAGCGCCAAGGCCCGTCATCCCCGCCGAGCCGACAACTTCCACTCTCGCTCTTCCGGACAAACCCTCCATCGCCGTACTGCCTTTCCAGAACATGAGCGGCGACCCCGAACAAGAGTACTTTACCGACGGCATTACGGAAGACATCATCACCGAGCTGTCGCGCTTCCACTCGCTGTTCGTGATCGCTCGGAACTCGTCGTTCTCTTACAGGGGCCAATCACCCGACGCCCGCCAGGTCGGCAGGGAGCTCGGCGTTCGGTATGTGCTGGAAGGCAGTATCCGCAAGTCATCGAATCGGATTCGGGTGACTGGCCAGTTGATCGACACGCTCACCGGTAACCACATCTGGGCAGAACGCTACGACCGCGTGCTGGAGGACATCTTTGTGGTACAGGAGGAAGTGACGCAAGCCATCGTGGCCGCAATTGCGCCACAGATAGAATCGACAGAGCAATCGAAGGCGGCTCGACGGCGCCCCGACAATCTGAGTGCCTACGAAATCGCTCTTTTGGCGTGGGCGCATGCATGGCAGGGACACGCCACGGCCGATCGAGCACTTGTAGAGCAGGCGATTGCCGAGGCGACGGACGCGCTGGCGATCGACCCGAGGAGCGTCTTGGCCCTGCATACAATTGCCTATGCTCGCGGCATTTTGCTCCTCTTGTGGGTTGAGAATCAGGACGATGCCCATCGGGACGCCATGTTGGCCGCCGCGCGTGCAATTGCCGCGCGTGCAATTGAAGTCGACAGTGCGGACGCGCTTGGCTACGCGCTGCGAGGGTGGTGCGTTTTGAACAGTGCCCAAGTAACTCGCTATCCAGAAGCGCTGGCCGATGCTCGGCGCGCCCACGAAATGAATCCCAACGATGTGTTTGTGCTCTGGTGTCTTGCATGGCTGGAAGCAGCAATGGGTGACCATGAGCGGGCTATTGAACACGGCCATCAGATTCTGCGGCTAAACCCGCGTGACTCCCGCTGTTATGAGACCTACCACATGCTCGGCTTTGCGAGTTTCGGCGCGAAAAAGTACGCTGAGGGAATTGCCTGGGAGTTACGTGCGATCAATGACAAGCCTGGGATGCTACAGCCCTACGCCGTGCTCGCGAGGTGTTACGTTGGCGCTAACGAGATCGACAAAGCACGTGCTGTGTTCGCGGAGGCACAAAGTCGAGCGCCGGAGTACTTTAGGAATAGGCTGGAGGGGAAATCGTTTCACGCCCGACCCGAAGACCAAAAGAGGGGGATTACGTTTCTTCGTATCGCCGCCGGCCTCGAAGACCCGAGTGCGGCCGACGCACTCCGATGACAGGCCGGACGCGCGCAAGTTGAGCGAGGCCGAAGTCGGATTTGGGTCACGTGTGGACGGCGCCCTGGCAAGGACATTCTGACGTTCGTGCAGCATTGGTCGGGTGCGGTCACGTGTCCGGCCTGTTGATGCGGCAGGTGTGGCCGCTGGCCCTAATGCTCTGCGCGGATCGGGTCCCAATCGTTCGCATGCACTTTAAAGTGCGTTGACCCAAGCGGGTTCTCCCGATCCCCGGAACGACCGTATCTGCATTACGTCGTTGTGCCCTCGCCAATTCGTTTAAACTACTGCTGTCTATGCTGCTGCGGGCAGCCATCCTGGCTCTTTGAAGCGCTCTCCACGTACCATCATGGCCCACGCCATGCGTGCGATCTTATTGGCAAGCGCAACGGCGGCGACCTTGATTGGCCGACGCTCCATGATACGCGCAAGCCAGAGCCGCCGCGTGCCATGCTGGCAATCGATATCTGCGATGGCTGCTCGTCACGGGGCCATGGCCGTTATCCGATATGCGCGGCACCCACGGATCGCGTTTGACAGCATCGTTCGCTGACGGACGAGAAGCTGTCGGCTGCGATGCAGCATCAAGCCTGATTGCTGCTGTTCAGATTTGGTCGGCACGAAACGCATCGACGGCCGCGTCACAGCCTCGCAGATTGCGGCAGCGTCATTTGCATCGTTCTTGCTGCGCTTCACATAGGCCTTCACATAACTCGGCGGCATCAGTCGTACCGTGTGGCCGAGCGCCTGAAGCTGACGGCTCCAATGATGTGCGCTCGGGCAGGCTTCAATGCCAACTACACTGGACGGCAAAGTCGAGAAGAACTCCAAAACCTTGGCACGGCTCACACGCTTGCGGATCACAACCGCGCCTTCAACATCCACGACGTGAACTTGGAATACTGACTTCGCAATATCGAGACCGATTGTGATAACCTCGCCCATGGACGGCTCTCCTCATAGTGGTTTGCTTTAACGCAGCCACCCTATGGCACTCCGATGCCGAAGAGTGGGCGCCGTCCACAGCATCATTCGCGACCGGGTCGAGCCAGCAGCAAGTCCGGCAATGTCCGCTATGCCGCCGAAAGCGGAAGTAAATTCAGAGGATTTAGCGGCACCGCCATTGCGGGTTGATGTCGTAGCCGTAGACGTGATTCAAGCTCCGAAACTGGAGCATCGAATCACGCTCTACGAACTCAGTGATAATGAATGGACCGCGATCAAGCCGATGCTGCCCAACACGGCGCGCGTTGTTCGACGTGTAAATGACCGCCGCGTGCTCAATGGCATCTTTTGGGTACTTCGTTCAGGTGCGCCATGGCACGACCTGCCAGAGACCTATGTCCCCGCACCACTTGTCACTTGTTACAATCGCTTCGTTCGTTGGCGGCGGGCTGCCGATGACCACCGCCGAAGGGGGCGCAAAGAGCCTCGCGTCTGGCTCCCTAGTCATCGTCGCTGCCTACGCCAGAGACGATCGCCCTGCCCTCATCTGTCAGGCAGACGATACGTCCACCCGCCACCTCGCACCAACCGCGATCGACCGCCAGGGCCACCGCTTCGGCCGTGGTCGGCATCCCGTGGAGCATCCTCCAAGCCATCGGTCGGCCGTCTGTCTCCCTGTACAGGTGACGCACGAAGCCACGACCTAGACGTTGACGCCATTGCTTGCGTCTTGCGGGCCTGGGGAGATTTCGAGGGAGACGCTTGGGCAGGCGGGTTCGTACTGGAACAGCGCGATGGTCGACGGGCTTACGTAGAGAGCTACGCGGATGGTGACGATTGGGGGCCGGACTCGTGCGCGTCGGTGGTGCCGATGGCGACTGATAGCGACTTGCCCAAGCTTCCGAGCAAGCATGCTTCGGAGCTGTATGGGTGGACCGAGGACCTTCCCGAGCTGGGCGAGTACCTGCGACGGGTGGTCGACGAACACAGCCGCGGCGATCAACTTACGCGAGGAGTACAGCCATGCTAATCCTCGTTCTACCTCTCACGACCATCTGCGTTGCGCTTGTCGGCTTCTACGTGTGGCATCGGCAGTTGATCAGGAAGCGACTGTTCGAGGTTGCGGAGGCTGGCTTGTCCGCCTTCTCCCATGCTGAGGTGGCCGTCGCCTATGCACGTAGGCCGATCCATGAAGCTGGAGAGGGAACTTCTAGGAAGCGAGCAGAGAATGAGCCACCAGCGCAAAGCGATCTGTTGGACAGGCTGTACGTTCCCCTGGAACGCCTTAGGCATCACAACGAAGCTTTCGGGGACTTGGAACGCGCAGCATTCAACGTCGAGGTGCACTTCGGGGACGAAGTCGCGCGGAACCTTCGCGAGCCGCTCAAGGCTTACAATCGCATCGCTGTAGTGACCTCCTGCCGGATGAGCCACCTTGGACTACCAGCACGCGGACAGGTGAGCCCCGGAATAGTCCGCTGGTGGGAGCGTGTCGTCTACGCGTCGGGCTCAAGGTGCGGCGACTACAGCGAAGGTGGTTCTCGTGAAGTCGATCAGGTTTCCATCGACATGGCCAAGGCTAGAGCGGCGGTCGAGACTGCGCTTAAGCCCTATCTGGACGCACCGACCTTTGGCGAGTTCCTGTTTCCGCCCGAGGCTGGGGCCTGGATCAAGCGCGGCCGAGCCCGCCTCACTTCGCTGGTCCGTCGTCCTCCGAGGCCTTCGCTACCGACATGACCACGTCCTTGTAGCGACCCATTCGCAACTCGGCGGCTTTCGTATTGGCAGCCGCCAATCCGACGCACTCGAATGCGACTGCCTCGTTGTTCGCAGGGTTGGTCGCCCTGAGGTAGTAACCGGTGCTGTCAGTGTCGGTTCGCATGCGGCATCCTACGGCGGCAGGTTACGCGGGTACGATTGAGGCGGCGTAGCAGCGGTTTGCTAAACCGTTAATGGGAGTAAATCCCATTCGAGGGTTCGAATCCCTTCCTCTCCGCCATTACCTAGTAGCCCAATAAAATTAACGTTTTTCGGTGGCATTCCACACAGGATTTCCACACAGATCGAGCCAGTTTTGGGCCTTGATGTTCTCTTTTTGTTCTCGTAGGAGTCGGGACTGTGGAGAACAGGCTATGCAGAGTCGGGAGTCGAGAGCCGGCCGCGTCCCGAGCCGCCGCCCAACTATCCGCAGCTCAAGGTGGGATGAACCACAATTGATGGATGGCCGGCGTTAGTCATCCTGTTGTTCCTGCCCGCGTTGCCCCCACGCAGCGCATTCCACAGGAAGATGCGGAAAGACGATCTGACACGCGATCTCTGTGAGCACCGAGAGATGGTGGAGAGCGATTTGGTACCGCAGAGTGACCATCGCTCGCCACGCGCTTAGACACCACACTTTGGCCAAGAGAGGTTGGGGTGTGCGCGTCCACTCAATCCCTTCAGCCCAGGCGAGTTGATGCAACGAATACTTGGTTATACTGGACGTATACGTGGGCGTTCTTCCTTTCGATTCGCCGAAGGCGGGTCCCTCCCTCGACCCCAACGAAAAAGTCTACCATTGGATGAACGCGTCGGGAGCGAGTCGCCAACACATTCAGGAACGAACACGCGGTTCCCGACGGAAGAAAGCCAGCCTCCCCCGCGACAGGGGGAGGGTGGTCGACGGCGGCCCGACCGCCCTCTTGGGCGTGTCGGACCTCTGCCGATACCACTCTTGAGAACGAGCATCCAAGGAAGCTAATTCACCCAGCCGGTCGGCACAGGCCCTTCAGGCCCGGCCGAGCCGCTCGACGAATTGGCGGGCGGCCCGAAGACGGGCCACCCGTCACCCCAATTCATCTTCGCCGGCGAAGGGGTCCGCTCCAGATACGCTCGCGTCCGCGTAAGTCCTTCCTCATGAATCAGTCAGTAAGGACTTATTCGTTTGTATACAGTCGAAACGACCTTGGGCGGATCGAAAGAGCAAGTCGAAACAAGAACTTAACGACGGCGCATCGACGTGACCTTTTTGGCCATAAAATATTTTGGAGGTCGATCCCGACGTGACATGTTTGGCCATAAAATGATTGAGAATGTCACGTCGAGAAGAACGACCAGATCAGGTCGAACGGCTTCGGATCGCCCGATCTTGTCGACCCAGACGGCAGGTTGTGGCTACCGTTTTGGCGACGCTGTTGGAGTCGTCGAGCTTGTCAACCCGGCTCAGACTTGAGCGGGATCGCCCTGCCCAGGATCAGGTCGAGCGTGCGGTGCAGTCGACGGAGCGCCCCTGGTTCGACCCACCACGTCTCGATCGGTCCACGTCGAACCGTAGTCAGGACGTAGCAGCCGGACCGGTCCCGTTCGATCTCGATCCGGCTCAGCGTGGGCATTCGCTTCGGCTTGCTATCCTCCTGTTTGGGGGCACGGTTTTGCGGGCCCCACGTCCTCCGAAGTCAAGCCCGTCGAATGCGAAAATATCCGACTGTGCCTGAACATGAAGTCCACAAGATTGTGGAAAGCGGGCGTCATGTTCGACCAGAAGACCGGCGAAACAATCGTCGTCCCGGAGATCGAAGCCCTAATTCTTCGTCGAAGGAATAGGGCGAAGAAGAATCGGAAGTGGGACCGCGAAGGGAGACCAGCGCTGTGGCCAAGGCGAAGGGCAACGGAAGGAATTCGGGGTGTACGTCTCTCTGCAACTGATAGGCACGAATCGGACCACGCCTGGAACGAGTCGGTATGCGATGAAGAGGGCTTCGAGTCGCTCTACTTACCCTAGACCGACCCGGGCTCTCATTTCCTCAATGTTGCTTAAAAATGACCCGTTCCCGGGTGCCGACGCAGAGCCTGCAGGATCCGCAGCTTATCGCTGAGTGTTCAGCATCGGCCGGGCAAGTGATGCCCGCGTCGTGGCGGCCCACGGCGGGTCGTCCGGACCATAGCAGACCGCTCCGAAGATGCGAACCTGCGGCACCGGACGCCCGGCGTATTCCGCGTCCGGGAGCTCGCCGAGCTCGTGCAGTCGCACCGCAAAGCCCCCCGTAAACATCAATGCGAGGTTCTCGATCTCCACGGTGAGCTTCCCGTACAGCGCCACATCCACCGCGAGGCGGGGCGCGACCGTCATACGGTTCCCGTAGCACCCGGCAACTTGTCTGGCATTCGTCTGCTGCGGCAGACGCAAGCTGAATATCGGCAGCCCGACCCAATCGCCCTTGGAGAAATGCGAGCCGAGTTTCCAGTTGTTCGAGCTCAATTTGAGAACGCGGCCCACCGTGGACGCGGCGCAGACCAGGCCGGGAACAGCGGACGGTCAACGATCATTGCGGGATGGTCCAGCCGGGGCACCAGCGGGGCCGCCATTGCCTAGGTACTCATGGGCGACAATGTAGCGCCGGCGCGCTAACGGGCTCGGCAAGTTCCACCTGCACCGGCCGATGTGTCCCGTCCCGGAGAACCAGAATTAGCGTCGGTACCGACGGTCAGCCTGACGGGAGGCAGCCGGACCTCGTCGCTCGGTTCGGCCGGGGTCCGGCGCAATCTTTTGCTACTGCGTGTGCAGCTTGGCCAGTTCCCATAGCCCGCCGTTCCTCTGCGAACCAGCGGTGCACCACGGCGATGGCGGCGTTGTACGGCGGACGTGATTTCGGGTAACCGTCCTGAGCGACAGCGGCGCGTTACCTTGTAACTGCTTGGTAGCCCTTCAGAGTACAACGCACGCGATCTCTCGGCAGGCCCGATACTCGTGGGGGCCATCTATAATTGCGCTGGAACCGGTCGGACCTCACTAGCCTCGAAGAGCCCCCGCCACCTCACTCCTGCCCCGAAACCGTTGCCCAGATCGATTCCGGGACTCGTACAGCGCGCCCAAGCCCTTCCCGCCACCCACATAGCCGCCAGCGCCCAAATCGCTTCCATGAGTCTCTAATCGCATTCTTCCGGTTCCAGCCTGGCAACGATGCGGGATGAAACGCGAGACCCCCTGCTAGGTATGGAGGTGTCGCAATGGCCAAACCCGCTCGGCCAATTTGAATCGCTGCACAAGGTGTCTGCCGCCCGCCGACGACGGGGCTAAATAGGGTGGGAACCATACTGGAGAGTCATGCAGTGACTACAACACGGTGGACAATTCGTGGCGTCGAGGACGCCGTCATCGAGCAAGTGCGCGCAGTCCACCGGCGCACCGGCTTTCGCCTCGGCCGAATAGTGTCCGCCGCTATCAGGCTGGGTCTGCCAGCCGCGCTCGCTGAACTACGCGATCATGCTCCGCGTCCGCGACTACGTGCACGCGGTTTCTTTGCGATGCTCGCTGAGATCAGCAAGGCTTCCCACGATGAACCAACAGTGCAAGCGCGCCCAAGGAACACCGACTCTTGACGCGCGGATCGCGGTTCATTGACGCTTCACGGGTTCGATAGCGCAGCGCCCGAGCGAGCGACCCCACAGCGAGCTATCGCCTCAATGAGTGCGATCTTCTCCTCGCCAGCAGTTCGATTTCTCCTTCGACCTGTTCGAGACGGCACTTCAGCTTACCCCCACGATCATCTCGACCATATTCCGCAGCTCGTTGAGAAATATATGCAGGCGGTGCAATTAAAGGCGTCAGCAGGAGACCTCACGGCTAGATTTCGCCGAGAATTGGCGTCGCCAGCATGGCGGACGGTCAATGTCGGACAAGTCGCTCAGACAATTGCGGCCATCCCGGAGGGTCACGCTCGGAAGGGGGAGGGTGACCGAGCCCCAACGGGTCGCCCGCGAGTGGCGCAAGTACCTCCTGACTCGTACATGGTTCGGTCAGGCTTTCATGCTCAATTTATCATCGAACTCTATACTTCCGAGTGCTCGTTATGTTGGCGTTGAAGGACGCG
>Ga0193726_1002398_pt1 | contig 12745 bp, 13 predicted proteins | sample H2c1metaG_FD_144928 | JGI IMG/M metagenome (GOLD analysis project Ga0193726, IMG submission 144928) | Soil microbial communities from a riparian zone of the East river system, Colorado, United States - H2c1 | ecosystem: Environmental > Terrestrial > Soil > Riparian zone | place: USA: East River... | reverse complement strand
GAAGCGCCAGGAGTTCATCCGCATCACCGACGAGATCGCGGCGATCGTGAGCCGGAGCGGCGTTGATGAAGGCACCGTCCTCGTGTCGGCGATGCACATCACGGCCGGCGTATTCGTGAACGACTGGGAAGACGGATTGATTCACGACTTTCAGGAATGGCTCGAGAAGCTGGCGCCGGCGGGGCTGAATTACCGGCATCATCAGACCGGTGAAGACAACGCCGACGCGCACCTGAAGCGCACGATCATGGGGCATCAGGTGGTGCTGCCGATCACGAAGGGCGCGCTCGATCTCGGACCGTGGGAGCAGGTCTTCTACGCGGAGTTCGATGGGCAGCGGAAGAAGCGCGTCGTGATCAAGGTGATGGGGGAGTGAGGGCGTTTCCCGATCGGCCGATCGTCGGCGTCGGCGCCGTCGTCTTCGATCGCGGGCGCGTGCTGCTCGTCAAGCGAGGCCACGAGCCGCTGAAGGGCGAGTGGAGCCTGCCGGGTGGCGCGGTGGAGCTCGGCGAGACGCTCGAAGCCGCGGTTGCGCGCGAAGTGCTCGAGGAAACCGGACTCGCCGTCGAGGTCGGCCCGGTCGTGGACGTCGTCGATCGCGTTCAGCGCAGCGACGACGGGTGCGTCGAGTATCACTACGTCATCGTCGACTATTTGTGCCGCGCGAGGACCGACCGCGTCGTGCACGGGTCGGACGCCGACGATGTCCGCTGGGCGAGCGCCGAGGAGCTGGAGCCGCTGCGCGTCAGCGAGAAAGCGATGAGCGTGGTGCGCAAGGCGCGCGCCCTGAACTAAGATGACTCCCATCCCATGAGCATCACGTTGAGCCGCGACGCGGCCTGGCAGCTGCTGACGGAATACACGAAGGGCGACAGCCTCCTCAAGCACGCGATGGGCGTCGAAGCGGCGGTTCGCGGCTACGCGCGCACGTTCGGCGAGGACGAGGAAGCGTGGGGCGTCGTCGCCCTCCTGCACGACTTCGACTACGAGCGCTGGCCGAGCCAGGACGATCACCCCTACCGCGGGAGCGAGATCCTCCGCGAACAGGGGTATCCCGACTGGGTGATTCGCGCGATTCAGTCGCACGCCGACTACACCGGCGTCGCGCGCGAGAGCCGCCTCGAAAAAACGCTGTTCGCGTGCGACGAGCTTGCCGGTTTCATCACGGCAGCCTCGCTCGTGCGCCCGAGCAAGAGCATCCTCGACCTCGAAGCGAAGTCCGTCGTGAAGCGGATGAAGGACAAGGCGTTCGCGCGCGCCGTGAAGCGCGAGGATCTGCGCGCCGGCGCCGACCTTCTCGGCCTGACGCTCGACGAGCACATCGCGAACGTCATCACGTTCATGCGGGAGCGCGCGGACGCGCTCGGCCTTCGGGGAACGCTCTAATCCATGTTTCCGTATAACAGAGTGCATGCCTGATCCAGCCCACACGACCAATCCGGCCGCCGCAGGCGGTTCCGGCGCGGTTGTAAAACTCGATGCGGTGACGGTGCAGTACGGGCGCAACCAGGCGCTGCGCGACGTCACGGCGGCCTTCGGCGCGGGCGCCGTGGGGCTGCTCGGCCCGAACGGCGCCGGCAAGAGCACGATGCTCAAGGCGCTGCTTGGCTTCATCGTGCCGGCGCGCGGGCAGATGGCTGTGCTCGGCCTCGACGTCGCGAAGGCGCCGCTCGAGATTCGCGCGCGCGTCGGCTACATGCCGGAGAGCGATTCGCACATTCCCGGCATGAACGCGGTGTCCTTCGTCGGATATTGCGGCGAACTGGCGGGCCTGCCGCGCGTCGACGCGATGCAGCGCGCGCACGAGGTGCTGTTCTACGTCGGCCTCGGCGAGGCGCGCTACCGCAACGTCGAGACGTACTCGACCGGCATGAAGCAGCGGATCAAGCTCGCGCAGGCGCTCGTGCACGATCCGGATCTGCTGTTCCTCGACGAGCCGACCAACGGGATGGATCCCAAGGGGCGCGACGAGATGCTCGAGCTCGTGCGCGACCTCTCGCAGCACAAGGGCGTCAACCTGATCCTGTCGTCGCACCTGCTGCCCGACGTCGAATACACGTGCGATCAGGTCGTCGTGATGGACAAGGGCCGCATCGCGGCGCAGGGGCCGATCGCGTCGCTGAAGCAGGCGCGCGGGCGCGTCTACGAACTGCGCGTGAAGACGGCCACAGGTGCGCTCGAACCATTCCTCGAGCGGATGCGCGCCGCCGGCATGACGTCGCAGGCGACCGACGAGGACGTGATGCGCGTCTTCGTCCCCGGTGAGGGTGGCGCGCGCGATCTCTTCGCGCTGGCGGCGGCCGAGCACGTACAGGTGCGGCACCTGCGCCCGAGCGTGCCGACGCTCGAAGACGTCTTCGCGACCGCGGTGGGGGAAGAATAAGTGCCGATTCATGATCAAGGCTACCGGCGCTACGGCGGCACCCGCAGCCCGCGCGGCCAGGCGTGGATGGTCATCGCCAAGGCCGGCCTGCGCACGTTCCTCTCGAAGAAGGCGTTTCTCGGCCTGCTGCTGATTTCGTGGGCGCCGTTCTTCGTCCGCGCCGTGCAGGTGTACGCGGCGGCGAATTTCCCGCAGGCCCGCCAGCTGCTCGACGTGAAGGCCGAGACGTTCCGTCAGTTTCTGGATCAGCAGAACATCTGGGTCTTCTTCATCACCGTCTACGTCGGCGCCGGTCTCATCGCCAACGATCGCCGCGCGAACGCGCTCCAGCTGTATCTCTCGAAGCCGCTGACGCGCGCGGAGTACGTGCTGGGGAAGCTCGCGATCCTGGGGACGTTCCTGCTGCTCGTCACCTGGGTGCCGGCGATCGTGCTCCTGATTCTCCAGGTGATGTTCGCCGGCAACCTGACGTTCGTCAAAGCGAACCTGTATCTCTTCCCGGCGATTACGCTCTTCTCGTTCGTGCAGGTCCTGACCGTCTCCGCCGCGATGCTCGCCCTGTCGTCGCTGTCGACCAGCAGCCGCTTCGTCGGCATTCTCTACACGGCGCTCATCTTCTTCACGACCGCGCTGTGGGGTGTGCTGGCGTTCGCGCTGGGCCTGCAGCATGCGGAAGCGGGCGCGGGCCGGCCGGGCGTGTCGTGGATCTCGCCGTCCGCGGACCTCGCGCAGGTCGGCGATGCGATCTTCCGCGTGCCGCTGCGCTACGACTCGCCGTGGCTGCTGTCGCTCGTCATGATCATCCTGCTCGTCGCCGTCTCCGGTCTCGTGCTCGAGCGCCGCGTGCGCGGCGTGGAGATCGTCGCATGACGACACCCGACGTCGAACGCGCCGGCGTCGTCAGCGCCGATCACCTGTCGAAATGGTACGGACAGGTCATCGGGCTCAACGACGTGTCGCTCACGGTGCCGGCGGGGATCACCGGACTGCTCGGCCCGAACGGCGCCGGCAAGTCCACGTTCATGAAACTCGTCACCGGCCAGCTCAAACCGAGCAAGGGCGGCATCACGGTGCTGGGCGAGCCGATCTGGCGCAACCCGCAGCTGTACTTCCGCATCGGCTTCTGCCCGGAGCAGGACGCGTTCTACGATCGCATGACGGGGCTCGAGTGGGTCGCCGCGCTGTCGAGGCTGAACGGCGTCGGCGAATCCGAGGCGCTGGCGATGGCGCGCCGCGCGCTCGACATGGTCGATCTCGCCGACGCGGCCGGCAAGAAAATCGGCGCCTACAGCAAAGGCATGCGGCAGCGCGTGAAGATGGCGCAGGCGCTCGCGCACGATCCCGATCTCCTGATCCTCGACGAGCCGCTCTCGGGCATGGATCCGATCGCGCGGCGCAAGACGATCCGCCTGATCAAGGACTGGGGCCGCGCCGGCAAGAGCGTCATCGTCTCGAGCCACATCCTGCACGAGATCGAGTCGATGACGTCGAACATCCTGCTGATCAACCAGGGGCGGATCCTCGCCGAAGGCAACGTGCACCAGATCCGCGATCTCATCGACGAGCATCCGCACACCGTCTACATCAAGGCCGACCACACGCGCGCGCTCGCGCGCGAGTTCCTGGCGTTCGACGATGTGCTGAGTTTGAAGTTCGAGGATGAAGCGGTGGTGGTGCAGACCGGGCGTCCGGACGCGTTCTACGCGCGCCTCACCGAGCTGGCCGCGTCCGGATCGCTCGGCACGATCCACGAAGTCACGTCGCCGGACGACAACCTTCAGGCGGTCTTCCAGTATCTGGTGAAGGCATGACCCCTTCGACTGAGCTCAGGGCAGGTCCGCGCACGCAACCGTCCTTCGTCTCTTCCGCGCTGCGGATCTTCGATCTGTCGCTCGGGCAGATGCTCTGGTCGCGCCGCTCGGTGTTTCTGGCGCTGCTGGTCGGCGGCCCGGTGCTGCTCGCGTCGTCCCTGCGCGGGATTGTGATGCTGGATCCGGACGCCGTGCCGCGCGTCAACGGCGCGCTGGTCGGCGGCTCCGCGCTGTTCGGCATGATGATCTGGCTGCTCTACATCCGCTTCATCATCCCCGTGCTCGGCGTGTTCTACGGCACGGCGCTGATCGCCGACGAGGTCGAGGACAAGACGGTCACGTACCTGTTCACCCGCCCGATTCCGCGGAGCGCGGTGCTGGTCGGCAAGTACCTCGCGTATCTGGCGTGCACGACGCTCCTGGTGCTGCCGTCGGTGGTGCTCGTCTACTTCGCGGTCGTGCCGATCAGCGGCGGCGTCGGCGAATCGTTTCCATCGCTGCTGAAGGATCTCGGCATGCTCGCCGTCGGCCTGGCCGCCTACGGAGCGCTGTTCGCGTGGGTCGGCGCGCGGCTCAAGCGGCCGCTCGTCATCGGGCTGGTGTTCGCGTTCGGCTGGGAGCCGGGCGTCCTGCTGTTCCCGGGCTACCTCAAACATCTGACGGTCGCGTACTACCTCCAGGCGCTCGTCCCGCACGCCATGCCGGATGACTCCGCGGTCAGCATCCTCCTGCAGGTGTTCCACGACGTGCCCGACGTGGCCCAGAGCCTGGCCTGGCTGGCGGCCATCACGCTGGTGACCCTGTGGGCTGCCGGCCGGGCCGTGGAACGGCGCGAATACGTGCTTGAACAATAGGCAAGCCCGTTGCGTATAACAGGTTGAGGGCTTTCTTCATGACGACCAGGACCCGGTATTTCGTCATCGCTTCGCTTCTCGTGCTCGGCGTCGGCATGGGCTCGGGCCTCGTGGCCTACTACTCGAGCTATCCGATGAGCGCCCTGGCTCGCCGGGGCGGCCCCGACGAGTTGAAGTACGTGCCGCACGACGTGTCCGTGCTCGCCTACGCCGACATCCAGGACGTCATGCACTCGCAGCTCCGCCAGAAGCTGCACGACGCGATGCCGGTGTCCGAGAACGGCCAGCGCGAATTCCGGGACGAAACCGGCATCAACATCGAAACCGACATCGAGCACATCGTCGCGTTCGCGCAGCCGGGGCACACCGGCGGACCGGGCGGCATGGTGCTCGAGCGCGGCACGTTCGACGTTCCGCGGATCGAGTCGTTGATGACGCAGCATGGCGCCGCCGTCGAGACCTACAAGGGCATCCGCGTGATCAGCGTCGACAGCCGCCACGCGATGGCGATGCACAACGGCATGATGAACGGGATGCCGAATGGCACGAATAGAATGATGCCGCCGGACACGCGTCCGGATCGGGCTGCTGCGGCGGGCGACGAGACGTTCTCCGTGTCGTTCATCGAACCGCGGCTCGTCGCGGTCGGCAGCACGAGCCTCGTGCACGAGGCGATCGACCAGAAGAACGGCGCCAACGTGACGAGCAACGATGAAATGATGAAGCTCGTGCGATCGCTCGACAGCGGCAACGCGTGGGCGGTCGGCCGCTTCGACGCGATTCAGAAGGAAGCGCATCTGCCCGCCGGCGTGGCGAGCCAGATTCCGCCGATCACCTGGTTCTCGATCACCAGCCACGTCAACGGCGGGATCCGCGGTACCGTCCGCGCAGAGACGCGCGACCCCCAGGCGGCCAACAACCTGCGCGACGTGGTCGGCGGGTTCGTGGCGCTGGCGAAAATGCAGGCGGGCTCGAACGCCGAGTTGCAGACGCTGACGCGCGCGCTCGAAGTGAACGTCGCCGGAAACACGGTCGAGTTGTCGTTTGCCGTGCCGGCCGAAGCGTTCGACGCGCTGGGCGCCCTGGGAGGCATGAACCACAAGAAACCGGCGGGGCAGAAGCCGGCCGGGCCCGCCGGCCAGTAGCACCAAGCCGTTCAGGTTGGGGCGGATCTTGTGCATCCGCCCCAACGTAAAAAGTTGTCTCCGCGCACTCCCCACCGTTTTTCGCGTAAACTCCCCACCACGCGGGCCAGTATTCATCGTGAACAGGCAGCAATCGGTCCATGACCACGCGCGTGTTCTTCTACGGCACTCTGATGACCGGCTTCCGGCGGCCCGGGCGCGAGCGCATCGATCCGAAACTGCGTCCTGAGGGCCGGGGATGGATTCACGCGGCGCTCTTTGACCTGGGCATCTATCCGGCGGCGATTCCGGCGCCGGATGGCCAGGTCTGGGGCGAGGTCCACGGCATGACGGACCCCGACTGGGTGCTGCGCGAACTGGACGAGATCGAAGGCTACCGGCCCGACGAGCCGGACACGAGCCTGTACCGCCGCGTGGAGACGCCGGTGACGTTCACGGACGGCCGCGAGGAAACCGTGTGGGTCTACTTCTACAACGCTCCGCTTGGCCGCGCGCAGCGCGTGGAGTCCGGCGACTACCTCGAGCATCTAAAGGTCAAATGAAAAACGTCATCGTCAGCGCGGCTTTCCTTACGGTTGTCCTCGGCTTCAGCGGAACCGTCTCGGCGCAGCAGCCGGCCGACCTCGATCCGCGGATCACCAAGCTGGTGCAGTCGGTCTCCGAGGAGCATCTCACCGCCATTCTGAAAAAGCTCGAGAGCTTCGGCACGCGCAGCACGCTCTCGTCGCAGGACAAGCCGGATCGCGGCATCGGCGCCGCGCGCCAGTGGATCCTCGACGAGATGAAGAGCTACAGCCCGAAGCTCCAGGTCAGCTTCGATACCTACATGGTCGCCAAGCAGGGCCGCATCACGCACGACGTCGAAGTCCGCAACGTCATCGCCGTGCTGCCGGGCAAGAGCGCGCGCCGCGTGTACGTCAGCGGCCACTACGACACGACCGCGCGGCCCGGCGGGCAAGGCGCTGCCAACGCCGCCACCGCGGCGCCACGGGACCCCGATGCGCCAACGCCGCCCCCCGCCGATCCCAACGCGCCGCTGGACAACACCGCGCCCGGCGTGAACGACGATGGGAGCGGGACGTCGATCGCGATCGAACTCGCGCGTGTGTTCAGCCAGAGCGGCATCGACTTCGACGCGACGCTCGTGTTCATGTGCCACGTCGGCGAAGAGCAGGGTCTCCTCGGCGCCAAGCTGCACGCCGAGAAGGCGCTGAAGGACAAGATCCGCATCGACGCGGTGCTGAACAACGACATCGTCGGCGGGGATCACGGCGGCAGCGGCATCATCGACGGCGCGACGATTCGCGTCTATTCCGAGGGGCCCGAGGACTCGCCGTCGCGCGAGCTCGCGCGGTTCGTTCAGCGGTGGGGCGCGCGCTACGTGCCGTCGCACACGGTGCGCCTGATGGCGCGGCCCGATCGCTTCGGCCGCGGCGGCGATCACTCCGCCTACAACCAGTACGGATTCCCCGCGGTCGGCTTCCGCGAGTCGCGCGAGAACTTCACGCGCCAGCACGATCCGCGCGACACGTTCGAAGGCATCTCGACGATGTATCTCTCGCAGAACGCGCGCGTGAACGCCGCGGCCGCGGCCGCGATCGCGCTCGCGCCGCCGGCTCCGGTCGTCAACAGCGACCGCGGCCAGCCGATGATCGGCCGCCAGCCGACGGGTTACGACGCGAACCTGCGGTGGAACGCGTCGCCGGGCGCGGTCGCCTACCGGATTTTCTGGCGTGAAGCGTGGGGCCCGGACTGGCAGCACGATCTGCTGGTCGGCAACGTGACGACCGTGAATCTGCCGGCGATGCAGATCGACGATTTCGTGTTCGGGGTCGCCGCGGTGGATGCGGAGGGGCACGAGAGCCTCGTCTCGCCGTACGTCACGCCCGTGCGTCCGGGTCCGGGCACGAACGTCAAGACCGTGGCGCCCGGAGGCGGGCAGTAAGCCGTTCGTCTACGGCGCGCGGCGCCCGCCCATGATCGCGTCGATGAACTCCGCGATCACCGAATGCACCCGCTCCGGCGGATCGACGAACTCGATGCCGGAGCGGTACAACACCATCTCCTGATCCACGTCGCTGATGCTGCAGTGCGCGACGCGTCCCTTGATCACGACCGAGCGGCCGCCGAGCGTCAAGCGGAAATCGTGCAGTGAATCGAGCTGCAGGGGAAAGTGCGTTTCGACCTGCGTGCCGCCGACGCTGATCTCCTTGACGGTGATCGGCTGGAACACCATCACTTCCCCGTGGAACTCACCGAGGATCTGAATCCGTTCCGAGTCGCGTTGGTTGTCCCGGCGGCCGGGTCTGGCCGTCGGCGCTGGAGCAGCGGGCGCGACGGGCGTGACGGACGCCGCCGGATCCGCGGGGGCCTGCGCGTCCGCGGGCGTCGAGGCCTTGGCGCTGCCTTTCGCAGGTTTTCGCTTCACCGCCATGTATGCGGCGCGACTATAGCACAGCGGTTTAGTTCATCCGCATCGCCGGTTTCGGCGCGAACATCTCCACATCGGACGGCTCCGCGTCGTCCTCGTCCTCGGTGTCCTGCCCCTCGTATTCGGTCGTGTAGGTCAGGACCGGAATGTCGCGTGTCTCGTCGTCGAGTTTGAGCATCGAGAGCACCTGGAATGCGTCCAGGTTTTCGATGCGGACGCAGAGGATCACGAGGTGCGGCATAACGCGCTTGATCTGGGAGTACGCGTGTTCGGCCGATTCGACGAACACGACGTCGTAATGTCCGGCCGCGAGGGCCGTTTCGAGCAAATCCAGAACGTCTGCGCTGCCGTTGACGATCACCACTTTCTGAGCGCCGGCAGTTGCCGCCACGCGCTGCGTGGCCGGCATGTCGTTGGTGAGCGGGTTCGTCGTCATCGTGGTCCGTCTCCGTCGGACACTGACCCTAATTCAGGATTCGTGCCACGGGCCAGGCCCTGGAATCCTGTGTTTTTGTGTGGATCCGCGAGATTCCCCGCCGATGGGTGCCCACCTGACCCCAAGCGGCGCCAGCCCGGCCGTCGGTGTAACCCCCTCTCGATTCGGGCTTTCCGACTGGTGTTGCAGCGGGTGTCCAAGTACGGCACTCTGTGAGGCTATGACCACCGCAACCGCGAAGGCTACGACCTACCACAACTTCATAGACGGCTCCTGGATCGCTTCGGTTTCCGGGGATCTGTTCGAAAACCGTAATCCGGCCAACGCCGACGATTTGATTGGCACCTTCCAGAAATCGACGCGCCAGGATGTGCAGATGGCGATCGACGCCGCGCGCCGCGCGTTCGAACACTGGCGGCTCGTGCCGGCGCCGCGCCGCGCGGAGATTCTGTACCGCGCCGCGCAGCTCCTCGCCGAACGCAAGGAAGCGCTCGCGCGCGACATGACGCGCGAGATGGGCAAGGTCCTCGACGAGACGCGGGGCGACGTCCAGGAAGCGATCGACATGACGTATTTCATCGCCGGCGAAGGCCGCCGGCAGTACGGGCAGACGGTGCCGTCCGAGCTGCGCGACAAGTTCGCGATGTCGATCCGCCAGCCGCTCGGCGTCTGCGCGATCATCACGCCGTGGAATTTCCCGATGGCGATTCCGTCGTGGAAAATCATCCCGGCGCTCGTGTGTGGGAACACCGTCGTCTTCAAACCGGCGACGCTGACGCCGCTCTCGGCCCTCAATTTCGTCAAGATCCTCGAGGAAGCCGGCCTGCCGAAGGGCGTCGTCAACCTCGTGACCGGCGGCGGCGCGGAAGTCGGCAACGCGATGCTGGTCAGCGACCAGGTCCGCGTGGTGTCGTTCACCGGATCCACTGAAGTCGGGCGCACCGTGTCGGAGCAGGCGGCGCCGTCGTTCAAGAAAGTCCATCTCGAGATGGGCGGCAAGAACGTCATCATGGTGATGGACGATGCGAACGTGGAGCTGGCCGTCGACGGCTGCCTGTGGGGCGGGTTCGGCACCAGCGGCCAGCGCTGCACGGCCGCCAGCCGCGTCGTCGTCCACGAGACGGTGTACGCGCAGTTCGTGAAGCAGTTCACGGCGCGCGCGGACGCGCTGCGCGTGGGCGACGGCCTCGATCCCAAGACGCAGATGGGGCCGTCGGTCAGCCAGGGTCAGCTCGAGACGGTCATGAAATACGTCGCGATCGGCAAACAGGAAGGGGCGAAGCTCTCCGCCGGCGGAGAATCGCTGCGCACCGGCGCTCTGGCGAAGGGCTTCTTCCATCAGCCGACGATCTTCATCGACGTCGCGCCGACGATGCGGATCGCGCAGGAAGAGATTTTCGGACCGGTGGTGTCGGTGATCCCGTGCAAGTCGTTCGAGGAAGCGATCGCGATCGGCAACAACGTGGCGTATGGATTGTCGGCGTCGATCTACACGCAGGACATCAATCGCGCGTTCACGGCGATGCGCGACATGGACACCGGCATCTTCTATGTGAACGCGCCGACGATCGGCGCCGAAGTGCACCTGCCGTTCGGCGGGACCAAGCAGACCGGCAACGGCCACCGCGAAGCCGGCACAGCGGCGCTCGACGTCTTCTCGGAATGGAAGTCGATCTACGTGGATTTCAGCGGCAAGCTGCAGCGCGCGCAGATCGACACGGCCGACCTCTAGTCACTACAATTGAGTGTTATGCCCGGCCCTGAGGTCGTCATCCTGAGCGCTGCCCGCACGCCGATCGGCAAGTACGGCGGGTCGCTCCGTGACGTGCATCCCGCCGAACTGGGCGCCGTGGCGTCGCGCGCGGCCATCGAACGGGCCGGAATCAAGCCCGAAGACATCGACGAAGTGCTGATGGGCCACGCGCGGCAGGCCGGGTCGGGACCCAATCCCGGCCGGCAGGTCGGCCACCGCGCGGGCGTGCCGGATTCCTCGCCGGCCCAGACGATCAACAAGGCCTGCGCGTCGAGCCTGCAGTCGATCGCGTCTGGCGCGCAGTCGATCCTGCTCGGCGAATCGAAGGTCGTGCTCGCCGGCGGCATCGAGTCGATGAGCAGAATGCCCTACCTCATCGACGCAGTGGACGCCCGGTGGGGGCACAAGATGGGCAACTTCACGCTCGTCGACGCCATGTATCGCGACGGCTTCACCTGCTCGATCTGCGACATGCTGATGGGCGAGACCGCGGAGACCCTCGGCCGGCAGTACGGCGTGACGCGCGAGGCGTCAGACGCCTTCGCGCTGGACAGTCAGAAAAAGGCAAAAGCCGCGATCGACGCCGGCCATTTTTCGCGCGAGATCGCGCCGATCACCATCACCGTGAAGGGCAAGCCGGTCATCATCGATCGCGACGAGCATCCGCGCGGCGACACGACACTCGACAGCCTGCGGAAGCTGCCTCCGGTGTTCGGCGGCGGCATCATCACGGCCGGCTCTTCGTCTGGCATCACCGACGGCGGAGCAGCGCTCGTGTTGACATCGTCCGAGCATGCGAAGGCTCGCGGCCTCACACCGCGGGCGCGGATTCTCGGCTGGGCCAGCGCCGGCGTCGATCCGCGGAGCATGGGCATCGGCCCGGTGCCGGCGATCAAGAAGCTCACCGAGCGCACCGGATTGAAGATTGATGACTTCGATCTCGTCGAGCTGAACGAAGCCTTTGCGCCGCAGGTGCTGGCCGTGCTGCACGACGTACCCGTGCCGGCCGATCGGTTGAACGTCAACGGCGGCGCGATCGCGATCGGCCATCCGATTGGCGCCACCGGCGCGCGGATCGTCGTGACGCTCCTTCACGAGCTCGAACGGCGCAACGCGCGGCGCGGCCTCGCCACACTGTGCGTGAGCGGCGGCATGGGCATGGCCCTGGCGATAGAGAGAATCTAAGGAAGTCAGGATTTGGGGATGTCTGGATCTAAGGATGGGAGGATCGCGGTCATTCCTGGTGACGGGATTGGCGTCGATGTCACGACCGAAGCGGTCAAAGTGCTACGGGCGGCGGCGGACGTGTTCGGCACAAAGCTCGATCTCGAGATGCTGCCGTACGGCGCCGACTACTACCTGCAGACCGGGATCAGCCTGCCGCCGAACGGCTACGCGACGCTGCGCGACGATTTCGATGCAATCTACATCGGCGCGCTCGGGGATCCGCGGATCCCCGACATGCGCCACGCGCGCGACATCCTGCTGGGGACGCGCTTCGAGCTCGATCTCTACGTCAACCACCGGCCGGTGAAGCTGCTGCACGAGCGCCTGTGCCCGCTGAAGGACCGCGGCCCGAAGGACGTGAACTTCGTCGTCTTCCGCGAGAACACCGAAGGCGTCTACGTGAACATCGGCGGCCGCTTCAAGGCTGGCACCGAGGATGAAGTCGCCATCCAGGAAGAGATCAACACCTTCAAGGGCGTCCATCGCATCGTCAAGCACGCGTTCGAATACGCCAAGGCGAACGGGCTGACGAAGGTCTGCATGGCGGACAAGAGCAACGCGATGACGCAGGGCCACGCCCTGTGGCAGCGCGTCTACTGGGATCTCGCGAGCCAGTATCCCGGCATCGAGGCGACGCATCTCTACATCGACGCGCTGACGATGCAGATGGTGAAGAACCCGGGGCAGTTTCAGGTAATCGTCACC
>Ga0193726_1002397_pt1 | contig 12745 bp, 10 predicted proteins | sample H2c1metaG_FD_144928 | JGI IMG/M metagenome (GOLD analysis project Ga0193726, IMG submission 144928) | Soil microbial communities from a riparian zone of the East river system, Colorado, United States - H2c1 | ecosystem: Environmental > Terrestrial > Soil > Riparian zone | place: USA: East River... | reverse complement strand
TATCGCCTATCTCGACAAAGCAATGGGATTGCATGTGGGACCGAAAAGCGCGAGCGCGATCCCGGGTCCCGCTTGCTATCAAAGAGGTGGCACCGAGCCAACGGTCACCGATGCCAACGTGGTACTCGGGTACATCCGGCCCGGTAAGCTGGCCAACGGGGATGTCACCATCAACCCGTCAGCCGCAGCGAATGCAATTCAGCAAAAAATCGCAGGCCCGCTGGGATTGAGCCTGCTGGAAGCTGCAGAGGGAATTCACAGGATCGCCAATGCACGCATCATGCGAGCATTGCGATCGGTGTCCAGCCAACGAGGTCGGGATCCCAGAAACTACGCGCTGATGGCTTTTGGCGGCTCCGGCCCGATTCATGCCGCAAATCTGGCTCAGGAACTTCAAATCATTTCGGTCATTGTTCCGCCACTTCCAGGATTGTTTAGTGCGATCGGTCTCCTCTCCTCCGGAATCGAGCATCACGATGTGCGCAGTTGCATGCTGACCGTCGATTTGTCGAACGGGAAAGAAATCGAGGGATTTTGCGCAGACTTGAGAGACAACATGTTGGCACAGTTTAAAACCGAAGGCTTCGAAGGAAATGAGCTGGTTTTCAAGTTCGCCGCCGACGTTCGATTTGAAGGTCAATCGTCGGAAGTGCGCGTGGGATTGGCGGGCGAGTCGCTGGATCAGACCAAGCAATTGGAACTGCGCGCACGATTCGAGCACGAATACGAAAAGCTATATGGTCATTTGGCCGACCCGGGCAACCCGATCGAAATTGTCGCTCTCCGGCTGGTGGGTCGAGTCGCCAAAGGAACGGCTGTATCTTTCCGTCCAGCAATGTTGACGGACACCAACCAAACACACCGGAAGGCCTACTTCGGGCGGGAGTCCGGATTAGTGGATACCACGGTGATAGCGCGGAAATCACTGGTTAACCCCATGAGGGGCCCGCTCTTGATCGATGAGTATGATTCCACCACCGTGGTGCCTCCTTTCATGCAGGCGCGCCTTGATAACGACCTAAACATTATTCTGGAGCCACACAGTGCCTGAAGCTCAAGCTTTCGTTGAATCCAAATTTGCGATTGATCCGATCACGCGGGAGATCATTCAAAATGCTCTATCTTCCGCAGCAGATCAAATGTCCCTGACGTTGTATCGCACCGCTTATTCGACCATCGTGCGAGACTGCCTCGACTACTCCACATCACTGTGTGACGCCGACGGAGAAATGATCGCCCAGGGAGTGACCGTTCCACTTCATCTGGGATCCGTGCCTTTCGCGATGAGGACGCTGCTCGAAAAATTCAGCGGGGATATCGAACCTGATGATGTCTTCATTATGAACGATCCGTACGATGGCGGCATGCATATCCCGGATATCTTCATTGTGAAGCCAATTTTCTGGGAAGGCACGCTGGTGGCGTGGGCAGCGACCACAGCCCATCACCACGATTTGGGCGGCCGAGTACCCGGCAGCGCTGCGTGTGATAACACAGACATTTTTCAGGATGGATTTCGCATCCCGTGGCTCAAATTCTACTCAAAAGGAGTGGTGAATGAGACCATGCTGGAACTGTTCCAAACCAATGTACGAGTGCCCCGTATAACCGTGGGCGATATTCGCGCCCAATTGGCGGCCTGTCACATCGGAGACAACGCGATACAGGAAATTATCGGTCGTTTCGGTCTCACAACGTTCAAGAACTGTTGTTCTGATTTACTGCGATACACCGAGGTCCTGGTACGCAATGCGATCCGTTCGTGGCCGGATGGTAGTTATTCATTCACCGACTATATGGACAGCGACGGCGTCGGCGGCCCCCCGGTCAGGATCCAAGTGGCGTTGACCGTAGAAGGCGACTCTTTGACGATGGATTTTACAGGGTCATCCCCTCAGGTACGCGGAGCCATTAACTGCACCTATTCATTCGCTTGTGCCGCAAGCGCAATGTGTGTTCGGTGTATGTTGCCGGAAGAAACTCCAAACACGGCGGGCCTGTTCCGCCCCATCAAAGTGATCGCGCCCCTTGGATCGGTCGTAAATTGCAAGATGCCGGCTGCTTCTTCGATGCGGGGCATCACAGGATTCCGAATGGTGGATGCGATCCTGGGTGCAATGGCGCAGATGCTTCCCGAACGGGTAATGGCGGCCGGGGAAGGCAGCAACACTCTGGTAATTATTGGCGGACAGGAAAACACCGCCACGAATCGCGGTCCCTATGTTTTTTACGAGCTGGTGTCGGGAACCTGGGGAGGACGGCCAGATCGGGACGGAATCGACGGGCTTTGTAATCCGGCAAATATTGTCAGCAATATTCCTGTTGAACAGGCGGAATGCGAATACCCGGTACGAATCGAACGCTATGGTTTTGCCACCGATACCGGGGGAGCGGGACGATTCAGAGGTGGTATGGCGATCGAGCGTGAATGGTCTTTGTTGACTGGTGAAGCGCACCTCGGCATTCGTTCAGACCGACGCGATCACCTGCCATACGGCCTGTTTGGAGGGATGCCGGGTACAGGTTCAATCAACATTCTTATTCATGCGGATGGAACGTCCGAAACGCTGGCAACTATGATCTCGACCGCCATGAAAGCCGGAGACCGTCTTTATCACCGACAAGCGGGCGGCGGTGGCTATGGAGACCCGTACCTTCGTGATCCAAATGCTGTGGCGCGAGACTTCAAGAACGGCAGGGTGTCACTGAAAGCCGCACGTGAGGATTATGGAGTGGTGCTCGATGAGGTCACAGCGTCGGTAAAGAGCGACGCAACACAAAGTCTCCGCTCGAAGCGTCCCGATATCCGGGCGGATACCCAGCCAATACCCAGCTGGGATTGATCGCTTCACAGCCAATCTGATTTTTTTCACACGCGCTCGCCACGAGCTCTTCGTGTTGGTTGAGTCCTTCCCGGGAATAACGCGGAGCCAACAACGGTCTCGCGATATCCAAGTTGTTCGGAAATCGCGGCTGCCCCCTCGCGGACTGATTCGACGACGCTTTTGATATTGTCGTCGAGCTGGACTCCGAGGCCGCCTGTTGCCAGCGCGGCAACAACTTTGCCTTCGTGATCGAAAATCGCCGCCGCCACGCCCCGAATACCGACAACGTTTTCACCATCATCGACCGCGTACCCTTGCGCACGTACACGCCGAAGTTCCTTCCGCAGCAAAATCAGGGAAGTAATCGTCCGGGGCGTTACGGCTGGGAGTCCTGCAGCTTGCACCAGAGCTTCGAGTTCGGTCTCCTCGAGATGGGCAAGAAGCACTTTGCCAGGAGCTACCGAATGCGTATAGAAGCGTTTGCCAACGCTTGCCGCGATACGGATCTGGCTACTACCCTCGACCTTATCAATGCACACGAGCATGTTGTCATCCAGGATGGAAAGGGTAGACGCCATGCCGGTTTGCCGAGAGAGCCACTCCAGGTGCGGGTGAGCTACTTCGCGAAGAGAAATGTTATCAACAAGCTTGCTTGCTTCGTTCAAAAGTTTGAGCGCAGTCCGGAAAGTTCCCTTAGAGTCTCGGACCGAATAACCACAAAATACCAGGCTATAGATCAGATTGTTGGTGGTGCTTATGGGCAATTTGAAGAACCGGCTAAGCTCGCTGATCGTTGCTCCATCATTGTTGGAAGTCAGATGTTCCAGAATGGCGAATGCCTTCTCCACAGATGGTATCGGGCACTTAGGTGGCTTACGTCTTTTTTTCATCTCTTTTTGAATACCGCCTCTTCAAACGGCTCGATTGCACTCTTCATTATGGTCGCTGGCAAGGTGGATTTTCAAATAATTGAAAAAATCCTTTATTCATATATGTGAAACGTCAGACATAATTTTGAATAAATGATTGACATCCACATTCTCTCCCTCTAAACTGCGGGAAAAAGTTATGAAGCGTCACTCAGTTTTTGCCATTCTACGCAACGGCCTTCAGAAAAATGAGAAGTGGCCGCAAATGTGGCGCAGCCCGGATCCCAAACCTGCCTATGACGTGGTCATTGTCGGCGCCGGTGGACACGGTTTGGCCACTGCCTACTACCTCGCCAAGGAGCACGGAGCCCGTAATGTCGCGGTTCTGGAGAAGGGCTGGCTGGGAGGCGGTTCTACCGGCCGCAATACGGAAATTGTTCGTTCCAACTATCTCTGGGACGAATCGAGCCGGCTATACGAGAAAGCGCTGCAACTCTGGGAGAATCTCAGTCAGGAGCTTAACTTTAACGTAATGCTTAGCCAGCGCGGGGTTCTCAACCTGGCGCACAGCTTGCAGGACATGCGCGATTTAACCCGGCGCGTGAACGCAAATTGGCTGAACGGGATCGACGCCGAGATCCTTACGCCGGAGCAGGTTAAGGAACTTGTGCCAATCCTGAACATATCAGCGAAAAGCCGGTATCCGGTGTTGGGGGCTTCTTTGCAACGACGCGGCGGAACGGCGCGGCATGATGCGATTGCTTGGGGCTTCGCACGTGCGGCAGATGCGCAAGGCGTTGACATCATCCAGAACTGCGAGGTTACCGGAATTCGTCGTGAGAAAGGACGCGTAATCGGAGTGGAGACGTCGCGCGGGTTTATCAAAACTGAAAAACTCGCCTTGGCCGTTGCGGGAAACACAAGCGCACTGGCGGCAATGGCGGACATACGGCTTCCCGTTCAAAGCCATCCCCTGCAAGCCTTGGTCTCCGAACCAATCAAACCGGTTTTGAATTGCGTTGTGATGTCGAACGCTGTGCATGCATATATCAATCAAACAGACAAAGGCGAACTGCTCATGGGCGCGGGAATCGACGCTTACCAGGGATATTGTCAACGAGGCAGTCTGCCAGTCGTGGAACACGCCATGGCAGCAATTGTCGAGTTGTTTCCCATATTCAGCCGGCTACGGATGAACCGGCAATGGGCGGGCATAGTCGATATTTGCCCGGATGCCTGTCCCATCATTGGCCGCACTCCGCTCAACGGCCTGTATGTGAATTGTGGCTGGGGTACAGGAGGCTTCAAGTCCACACCAGGCTCGGGCTGGGTTTATGCGCACACAATCGCGCACGACCGGCCACATCCTCTCAATGAGCCCTTCAGTCTTGAGCGATTTTCTACCGGTGCTCTTATCGATGAGCACGGAGCGGCTGCAGTAGCTCACTAGAAAGGTATTGGCTTCATGTTCCTTATTAAATGCCCGTTCTGCGGATCGCGCGATGAAACTGAGTTTGCTTACGGAGGAGAAGCAGGAATTGTTCGTCCCTCAGATCCCCACTCCATGTCGGACGAAGAGTGGGCAGATTACCTTTTTATGCGCCGGAATCCGCGCGGAATTTTGACCGAGTTGTGGTGTCACTCTGCCGGTTGCCGCCAATGGTTCACTGTCCGCCGTGACACTGTCTCAAACCGGATCGAAACTACAAATTAGCGCGGACTGGTCAAGGATAAAACTTCATGCAATCAAACCGTATTCCTACGGGTGGTCGGATTGATCGAAACACGACTCTGAATTTCCAATTCAATGGGAAATCCTTACAGGGTTATGCGGGCGACACGCTGGCTTCCGCGTTGTTAGCCAATGATGTGAAGTTGATCAATCGCAGCATCAAATACCATCGGCCTCGCGGAATCGTTGGCATCGGAGCGGAAGAACCGAATGCTTTGATGCAACTGGAAACGGGAGGCCAAACTTTAGCTAACTGCCGTGCAACCCAGGTTGAACTCTATCAAGGATTAACAGCAAGGACCGTCAACGGGTGGCCCAGCCTGCGCCACGATCTTTTAGCTTTGAACGGAATGTTTGCTCAATTCCTGCCAGCGGGGTTCTACTACAAGACATTCATGTGGCCCAAGCGACGCTGGATGAAGTATGAACACCACATTCGCAAGATTGCAGGTTTGGGTGTCGCTCCCGACAAAGAAGATCCCGATCACTACGACAAATTACACGCTCACTGTGACGTACTCGTAATTGGCGGCGGCGCGGCTGGAATTGCGGCAGCACTGGAATGCGGCCGCGCAGGGGCGCGTGTGATTTTGGCGGATGAACAGCAGGAATTCGGTGGTCAACTCTTGAACGGCCGGGAGACGATTAACGGGCGTCCGGCGACGGAGTGGGTGGATCAAGCTACTGCGGAATTGTCTTCGATGGCGGACGTGCGGCTCTTATCGAGGAGCACGGTGTTCGGGTACTACGAGCACAATTTTCTGGCAATTCTCGAACGCGTAACCGATCACTTGCCGCCGACTGACAGTCTGCTTCCCAGACAAAGATTGTGGCATGTTCGCGCGAAACAAGTAGTCATAGCCAGCGGATCGTTCGAGCGGCCACTGGTATTTCACAATAATGATCGTCCCGGAATCATGCTAGCCTCTGCGATTTCGGGATATCTGAACCGTTTCGCCGTCAAACCAGGGTCACGCGCAGTAGTGTTTACGAACAACGACAGCGCGTACCAAACAGCATTGGACTTGCTGGATGCCGGCACCCGTGTCGCAGCGATCGTTGACAGCCGCGATAGTTCGCCAGATAGTCTGGCGGGAAAATTACAGGCGCGGGAAATCCCTGTTTACTCCCGCTCAGTCATTGCCGATACGTTCGGTTCGACTGGCTTAAACGCAGTGGAAATTATGCAATTCTCCACCGACCGAAAAGGTGTTACAGGGAAAATCCACAGGCTGTCTTGCGATCTGTTGGCAGTTTCGGGTGGCTGGACTCCGGCATTGGACATGTATGGCCAGTCCGGCGGCAAGACGCGTTTCGATGCTGCGCGTTCTTGTTTCGTGCCAGGTCAAAGCGTGCAGGCCGAACGCTCTGCTGGCTCCTGCAACGGAAATTTTGGTTTGAGCGAATGTCTGCAGGAAGGGTCCACATCGGGCGCCCAGGCGGCCCACGCGGCAGGTTTCGGCGATGGCCGCAGGTCACTTGAAGATTTCTCCATCCCGGAAACAAAACTGGGGGTACAACCATTGTGGATTGTTCCTTCGCGGTTTCCGCTCGGAAGAGGCCCCAAGCAATTCGTGGACTTCCAAAACGACACGTCTGCCGCAGACATCCTCATGGCGGCACGCGAGAATTTTCAGAGTATTGAGCACGTCAAACGATATACCTTGCTTGGGTTCGGCACCGATCAAGGAAAACTGGGTAACGTAAATGGCATTGGCATTCTATCGATTGCCTTAGGAAAGGACATGGGTGCGGTCGGAACCACTACATTCCGTCCGGCTTATACCCCTGTAACCTTTGGTGCCCTCGCTGGACCGGATGTAGGTCACTTAGCAGATCCGTTGCGCAAAACTCCCATGGACGGCTGGCATGAGAAAGCCGGCGCTATCTTCGAAAATGTGGGCCAGTGGAGAAGACCTCTCTACTACGCGCAAGCAGGCGAAACGATGGAGGATGCCGTTCGTCGCGAATGCCTGGCCACCCAACAAAGCATCGGAGTTTTGGACGCCTCGACGTTGGGTAAGATCGATGTGCAGGGCCGAGATGCCGTCGAGTTTTTTAATCGTGTCTACACCAACTCCAAGAGCACGCTCAAAGTTGGACGCTGCAGTTATGGTCTAATGCTCGGCGAAGACGGAATGGTCTTTGATGACGGAGTAGCTGCCAGATTGGAAGAAGGACGATTTATCCTGACAACCACAACCGGCGGAGCAGCACGAGTCATGTCCTGGCTCGAACGCTGGCTGCAGACCGAGTGGCCGGATCTAAAGGTTTACCTAACTTCAGTGACCGATCACTGGGGAACTATTTCCATCAACGGTCCAAACAGTAGAAACCTGCTATCGGAATTATCGAACGATATTGATTTCTCCCGGGAAGCATTCTCTTTCATGTCAGTTCGCCACGGCCACATTGCAGCAGTTCCAGCGCGGGTATTTCGTATTAGCTTTAGCGGCGAACTGGCTTACGAAGTGACTGTACCCGCCAGCTATGCGCTGGCAGTGTGGGAGAAAGTCTTCGAAGTGGGCAAGAAATACGGGATTACCCCTTATGGAACTGAAACCATGCACGTACTTCGTGCGGAAAAAGGATACGTAATTGTCGGGCAAGACACCGATGGTTCCTTGACGCCCGGAGATCTGGGAATGGATTGGATCATGTCCAAGAAGAACGACTTTCTTGGGAAGCGGTCTCTATCCCGCTCCGATACCGCGCGCGAAGGACGCAAACAACTAGTCGGGCTTTTACCGGAATCTCCCAAGGAAGTTCTACCCGAAGGCGCCCAAATTATCGGAGAACCCAGATTTACCATTCCCGCAAAAATGTTGGGACATGTGACCTCCAGCTACCAAAGCGCACGAGTCGGACGATCGATCGCTCTGGGTGTGCTGAAAGCAGGAAGAAGCCGCATCGGCAGCCCGGTTTACATTCCACTGCGCAATGGCAAGGTGATCAAAGCAACTGTAACTGAGCCAATTTTCTACGATACCGAAGGAAAACTTCAGAATGCCTGAACTGTTAGAGCAGGAATCGCCACTGGCACAAATCGCTGCAGCTGTCCAAGGGAGGCATGAAGACACAGGCCTATCGTTGAGCGAGCGCGCTGCGTTGGGCCACATCAATCTCCGTCGCGATCCAGAAGACACAGATTTCGTAAATATCGTCCACAAGAGCACATCTGTTCGGCTGCCGGAAACACCGAATACTCTTATTTCGAACGCTGGGATCTCAGCCCTATGGCTCGGCCCCCACGAGTGGCAGATTGTGACGCCTGGCGGGCTTGAAGTGGCATTGCAAGATTCATTGCATACTGCCCTGGCCAACCACAACTACTCCGTCACCGATGTTACCTGCGGGAATACCGCTATGAGTCTGTGCGGTGCCCGAACTCGAGATGTTCTCGCAAAAGGCTGCGGCATAGACCTGCATGAACGCTTTTTCGTTCCAGGCACATGTGTTCAGACTCAAGTATCGAAGGCCAACGTGTTGATCTCGAGGCCCGATAGCTCATCAAGGTTTGATCTGATCGTTAGACGCAGCTTTGCTGAATACTTAGCACTTTGGCTGTTGGACGCCGGACGGGAATACGGTCTTAGGTTTTGTCGCGAATCTGCTTAAACAGTGATCGCTTGATTGTATTCGAGATGACCGAAGAAAAGATCTGGACCCAGCCGAATGTACCTGCCAGAGAGACACAGCAATCATGCTGAATTTTGCCATCCTCGGCACTGGCGGCATTGCCTTGCGGTCGCTGGCGCCGGCATTGGCGGCCACCCCCGGTGCACGTCTGTGGAGTGTGTATAGCCGCGACGCCGCGAGAGCGCAAGCATTTGCTGAACATCAACGACCCGCAGCGCTCCCGCGGGTGTTCACTAGTCTCGATGATTTGCTACGCGATCCCGAGCTACACGCGGTCATCGTCGCCACTCCCGACCGCTTACATGCCGATCATGCAGTGAAGGCCGCGCTCGCAGGCAAGCATGTCTTTACCGAAAAACCGATGGCGCACGGATTGGAGCCAGCGCGGACAATGGTCCAGGCCTGTCGCACCGCAGGTGTACAACTTGGTGTGGCCTATCATCTTCGATGGCACGCTGGTCACCGTGCCCTCATCGAGCGAGTTCACCACGGAGCGCTCGGTGTCTTGCGCCACGTTCGAGCACACTGGACGTATCGTGCAAATGACGCTCAGAACTGGCGGGCTCACGACGACGTCGGCCGCTGGTGGAGCCTGGCCGGAACAGGCACACATCTTGTTGACTTAGCGCGTTGGACACTGGTACCTTCCGGAGGCGAAGTAGTGGACCAGCGCAGTCTCATCACCCGCTCAGTGTGGAAGGGACCCCACGATGAAACAGCAATCATCTCCCTCAGTTTCGCTTCTGGCGCCACGGCCGAAATTGTCACATCCGTGTTGTTCGACTCGCCGAGTCGGTTTGAGATCTACGGCAGTGCTGGAAGCGCGATTTGTGAAAACACTCTCGGGACCCATGGTGGCGGTCAAATCGTAGTCGAGAAAACGCTACTAGAGTATGAGTGCACAAATCCATACGTGGGCGAACTTCAGGACTTCGTCGCCGCCATAAACGAAAACCGTGACCCCGAGGTGTCGGGCGAAGAAGGTTTGCGCAATGTAGAGATTCTTGTCAGCGCCAGCCCCTAAACTCATTTCTTATCAATGGCTGGCGTCGAGCGTAGGACTCGCAGCCCCGCCAGAATTCTAGGCATTCACCGATTGAACGACAAACTTCGCGAATCTCTTTACGTCATCCTCGGTGGTATCGAAGGAACACATCCAGCGCGCCATCGCCTGCTCTTCGTCCCACACGTAGAAAAAATAACGCTGCTTGATTTTGTCGATTGCGTGGCGTGGAACGCGGGCGAACACGCCGTTGGCCTGCACCGGGTAAGCAATTCGCACCTGGGGAATGTTCAGCAGTTCCTGTTCGAGCAGCCGGGCCATTCGGTTGGCGTGACTTGCGCTTTTGAGCCAGAGACGGTTGGAGAGCAGGACTTCAAACTGCACCGAGATGAAACGCATTTTGGACGACAGTTGCATCGCTTGTTTGCGCAGGTAAAGAAAGTCGCGGCTGAGTTGTTTGTCACCGCTGTTCTGATGGAAGAAGACGACGGCCTCGGCGCCCATGAGGCCATTCTTGGTTCCTCCAAAAGATAGGACGTCCACGCCGAGGTCGCGGGTGCATTGGCGGAGTGTCAATCCGAGACTGGCAGCGGCGTTCGAGATGCGGGCGCCATCCATGTGCAGAAACATATCGTGAGCGTGAGCGAAGCGGGCCAGGGCTTTGACTTCCCCGGGAGTGTAAACCGTGGCCACTTCCGTCGTCTGCGTGATGGAGAGGACTCGCGGCTGCACGTGATGCTGGTCGCCAATCCCGTGATAGGCGTGGCTTACGGATTCGATGGTAAGCTTGCCCTCCAGGGTGGGAACCGGGATGAGCTTGCATCCGGTAAACCTTTCGGGTGCGCCGCATTCGTCGGTATAGATGTGGGCGGCCTCGCCGCAGATCACGGCCTGATAAGATTTGGTGAGCGCCTTGAGGCTGAGGCAATTCGCCGCGGTGCCATTGAAAACAAAAAAGACATCGATGCCGGGGCCGAAGTGTTGCTTGAATTTGCGGACCGCCGACTCGGTGTAGCGGTCATCCCCATAGCCGATGGTATGACCCTGGTTGACCGACGCCAAGGCGCGCAACACCTGGGAATGGACGCCGGCGTTGTTGTCGCTGGCAAAGCTGCGGGCGGGTTTCATAGCTGAACCAATGTAGCAGAGGAGCCGGCCGGGCACTTATCCCATATGGAAAATGGAACCTGCCGGAAAATTATTTTCAATCTTTATTTGAGTCCGAACCCATTCCTCGGAAATCTAATTGCCCACGTTCGACGTCTAAGACTTGGGGAAGCTTAGGGCGACTGATCGCAAATCCACCCACTTTAGGTTATAAAGAGTGATCAAAATGGTCAAAGCGACTGTCACACCAGACTTGTGCGTACAACTGCCCAAAGCCACAACGGCCAGGATTGTGCTCGGAGCGGCGTTGCTATCGTCGGTGCTGGGCGCGGCATGTGGCGGGCACACTGCGGGCGGAGGGCCACCGCAGGGCGGCGGGTTGCCGGTAAAAGTGGAAGTTGCGCGCTCGATTCCGCTCCGGGATACGACCGACTACGTGGCGACGCTGAAATCGCGGGCGTCGGCAGTCATCATGCCTGAGGTCGAGGGGCGGATTACGGAAATTCGCGTGCACTCGGGCGAGCACGTCAACGCCGGCGCGATCCTTTTGGAAATTGATCCACGCAAACAACAGGCTACGGTCAACAGCCAGGAGCATAATCGGACAGCACAACAGGCCAATCTGCAATGGGCGCAGCAGCAGTTTGATCGTGCAAAAGGGCTGGCGGACGCTGGCGTGGTCAGCAAGCAGGACCTCGACCAGGCAAGAGCGGCGCGCGACGCGGCCGACGCGCAATTGCATTCCCTCGATGCCCAGGTTGAGGAGCAGCAGGTACAACTCCACTATTACAAAGTGGTCGCACCCTGGGCGGGTGTCGTGGGCGACGTTCCGGTTCGCGTCGGCGACCGCGTTACCACCTCCACCACGCTCACCACCGTGGACAAGCCGGGAAGCCTGGAAGCGTATATCTACGTTCCCATCGAACGGGCCGCCGATATCAAAATGAATTTGCCGGTGCAAATCGTCGACGCTGCCGGAAAGGCCCTCGCCGACAGCCGCGTGAGCTTCATTTCTCCGGAAGTCGATAACACGACGCAGGGGGTGCTGGTGAAAGCGACCATCGCCAACCACAGCGACAAGTTGCGCACCGACCAGTTCATTCGCGCGCGGGTGATCTGGGGAACGCACCAGGGGCCGGTGGTTCCGGTGCTGGCGGTTTCGCGGATTGGCGGACAGTATTTTGTGTTCCTCGCCGAAGACCAGGATGGTAAGACCGTGGCCCATCAGAAACCCCTGCGGGTGGGGGAGATGGTGGGGAACAACTACGAAGTGCTGGAGGGTTTGCGCAACGGCGACAAGATCATTGTTTCCGGAACGCAGTTTTTGGTGGATGGAATGGCCGTGATACCGCAAGCCTAATTTCTGAGTTCAAGTTTCCCTCATGTTCGTTGATTTCTTCATAAAACGCCCGGTTTTTGCCACCGTCTGTGCGCTGCTGATTATTCTGGCGGGCGCGGTCTCGATTCCCACGCTTCCCATCGCTCAATTCCCTACCCTGGCGCCGCCGCAAGTCTCGGTGAGCAGCTTCTACGTTGGCGCCAGCGCCCAGACCGTCGAAGCTGCTCACCG
>Ga0193726_1002396_pt1 | contig 12750 bp, 10 predicted proteins | sample H2c1metaG_FD_144928 | JGI IMG/M metagenome (GOLD analysis project Ga0193726, IMG submission 144928) | Soil microbial communities from a riparian zone of the East river system, Colorado, United States - H2c1 | ecosystem: Environmental > Terrestrial > Soil > Riparian zone | place: USA: East River... | reverse complement strand
TGCGGGCCATGCGTGGGCACAGTACAACATGGGCCATGCATACCTGGACGGCCGGGGTGTTGCGCGCGATCGAATGCTCGCGTACCGCTACTATTTAATGGCAGCCGAGCAGCAGCATGAGCGGGCCATGAGTTTGGTGGGCCGATGTTGCGAAGAGGGTTGGGGAACCCCACGAAACCTGGACGCCGCGGCCGATTGGTATCGGCGCTCCGCCGAGGCCGGATATTTCCGCGGCCAGTACAATTGGGCCAGCTTGCTGCTCAAAGCCGGCCGCTTCGAGGAAGCCGCCGCCTGGTTCGAGCGTGCGGCGCTGGGCGGCACGGCGGCGATGCGGCGCGCCGTCGTGGAACTGATTGCGCGCGCCGGTGCGCCGCGGGCGCTGCGCAGCCTGAGCACGCGTCTGCAAGCGGGACGATTGTCGCCCGCGAGTTCTTGACGGTGTTCCTGCGCATTCCGAAAGTGTTGAACGAGGAACAACTGGCGACGGTTCGCGCCTCGCTCAACGGCGAGGCCGCGCCGTGGGTGGACGGGCGCGCCACCGCGGGATTTCAGGGCGCCGCGGTGAAGAGCAATGAGCAGCTCGATGAAGCCAGTCCCATGACCCGCGAGCTCGGTAATTTCATTCTCTCGCAATTGGAGCGCAATGCACTGTTCATCAGTGCGGTGCTGCCCAACAAAGTCTATCCGCCGATGTTCAATCGCTACGCCGAGGGCATGCAATTCGGCACGCACGTCGACGGCACCGTGCGCATGATCCCCGGCAGTCACCAAAAACTGCGCACCGACCTGTCGGCGACCCTGTTCCTGTCCGCTGAGCAAGACTACGGCGGCGGCGAACTCATCGTCGAGAGCGACTTCGGCAGCCGGAGCGCGAAATTGCCGGCCGGCGACATGATCGTGTACTCCTCGACCTCGCGCCATCGCGTGAATGAAGTCACACGCGGGCGGCGGCTCGCCAGCGTGTTCTGGATTCAAAGCCTGATTCGCGATGATGCGCGGCGAGCACAGCTGTTCGAACTCGACGGCACCATCCAACGCCTGACTTCCACCGGCGCGGATTCCGACTCACTGGTACGCTTGACGGCGCACTACCACGGACTGCTGAGGGCTTGGACGGAAATATAGAGCGTTGAGCCGCGGGACCGCGGCGTCGCTCGCCAGTCACTGATTAACTGTTGTAGTGCCGTGGAAACAAAATCCGAAAGCTGGTGCCCACATTGGGTTCGGACTTCAGCTCGATTGTGGCGTCCAACATGTCGCAGAGCCGCTTGACTATGGAAAGGCCGATGCCTTCGCCGCCTGGCTCTCGCCGCGAATTACCGGCCTCGTCCTGAGAGTGATCGGCGCGCTGCCTCGGAGTTGCATCGGCGTCCCGCACCGAATCGCGGGGCAGTGGGGCATGATCCGGCCGCTCCAGGGCGCCTGCCAATGGCTTTCCGGATCTCGTGTGAATGCCCGGTCCCGTATCGACAACGCATAGCTCCCAGCGCTTGGCATCATTCGCGTCGCTATTGCCCCAGCTCACGGTGATGCCGCCCTCATGGGTGTATTTGACGGCATTGAGTATGAGATTTTGCGCAATTCGCCGTATCTTGATCGCATCGCCGTCGGCCGCGAAGCCGGTCGGTCCTTGGCAATGCAGAAACAGCCCGCGCTGCTGCGCTAGAGATTGAATGCCTTCGCACAACTGCTGCATGATGCTCGAGACGTCGATGGGTTCAATGCGGCGCTGCTCGCGGCCGGCTTGCAAACGCGCCAGACTGGTCACGTCATCCAGCAGATGATGCAGCGAAGTCACGTTGCGCATGAGGATGCGAACGAAATCGTCGCGGGAGGAATCCTGCAGCCTGCTGTTGGTGAGCCCTACCGTTGCGCTTGCAACAACACCCAAGTTGCCGCGCAGATCATGCGCCGCCTGGCGCCATAAATCGCCCCGCTGTTGCTCTACGGCGCGCACATCGACGAGTGCGCTTTCCAGATCTCTTACGTGACCGGCGGCTTCCTGCTGTTGCAGCTGAAAGTACTGTCCGACGCTCTCTTCGATGCCGGTGCTGCACAGCGCGGCCCAGATTCGATGCGCGGTCGCCACGGCCACGCGGGATAGTTGAGGATTGGCCGCCGTGTAGTCTTGCAGCTCGGCCACCATGCATTCGTTGAGCTTGCCGAGTTCGCGGGTGACTTCACGCAAATCATATCCTTGCTGCCATCGCTGCAATCCGTGAGCCGCAGCCGAGCGATGTGCCACTTCGCCGACATGTTGCGAATCGTCGGCGGCAGGACCCGTCAGTGCCCGCACAAAGGTCACGAGCAAGGCGGGGATGTGATCGTACAAATCCTTGCGAGGCAAGGCGTCGCTGGTGGTCAATCGCGGGTCTTTTTTCACCGCGGCTCGCCACGCCTGCAGAATGGCCTCGCGGCGGGAATCAAAATGCCGCGCAAGGCCCGCCAGGTCCGTGTTTAGTTGAGTCATTGGCGCTCCCCATTGTGAGGCGACTCGAACGTGGCTCTTTATATTATGCAGTCTGCGCCGCCAAGCGTAGCACGGTGCCACGTGAACGGAGACGGGACGTGCGGCACTGCGCCATTAAGCCTTCGCACCTCGCAGCTGCCACAGCAGAAACGCATAGGTATCCGCCGCTTCGCGGTCCTGCTGCGCGCGGGTCGAGCCGATGCCGTGGCCCGCGTCGTAATCGACGCGCAGCAGAATCGGCTTGCCGGAGGTCGTTGCCACCTGCAATCGCGCCGTCATTTTGCCCAAGTGAAAGGGCGCGACGCGGGGGTCGGTGACGCCGGTGGTCAAGAGCACCGCCGGATAGGGCGTGCCATCCTTCACCGATTGATAGCTGTCGATGCTCTTGAGCGCTTTGTAGCCGTTAGGATCGGAAATGGCTCCCCATTCCGGTTCTTCGCCATAGCCGTCCTGCTCGACCACATAGCGCAGGGGATTCGACCAGCCCACGCCGTCGATCACGGCGGCAAACAAATCCGGCCGCTCGGTCAAGGCGCGCCCGACGGTGATGCCGCCGGCGGAGCGGCCGCCTACGCCTAAATGCCTCGATGAGGTGTACTTCTTGTCGATCAGTTCCTCGCAGACCGCGATCAAATCGCGCCAGGTGTTGGGCTTGTTGACGAGCTGTCCCGCCTTGTGCCACTCGCGGCCATATTCGCCGCCGCCGCGCACATTGGCGTAGCCGACGATGGCGCCGGCATCGACCAGCGCCAGGGTTCGGCCGGCGAAGGTCGGCGTGTAGGCGGCCAGGCCATAGGAGCCGTAGGCGGAAATCCAAGTCGGATTCTTTCCATCCTGCTTCATGCCTTTGCGATAAATCAGCGTGTACGGAATCTTGACGCCGTCCTTGGCGGTGGCGAAGAAACGCTTGGCCTCGTAGGCGCTGACATCGATGGTGGGTTTGGGGGTGATGCCGGTATCGGCAAGGCGGCCGGCGCCGTCGACCGACCAGATGCCGGCGGGCTCGAGCCAGCCTTGCAGCGAAATCAGGACGCCATCCTCATCCGACACCGCGAACACCGCACCAATCGTGCCGTCGAAGGGCAGCGCGATGTCGGTGACCTTTGCATCGTGACTCAGGCGCTGTAGGCGGCTGATGCCGCCATCCATGATTCTAAGATACAGGCCGTCGCGCGCCCGCACGATATTCTCCATGACCAGCGCGCTCTGCGGCACCACCACGGTGCCGCCTGCAATGCTCGGCGCGGCGGCGGATGTTTTGACGATGCGTCCGCGCGGCGAGCCCTTGTTGACCAGCAGGTACAAATCATTGCCGTCGAGCTCGAGATCGGTCACCTCATCCTCGAAGCCGGCGAATGCCATCCACTTTGCTTTGCCGGTAATTGCGTCGGCAAGCGGTGCGACGAAGAAGCGCCCCTCGGGCCGCACATCCGCCAGCTGCAAAATCGCATAGCGGGAGCCGCGCGACGTGACGATGGTCGGAACCTGTATTTTGTCGTAATCGACCCCGGCGACAAATCCTCGCTTCATGAGAATGGGATCGGACTTAGGGTCGGTGCCCAGTTTGTGGAAGCGCGCCTGGGCGTCAAGATATCGTTCGGGCGTGGCCACCGCCCCGGTGAGCTGGGTGTAAAAGAACCCGCTGGCGTCGTCGAGCCACTGCGGATTCGCGCCTTCGGTGTTGGGAATGGTTTCCGGCAGGTCTTTACCGTCGGCGACGGTGAGAATATGCAGCAGCGAGTCCTCGCTGCCGTCCTTCGACAGACCGTACACCACGTATTTTCCGTCGGGCGATGCGCGCCACCAGTCCAGCGACACGTGGCTCTTTGCGCTGCTCATCGCGATGGGATCAACCAGCACGCGATCCGGGCCGCCCGTCCCTTGGCGGACGAACAGCTTGAAATTATCCGCGCCCAGGGGCCGCTGTTGGATGAACGTCATGCCGCCCGCGCGCTGCACCCTGGATGTCGCCACCGACTCGCCCGACAATTGCTCGATGCGCTTGAGCAACGCCGCGCGGCCAGGCAGGGCATCGATCACCGCCCGGGTATGGTCGTTCTGTCCCTTTAGAAACGGCAGCCAGTCGGGGTCCTTGCTGTTCTCCATCCAGCGATAGGGATCGCTCAAGGTTTCGCCGAAGTAGGTATCGCGCACCACCTCGATTCTGGCCACCGGTGCCGCAGGCACCGTGTCTTTGGCGGCGGCCGCCCACAGGCTGGGCGGTATGAGCGACATCGATAAAGCACCGGCACTGCCGGCGAGGAACTGGCGGCGATCGAAATCCTTGGTCATGCGTTACTACTCTTGATGTGGTCGTTTAGATCAGGTCGCGCCGAAAGTGTAGCATCGCTCACTGCAACGCAACTTACGGGCCGACCATTCGTTGTGTGGGTTTGTGAGCCGGATGAAACACGCCATCTCAAGGGGCTGGATCGACTGGTTGTTGGGGAATAACCCTAACTGCAAACCCTGTGAAGCCTGTCAAAATGCACTTTATTGTCGACTACCGCACGGTGGGCTGAGCCGGCAGCCTGTTTAAATGGCAGGCTGGCGCGATTCGTGCGCATCCACCCTTAAATTTGGGGGTCTTACGCTCGGTCGAAGTGCCGTTTTTGGTTACGGATTAGATGAAAATGCAATTGCCGATTATTCAAAAAGTGCAGGTCGCGTTCGGCGCGCTCATGACTGTGCTTCTCATCGTCGGCATCGTCGCTTACCGCAGCGTTCTCAGCTCTTCTGAAAGTGCCCACTGGGCTGAGCATACCAATGAGGTTCTCGAGCATCTCGCAAACCTGCGCTTGGGAATGGAAAATATTGAAAGTGGATATCGCGATTTCGCCTTGAGCGGCGATGACGCATTTCTCCAAAGGGCGCGGGCAAATACATCGTTGGCTGATAACGAGCAAAGAGCCCTGCAGTCACTGACGGCGGATAACCCGCATCAGCAACGTCGCCTAAGCATGGTCAGTGATGTGCTGCAGCGGATGGTCCAGCGTGGTGACTCAATCGTCAGAATGAGGGGGACGCCGGCTGCCGGGGATACGGCGGCCCTGATTCGCGGCGGGCAGGACGATCCGCTTCTGGACGCGTTTCGCGTCACGGCGCGCGACATGGAGGTCGAAGAGCAACAGCTGCTGCGCGAACGCAAATCAGCGGCCGTAAACCGCTTTCGTGAGACCCAAGTCGCCTTGATCGTGGGAAGCACCCTGGCACTCTTGATCGCCGCCTTCTCTGGCTGGCAGGTGGCAAGAGACCGAACCGAGCGGAAGCGCGCGGAAGATAGGCTCAAGCACCTCAATCGCCTGTACGCAATGGTCACCGGCATAACCGCATCGATGGTGCGAGTGCGTGATCGCGCGGAGCTCTTCAACCGCGCTTGCCAGACTGCGGTCGAGCACGGCGAATTCGAAATGGCGTGGATAGCCGTCGTAGCCCCCAAAGAGAAGCGCATTGTTCCGGTGGCCTGGGCGGGTCGCGACGAGCCGGCCATGTCCGTAATCAAGGGCCATTTCGCCTCGAGCGAGGGGACGCTGGAAGGAAATACATTGGCCGCGCAAGCGATCAGAGAGAAAGCGGCCGTTGTCTCCAACGACGTAAAGACCGACCAAAGACTCGTATTTGGCAATATGCACGCTGAGTCGGGTATACGATCGTTAGCCGTAATTCCGCTGATTGTCTCGGACAATGCAATCGGCGTATTCACGCTGTACACCAGCAAACCGGAATTCTTCGACGCAGCGGGCTTGCTGCTGTTGACCGAACTGGCGGGCAACGTCGCGTTTGCCATCGATCATCTCGAACGGCAGGAGCGGCTCGATCGCCTCTATTATTACGATACGCTCACGGGACTCGCGAACCGGCGGTCGTTTCTCGAGCGCGTCACGCGGTACACGCTGAGTGCCGCCGACGATGGGCACAAGATGGCCGTGTTTCTGATCGATTTGGAGAGGTTCAAGAAACTCAATGACAGCCTGGGCCGGTCAGCCGGTGACGCGCTTCTGAAGCAAGTAGCCGAGTGGTTGGCGCAGAACGCCGGGAACGCCAATCTCGTCGCGCGCCTCGATGCGGATCATTTCGCCGTTGTGCTGCCCAAAGCCATGTACGAGGCCAACGTTGCGCGGGTGCTCGAAAAAACAATCGCGGCCTTTATGAAGCATGAGTTCAGCCTGAATGATGCCGTGTACCGCATGGCCGCCAAATTTGGCGTCGCTGTGTTCCCCGATGATGGCACCGACGCCGATACGTTGTTCAACAATGCCGAGGCGGCGCTGAAGAAAGCCAAGGCGAGCCGCGACCGATATCTCTTCTACGCACAGAAAATGACTGAAACCGTGGCTATGAGCCTCGGCATAGAAAATCGCCTGCGCAGAGCGCTCGAAAGAGAAGAGTTCGTACTTCACTACCAGCCCAAGGTAAACATTGTAAGCGGCAAGCTGACGGGGGCCGAGGCATTGATCCGATGGAATGATCCGGTGTCCGGCCTAACTCTGCCCGGCCGCTTTATTCCGATCCTCGAAGAAACCGGATTGATCCATGACGTAGGACGTTGGGTGCTGCGCAAGGCGATCGAGGACTACCAGCGTTGGCGCAATGACGGTCTCCCGGCCGTGCGCATCGCGGTGAATGTGTCGCCGCTGCAACTGCGCAATAGAAATTTCGTCTCGGAGATCCAGCAGGCCATCAGTGTTGCCGCAGACGCGGCAGCGGGACTTCAGTTGGAGATCACGGAGACGGAGATTATGCAGGACGTCAATCACAGCATTGGCAGCCTGCTCGCAATTCGCGCATTGGGCGTCACGATTGCCATCGACGACTTCGGCACGGGCTTCTCCTCGCTCAGCTACCTGGCAAAACTGCCCGTCGACACGCTCAAGATCGATCGCTCGTTCGTGGTGGAGATGGTTTCGGCAAAAGGTGGACTGACACTGGTCTCGGTCATCATCAATCTGGCGCGCGCGTTGAAGCTCAACACAGTGGCGGAAGGCGTTGAGACCGAGGAGCAATTGCGTCAGCTCCGATCATTGGGCTGCGACGAAATGCAGGGTTATCTCTTTGGCAAGCCGGTTCCGGTCGAGAGTTTCGAACAGAAATATATGCGCGTGAACCCAGCGCTTATAAGCTAATTTGTGCAAGCTAGGTTAGAGCGCGTGAAATACGAAATCCGTTCTCTCACCAAAGCACATGCTGTGGATGCCTCAATGGTCATTCAAGAGAGTTTCTTGGTGCTTGCAGCGGCCGACTGGCACGTAGACGCTCGAAGGGTTTTTCTCGAAGCCACCGCACCTGAGCCGCTGGCGCACAAGTTGACTACGATGACTTTTGCCGCAGGCGCGTTTTCCGATGGTGGAATTACGGGTGTCATTCTCATGCCAAGCCCGAGCTTGCTGGGGCTCCTCTTTGTGCACCCGCGCCGGTTGCGTTTGGGAATTGGTCAAGCACTATGGGAATCGGCTCGAGCACATATCGAGACAAGATTTCCGGAGGTCAACACCGTTGAGCTAAATGCAACTCCGTACGCAGTGCGATTTTATAAATCGGTAGGATTCGTTCCAATCTCGTCAGAGTTTGAACGCGAAGGCCAACGCGCCATTCGTATGGCATGCTGGTTACCGGCTCGTGCGCTCGGCGCGAACCCACCATGATGTTGTCGTGCTGAGGAGTTTCCAAGGTCCTGGTTTGGTCAGCAATCTCAAGGAGTGATTACATGAAGAGGGTATTTCTGCTGGTTTGGACGGTCTCGATAACTGGTTGTGTGCTGCCTCCCGTGCAGATCCGGTCCGCTCCAGCACCTCTGAAGCAAGACCTGGCGAAGGTGATCGCCATTCAAAGCCGAACAGTAAACATCGAAACCAACGATGTCTTTCCACGCGTGTTGACCGTTCTATTGAATGGCGGCTACGTGATCCGTTCGGCGAATAAGGAGCTGGGCCTTGTGAGCTTCTATCAACAGTGGAACGACGCGTCCCAAAACAGCGCAAATATTACGCAGGAAGGCTCAGCTATCTTCAGCAATGCGGGTCCACACCAAACGTCCGTTCGCATAGCGGTAACGGGTGGCTGGCAGCGATTGGAGCCAACTGGAGGTGGCAAGAGCCCAGATTTCGGCATGGTTGGTGGCGTCCAGATGAGCGCAACACCCGAGGAATACAAGGCGCTTCTCGATCTAATCGAAGCTGGCCTTCTGGGTGGATAGGTCTGCGGCGGCTCGCTCGCCAGCGAGACGGCCAACGGCAGCGAAGTGCCCTCTGCTGTCACTCGTGATCGACCGCTCCGGAGCAGGCAATTACAGCGACTGTGAACCTACTCCAGCAATTTGCGCAGGAACGGTTTGTAGGGGGTCCGATCTTTCCATAGTCGATGCGTACAGCTACTTCACTTCGCTGGGCATATCTTGAGCTGCCACAATCTGCCAAGCGCCTCGCCGTTTTAGCCAAGTGTCCGTCCAAGTGAGTTTGACCGTGTGCTTTCGACCGTCAGCCTCAACGTGTACCGCGCTTTCACTGCCATACAAAATGGCCATGGCGTCACCAAAAAAATGGACCGTCACCTCGTATATCGTGCACGCTTCTTCGCGAACTCCGCTTTGGGCCTCAGCGAGCTCCTTCTTTTTCGAGTACCGGGACCCATCCGGAGCAGTTCCGTAAAAGTCCTCCGCGAGAATCGTTTTTTGGATGCCGTTATGGGTACAGCCGGCCTCGGCCCACTGGCGCTCATAGTCGATCAGCCTGTAGACTGGCCATTGCAAATGCATCGCAAGAGCGCCGATAGTGCCTAACAATCTGCGAGTGCTGGAATGAATCGAATATTGCGTAGTGGTGACTGAAGAAGAAATCTTTCCACGATTCCTCAATTGTTTCACGCGGACGTATATCGATAATTTCAACCTCTGAAAATTCTCTTGCGCTGCTCGCCGAGAATGCTTTCACCATAATTTCACGTGCTGCCACATCCGTAACTGGAGCGCTGTAGCCGAAGATTGTCACAAAATAAGCGTCGTCCAGTGCCAGGCGAAGTGCCGCCCATTCGTCAGCAATAACTGGATCGGATTGGTAATTCTTCTCTGTAACGGGAAACAATAGCTGAGAGGGTTCCATCGGTCCGGCGCATCGCGGACAGGGAATGCCCGCGTTTGACTTGACTTTGCACTTCGCACAAAAAGCGACGTCGACGCAGCCATGTAGGAAGTGAATTGATGGAGACTTTGCTATGCCACCGCACCTCTTGTAGGCCTGAAGTAGAAACGGATCCCAATTGAACGTGAAGATTGAGTCCTTATCTCTCAAACCCAGGATCAGAAGGTCATATGGAGTGACCTCGGTCGGGAGGCGGAGTCGCGCGAAGTAGTCATGAATGGCTGCTTCGATTTGGCAGCGTTCGTCATCATACTTGGGTAGCGCCGCGAGCTTTGAGTACTTGGCCTCAAAGCCGTCGCCAAGATGACCTTCTTCCTTTTCGATCCGCGCGAGTAGCGGGCCAAGCCCGGTCACATCCTCCAAGTTCTGTAGTGAGGGCAAGGTCAAGCCATTCCGGTCGCCGCGCGGACACGCTGCGATGCTCGCGCCCGCGCCAAGAAGCACGACGTGAGGATTTTCAACACGATTGGTCTTGACGCTGTATCGCGGTAGCGCTGGCATCTGGTGGCTAACCTTGAACGGGCCGCTCGCCCGAATGGATTCTATGCGCTCCTTACAACCAGATCGGACTCCATGAGCTTCCGGCCAAAGCTTACCTCACGTCGCGAACGGCTGCTTCAAGGCGATGACTTCGGGCGGTCAAATGCTCGCTATTGGCCGGGTGAAGCCTCTCGTGCCAGTGCCGACCGCCAATGAGTCCTCTCGACCCGTTGTTGACGGTCGCGACTGGCCGCTTCCGAGGAAGGAAAAACTCAGCAGCAAAAACCTCAGGGGGACGGTTTCGATTGCAGGAAATCTATTGCCCTCGTTTCCATCTGAGACATTTGCATTCGACTCCGATGGTCCGAGGCATATAGCCCTCGCAGCAACGCTTTGTCCCAACGAGTCATCTCGAGCGGCGCTACAGCGCTGGAGGTTGCGAAGAGATTAAGGATCGTGGAATCCGCGCCCAAGTCAGCGTCTTGATTAACCTCGACGAAGCTAACCATGGCGATGAAATCAGCAAATTGCCCAATATTGAGTTGGTCCACTTGTGCTGGATCGATTACAACGATTGCGCTGCCAATGCTGCGAACATCGGGGAATACCAATCGAAAACTAGCCCCAGATGATGGCCCTCGAACGATTGGGTAGTCTACTGTGCCCAGCCCTGCATCTACACTTGCGGCCAGTAAGCCGGAGATCTCATTCGCGTAATTACCCGATCCGATGTTGTACCAGACCCTGACGGGACGCGACTTCTCAATAAATCTTCTTACGGGCGCAATGCCACGCCCGGTGTTGTACATTCTCGGCTGATGCCGCCACCATAGTTTTAGAAAAGTTTCAGGATTTTTGGCGACAATGATGTAAAGATTCGGGTGTTTACAGTTTTCCTTGGCCAGTGGCACACCTGATTCCCGAGCCAATTCAGAAATGCGCCTCAACACAAACTCTCCCGCCGGTCGGATCATACCGACGACCATGGGACAAACCGCGTCTTCCCAGCGTAGCACTGACTCGTCAAACAAGGGTTTCAGCATCGCTGAATGGAAGAATTGATCTACTTGCTTTCGCAATGTCTCGCGCTGCGCTTGGACCGTGATCTGATCCAGCGAATCGGCACTCGCGGGAGTGGAAATACTTGCCAACATAATGACTGCGGCAGCCAAACCACTACGAAGTCCAAGTAGTCTTTTCATCGTTCCTCCCTGACTCAATTCCAAGCCTGGCGAGTGCTTTAAGCAGGGATCATCCGCCCATTTAGGCGTAAATGGGTTTCCGGATTGTTAACAACCGTTAATACAGAATTGGAGAAACAAAGGGGCAGCGCCACAGGCCACCCGCGGAATTTCGCCTTGCGCCAACATACGATACCGCGCCGCGAATGACGGCTTGCAGGCAGGCATTTTGGGCAGTCGAGTGTCTCAAAATGGCCGGTTGCCGCCCGACGCAGACAGAACTGCCGTCGATAGTCGGGTCGCGACCATTTGCGGACGCTCATGACTGGCGGCTTTCTGGTAACGAATTGCTCACGGCCTCGCATCTCGTCTAAGCTTCTCGAGTGCCAGGCCAGCCCAAAATGACACGTGTACTCTCCAATAGCTCAGAGATCACATCCCTGTGCGCAGCAGCGATGACGCTCTTTGCACTCGCTCCTCCCTTAAGCGCACAGGAAAACCCTCGGTCCTTGCCAATCTTTTATGACCCCGCGCTGGCTGCGCAAGGATTTCCAAATCCTCTGGTGAAAGCACGGATTGCGGGGCACGAGGCGATATTTATTGTTGATTCCGGCGCGAGCGCTAATGTATTTGCGGATTGGTATGTAGAGGTTGCTAGAATCCCAGCCGTAAGATCCGACTCGGCGGCAGTAGATAATGCCGGAAAAACCGCTCCTGAACGACTCGTTCATCGACTTCAAGGTCGCTGGAGTGATGATCAACGCTTTAGTCTAAACGAAGCGATAGTCGTCGCATTTCCACCCTTATTTAAGTCACTACATCTTGGCGGCCTGGTGTCTCCGCAGCTTTTGGCTCCACCTGGAATGGCCGCTGTGCTGGACCTTAGAGTTCCTTCCCTCCGATTTGTGCCATTTGGGCGCGCACAGGCTGATCTGCGACGTTCTAAAGTGCCGGCTCAGTTTGACTTGACCCAGTCATGCAAGAACGCAAACTCCAATCTTGAGAATCGGGTGTACGTGGCTCCCGCCACGACTGCGGGGGTTACGGATCTGATGCTTGTCGACACCGGTGCGACCGGGACGATTCTCTCCGACAGGTCAAAGATTGTTCAGGCCATCGGAAGTGGCAGCGAACCTGGTCCTCGGTCCGAAGGTGTCGGCGGCGAAACGAGCGGGCGCATGGTGCGCAACGTCCAACTGCTCCGGGGTGGCCGGATCGTTACATTGAATCCGTCCATTAGAGAAGTCTCCGAGCGCTGTGGTGTACGGGGAATATTAGGAATGGATGCATTGCGCAGTTGTTCGCTCATCCTAGGTGAGAAGGAGATGGCATTTTCGTGCGACTGAGCGAAGCGGCATAAAGGTGCGATTGGTCTCTCAAGTACGTTTACAGCGCTGACTGAATGGCCGCTTCGAGGTCGACCTTTTGGCGTGCTCCGCGGCGACTTCTGGCCGACTCCCGCCCTGAAGCCGACGGTGGCGACGAC
>Ga0193726_1002395_pt1 | contig 12757 bp, 9 predicted proteins | sample H2c1metaG_FD_144928 | JGI IMG/M metagenome (GOLD analysis project Ga0193726, IMG submission 144928) | Soil microbial communities from a riparian zone of the East river system, Colorado, United States - H2c1 | ecosystem: Environmental > Terrestrial > Soil > Riparian zone | place: USA: East River... | reverse complement strand
GACGCACACGGGAAGCCACCTCCATCACCCCGGCGGCGGAGCCACGGCCGGGGAGCGCAACGGACCTCGCACGCCCGCGCGGGCATGCATGACGGGCCAGCTGGAGGGGCCGCTCACCGGGAAAAGGTGCTCCTCGCGGAGCGCATCATCATCACGCAGGTCATCACATCATCAGACCCGGGAACGCCGGTCTCTCTTCGAACTCACCTCCGATTATGCCACAAATCGTGAGACAAGTCGAACCGAATGCGGACATCCGCTGTACCCGCCGGCGGATCCGAGACCGCCCCGGCGAGTGCGGGCGCCGGGGCGGTCCTCTAGGGTCGCGCCATGATCCTGGTAGTGGCCGGGGTGGCCGGCAGCGGCAAGACGACGATCGGGCGGCTGATCGCGGGGCGCATGCACTGCGAGTTCGCCGACGGCGACGCGTTCCACCCCAAGGCCAACATCGAGAAGATGGAGGCCGGGATACCCCTAACCGATGAGGACCGCGGACCCTGGCTGCGGGCGATCGTGGCGTGGATGGACGCTCGCGCCGCGGCCGGGGAGTCGGCCGTGGTCGCCTGCTCGGCGCTCCGGCGCGCCTACCGCGATGCGCTGCTCTCGGGCGCGGCCAGGGCGCGCATGGTGTTCCTGGTCGTCCCGCTCGGCGATGACGAGGTCCGGGTGGCCCACCGCGCGGGCCACTTCTTCCCGCAGGCGCTCCTGCAGAGCCAGTTCGCCGCCTTGGAACTGCCGGAGCCGCCCGAGCCCGTGCCGCTCGTCCCGGCTGTCGGCACTCCGGAGCAGACTGCCGACCGGGTCATGGAGGCCGTCGGCCTCCAGCCCGGCCGGACGGACACCCCAACGCCCTGACCCCCCAACGCCCTGACACGCCAGAGCCCGCCGCGCGGCCAGCGCGCGGCGGCCCTGACGCCAGAAAGGTGAGCGGACCCCGCCCCTGCAGCGGCCGGGGCGGGGTCCGTGACCCAGCGGGCGGCCGCGGGGGCAGTGTGAGTGCCCGGCCGCGGCCTGGCCCGCTAGGCGCTGGCGCGCCGGCTCATGCCGGTGGCCAGGGCCCAGATGATGAACACGTCGACGGCGATCAGGATGATCGACCAGAAGGGGTAGTAGGGCAGGAAGATGAAGTTGGCGATGGCGCTGCAGACGGCGAGGACGATGCCGAGCGCCTTGGCCCAGGTCTGGCCCAGCAGCACGCACGCGCCGGCGGCGAACAGCACGATGCCGACGCCCAGGTGGACCCACCCCCAGCTGTGCAGGCTGAACTGGAAGGTGTAGCCGGTCTGCGTGGTGAAGAAGGCGCCCGTCCGGAAGATCGCGACCAGGCCCTCGATGAAGCTCAGCAGCCCGGACAGGATCATCAGCGTCGCGGCGAGAACCGTGAAGCCGCTTTGCGCCATCGAGCGGCCGCCGTCGCCGTAGTCGCCGCGTGGGTAGTCGGGCTCGGCCTGGCGCGGCGCGGGCGTACCCGCTGCGGGAGCGCCGGCCATGGACGCGTCCGCCGGCGGCGTGCCGCCCGCCTCGTAGCCCGCGGTCTTGTCTCGTGCACTGCTCATCGAAGCACTCCCCTCTAACCTGGCCGGACCGGACCCGAGGGCCGCCCTGGCGTGGCCAAAGCGTCGTCGTCCCTGCCTGCTAGCCAGTTGTCCGGGTTGTTCGTCTCGAAAACGCTACGGAGCGGCCCGGCGCCGTGGCATCACCCAGCCGGGGTGATCGCTGGTGCGGCCGGGTCCGGCGGGGCCGCTGATTCGGGCCGGTCCTCGGCGGGTAGGCCGGTTACGGGGCTTTGAGCTGCAATTTCACCGCAGCGGGTGAACGAGCCCGGCCCGCGCCTCGGCGCGACCGGCTCATTCTCGGGGGAATGATGACAAGTACGGCAAGCAGGCCGGCGGCGCCACGAGTGCGTCCGCAGCGACTGGCCCAGCAGCGGTCGGCGCAGCAGCGCCTGGCCGAGCAGCGGGCGCACCAGCAGCGGCTGCGCCAGGCGGCCGGGCTGGGGCGGCCGCCGCTGCTGGAGGACAAGCTGCGGGTGCCGCGGCCGACGCTCGAGGTGCTCCGGCGCCGCCGGGTCACCGGCCTCATCGAGGCCGCCGTGACCCACCGGGTCACAGTGGTGTCCGGCCCGGCCGGCGCGGGGAAGACGGTGGCCTGCGCGGCCTGGGCCGCGGCCCGGCCGGCGGCGCGCCAGCCGGCCTGGCTGACGGTCGACGCCGAGGACCGCGATCCGGCCCGGTTCTGGCCCTACGTCCTGGCCGCCCTGGTCCGCGCCCGCGCGGTCGGGGCCGACGAGGCGGCCCAGCTGGCCGACGGCCCGCCGGAGGCCTACCCGCAGCGCATCGTGGCGGCCGCGCGGAGCCTGGCCGAGCCCGTCGTGCTGGTCATCGACGACGCCCACGAGCTGGCCGGCGGCGGTGCCCTGGCCGGGCTGGACGTGCTCATCAAGCACGCGCCGGCCGGGCTGCGGCTGGTGCTGGCCGGGCGCTGCCCGCCCGGCCTAGCCCTGTCCCGGCTGCGGGTGGCCGGCGAGGTGGCGGATGTCGCCGCCGCCGACCTGGCCTGCACGCCGGAGGAGGCCGACGCCTACGTCGCGATGCTCGGCGTGGCCCTGACGCCCGCGCAGCGCGCGGAGCTGCTGGCCCGGACGCAGGGCTGGATGGCCGGGCTGCGGCTGGCGCTCATGTCCGGGCCGGGGGACATTCCGCCGGGAACGCCCGCGCCCGCCGTCATCGACTACGTGCGGGATGAGGTCCTGGAGCGGCAGTCGCCGCAGGCCCGAACGTTCCTGCTGAAGACCTGCGTCGCGGCGAGCCTGCCGGGCGGCCTGGCCGACGCGCTGACCGGCGGCAGCGGGACCGGCGCGCGGACGCTGGAGCGGCTCGCCCGGGAGAACATCCTGGTCGAGCTGTCCGGCTCGGGGGAGTACCGGTACCACCCGATGCTGCGCGAGGTGCTGAGCGCCGAGCTGCGCCGGGAGCGGCCAGACGAGGTCGCGGTCCTGCTCGGGCGCGCGGCCCGCTGGCACGCGGCCCGGGGCGAGGCCGTCGAGGCGGTGCGGATCGCCGCCCAGGCCGGGGACTGGGCGTTCGGCGTGCACCTGCTGGCGCAGGCCGGCGCAGGAGTGCTGGCCCCGGACGGGCCGGCTGAGCTGGAGTCCGTGCTGGCCGCGTTCCCGGCCGAGTACCGGGCGGGCGCCGCCCCGGTAGCGGCCGCCCTGGCTGCGGCCCGGCTGTGGCAGGGCGACGCGGCAGGCGCGGCGCCGCACCTGGACTGCGCGCAGCGCTCGCTGGGCGGGCTGGACGGCGAGGCGCGCGCCGTCGTCGAGCCGTGGATCACGGCGCTGCAGGTCATGCAGGGCGCGGACCCCGGGGAAGGGCCGGGCGGATCCTGGGCGGCGGCCGAGCGGGCCGCCGCCGCGGCGGCCAGCGTGCCGCAGTACCGGGCGGCGGGGCTGCTCTGGTTCGCGGTCGGCTGCGCGCTGCTGCGCCGCTGGGAGGCCCGGCCGGCCGCCGTCGCGCTGACCCACGCCAGCGCGCAGCTGTCCGCCGGGAGCCTGCCGGGGCTGCGGGCGCGAGCGCTGGCCTGGCAGGCACTGGCCGCCGCGGGCTGCGGCGAGCTGGCCGCCGCCGACCGGCTGATTGCCGAGGCGGCCGGCGGCGCGGCCGCGGGCCAGCGCGAGGTGGCCTGCCCGGTGGCGCTGGCCCGCGCCCAGGTCTGCGTCGCCCGCGACGAGCTGGCCGCGGCCGCCGAGCGCCTCGACGAGGCCGACCGGCTGGCCGGCGGCCAGGCCGCGGGCGAGCCGTCGGCCGCCGCGATCAGCGGGCTGATCCGCGCGTACGCCGCGACCGCGGAGTCGGACCCGGCGGGCGCGGCGGCGAGCATCGCCCGGCTGCGGGCGGCCCGCGCGCCGGGCGACGCGGCGCTCGGCGCGCTGCTCGCCGTGCTGGAGGCCGGCGTGGCGCTGGCGGCGGGGGAGCGGGAGCGCGCGGGCCTGGTGCTGGCGGGCGACGGCGCGCCGGACGGGCCGCCCGGCGCCCCCGCGGCCGACGCGGCCGGGCTGGCGGCCGCGGCCGCGCGCCTGGGGCGGGCCCGGCTGCTGCTGGCCACCGGTGATGACAAGGGCGCGCTGGAGACAGTCGAGCACTGGCTGGACGGCACCGACCCATCCGTAACGCTGCGCGACCAGGTCAGCGCCCTGCTCGTGGCCGCGGTCGCCCGGCGGCGGCTCAGCCAGGTCACCGAGGCGGCCGAGCACATCGAGCAGGCGCTGCTGCTGGCCGAGCCGGAGGGGGCCTACCGGGTCTTCCTGGACGGCGGGCCGCCGGTCCGGTCGGCGATGACCGTGCTGGTGCCGCCGACCAGCCGGTGCGCCGGCTTCGCCGGGCGGGTGCTGGAGCGGTTCGACGGGCAGCCGCCCCGGCTGACCACGACGGCGCCGTCCGGCGCGGCCGGGCTGCCGCTGACCGGCAGCGAGCTGGCCGTGCTCCGGTTCCTGCCCTCGCACATGACCAACCAGGAGATCGCCGAGGCGCTGTTCCTGTCGATCAACACGGTGAAGACCCACCTGCGGTCGGCCTACCGCAAGCTGGGCGTGGCCAACCGCCGGCAGGCCATCGCCCGCGGCCGCCGCCTGGACCTGCTGTAGGCGGCGGCCGCGTCGCGGTCAGGCGCTGGCCGCTGCCGCGGTCCGGGATCGCGCCCCGGGCTTGCTGTCGCGGCGCAGGCGCAGGGCCAGGACGGCCAGCACGACGCCGTAGAACAGCAGCCAGGCCCCGAGGACGGTCAGCAGCAGGATCAGCGAGATCCCCGGCCAGAACAGGATGACCAGGCCCGCCGCCAGGCTGAACAGGCCGGTGACGACCCGCAGCCCCCGGCCGGGCACCTTGCCCTGCGTCGCGGCCGTGATCAGGTCCCCGACGCCGTAGATGATCCACAGGACGCCGACCACCAGCGCCACGGCCAGGATGGTCAGCGAGTTGTGCTTGATGCAGTACAGGCCGGCGATGATGGCCAGGATGCCGATGACCACGTCGGCGGCGCGCATCCCGCCGGTCTGGCCGCGGTCCATGATGCCGTCGACCAGGCGGAACACGCCCGCCACCAGCAGGGCCGCCCCGATGAGGATGGCCACCACGGTCAGCGTGGCCTTCGGCCACACCAGCAGCAGGACCCCGGCGGCGAGCATGCCGATCGCGGCGGCCAGCGCCGCGGTCCACGCCAGCCTGGCGACGGCCGGCCCCAGGCCGCCGACGCCGCCGGCCGCCTCGCTGTCCCGCGCTGGGTAGGCGCGCGGGCGGGCCGCGTCGCCGTCCTCCGGCCGCATGGCCTGCTGGGGGACTCCCGGCGGCCGGTCTTGCGCCACGCCGCCGGCCTGGCCGGACTCGGCGCGGTTGCTCTGCGGATCGGTCATGTTCGGCCTCCTGGTGTCCACCGCTGGGATTGGCCTGGTTGTCATCGTGTGATCGGCCGGTTGCGGGGATCATCACCCGTGCCGGGTGAACACTGCGGTCCTGCCCTAGACTTGGCGGCCAAGCCATGTGCGATCAGCCATGCCGGGCCGTGCCACTAACGCAGGCCGGGAGATTTCTCAGGAGCCACCTCGCAGTGAAGACCGACGTTGAAGAACTGAGCCCCACCCGTGTCAAGCTCACCGTCGAGGTGCCGTTCGACGAGCTGAAGCAGAACCTTGACCACGCCTACAAGGAAGTGGCCAAGCAGGTCCGGATTCCGGGCTTCCGGCCCGGCCGGGTGCCGCCGCGCATCATCGACCAGCGGGTCGGCCGCGGGGCCGTCCTGGAGCAGGCCGTCAACGAGGCCGTCCCTCAGCTCTACGGCAAGGCGCTGGAGGAGCACGAGGTGTTCGCCCTGGGCCAGCCGGACCTGGAGATCACCAAGCTCGATGACGGCCAGGAGCTGGCCTTCACCGCCGAGGTGGACGTCCGGCCGAGCTTCGACCTGCCCGACCTGGACGGCCTGGCTGTCACGGTCGACGACACCGAGGTCACCCCGGACCAGGTCGAGGAGTACCTCGGCTCGCTGCGGGAGCGCTTCGCGTCGCTCAAGGGCGTGGACCGCGCAGTGGCAGACGGCGACTTCGTCTCCATCGACCTGGCCGCCTCGGTCGACGGCGAGCCCGTCGAGGACGCCCAGGCCAGCGGCATCTCCTACGAGGTCGGCAGCGGGTCCATGCTGGACGGCCTGGACGAGGCGCTGACCGGCCTGTCGGCCGGCGAGTCGGCGACCTTCACCGCGGACCTGGCCGGCGGCTCGCTGGAGGGCGCCGCCGCCGACGTCCAGGTGACGGTGAACAGCGTCAAGGTCAAGGAACTCCCGGTGCTGGATGACGAGTTCGCGCAGTCGGCGAGCGAGTTCGACACCATCGGCGAGCTGCGGGCGGGAACCCGCAAGCAGCTCGAGGGGATGCGCCAGACCGGCCAGGCCGGCCAGGCCCGCGAGCGGGCGCTGGACGCCGTGCTGGAGCAGGTCGACATCCCGCTGCCCGAGCGCGTCGTGGACGCCGAGATCGAGCAGCGGCGCCACAACCTGGACGACCGCCTGCAGCAGGCCGGCATGACCATGGAGGACTACCTCGAGGGCAGCGGCCAGACCGCCGACGGCATCGAGGAGCAGTTCGACACCGACGCCCGCCGCTCGATCAAGGCCGGCTTCATCCTGGACAAGCTCGCGGTCGCCGAGGAACTGGGCGTCGAGTCGTCCGAGCTGAACTCCTACATCACCCAGCAGGCCTACCGGATGGGCGTCACCCCGGACCAGCTGGCCCAGCAGATCACCGAGAGCGGCCAGGTCAACAGCGTGGTGGCCGACGTGCTGCGGACCAAGGCCCTGACCCTGATCGCCGAGCGGGCCACGGTCACCGACGCGTCGGGGAACCCGGTGGACGTCATCGCCATCACGCGCGGCGACGCCGAGGCTGAGGCCGCGGAGGCGGCCGAGGGTGACAGCGAGGCCCCGGACGCCGCCGCCGGCGAGGACGACAGCGCCTGAGCATCCGCCGTCAGCGAACAGCGGCGATCGGCGGACTACCCGGCTCCGCAGCCGAGTTAGGGTCACTGTCAATGACAAAGGCGCGAAACACTCATCAGAGCAAGGAGGGCCAGTGATCACGGCTCCCGATGACCCGCAGCTGGTTCCCGGGCTCGCCCGGGAACTGGCTCCCGTGCTGGGCCGCAACGGCGACGCGCCGCCCCAGCCCGTCACCGAAATGCTGTTTCAGCGCCTGCTCCGGCACCGGATCATCTTCCTCGGCCAGCAGGTCGACGATGATCTCGCCAACCGGATCTGCGCCGAGCTCATCCTGCTGTCGTCCGAGGACCCCCGGCGCGACATCAGCATCTACATCAACTCGCCCGGCGGGTCCGTTTACGCGGGCCTGGCCATCTACGACGTGATGCAGTTCGTGCCCAACGACGTCTCGACGTACGCGATGGGCATGGCCGCGTCGATGGGTCAGTTCCTGCTGGCCGCGGGGACCACCGGCAAGCGCTACGCGATGCCGCACGCGGCCATCCTGATGCACCAGCCGCACGGCGGCATCGGCGGCACGGCCACCGACATCCGCATCCAGGCCGAGCACAGCCTGTACCTCAAGCGCGTGCTCGCCGAGCGGACCGCTCTGCACACCGGCCAGACCGTCGAGCAGATCGAGATCGACTCGGACCGCGACCGCTGGTTCACCGCGGACGAGGCCAAGGACTACGGGTTCGTGGACCAGGTCGTGCGCAGCGCGACCGAGGTGCCGACGGTGGGACCGCTGTCGTGACCTGGGTACCGAACGCTGAGGAGGAGAACGTGAAGTCGGACAGCGCAGGGCCGGCGGTCCACCCGCTTCTGGCTCATGCCATGCAGTCGCGATATGTCCTGCCATCGTTCGTCGAGCGGACGTCGTACGGGGTCAAGGAGATGAACCCGTACAACAAGCTGTTCGAGGAGCGGATCATCTTCCTCGGCGTCCAGATCGACGACGCGTCGGCCAACGACGTGATGGCACAGCTGATCACGCTGGAGTCGATCGACCCCGACCGGGACATCCTGATGTACATCAACTCGCCCGGCGGGTCGATGACGTCGATGATGGCGATTTACGACACCATGCAGTACATCCAGCCGGAAATCCAGACGTTCTGCCTGGGCCAGGCCGCGTCGGCGGCCGCGGTGATCCTCGCCGCCGGGAGCAAGGGCAAGCGGATGGCGCTGCCCAACTCGCGGATCCTGATCCACCAGCCCGCGGTGGAGAGCGGCTACGGCCAGTCCAGTGACCTGGAGATTCAGGCCCGCGAGATCCTCCGGATGCGCGCGGCCATGGAGAATATCCTCGCCCAGCACACCGGCCAGGACGAGGAGCAGGTCCGCCGCGACACCGAGCGGGACAAGTTCTTCACCGCCGAAGAGGCCAAGCAATATGGCCTGGTAGATGAGGTTCTGACGATGATCAAGCGCAAGGCCGAGGTAAAGTCGTCTTAACCGCCGGATCTGGGCGGCACGCCGGCGGCGCGGTGCTACGACCACCATCGGCGCCGCGAAGGCGGTACCGTCTAGGTTCACGGTGACGGAATGGCTCGCAGGCAGGAATCCGCCGCGGCCGGTCCTCCGGGACGGCTGCTGGCGGCCCACCAGGGCAAAGGAGTGGCTGGGTGGCACGCATCGGCGACGGCGGTGACCTGCTGAAGTGCTCGTTCTGCGGGAAGAGCCAGAAGCAGGTCAAGAAGCTGATCGCGGGGCCAGGCGTCTACATCTGCGATGAGTGCATCGACCTGTGCAACGAGATCATCGAGGAAGAGCTGGCCGAGCCCACCGAGCTGAAGTGGGACAGCCTGCCCAAGCCGCGCGAGATCTACGAGTTCCTCGACTCGTACGTGATCGGCCAGGAGAAGGCCAAGAAGGGCCTGTCCGTCGCCGTCTACAACCACTACAAGCGGGTGCAGTCGGGCGGCGAGCGGGCCGGCGATGACGGCGTCGAGCTGGCCAAGTCCAACATCCTGCTGCTGGGCCCGACCGGCTCGGGCAAGACGCTGCTGGCCCAGACGCTGGCCCGGCTGCTGAACGTGCCCTTCGCCATCGCGGACGCCACGGCGCTGACCGAGGCCGGCTACGTCGGCGAGGATGTCGAGAACATCCTGCTCAAGCTCATCCAGGCGGCCGACTACGACGTCAAGAAGGCCGAGACCGGCATCATCTACATCGACGAGATCGACAAGATCGCCCGCAAGAGCGAGAACCCGTCGATCACGCGCGATGTCTCGGGCGAGGGCGTCCAGCAGGCCCTGCTGAAGATCCTGGAGGGGACGACGGCCTCGGTGCCGCCGCAGGGCGGGCGCAAGCACCCGCACCAGGAGTTCATCCAGATCGACACCACCAACGTGCTGTTCATCTGCGGCGGCGCGTTCGCGGGCCTGGAGAAGATCGTCGAGTCGCGGGTCGGCAACAGCGGCATGGGCTTCGGCGCCGTGCTGCGGGTCAAGACCGACCGGACCACCGCGGACGCGTTCTCCGAGGTCATGCCCGAGGACCTGCTGAAGTTCGGCATGATCCCCGAGTTCGTCGGGCGGCTGCCGGTCATCACCAGCGTGCACAACCTGGACCGCGAGGCCCTCATCCGCATCCTGACCGAGCCGCGCAACGCGCTGGTCCGGCAGTACCGGCGGCTGTTCGAGCTCGACAACGTGGACCTGGAGTTCACCGACGACGCGCTGGAGGCCATCGCCGACCAGGCCATCTTGCGGGGGACCGGCGCCCGCGGGCTGCGCGCGATCCTGGAGGAAGTACTCCTGTCGGTCATGTACGAGGTGCCGAGCCGCAAGGACGTCGAGCGGGTGGTCATCACCGCCGAGTCCGTGCTTGAGCACGTTAACCCGACCCTGGTGCCGCGCGACGTCGCGCGGCGCACGCCCCGCGAGAAGTCCGCGTAGCCCGCTAGGGGCCGCGGCGGGCCCGCCGATGCCGCTAGCGCGCGCAACTTCTTCTACACTCACCTGACGTGAGCCCAACCGACCGTGCCGTGAGCCCCACCGGCCCCTCCGTGCTGCCATCTCAGTACAACCCCGGCGACGTCGAGTCGCGACGGTATGAGGCGTGGGTAGCGGCTGGGTACTTCACTCCCGACCCGGACTCGGCGGCGCCGCCGTTCGCCATCGTGATCCCGCCGCCCAACGTCACCGGGTCCCTGCACATCGGGCATGCCCTCGATCACACCCTGATCGACGCGCTGACCCGGCGCGCGCGGATGCAGGGCTACAACGCGCTGTGGCTGCCCGGCATGGACCACGCGGGCATCGCCACCCAGAACGTGGTCGAGCGCGAGCTGGCCAAGGAGGGCCTGTCCCGGCATGACCTGGGCCGGGAGGCGTTCGTCGAGCGGGTGTGGGCCTGGAAGGCCTCCTCCGGCGGCGCGATCCTCGGCCAGATGCGCCGCCTCGGCGACGGCGTGGACTGGACCCGCGAGCGCTTCACCATGGACGCCGGGCTGTCCCGCGCCGTGCAGACGATCTTCAAGCGGCTCTACGGCGACGGCCTCATCTACCGGGCCCAGCGGATCATCAACTGGTGCCCGCGCTGCCTGACCGCGCTGTCGGACATTGAAGTCGAGCACTCCGACGACGACGGCGAGCTCGTCTCGATCCGGTACGGGGACGGCGACGACGCGATCGTGGTCGCCACCACCCGGGTGGAGACCATGCTCGGCGACACCGCGGTCGCCGTGCACCCCGACGACCCCCGGTACGCCCGCCTGGTCGGGAAGACCATCGAACTGCCGCTGACCGGCCGGCGCATCCCGGTCGTGGCCGACCCGCACGTCGACCCGGAGTTCGGCACCGGCGCGGTCAAGGTCACCCCGGCCCACGATCCCGACGACTTCGAGATCGGCCGGCGGCACGACCTGCCCAGCATCGTGGTGATGGACGAGCGGGGCGTGGTCACGGTGCCGGGCCCGTTCTGGGACCTGGACCGCTTCGAGGCCCGGCCGGCCGTCCTGCGCGCGCTCCGCGAGCAGGGCCGGGTGGTGGCCGAGCGGCGCCCGTACGTGCACGCGGTGGGACACTGCTCGCGCTGCGGGACCACGGTGGAGCCGCGCCTGTCGCTGCAGTGGTTCGTCCGGGTCGACCCGCTGGCCAAGGCGGCCGGCGACGCGGTGCGCGACGGCCGGGTGCGGATCTTCCCGCCGGAGCTGGCCGCCCGGTACTTCGACTGGGTCGACAATATGCACGACTGGTGCATCAGCCGCCAGCTGTGGTGGGGGCACCGCATCCCGGTCTGGTACGGGCCCGGCGGCGAGGTCGTCTGCGTCGGCCCCGGCGAGGAGCCGCCCGCCGGCGAGGGCTGGGCCCAGGACCCGGACGTGCTCGACACCTGGTTCTCCTCGGCGCTGTGGCCGTTCTCCACGCTCGGCTGGCCCGACGACACGGCCGACCTGCGGACTTTCTATCCCAACACGGTGCTGGTCACCGGGTACGACATCCTGTTCTTCTGGGTCGCCCGGATGATGCTGTTCGGGCTGTACGCCAACGCGGGGCTCGGCCCTGAGCAGTCGGTGCCGTTCCGCCAGATCGCCCTGCACGGCCTGGTGCGGGACCAGTTCGGCAAGAAGATGTCCAAGTCCCGGGGCAACACGGTCGACCCGCTGGCCTGGATCGACCAGTTCGGGGCCGACGCGACGCGGTTCACCCTGGCCCGCGGGGCCAACGGCGGCAGTGACCTCGCGGTCAGCGAGGACTGGGCGGCCGGGGCGCGGAACTTCTGCAACAAGCTCTGGAACGCGACCCGGTTCGCCCTGATGAACGGGGCCGTGGCCGGCGACGGGCTGCCCCCGCCGGACCGCCGCACCGCGGCTGACCGGTGGATCCTGTCCCGGCTGGCCGCCGTCACCGCGCAGGTCGACGAGTACTTCGCGCAGTACGAGTTCGCCAAGGCGTGCGAGGCGCTCTACCACTTCGCCTGGGACGAGTTCTGCGACTGGTACCTGGAGCTGGCCAAGACCTCGCTGGCCGGCTCTGATGACGCAGCGGCGGCCACCCGCATGGTGCTGGGCGTGACGCTGGACCGGCTGCTGCGGCTGCTGCACCCGTTCCTGCCGTTCGTGACCGACGAGCTGTGGACCGCGCTGACCGGCGGCGAGTCGGTGGTGATCGCCCGCTGGCCGGGCGCGCTCGCGCCGGGCACGCAGGCCGCGGCCGCTGAGCCGGCCTCGGTCCCGGCCGCCGACCCCGCTGCCGAGGCGGAGATCGAGTCGCTGATGCGGCTGGTTACCCAGGTCCGCCGGTTCCGCTCGGACCAGGGGCTGCGCCCCGGCCAGCCGGTTCCGGCCGTGCTGGCCGGCCTCGCGGCGACGCCGCTGGCCGCGCACGAGGCCCAGATCCGGGCCCTCACCCGGCTGACCGCCGCCGGGCCGGGCTTCGCCCCGACGGCGTCGGTCCAGGCCGAGGGGGTTAACGTCGAACTGGACACCGCGGCCGGCCTGGACGTCGCGGCCGAGCGCCGCCGGGCCGAGAAGGACCTGGCCGCCGCCCGGGCGGACATCGAGGCCACGGAGCGCAAGCTCGGGAACCCGTCGTTCCTGGAGCGGGCCCCCGAGGCCGTGGTGGCCAAGAACCGGGACCGGCTGGCCGCCGCGCGCGGCGAGGCCGACCGGCTGACCGAGCGGCTGGCGGCCCTGCCGCGGGAAGCGTGACGACTGCTAGGGGGACCTGTGCCGCACACTGACGGCATGACCGCCGACGAGCGCGCCCGGCTGGCCGAGATCGAGCGC
>Ga0193726_1002394_pt1 | contig 12760 bp, 9 predicted proteins | sample H2c1metaG_FD_144928 | JGI IMG/M metagenome (GOLD analysis project Ga0193726, IMG submission 144928) | Soil microbial communities from a riparian zone of the East river system, Colorado, United States - H2c1 | ecosystem: Environmental > Terrestrial > Soil > Riparian zone | place: USA: East River... | reverse complement strand
GCTCGCGCAGGTGGAAGAGTTGCCTGGCGGGAAAGGCGTTCGTATCGGTGCGCTCGCCCGGAACTCCGACGTCGCGGACCATCCGCTCATCCAGGAACGCTATCCGGTCCTGAGTCAGGCTTTTCTGGCGGGGGCGAGTCCGCAGTTGCGGAACATGGCGACGGTGGGCGGCAATCTTATGCAGCGGACCCGCTGTTATTATTTTTACGATCCGGCGTTTCCGAAGTGCAACAAACGGAATCCGGGAAGCGGCTGCGGCGCACTGGAGGGATACAACCGCGTCCACGCGATCCTGGGGCAGAGCGATCAGTGCATCGCGACGAATCCAAGCGACATGAACGTGGCGTTGGCGGCACTCGATGCGGTCATTCGTGTGCAGGGACCGAAAGGCGAACGCGAGATTCTCCTGACTGATTTTCACCGCTTGCCGGGGAAGACGCCGAACGTCGATACCAACCTCCAGCCGGACGAACTGATCACCGCGGTCGATTTGCCGGCGATGCCCTTCTTCAAACGCTCGCATTATTTGAAGGTGCGAGACCGGGCGAGCTACGCCTTCGCGATTGTAAGTGTCGCGGCGATTCTCGATCTCGGCGCGGACGGCACCATCAACGCTGCTCGGATCGGGCTGGGTGGTGTCGCGCACAAACCATGGCGTGCGTTCGACGCGGAGAAAAAACTGATCGGGCAAAAGGCGGGAGAGAAATTATTTCAGGCGGCGGCCGACGCGGCCCTGGCCGGGGCGAAGGGTTAAAATCGAACTGGCAAAACGCAGCATTGTCCGGGCGCTCCAGACAACAGCCGCGCTCGCAGTCTAGCGAAAATGAGTGCGCCATTAATGGGACCCGCGAGAAACCGAGTCGATGGACGACTCAAGGTCACCGGTGGAGCGAAATACTCCGTGGAGTTCGAGACGCCGAAATGCGCCTACGCCTGGACGGTTGAAAGCAACATCGCCAAAGGGAAAATCATCGCGATCGATACGAAAGCCGCGCAGGCGGTTCCGGGAGTGCTGGCGGTGCTGACGCATTTGAACATGCCGAAGTTCAAGAGCGTGCCGAAAAAGGAGGGATCGGCTGGAATTCGCAACGAAGAGCGTTTTCCACTCAGCGATGCCGAGGTGCATTACGCCGGTCAGTACGTTGCCGTCGTAGTTGCGGAAGGAATCGAGCAGGCGCGACATGCTGCCTCGCTGGTCCGGGTCAGTTACGCGCCCGAGGAGCCGTTGCTCACGATGGAAGCCGCCGAGCACAAGGCGGTGAAACCAAAGACAAATAATAACGAGCACGTCCAGATCAATAAGGGTGACGTCGAGGCGGCGCTAAAGGACGCGAGCCTGGTGAAGTGCGAGCAGACTTACCTGACGCCAACAGAGACACACAATCCGATCGAGATGTCGGGGACAATTGCGAGCTGGGAGGGAGATCAGAAGCTCACGCTCTACGATGCGACTCAATTCGTGAAAGGCGTGCAGAACATCCTGGCCCAGGCGTTGGGGCTCGAGCTCGAAAACGTCCGAATCATCTGTCCATTTGTCGGCGGCGCTTTCGGTTGCAAGGGAGCTGTCTGGATGCACGTGTTTCTCGCTGCGATGGCGGCGAAAGTCGCGGGCGTTCCGGTGAAGATGCACGTCACGCGGCGGAACATGTTCGTTGGAGCCGGCCATCGCACGCCGACGCGTCAGACTCTTTCACTGGTCGCGACGCGCGACGGAAAGTTGCAGGCGATCCAGCATGTGAGCGAAACGCTGACCTCCATGGTGGGCAAGTTCACGGAATCCTGCGGAGCGCGTTCGACCGGACTCATGTACGAAAGTCCCGCGATCAGGGTTGAGGAGACCGTTTATCCCGTGAACGTGGCGACGCCCACGTTCATGCGCGCTCCGGGAGAATGCCCGGGGACGTACGCGCTCGAATGCGCCATGGACGAGCTGGCCTACGCCCTGAAGATGGATCCGGTCGCGCTCCGGCTGGCCAATCATGCGGACAATCATCCGACGAAAGACGTGCCTTTCAGTGCGAAGCATCTCAAACAGGCTTACCAACTCGGCGCCGAGAAGTTTGGCTGGACGAAACGCAATCCTGAACCGCGCTCAACGCGTGACGGCGATCTTCTCGTTGGCTGGGGCATGGCGACCGCCACTTATCCCGCGCACAAAATGAGCGCAGCGGCTAAGGCGCAATTGCGCGCCAATGGAACCGCTACCGTGCAATGCGCGACGCACGATCTGGGCACCGGCGCCTACACGGCCTTCACGCAAATTTCCTCGGAACAGCTCGGTTTGCCGTTCGAGAATATCACTTTCGAGCTCGGCAAATCCGATTTCCCGTTTGGACCCGTGGCCGGTGGTTCAAACTCCACGGGCACGGTCGGCACCGCGATTCATGAAGTCGCGAGCCTCTTGCACAAAGCATTGGCCGAGCTGGCGGTAAAGGATTCCAAATCGCCGCTCTTTAATTTGAAACCAGATGAGATTGCCATGGTGGGGCCGGGGCGCATCGGCTTGAAAACCGACAGTGCAAAATCCGATGCTTACGTCGATATCCTCAAGCGTGCCGGCAAGGATTCCATCGATGTGCAAAGCGAACAGAAGCCGCCGGAAGAAAACAAGAAACAGGCTTTCCAATCCTGGGGCGCGCATTTCTGCGAAGTAAAAATCGATCCGCTTCTGCCGCGGGTGCAGGTGACGCGTGTGGTCAGCGTGATGAATTGCGGTCGGGTCGTCAGCGCGAAGACCGCCCGCAGCCAGATCATCGGCGGCGTCGTCATGGGCATCGGCATGGCGTTGACCGAGGAGACCTCTTACGATCCAGGCACAGGATTGCCCGTGACCCGCAATCTCGCCGACTATCACGTGCCGACGAATGCGGACGTGCCAGAAATCGATGTCGCTTTCGTCGGAGAGCCGGATTTCGACTTCAATCCGATCGGTGCGCGGGGCATGGGCGAGATTGGAATCACTGGAATCACGGCTGCGATAGCGAACGCCGTTTATCACGCGACGGGCAAACGTGTCCGTGATTTGCCTATCACGATGGACAAATTGATCTGAGAAATAGGCGAGGACGCTTCCCGACCTAACGAATGAAAGAAATCGTCGACATTATTCGAAAGTGGGAACGCGATCGCCGCCAGCCGGTCGCGCTGGCGACATTGGTTCGCGCGCAGGGCTCGAGTTATCGACGGCCGGGGGCGCGCATGTTGATTTGCCTGGACGGCTCGACTGCCGGCTCGCTCAGCGGCGGTTGCCTTGAAGAAGAGGTTGTCCGGTGCGCCCTTGAAGTGCTGCGGACGGGCGTGCCTTTCTTGATGAAGTTTGACACGCGGCTGCGGTTTGGCTGCAACGGCAAGATCGAGATTTTTGTTGAATCGGTGAGCGAAAAATTTCTCACGGAGGTTGCCGCGAAGATGGAGGAACGCAGCACTTGTGATATGGCGACAGTTTTCCTGGGAAATGAAGGCGAGCTGGGCACCCGAATCCTTCAGACCGACGAGCGGGCGCCCTTGGGAGCATTTGTTCAGGCGGTGCAGCCGCCCGTTCAGTTGATAATCTTCGGCGACGGTCCGGACAGCTCTCCGTTACGATCTTTCGCTGAGACTCTGGGTTGGCGTGTCTTCGAGTCGGAGCGCGCCGACGATCTCCAACTGTTAATGAACACGGACGAACGGACCGCCGCGGTCGTCAAATCGCACAACTACGGCAGGGATTTTGTGGCGCTGCGCCATTTGCTTTCGCTTGGTCTGCGCTATGTCGGACTTCTGGGCCCGCGTCAGCGGCGAGACCAGTTACTCAACGCGCTCCTCGACGCGGGTGTCGCGATCGAATCGGAACTCTTCGCGCCGGCCGGTTTCGATTTGGGCGCGGAAACACCGGAGGAAATCGCACTCGCGATTGTTTCGGAGATACAGTCCGTCTTCGCGGACGCGACGGGTGGATCCTTGCGCGATCGGCGGTCGCCCATTCACGAGCGGAATCTTCCCCGGACGCCCGCTTTGGCGCCTATCGAAGAATGCGCAGCGTAGGCGCGATAATTCTTGCGGCGGGCGGGTCCTCGAGATTGGGGCAGGCAAAACAACTTCTGCCGTTTCAGGGAGAGAGTTTGGTGCGGCGCGCTGTCCGCAGTGCGATTGACGGAGGCTGCGCCAGCGTGACCGTCGTGGTCGGAGACGCCCGCGATCGGATTGAAACCGGGTTGCGTGAAACTTCCGCGCTCATCGTTGAGAACCGGGAATGGCAGCGGGGCCTGGGTTCCTCGATTCGTTGCGGCTTGCGCCATCAACTCAATGCCCGGCCCGAGCTCGACGCCGTTCTCTTGCTCGTCTGCGATCAGCCGTTCGTCGACGCGAGTATCGTCACGGCGCTCGTCTCTCACTGGAATAATTCCCGGAAGGCGATTGTGGCCTGCTCTTACGCCAATACTCTGGGCGTGCCGGCGCTGTTCGATCGCGCCTGTTTCGAAGAGCTTCTCGCGCTTCCCGATGAATCGGGTGCGAAAGCACTTATCGAGTCCCGCGATGGCAATGTCGCCCAAGTGGAATTCGAAAAGGGGGCGATCGACATAGATACGCCCGCCGATTTCCGTCGGCTCACTGAGCGCAATTGACCGTCAAAAAATAGCAAGGCACCGGGAGCAGCACGCCAGGCGAACCGTTAGAGTGTTCGCCAATGAAAAAAGGTAAGGCGCGGAAACGAGTCTCTCGAAAGCGCGGATCACGTGGGGTGACCCGCTCCGATTCGGCCCGCGTCCTCGCGGCAGCCGTGGCCCAAGCCGTGATGCTTTCCGGAAACGCCCAAGCGCAAACGGCCGAGACCGAAGAGACGGCGACGACGCCGGAGGTCGTGGTACGGGGAGAGGCGACTTACAAAGCGACAAACGTCGAGTCGCGTCAATACACGGAACCGCTGCGGGATGTTCCGCAGAGTGTGACCGTGGTGCCACGAGCATTGATCGAGCAACAGAACGCGGTTTCCCTGCGCGATGTGTTGCGCAACGTCCCCGGCATCAGTATGCAGGCTGGCGAAGGGGGCAGCGGCCCGGGAGGCGATTTTCTTTCGGTGCGCGGGTTCAACGCGCGCAACGACATCTATATAGATAACATCCGCGATTTCGGCGGCTATTCGCGCGACCCGTTTAATGTCGATCAAGTCGAGGTGGTGAAAGGCCCGGCCTCTTCCTACACGGGGCGCGGCTCGACTGGCGGCTCGATCAATCTCGTTTCGAAAGCGCCTTCGCTCGATGCCTCCTACTATCGTTCCACGCTGAGCCTCGGGACAGACGAGTTCAAGCGCTTCACGTTCGATATCAACCAGGAGCTGACCCCGCTCTGGGAAGGGCGGACCGTGGAAAACGACGAATCGGGCAAAGCCGCCAAGGTGTCGATCACCGAGCCATTTCTAAAAACGGCCTTCCGGGTGAATGGGATGTGGACGGAAGGCGACGTCTCGAACCGGAACGAAGTGGAATTCAGCCGTTGGGGGATCGCTCCGTCCATGGCTTTCGGATTCGGTCACGATGCCAGGCTGACGCTGAGCTATTTTCATCTCGAGCAGGACAACGTCCCGGATAACGGCATTCCCTGGGTCCCGGCCACGCAGGCGGTATTGCCACAGCAGTTTTGGAACAAGCCGTCGCCCGTCGATTTCGACAATTTCTATGGCTTGCTCGACCGCGACAAAGAGGAAATCAGCACGGACATCGGCACGCTGCAGTACGAGCAGAAGGTCGGTGATTCATTCAGCCTCCGGAACACCGCCCGCTATGGCCAGACCCATCGCGATTCGATCACGACTTCTCCGCGTTACATCCCGGGCGTGACCGACCCGAGTGTCGTGATCAATCGTGAATTTCAGGCGCGCGATCAGATCGACACGATCCTGGCTAATCAGTTCGACATGCGTTTCAGCTTCGAGACCCTGGGCGTGAAACACGAGCTCATTACCGGCGTCGACTTCGCGCATGAGACCGCGGAGAACAGGCTCCGGTCGGCGGATCCTGCGCCGCCAGCGGATCTCTTTAATCCCGACCCGAATCAGCCCTACACCGGCGTGATCCGTTACACCGGCGCGGTGAACGAGAGCACGTCGGATGATGTCGGATTGTTCCTCGGCGACACCATGAAGTTTTGGTCAGACAAGATTCAGCTGAGCGGCGGTGTGCGCTGGGACTACTACGAAGCGGAACTCGAGCAGCGCGGCGCGCCGGTCGTGCCTGGCGGCCCTGCACCAACGGCCAACTTTGATCGTATCGATCGCGTGTTCAGTTATCGCGTGGCTCTGGCCTACAAACCGGTGCCGATTGGGACCTTCTACATCGCCTACGGCACGTCTTTCAATCCGTCGGCGGAAGGAGCGGTTTCGTCCACACTGCTTACGGCCGCGACGGCGCTTCTCGAGCCGGAGGAGAATCGCACGTTCGAAATCGGCACGAAATGGGATGTGCTGAGCGAGCGCCTGGCGTTGACTGCCGCCATTTTTCGCACGGACAAAACAAACGCCCGCACACCCGGGTTGACGCCTAACGACCCGCCCACCGTCCTGGATGGCGAGCAGCGCGTGCAGGGTTTTGAGATCGGCGCCGCCGGCAACATTACCGAACGCTGGAAAGTTTTCGGCGGCTACACCTATCTCGACAGCGAGATTCTCGCGACCAATGCCTTCACGGTCGATCCGCTCACGGGGAACCTCGTGCCGCAGGTGGGCAATCAACTGCCGCAGACACCGAAGCATTCCTTCAGCCTCTGGACCACCTGCGCGTTGCCGTGGGAGATCGAAATCGGGGCAGGCACGAGTTACGTCGGCGCGCGTTTCAGTTCGGCGGATAACCTGCGGGAAGCGCCGGGCTATTGGCTCTTCGACGCGTTACTCTCGAAACAGTTCACCAAGAACATCAAGGCGCAGATCAACGTCTACAACATCGCCGATGAAAGATACATCGATCGCGTCAGCGGCGGACACTTCGTTCCCGGAGCGGGACGGACCCTAGCACTGACGGTGGGCGTCGCATTCTAACCGAATCAAACCAATCCATGCTCCTGCAAATTCCTGACATCCTCACGCCCGAACAAGTTGGGCAAGCGAAGCAAATTCTCGACAAAGCCGAGTGGATCGATGGCCGTGTCACCGCCGGGCATCAATCGGCCCAGGCGAAAGACAACCTGCAAATCGCCGAAGGCAGTCCGGCCTGGCGGCAACTGGGCGAAATGATTCTGAAGGCGCTCGGCCAGAATCCGCTTTTTCTCTCCGCGGCGCTTCCGTTGCACGTTTTTCCGCCGCTCTTCAATCGCTACTCGGGCGGGCAGTCGTTCGGCACGCATGTCGATAACGCCATCCGTCAGATCCCCGGCTCGCCGCACCGCATCCGCACCGATATTTCCGCGACGCTTTTCCTGGCCGAACCGGACGAATACGACGGCGGCGAGTTATCAATCGAGGACACCTACGGCGTGCATCGAATCAAGCTCCCGGCCGGACACATGGTACTTTATCCGGCGACCAGCCTGCATCACGTCACGCCGGTCACACGCGGTGCGCGCGTCTGCTCCTTCTTTTGGATCCAAAGCATGCTGCGCGACGATGGCCAGCGCAGCCTGCTTTTCGATCTCGACCTCGCCATTCAACGACTCGGACGCGATTTGCCGGACCAGCCGGCCGCCCAACAGACCGCGGTGCAATTGACCGGCGTGTATCACAATCTCCTGCGCCAATGGTCGGAGCTTTGAACGCGCATGAAGCTGCGCAAGATCGTCTTCTGGATGCATCTGACTGCGGGGCTCATCGTGGGCTCGGTCGTCCTGGTGATGTCGGTAACCGGCGTGCTGCTCTCCTTCGAGCGACAGCTGACGGAATTGGCGGAACGCGATCAACGCGTGAATCCGCCTGTGCCGGGCGCGCCGCAGCTCTCGGTTGACGGACTCATCGCCGGCCTTCGGGCGGCAGAACCGGAAGCAATGCCTTCCGGATTAACGCGACGTTCCGATCCGGCTGCGCCCGCCGCGATCAGCCTCGGACGTGAGCGAACGGTTTTTCTAAATCCCTATACCGGCGCGATTTTGGGCGAAGGATCAAAGCAGGCGCGTGAATTTTTCCGCTCGGTGACAAACATTCATCGCTGGCTTGGAACGCCCGACAAAAGCCGCGCCGTCGGACGGGCCGTGACCGGCGCCTGCAATCTTGCGTTCCTCTTTCTCGTTATTTCGGGTTTCTTTCTCTGGTGGCCGCGCCGGGGAACGAAAAACGCCGGTCGCGCTATCTTCGTTCCCAAGACGAAGCCGCGCGGAAAGTTGCGCTACTTCAGCTGGCACAACGCAATCGGCTTTTGGTGTGCACCGATCCTTTTCCTCATTGTGCTCAGCGGAGTTCTCATGTCCTACCCGTGGGCGACGAACCTTCTCTTTCGTCTGGCGGGGAGCGAACCGCCGCCGCCGCAACGTGCGGTGACTGCTCCGCGTCCTGGCCCGCCGAAGGAAAGCAGTTTTATTCCAAGGGATATCGATCGGCTCTGGACGATGGCCGAGCAGCGGGTTCCCGGTTGGAAGACAGTCAGCGTGCGTTTCGAAACCTCACCATCGGCCCCGTTGACCTTTTCAATCGAGCAAGGCCAGCGCGGCCGGCCCGACCTGCGTTCGCAATTAACGCTCGATCCGAAGACCGGCGAACTTGTGCGCTGGGAACCGTTTTCCAGTTTCAGTCTCGGGCGCCAACTCCGAAGTTGGGCGCGCTTTGTTCACACGGGCGAGGCGGATGGCGTATTTGGGCAAACCATCGCCGCGCTCGCCTCCGCGGGTGCTGTTCTGCTGGTATGCACGGGATTCACCCTGGCGTGGCGCCGCTTCCGAGAACGGAAGGGCCGAGGCCAGACCGTACTCGTTTCTGAATCAGCGGAGGCTTCCGGTTAACATGAACGGGAATCAAGCAACGCCGGAGCAACCGGAAGTTCGCAACGCCCAGGCGAGTGAATGGATGAAACGCGGCATCGCGCTGCTCAAGGAAAACACTACCGCGAGCCTGACAAATTCCCTGCGTTGGTTCGAGGGGGCGATTGAATTGCGGCGTGCGCTGCCACTGGACGAGAACCCTTGGTATCGTTACGTCCTGGCCGCGGGCTGGATGAATCGCGGCGATGCATTGACGCGGTTGGGCTCGGCGGAAAATCTTGCGGAGGCCGTGCATTCCTACGACCAGGCGCTGGCCCTCCTCCAAACGCTGAAAATCGAAAGCAATCCACTGTTCCGCCAGCGGCTGGCGGTCGCACGGATGAATCGCGGCATCACTTTGCAAGAGCGGGGAACGTCCGACGGTGTGCGCGCGGCGCTCGAATCTTTTGATGCGGCAATCGCTGTCCTGCGCAATCCGCTCGTTCTCGAATGCGCGGTCAACCGGCCGGTCCTGGCCAGCGCCCTGGCGAATCGTGGCAATGCGCTACTCCGCCTCGAGCCGCCATCCGCAGTTCTGGCCCGTGAGTCGGCTGAACACGCCCTGGCATTTACCGCCGGTGATGAGGAGCGGGATCTGCTGGCGGCCGAAACTGGTCTAAAGGCGCGACACATTCTTTGTCGGGCTGTGGCAGCTCAACTGGCGGACCCGACCGGCACGATTGCGGCGGAGGATTTGGTCGCCGCCGCCACGGACGCAGTCGACGACGGCATGAAGCTCGCGCGCCATTGGGAAGCGCGCGGCGAACGTCGCTTCCGCGATTTGGCCAGGGAACTCTTTCGATTTGGCGCGCGCGCCTACCAGATGCACCAATCACATTTCCTGACGGAATTTCTCCTCGAGAACCTTGACCCAAGCCATTCACAGGATGCGTTCCCGATTGACGCGAAAATGCATCTGGCTGCCGATGAAGCCCTGGCCTGCGCCGTGGCCGAAATTCAACGCGACGGATTTCAGTCGCTAAACACGCCGCACTTCGATCGGTTCGTGAAAACGTATCGTCAGCTAGGCGTTACGAAAAGGCGATTGGACGAACTGCAGCATGCCTGCCCGCCGGCTGTGGCGCAGGCCAGCTGATACGCGGCCGGGTGGCCGCCACATTTCGCCGCTTGATTTGCAACAGCATTTTCCCTCTCATTCGGCTGGCTCGCCAACAACATGTTCGACTCCTTTGCCACAACTCTCTATCGTTCGAAGAGTGAAACCAGAGCGTAAGAATCAAGACCCCACGCTGCCATGAGCGACATCGCCCTTACAGTCAACGGCACCAAGCGAACGGTGAAGGTCGACGACGATACGCCGCTGGTTTGGGTCCTGCGTGACACGCTCGCCTTGACCGGGACAAAGTATGGTTGCGGGATGGGCGTCTGTGGGTCGTGCACCATTCTCGAAAAGGGAAAAGCGGTCCGCTCCTGCCAGATTTCAGCCAGCGCGGCCAAGGGGCGCGATTTTGTTACGATCGAAGGATTGTCCAAGGATGCGAGTCATCCGTGCCAGCGCGCCTGGATCGAGGAGGACGTAGCGCTCTGCGGGTTCTGCCAGCCGGGAATGATATTGACCGCGTGCGGACTGTTGCGCGCTCATCCCGACCCAACTGACGCGGATATCGACGCGGCCATGGCGGATTCGGTGTGCCGGTGTGGAAGTTATCCGCGGATGCGCAAGGCGATTCAGCGGGCCGCGGCTACGCTCAAAACCGCCAAGCCTCCTAAAAAACCATGAGCACTTCCCGTCGCGCCTTTCTTAAGACGGCCGCCCTTGGAGGGGCTTCGCTCGTCATTGCCTTCGACGAGCATCGGCTTTGGGCCGCGCCAAAAGATGCCGCGAAAAAAGACGCGGAGAAAAAGGATACAGCGAAAAAAGAGGCGGCTGGAAAAGACACGAAGGGGCAATTCAAGCCGAGTGGATGGATCCATGTCGGCACCGACGGAAGCGTAACCCTGACCATCGGAAAATCCGAGATGGGCCAGGGCATTCGAACCGCGCTGGCGATGATTTTGGCCGAGGAACTGGAAGCCGACTGGCCGCACATCAAGCTGGTCCAGGCTTCGCCGGATGCGGCGGATTTTAAACAGCTCGAAACTGGCCGGACGTCCAGCGTCGCCAGCAGTTGGAAAACTCTGCGACAAGCGGGCGCGGCTGCGCGCGAGATGCTCATCACGGCGGCCGCCGCGCGCTGGAAAGTGGATCGTGCGACCTGCTCCGCGGCCAAAGGCGAAGTTGTCCACGCCGCGAGTAAACGCCATTTCAAGTACGGAGAACTGGTGGCCGACGCCGCGAAGCTTCCGGTCCCGGCCGATCCGCCCGTGAAAAGGCCGGGCGATTTTCGCCTGATCGGAAAGCCGACCAAATGCATCGACGGACACGCCATCGTGAGCGGCGCCGCGCGCTACGGCGTTGACACAAAGATTCCGAAAATGCTCTACGCCTCGATTGAAAGATCACCGTGGCCTGGGGCGAAGCCGAAGAGTTCGCAGGACGCAAAAGCGCTCGCGATTCACGGGGTTCGGCTCGTCCCGTGCGCGAGTGGGATTGCCGTCGTCGGCGAGACAACCTGGGCGGCGCTAAAAGGGCGCACGGCGCTCGCAGTTGAATGGGAGGATCCGCCGAAGGGTGCGTTTGATTCCGAGGCGCACTTCAAAAAGCTGGATGAAGCATCCGAGCAAAAGGGCGTCACGACGCGCAGAGACGAAGCCCCCATGGGCACGCGCCCGGTCGTGAGAACGATTTTCGCCAGCTATGTTTTCCCCTTCTACGCGCACGCTCCTGTCGAGACGACGAACTGTGTCGCCGATGTGCAGGCCGATCACTGCAAAATCTGGGCTCCAACCCAGGCGCCGAACATTTTGCAGGAGGAAGTAGCAAAGTTCCTTGGGATGCCGCCGGAAAAGGTGGAAGTGAGTGTGACCTTCAGCGGCGGATTTGGGCGGCGCCTCGCCGTCGACTACGCGTTGGAGGCGGCGGAGATTTCCCGCGCCGTCAAAGCGCCGGTGCAGGTGCTTTGGACCCGGGCGGACGAGACCCGCCACGACTATTTCCAGGCGGCTTCCGTGCATCGTCTTTCCGCCGGCTTGGACTCGGCGGACAAGATTGTCGCCTGGCGTCATACCAAAGCCGGTTCGTTGTCCACGCCCGAATCAGCGGGCCCCGCACCCGCGCGCGACGGTCGTTTTTATCGGGAATTTTCCCGGGGCGTCTATGACATGCCTTATAATATTGGCTCGGTCGAGACGGCCTTCGCGCCAGTGGATCTGCCGGTAAGAACCGGCCCTTGGCGCGCGTTTTCGGCGCCATCGGGCGTCTTCGCCCGCGAAGCGTTCATCGATGAATTGGCGCACGTGCGCGGCGTCGATCCACTCGACTTTCGCCTCGAGCTGCTGAAAGGAGCGCGCATGTTGATGGCTGGCTCTTGGACATCGATCGATCGCGGCCGCCTGCGCCAGGTGCTTGAGCTCTTGCGGGAAAAGTCCGGTTGGGGAGCTGCGGTCGCAGCCCGGCACGGACGCGGAGTGGCCTGCAACATTTATGATCAGGATACTCACGTCGCCTATGTCGTGGACGTGGCAGTGGATGATGCGGGCAAGGTGCGGGTGGAGCGCGTGGTCGCGGTCGTCGACTGCGGTCTCGTGGTCAATCCCACCGGCGTCGAAGAGCAAATCGAGAGTGGAATCATCTTGGGAATTTCGTGCGCGCTCCTGGGCGAGATCACCTTCCGCGGCGGCACGGCGCAACAGGCGACCTATGCCGATTACGGTGTGGCCCGGATGCACGATACGCCCTTGATCGAGGTGCACATCGTTCCGAGCGAGGGACCGCAACCATTCGGAA
>Ga0193726_1002393_pt1 | contig 12760 bp, 9 predicted proteins | sample H2c1metaG_FD_144928 | JGI IMG/M metagenome (GOLD analysis project Ga0193726, IMG submission 144928) | Soil microbial communities from a riparian zone of the East river system, Colorado, United States - H2c1 | ecosystem: Environmental > Terrestrial > Soil > Riparian zone | place: USA: East River... | reverse complement strand
CAGGGCCCACGACCCTGGATCTGGTCACGGTCGCCCCCTCCTCGATCACGACCCGGCCGATTAGCTCGCTGTCGGCGTCGACCGTGCCGCGGCAGGCGGCGGGCATGCTCTCCAGCACCATCCGGTTGACCTCGAGCATGTCGGCGACGTTGCCGGTGTCCTTCCAGTACCCGGAGATGATGGAGGAGGACACGGGCTGGCCGGCGTCGAGCAGCCACTGAATGGCTTCGGTGATCTCCAGCTCGCCCCGCCAGGAGGGCTTGAGCTGTGCGATGCCCTTGTGCACCGCGGACGTGAACATGTACACCCCGACCAGGGCCAGGTCGCTCTTGGGCTCCTTCGGCTTCTCCTCCAGCCCGATGACCCGGCCGTCGCCGTCCAGTTCGGCGACACCGAACGAGCGCGGATCCGCGACCTGCGTCAGCATGATCTGGGCGGCCGGCCGGCGGGCGCGGAATTCGTCGACCAGCCCGACGATGCCGCCGACAATGAAGTTGTCGCCCAGGTACATGACGAAGTCGTCGTCGCCGAGGTAGTCGGCGGCCACCAGGACCGCATGGGCGAGCCCGAGCGGGGCGGCCTGCGGGATGTAGGTGACCTTCAGCCCGAACGCCGAGCCGTCGCCCACCGCGTCCTGGACCGCGGCCGCCTGGTCGCCGACCACGATCCCGACATCGATGATGCCGGCCTCGGCGATGGCCTCCAGGCAGTAGAACAGCACGGGCTTGTTGGCCACGGGCAGCAGCTGCTTGGCTGAGGTGTGGGTGATCGGCCGCAGCCGGGTGCCTGACCCCCCGGCCAGCACGAGCGCTTTCATGCCCGCGAAACTACCGCACTCCGGCCCGGCGGGATGGCCCGGCCGGGGCCGGCCCCGGCCCGCGGGCCGCAAAATCGTCCGGTGACGCGAGCGGTTCCGTCCCGTATCGTCGCCGGAGAGCCAGCCACCCGGAGATTCGCCCGCCGGTCACCGACCCCGATCACCGCTAGGAGCCCCGTGTCTGCTTTCACCGACCTCAGCGCATTTGCCGCGGTTCCCCGGCTGACCGGGATCCGGCTGTCGCCGGACGGGACCTGGCTGGCGGCCGGCGTGCAGACCGTGGCCGGGAAGCCGGGCAAGTACGTCTCGAGCATCTGGCGGGTCGACACCGCCAGCGCCGATGCCCGGCCGGCCCGGCTGACCCGCAGCGCCGAGGGCGAGAGCGGCCCGCAGTTCCTGCCGGACGGCTCGCTGCTGTTCACCTCGACGCGGCCGGCCGCCCCGGCGGCCGCCCGCCCGGCGCCGGGCGCGAACGCCGGGCCCGGCGGGGAGGGCCCCGACGGCGAGGAGGGTGCGGAAAGCCGGGCCGCGTCCGACAAGAAGGCCGGCCCCGACCTGCCCGCCGTGTGGCTGCTGCCCGCCACCGGCGGCGAGGCCCGCCGGATCGCCGCGCCGGCGGGGGGCGCCAGGGGGCTGAGCACGGCCCGGAACGCGGCCGCGTTCGCCTGCTCGACCGGGGTGCTGCCCGACGCGGCCGGCGCCGCGGACGACGCCGCCCGCCGCCAGGCCCGCGCGGACGCCGGCACCAGCGCGATCCTGCACGAGGACGGCCTGCTGCTCCGCTTCTGGGACCATGACCTGGGCCCGGACAGCGTGCGGCTGCTGGCCGCGGAGATCCCCGCCGCCGGCGGCGACCCGGCCGCGGCCGACGCCGACGTCCGAGCCGCGGGACCTGACCCCGGCGCCCGCCGGGAACTGGACGAGCAGTCGTTCGAGCTGATCCCGGACGGCTCCGCGGTGGTCACCGGCTGGACGACGGCCGCGGCCGCGCCCGGCGAGTGGGTGACCGAGATCGCGGTCGTGCCCGCGGCGCCGGAGGCCACCGCGCCGCGGCGCACGCTGCTGGCCGCGCCGGACGCCGACTTCACCCGGCCGGGGATCTCGCCCGACGGCGAGCTAGTGCTCGCCTTCCGCGAGCAGCACGACACCTACGAGCGGCCGGGCGACGTGACCCTCATGGTCGTGCCCCTGGCCGGGGGCGACCCGCGGGACCTGCTGGAGGGCTTTGACCGGTGGCCGGGCGAGGCGGCCTGGGCGGCGGACTCCAGCGCGGTCTTCTTCGCCGCCGACCACGAGGGCCGCCGCCCGGTCTTCCGCGTCGAGCTGGCCAGCGGCGCGGTCACCCGGATCACCGCCGACGACGGCGCCTACGACAGCCTGTGCCCGGCGCCCGGCGGCCGCTACCTGTACGCCCTGCGCAACGCGATCGACGCGCCGCCCGCGCCGGTCCGGATCGACCTGGAAGACGGCAACCGGCTGACCCCGCTGGCCAGCCCGGGCGGTGCCCTGGACGTGCCGGGGACGCTGACCGAGGTGGCGGCCACCGCGGCGGACGGCACCCAGGTCCGCGGCTGGCTGGTACTGCCCGACGGCGCCGGCCCGCAGGCCCCGGCCCCGCTGCTGCTGTGGGTGCACGGCGGCCCGCAGTCCAGCTGGAACGCCTGGGCCTGGCGGTGGAACCCGTGGCTGATGGCCGCCCGCGGCTACGCCGTGCTGCTGCCTGACCCGGCCCTGTCCACCGGCTACGGGCAGCACATGATGCAGCGCGGGCACGGCGCGTGGGGCGCCAGCCCCTACACCGACGTCATGGCCATCACCGACGCGGTGGTCAAGCGGCCCGACATCGACGACACGCGCACCGCCATGATGGGCGGGTCCTTCGGCGGCTACATGGCCAACTGGATCGCCGGGCACACCGGCCGGTTCAAGGCGATCGTCAGCCATGCCGGGCTGTGGGCCCTGGACCAGTTCATCGGCATGACGGACGCGCCGGGCTACTGGTACCGGGCCTTCGGCGACCCGGCCGGCCGCCCCGAGCGCTACCAGGCGAACTCGCCGCACCTGCACGTCGCCGACATCGTCACGCCGATGCTGGTCATCCACGGGGACAAGGACTACCGGGTGCCGGTCGGCGAGGCCCTGCGGCTGTGGACGGACCTCGGCCGGCACGGCAAGCCGGCGAAGTTCCTCTACTTCCCCGACGAGAACCACTGGATCCTGAAGCCGGGCGACGTGCCGGTCTGGTACGAGACGGTCTTCGCCTTCCTCGCCGAGCACGTACTCGGCGAGAAATGGCAGCGGCCGCCGCTGCTGTAACCGCCCCGCCGGGGAACCACCGCCGCTGGCCTCGGCCGCGTGCCCGGTATGCCAGGCTGGCGGCATGACGCGAGCACAGCTGGACCGCCAGCCCGGCGAGGTCTCGGCGATGTTCGACAACATCGCCGAGCGCTATGACCTGCTGAACGACGCCCTGTCGCTGGGCCAGGACCGGTACTGGCGCAGCATGGTGGCGCGGGCCGTCCGCGGCCGGCCCGGCGAGCTGGTGCTGGACCTGGCGGCCGGCACCGGCACCTCGTCGCGGACCTTCACCACGGCGGGCGCCCGGTGCGTGGCCTGCGACTTCTCGCTCGGCATGCTGCGGGTCGGGGCCGGCCGCGAGACGGACCCCGGCGTCGCCTTCGTGGCCGGGGACGCGCTGGACCTGCCGTTCGCCGACGCGGCCTTCGATGCCGTGACGATCTCGTTCGGGCTGCGCAACGTGGCTGATCCCGATGCCGCGCTGGCCGAGCTGCTGCGGGTCACCCGGCCCGGCGGCCGCCTGGTGGTGTGCGAGTTCAGCCGCCTGCGGCCGCGCCCGCTGGACGCGCTGTACGGGCAGTACCTGGCCCGGGTCCTGCCCGCGGTGGCGCGGCGGCTCTCGCCGAGCGCGGACGCCTACGACTACCTGGCCGAGTCGATCCGGGACTGGCCCGGCCAGCGCGAGCTGGCCGGGCGGATCGGCGCCGCGGGCTGGGCCGGGGTGCGCTGGCTCAACCTGTCGTTCGGCGTGGTCGCCCTGCACCTGGCGCGCCGTCCGGGGCCGCCCCCCGGGCGCGACCGGGAACATTAGCCACCCCTGAGGGAAACACGTGCTACCTGGCGGAAACATGCCCCGGCCAGGAGGACTACACTGGCCGCGCAACCTCCTTGTGAAGCGGTTCACAAGAAATATCAGGACGGGTCCGTGACCGAGCAAGACCGTGCCGACACCCCCCGTGCCGACGTAGCCGACGTGATCATCGTCGGCGCCGGCCCGGCTGGGTCATCGGCGGCGTACTACCTGGCCAGCGCCGGGCTGGACGTGCTGGTCCTGGAGAAGAGCACCTTCCCCCGGGAGAAGGTCTGCGGGGACGGGCTGACCCCGCGGGCGGTCAAGGCCCTGACCGCGATGGGCATCTCGCCGGGTCCCGGCGACGGATGGCTGCGCAACCAGGGCTTGCGCATCATCGGCGGCGGCGGGCGGGCCGAGGTGCCCTGGCCTGACCTGTCCAGCTACCCGGCCTACGGCCTGGTCCGCACCCGGCTCGACTTCGACGAGCTGCTGGCCGGCCACGCCGAGAAGGCGGGCGCCCGGATCCGCCAGGGCATGACCGTCACCGGTCCGGTCCTGGACGAGCGCACCGGCCGGCTGGCGGGCGTGGTGGCGCAGGAGACAGCGGGCGGCAAGGATGCCCCGGAACGGCGGTTCCGGGGCCGGGTCGTGCTGGCCGCGGACGGCAACTCGTCCCGGCTGTCAGTGTCGGTGGGCCTGCGCAAGCGCGACGACCGCCCGATGGGCGTGGCCGTGCGGACGTACTACACCAACCCGCGGCACGCCGACGACTGGCTGGAGGCGTGGCTGGACCTGCGGGACGGCAACACGATCCTGCCCGGCTACGGCTGGATCTTCGGCATGGGCGACGGCACCAGCAACGTCGGGCTCGGCCTGCTGAACACCTCGGTCAACTTCCAGAACACCGACTACCGCGCGCTGCTGCGCCGCTGGCTGGCCGGGATGCCCGCGGAGTGGGGCCTGACCGAGGAGAACCGGACCCAGCCGATCCGCGGCGCCGCCCTGCCGATGGGCTTCAACCGGACCCCGCACTACACCCGGGGCCTGCTGCTGGCCGGCGACGCGGGCGGGATGGTGAACCCGTTCAACGGCGAGGGCATCGGCTACGCGCTGGAGTCCGGCGAGATCGCCGCCCGGGTCATCGCCCAGGCCCTGGCCCGGCCCACCGCGGCGAGCGCCGAGCGGGTGCTGCAGGCTTATCCGGCGATCCTGCGGGACAGCTACGGTGGCTACTACACGCTGGGCCGGATCTTCGTCGACCTGATCGGCAAGCCGTGGTTCATGGCCCAGGCGACGCGCCACGGGGTCAAGCGCCCGGCCGTGATGCGCTTCACCATGAAACTGCTGGCCAACCTGACCGAGACCCGTGGCGGTGATGCGACTGATCGCCTCATCAACGCGGTGTCTAAGATAACGCCCGCGGCATAGCCGGGCGTTCCCGACCTCCGGGACGCGGAGTCCTGGAAGACAGGCAAGGGGGTGAAAGGGCGATGAGCCACTATGTGCCGATTGTGATCCTGGCCGCGCTAGCGACCTTCTTCGCTGTCTTCTCGCTGGTCATGGGAGCCTTGTCCGGCCCGAAACGGTGGAACCGGGCGAAACTCGAGGCGTACGAGTGCGGCATCGAGCCGACCCGGCAGCCGACCGGCCTGCGCTTCCCGGTGAAGTACTACCTGACGGCGATGCTCTTCATCGTCTTCGACATCGAGATCATCTTCCTGTATCCCTGGGCGGTCCTGTTCGACCGGCTCGGGGTGTTCGGGCTGGTCGAGATGTTCACCTTTATTGCCACCGTCCTCGTCGCCTACGTCTACGTATGGCGGCGCGGCGGTCTGGAGTGGGATTAGTCATGGGACTAGAAGAAAAGCTCCCGAGCGGGATCCTGCTGAGCAGCGTCGAGCTGCTCGCGGGCTACGCGCGGAAGAGCTCGGTGTGGCCGGCCACCTTCGGGCTCGCCTGCTGCGCCATGGAACTGATCTCCACCGGCGGGCCACGGCACGACCTGGCCCGGTTCGGGATGGAGCGGGCCTCGAACACGCCCCGGCAGGCCGACCTCATGATCGTGGCCGGCCGGGTCAGCCAGAAGATGGGCCCGGTGCTGCGGCAGATCTATGACCAGATGTCGGAGCCCAAGTGGGTCATCTCGATGGGGGTCTGCGCCTCCAGCGGCGGCATGTTCAACAACTACGCCATCGTGCAGGGCGTGGACCACATCGTGCCCGTCGACATCTACCTGCCCGGCTGCCCGCCGCGCCCCGAGATGCTGCTGGACGCGATCGTCAAGCTGCACGACAAGATCCAGAACATGAAGCTCGGGGCCAACCGGCAGCGCCAGATCACGGACCTGGAGGACGCCCGGCTGCGGCGGCTGCCGCTGCTGGCCGGCGTCCCCGGTGCCCAGGACCAGGGCGTGCACTACCACGGGGCGCACGAGCAGCACGAGCACGGAGAGCACCAGTGAGCGCAGGCAACGGCGACGCGAGCGACCCGGACACCCCCGCCGAGCCCGACCCGGCGGCGCTGGCCGGCCGGGACCGGCTGGCCGAGCAGGTCAAGCGCACCGGGATGTTCGGCGCCCGGGGCAGCGGCGACACCTCCGGCTACGGCGGCCTGCAGGTGCGGCGGCCGCTGCCGCTGCCCGCCGCGCGACCGTACGGGTCCTACTTCGACGAGGTCGCCGACGCCCTGGGCAGCTCCCTGGAGGAGGCCGGGTTCGGGGACGCCATCGAGCGGGTCGCGGTGGAGCACGGCGAGCTCACCTTCTACGTCCGGCGCGAGCGGCTGCCGGAGGTCGCGGCCCGCCTGCGCAATCAGCCCGACCTGGCCTTCGAGATGTGCCTGGGCGTCTCCGGGGTGAACTACCCGGCCGACGCCGGGCGCGAGCTGCACGCGGTGTACCACCTGCTGTCCATCACGCATAACCGCCGGGTGCGGCTGGAGGTGGCGGCGCCCGATGCGGACCCGCACGTCCCCACGCTGATGGAGGTCTACCCGACCTGCGACTGGCACGAACGGGAGACCTGGGACTTCTTCGGCATCATCTTCGACGGGCACCCCGCCCTGACCAGGATCGAGATGCCCGACGACTGGCGGGGTCACCCCCAGCGGAAGGACTACCCGCTGGGCGGCATCCCGGTCGAGTACCGCGGCGCGACGATTCCGCCGCCGGACGAGCGGAGGAGCTACGAATGACCGCTCCCACTGAAGAGGGCCGGGTCTACACCGTCGGCGGTGAGGACTGGGACGAGATCGTGGCCGCCGCCCGGGAGCGGGAACCCGGCGACGAGCACCTCATCGTCAACATGGGCCCGCAGCACCCGTCGACGCACGGCGTGCTGCGCCTGGTCCTGACGCTGGACGGCGAGACGGTCACCGAGATCCGGCCGGTGATCGGCTACCTGCACACCGGCATCGAGAAGAACATGGAGTTCCGCACCTGGACGCAGGGCACCACGTTCTGCACCCGGATGGACTACCTCGCGCCGCTGTTCAACGAGACCGTCTACTGCCTGGCCGTGGAGAAGCTGCTGGGCATCGAGGACCAGATCCCCGAGCGCGCGACGGTCATCCGCGTCCTGATGATGGAGCTGAACCGGATCTCCTCGCACATGATGGCGATCGGGACCTTCGGCCTGGAGCTGGGCGCCACCACCGTCCTGCTGTACGGCCTCCGGGAGCGGGAGAAGACGCTCGACCTGTTCGAGCTGATCACCGGCCTGCGGATGAACCACGCGTTCATCCGGCCGGGCGGGGTCTCCCAGGACCTGCCGTCCGGCTCGATCGAGCGGCTCCGCGAGTACCTCGGCGTGATGCCGAAGCAGATGTCGGAGATCCGGGCGCTGTTCGACTCCGCCCCGATCTACCTGGCCCGCACCCGGAACGTCGCGGCCCTCGACCTCGCCGGGTGCATGGCCCTCGGCGTCACCGGCCCCGTCCTGCGGGCCGCCGGCCTGCCGTGGGACCTGCGCAAGAGCCAGCCGTACTGCGGATACGAAACGTATGAGTTCGACGTACCCGTGCGCACCGACGCCGATGTCTACTCGCGGTACCGCGTCCGGATGGACGAGGTCGACCAGTCGCTGCGGATCATCGAGCAGTGCGTGGAGCGCCTGTCCGACGCCCGTCCCGGCCAGGACCCGGTCATGATCGGGAACGCTAAGATCGGCTGGCCCGCCAAGCTGGCGCTCGGGCCCGACGGGCTGGGCAACTCGCCCGATCACATCGCGCACATCATGGGCCAGTCCATGGAGGCACTCATCCACCATTTCAAGCTGGTCACTGAGGGCTTCCGGGTGCCGGCCGGCCAGGTCTACACGGCCGTCGAGTCACCCCGCGGGGAACTGGGCTGCCACGCCGTCAGCGACGGCGGGACCCGGCCCTTCCGCACGCACTTCCGCGACCCGTCGTTCACCAACCTGCAGGCCCTGGCCGCGATGTGCGAAGGCGGCATGGTCGCGGACGTCATCGCCGCCGTGGCCAGCATCGATCCCGTGATGGGAGGCGTCGACCGGTAATGGCGCTGAGTCCGGAGGCGCGCGCCCGGCTGGAGCCGGATGCCGCGCAGATCATCGCTCGCTACCCGAAGTCGCGCTCGGCGCTGCTGCCCCTGCTGCACCTGGTGCAGTCCGAGGAGGGCTACGTCACGGCCGACGGCATCGAGTTCTGCGCGGCGCAGCTCGGGATCGCCGCCGCTGAGGTCGTGGCGGTCAGCTCCTTCTACTCCATGTACAAGCACCGTCCGGTCGGCGACTACCACGTCGGCGTGTGCACCAACTCGCTGTGCGCGGTCATGGGCGGCGACGCGATCTTCGCCGACCTGCAGGAGCACCTGGGCATCGGCAACGACGAGACCACCGACGACGGCAAGGTCAGCCTGGAGCACCTGGAGTGCAACGCGGCCTGCGACTACGCCCCGGTGATCATGGTCAACTGGGAGTTCTTCGACAACCAGACGCCGGCCTCGGCCCGCGAGCTGGTCGACGGACTCCGCTCGGGCGCGGACGTCACGCCCACCCGCGGCGCCCCCCGGCTGTGCACCTGGAAGCAGGCCGGGCGGATCCTGGCCGGTTTCCCGGACGGGCAGGCCGAGCTGGGCGACACCGCGGGCCCGGCCACCCTGGCCGGCCTGCGGGTGGCCCGGGAGCAGGGCTGGACGCCCGACGATGACGACCCAAGGAGCAGCTCGTGACCTCGGTACTCACCCCCGCGCTCAGCGCGCACTGGGACGAGGCTGATTCCTTCTCGCTGGCCGCCTACCGCCGCGACGGCGGCTACGAGGCCCTGCCCATCGCCCTGGGCCTGGAGCCCGACCAGGTCATCCAGACGATGAAGGACTCGGTGCTGCGCGGCCGCGGCGGCGCGGGCTTCCCGACCGGCCTGAAGTGGGGCTTCATCCCGCAGGGCGACGGCAAGCCGCACTACCTGGTGGTCAACGCCGACGAGTCCGAGCCGGGCGCCTGCAAGGACATGCCCACCCTGCTGGCCAATCCGCAGGCGCTCATCGAGGGCATCATCATCACCTCGTACGCGATCCGGGCCGAGCTGGCCTTCATCTACGTGCGCGGCGAGGTGCTGCACGTGATCCGGCGGCTGCAGCACGCCGTGCAGGAGGCCTACGACGCCGGCTACCTGGGCACCGACATCGGGGGCTCAGGGCGCAACCTGGACATCGTCGTGCACGCCGGCGCCGGGGCCTACATCTGCGGCGAGGAGACGGCCCTGCTCGACTCGCTCGAGGGGTACCGCGGCCAGCCCCGGCTCAAGCCGCCGTTCCCGGCGGTGGCCGGCCTGTACGCCTGCCCGACCGTGGTCAACAACGTCGAGTCGATCGCCACCGTGCCGTGGATCCTCAAGCACGGCGCGCAGGACTTCGCCGACCTGGGCACCGAGCGCTCCAAGGGCTTCGGGATCTTCTCGCTGTCCGGGCACGTCACCACGCCCGGCCAGTACGAGGCGCCGCTCGGCATCACGCTGCGCGAGCTGCTGGTGCTGGCCGGCGGCATCCGCGCCGGGCACGAGCTGAAGTTCTGGACGCCGGGCGGCTCGTCAACGCCGCTGTTCACCCCCGAGCAGCTGGACGTGCCGCTGGACTACGAGTCGGTGGCCAAGGCCGGGTCGATGCTCGGCACCCGGTCGATCCAGCTCTTCGACGAGACGACCTGCGTGGTCCGGGTGACGCTGCGGTGGATCCAGTTCTACCAGCACGAGTCGTGCGGCAAGTGCACCCCGTGCCGGGAGGGCAGCTACTGGGTGGTCCAGCTGCTGGACCGGCTGGAGCACGGCCGGGGCAGCGAGGCCGACCTCGACAAGCTCCTGGACATCTGCGACAACATCACCGGCCGGGCGTTCTGCGCCCTCGGTGACTCGATTCAGGCGCCGGTCGGGTCGTCGATCCGCTACTTCCGGGACGAGTACCTGGAGCACCTGCGGACGGGCGGCTGCCCGTTCGACCCGGCGGCCTCGACCCTGTTCGCGATGGAGTCCGCATGACCGTGCAGCAAACGTCCGGACCGGCCGGCGGCGAGGTCGCCCGGCCCGTCGACGGCGTGACCGTCACCATCGACGGGTTCGAGATCACCGTGCCCAAGGGCACCCTGGTGATCCGCGCCGCCGAGCAGCTCGGGATCCAGATCCCGCGGTTCTGCGACCACCCGCTGCTCGACCCCGTCGGCGCCTGCCGGCAGTGCCTGGTCGCCATCGAGGGCCAGCCCAAGCCGCCGGCCTCGTGCACGACCACCTGCACCGAGGGCATGGTGGTGCGCACCCAGCTGACCTCGCCGGTGGCCGAGAAGGCCCAGCGCGGCATGATGGAGCTGCTGCTGGTCAACCACCCGCTCGACTGCCCCATGTGCGACAAGGGGGGCGAGTGCCCGCTGCAGAACCAGGCCATGTCCACCGGCCAGGGCGAGACCCGGTTCGATGGCACCAAGCGGACCTTCCCCAAGCCCATCGCGCTGTCGGCCCAGGTGCTGCTGGACCGCGAGCGCTGCATCCAGTGCGCCCGGTGCACCCGGTTCGCCGACCAGGTCGCGGGCGACCCGCTGATCGAGCTGCTGGACCGCGGCCCGCAGGAGCAGGTCGGCGTGGCCGAGGGCGTCCCGTTCGACTCCTACTTCTCGGGTAACACCGTGCAGATCTGCCCGGTCGGCGCGCTGACCGGGGCCTCCTACCGGTTCCGGGCGCGGCCCTACGACCTGGTGTCCACGCCCTCGGTCTGCGAGCACTGCGCGGCCGGCTGCCGCCAGCGCACCGACCACCGGCGCGGCGCGGTGACCCGGCGGCTGGCCGGCAACGACCCGGAGGTCAACGAGGAGTGGAACTGCGATAAGGGCCGCTGGGCCTTTACCTACGCCACGCAGCCGGACCGGCTGGTCACGCCGCTGGTCCGCGACGACTCCGGCGTGCTCGTGCCCGCGTCCTGGCCCGAGGCCATCTCCATCGCCGCGGCCGGCCTGGCCGCCGCGCGGGGGCAGGCCGGCGTGCTGACCGGCGGGCGGCTGACGCTGGAGGACGCCTACGCGTACGCGAAGTTCGCCCGGGTCGCGCTGGGCAGCAACGACATCGACATGCGCGCCCGGCCGCACTCGGCCGAGGAGGCGCAGTTCCTGGCCGAGCACGTGGCCGGGGTTTTCGAGGACTCCGGCGTCACGTACGGCGAGCTGCAGCGGGCGCCAGCCGTCCTGCTGGCCGGGTTCGAGCCCGAAGACGAGTCGCCGATCGTCTACCTGCGGCTGCGCAAGGCGGTCCGGGCCGGCACGACCACGGTCTACTCGCTGGCCGCGCTGGCCAGCCCCGGCCTGCGCAAGCTGAGCGGCGTGCTGCTGCCCACCCTGCCCGGCAAGGAGGCCGCCGCGGCCAACGCGCTGGCCGACGAGGCCGAGGGTGCCTCGCCGGAGGCGTGCGCGGCGCTGCGGCAGCCGGGCGCGGTCATCCTGGCCGGCGAGCGCCTAGCCGAGGTCCCCGGCGCCCTGCCGGCCATCGCCGCGCTGGCCGCCGAGACCGGCGCGCGGCTGGCCTGGATCCCGCGGCGGGCCGGCGAGCGCGGCGCCATCGAGGCGGGTGCCCTGCCCGGCCTGCTGCCCGGCGGCCGGATGGTCACCGACGCGAGTGCCCGCGCGGAGGTCGCGCGGACCTGGGGCGTCGGCTCGGTGCCGGCCGCGCCGGGCCGGGACACGGCCGGAATCGTCGCCGCCGCGGCCGCCGGCGAGCTCTCCGCGCTGCTGGTCGCCGGGGTGGACCCGGCCGACCTGCCCGACCCCGAGGCGGCGCTGGCCGCGCTGGCCGCGGCGAGCTTCGTGGTCAGCCTGGAGCTGCGGGTCAGCGCCGTGACCGACCGCGCGGACGTCGTGTTCCCGGTCGCCGCGGTGTCGGAGAAGGCGGGCACGTTCGTGAACTGGGAGGGCCGCCCGGGCACGTTCGGTCCCGCGCTGGCCGTCCCGGCCGTCCGCTCTGACTTGCAGGTGCTCGCGTCGATCGCCGACGAGATGGACGTCCACCTCGGCCTGCCCGACGCTGCCGCCGCGCGCCGTGAGCTGCAGGCGCTCGGGGTGGCCGGGGAAGCGGCCTCGGCCGCGACAGCGGCCCCGGCGGGTCGCCCTCCGGTATCCATGCGCCTCTCGCCCGGGCCCGGTCAGGCCCTGCTGTCCACCTGGCGTAATCTGCTCGACGGCGGTCGCATGCAAGACGGCGAGCCGAACCTGGCCGGCACGGCCCGGGCGCCGGTCGCACGGCTGTCCGCGGCCACCGCGGCCGAGGCCGGAACGGCCGCCGGCGGCAAGGTGGTGGTGGCCACCGAGCACGGCTCGGTCACCCTGCCGGTGGAGGTCACGCCAATGCCGGACCGGGTCGTGTGG
>Ga0193726_1002392_pt1 | contig 12764 bp, 19 predicted proteins | sample H2c1metaG_FD_144928 | JGI IMG/M metagenome (GOLD analysis project Ga0193726, IMG submission 144928) | Soil microbial communities from a riparian zone of the East river system, Colorado, United States - H2c1 | ecosystem: Environmental > Terrestrial > Soil > Riparian zone | place: USA: East River... | reverse complement strand
CCTTCTTTATTGGCCTGTTTTGACCCTCCGTGGCCTGTTTTGAGAGCAGCTCACGGAAGAGCAGATCATCGGGATTTTGCACGAGCAGGAGGCCGGCCGGGGCAAAGACGGTCGACGTCTGCCGCAGCAGCGCGACTTTCTACCAATGGAAGGCCAGGTACGGCGGCCCAGGATGCTGAAATTCATGCTGATAGCCGGATTCGCTGCAGCGCGTCGTTTAGGTCATGTCAGCGGAACTCTCCATCTTTCCATTTCCAATAGCCGATGGGCAAATCGAGGAGACTCGGAGAAATGTCAATGTGCTCGACGGCCGTCCAACTCATGTCGCTGATGCAGACGGAGAGCGCATACGTGACTCTGTGGTTCGGGCCGGCCTGTGTGGGCCAGAAGCCTTCTAGCAAGTCCACGACGTTGTGGAGCGCTATGTCCACCGCCGTGTTGACTTGGGCGCGGAACTCTTCCGCGCTCGTCGGAATTGCGGCAAACTCCACCGCCTTCAGTGCCTCGTCGCGACAGTGCTGCATCAGGTGATGGCCGAATGTGTATGCGGCGTCCTCGGCACGGTCGTACGAAGCTGTCCGCCACTCCTCGTAGGGTCTTGGTGTGTCTGAAGTGTTCATGGTGGCCTAACGGACTGCGGTTGCGGGGCGCTTACAAAACTCGACGGCGCCTCGCGGCGCGTCCCCTCGAACCGGAGGTTAGCGGGCATCGACATCATGCGGTGGGATTTTGGCGTCAAAGTGATATAGCCGGGTTCGCTGCAGCGCGTGTTCAAGCCGCGCTCCAGGGAATCTCGCTCCAAATCTCTCGCGATGATGTAGCTCGCGCAAGCTCATAGATAAAACTGACCGGCTCCTCGAATGGTGCAGCACTCTCCGGGTCTGACAACTGAACAATGCGGCAGTCGTAGAGACCGGGTGACACAGACAAGACCTGCCCTTGCTCGTGTGCCTCCGGCAGCGTGACATCGGGGAACTGCGCCGCCATCGTCAGGCTCTCATAGTTGGTGAGGAGCAAGCGACCTCGCGAAGCGCCGATGCTGCCCACCACCTCGCGGAAGCCTGAGGCCCGGGTCGGCTGAAACGAAACGTCGATGCTCCAGAAATGCTCCACGCCAGTGCCCCAAATGAGCAAGTGCCGGTCGCGCATCTCTCGCCTGAAATGCTGCTGAATCATGTCCCACGTCCAGTCGGCGTGGACGAATCCTCGGTAGGCGTCCGGATCGACGATGGCGAGAAATCCCGAATCATCTGTGACCTTGAATAACATTGGCGTGGTCTAGCGGTGGGCGATTTCTATGAGATGAAATATCGGTGTATCAAATCCGGTGGTCTTCGACGATATCCAGCATCCTCTTCCGCATTGAGGGTTTTCCGCTGCTACGATTGCAACCACGTCGTCTCGGAAGAGATGTAGGGCCGCCGCAGCTGGCGAGCTTCTTTTGGGACCCTCGGTGGCCCAATTTGAACTTCACCCGTGGCGCCTCAAGAGTGAGCTGTTTTGAACAGACAGCCGGTGATTCGCACCTTTAAGAACTGGCCCGCGGTACAGGACCGCAAGAGGTTCAGGAATGCCGAAATACTTTTTTTGCGTTCGCCATGGCGACCACACATCTCACCACGACGATGGGATCGAGTTTCCCGACATCGGTGCGGTTCGCCTGGAAGCCACAAGATCCGCCGGTGAAATACTCCGCGACCTAAACCATCCCATTGAAACTGGTTCGGAATTGCGGATGGAAGTGTCTGACGAGGCGCGCAGGCCGCTTTTCACCCTTCGCGTCATAACCGAGGCTCACGAGTAAGGCCGCCTCAGTCGGCGGCGGCCTCTTTCATCTGGGTACATGACCTGGTCGGGCCGTCACACAACAGTGGCAGGCTTTGGCGCCGTCACAGCGTCCTGATCGCGGCCATGGCCGTCTGCGCAGGCGGCCGACTGCTTGTCGCCATCCCGCACGATTGAAAGCCGACGCGCATGGTTTAGCGCGAGAGCCTCCGTCAGTTGCCGCAGGCAACCAGCCAATTCCTCTTGGGAATTCATGTCGAACCTTCGTTCCATTTGCACCATCCCGCGCAACGCAACGATAAATAGCTCGATTGGGCCGCTAACAAATGTGACCAGGTTCACACTGCGGCGTTGAAATGCCTGTGGAGCCGAACGCAGCGATGCTCACCGCCTGTGCTTTGCGTGCAGGCGGATTTTTCACACCAGGAATCGCGCGTATGGCCGATCCGGCCAACCCCGAAGGCTGTACCTCGCGGTTGGGTCGAGCCCGGCGCATGTCGTCCGCCGGCGTCGCGCGCCGGGCCGCCGTGGTTCGGCAAACGCGCGCAAAACTGCTATTTTTGCTAGCCAAATCCGAAGCAGTCTTCTGGAGAGCGAACGCGGCGCCCGGACGGATGGTTGTCTTTCGCGGCTTTCGCCGGCGCATTGAAGAGCGACGTCTCCGGCGCGGGTGCAACGGCTAATCGCACGGCATCCAGTAAACGGTCATATTCAAGTTCGCTCATCGCGCTCTCCTGGTTGGAGAGTTCTAGTCGTTCCGACCGTTTTGTACGCATCGCAATTCCCCCAAACTACCGATGCCTCATTCCGGGTCATGAATGAGTCTTTTTAATCGCGGGGAAGGGGCGAGAAATCGAGTCTTTCTCGACAAAGTGACGGCCCCCAACCGAACGTCGGCAGCCTGCTCACGACGCGCCGTCGATCGACGGAACGGCTGGAATAGGGATTTGCGATGCTGCGGGGCGAGACTGCCCAGTCATCAACAGGGCCCGCGCCAAATACCTTTTCCGTGGCTCTTGACCGAAAAGGCAGCGCCGGCCGGCCGCTCCGGGCACCTGATTCGAGCGGTAATTTCGGGCTTAACCTAGTCGATCAAGGTTACCGCGCCCGGCTGATCAAGGTTACCGCGCACATTCACTGGAAGGATCCGAAACAGGAGCGCAGCATGGAAGTTGATTTTCGTGAAGTGTGTTTTTGTAGCGAGAGACCCGATGGATTATCAAGCGTTCACCGACGACAGCCTTGTCAAGATGTATGAAGGCGTCCGTGAGGCGCTGGCTGCTGATGAGGCACTTGGCGGAGAGGGAAGGTTTCGCGTTCGCAAGACACCGGCGTGGAAGCTTCATGCTGCGGATCTCGAGGCCGAGATGCTCAGGCGCGGAATAACTTTCGAAGTGATCGAGTGGTATGAAGCTGATCATCCGGTGGAGGAAATGCATGCGCCTCCGGCGGTGCCGGAGCAAACACCCCCGCAAGTCGAGCCATCGAGGTCACAAAGGGTTTTGGCATCGTTGAGCGCAATCGACGTCCTGAAGGTCGCACCTCGCAGTCCGGCAAAAGACAAGCCGCGCAAACGGCGGACCAAGGCATCCGACCAAGGCATCTAGAAACTTCGAGCAACCCCGGGCGCATCGCTCTGCTTCGCAGGATAGTACGGCCCATGGTATGATCATCGAGTTCGCACCCCTCGTTTTTGGCACAGCGGCGTTGCTGGCCATATTTTTGTTTTTCGCAGTGGCTGAGCACTAGAGCATGATCCGGAAAAGTGGATACCGGTTTTCCGAAAAGATCATGCTCAAACAAAAAGCTAGAGCGGGATGACGATGCGAAGAAAAGTCATCCCGCTCTAGCGCGCGAACCGGCTAACAATACAGGAGGCTTCATGCGAAGCGTCGCTGTTTTGCTTGCAATGACTTTGGCCGCATGTTCGCCCGAGGCGGAGGTAACGGATTCGACAAACAAGTGCGTGACCAACCTTTACCCCAGCTACAATTCAAAACTGCTTGATCAGTGCGTGGACGCCTGCATCAAGTGCAAGCGCGGGAATACCACCACATGCTCGACATCGTGCACCTTGAAAGGGGCGCGCTGAGACCAACTAAAAAGACCGCCCGAAGGCGGTCTCAATCGCTTCGGTTATGGATTCCGCGCAGAGCCCGGTTTCGATTCGATCGAAACGGGAACGGCTAGAGCGGGATGACTTTTCTTCGAATCGTCATCCCGCTCTATCTTTTTGTTTGAGCATGATCTTTCCGGAAAACCGGTTCCCACTTTTTCGGATCATGCTTTAGCGAAACGCGTGGTGCAATTTTCGCTTGAAGTTGAGAAGTGCGAAATGGACGCGCGTGCGGATCGGGTGCCGCTGCATTTCTCTCTGCATGGCCATCTGCTTTTGCATCATCATCTGCTTTTTCATCATCATTTTCTGCTGAGTCATGGCTTGGCGTTTTGCTTCGAGAGCGCTGGCGTCGGGACGCTGCGCCGACGACGACTGGGTCGATTCGGGAGCCCTGACATCGGTATTGGCCGCAGTGACGTCCAGCCCGGCACGGGCCGTCGTGGCAGACACAAGAAGAAAGGTAATCAGGAAAAACTTGCGCATCGTCGCCTCCATTTGATGATGGCGACAGCCTCTCACATGCAGGCATGAAACTATGTGATCTGGGTCACCCCTTGTGGCCCTCGCGCGATTTCGTCGTTCATCACAAGGGCTGACGGACCAGGCCATCGCGCCTTGCAGCAGTCACACGCACGAAGCCGTGAAGGGACCGATGGCGGCAAATGAGTTTCTGGAATCGGAGGTCTGCGAATTGATGCAGGCTGTGTCGCACGCCTGAGCGGGGCGGTGGCAGCGCAGCAAAATGCCCGGGATCAGCCCGGGCATGGGATGTTGAAGTCGCTGTAAATCAGTATCGCGCGACGACCGGTCCGCCGAAGCGGTAGTTGATGCCGCCCTTGACGGTGTGGACGTCGAAACCAAAGCCTACGCCACCAGGAGTGAAGGCGGTCAGGTAGTTTTCGTTGTCGTAGCTGGCGAACATGTATTCGACCTTGGCCGACCAGTTCGGGGCGAAGCCGTATTCGAGGCCGCCACCAACCGTCCAGCCAGAGTGAAACCTGCTTTCCGAGAAAAACGTGCCCACAACATTATCGGTGGCCGACAGGCGGTTGTTGGCCCAGGCGTAACCGCCCTTGAAGTAGAACAGCGCGGCGTCGACGGCGTAGCCAAGTCGGCCGGTGACACTGCCGAACGATCGGATCCGGTCTTCGAATGTAACGCCCAAGTCGGTCTCGGCGAATTTGATATCCGACCAGGCGCCATCGGCTTCGATACCAAATACGAACGGGCTGCCCGCCGCCTGCCAGTTATAGCCGAGCGTGCCGCCGGCGAAGCCGCCCTTGATGTCATTGGTGCCGATGGTGAAACCCCCGACATTGACGTTTTCCGACCAGCCATAACCGCCCATCGCGCCGACATAGAAGCCGGTCCAGTTATAGCCGGGGCTAACCACCGGGGCCTTGGTGTAGGTCCGGGCCGGAAGATCCGCAGCCAGCGCCGATGCGGTCCCAAGTCCGATAAAGCCTAAGGCAATCAAAATCCTCTGCATTTGAGATACCCCCTAAAACGCAACTCAAGGTGTTCTGCACCCAACAATGTATATAGATTCTCGCTCTTTGGCTGTATCCCGGCTGCAACACACGGACAGACAATTTCGCGGACGATGCGGATGCCTTGCGATTCAGGTGGGGCGGCGGGGTACGATCCCGATGGGCGTAAAGGTATAGACCGCTTCGCCGCGTTGATTGTAGGCGGTCCATTTGATCTTCGCGATCCCCTGCGGTTTGGTCCGCGACGGAGTCAGTTCGACCACTTCGCCCTCGATGTGGAGCACATCGCCGTGTCGCACCGGCACCATCCAGCGCAGTTCGTCGACGCCAAGGCCAATAAGTGGATGCGGTCCGAACGGCCGGACTTCAACGGCAAGTCTCATCGCCATGGCGGCGGTGTGCCATCCCGATGCGGCGAGCCCCTTGAACGCGGTCTTCTCGGCGGCCGTTTCGTCGAGATGCATCGGCTGCGGGTCGAATTCGGTCGCAAACCGCTTGATGTCTTCCCTGGTGACCGCGACCTCACCACCTTTGAAAAGCATCCCCAACTTTAAATCATCGAACCACTCAATCATTTTGTCTTCACCTTCAGCCCGAGCTCGACCAGGCAAAGACAGCTCAATACGGCGGCCACGCCGGTGGAGGCGCCAGCGCGGAACCTGCGAAATGCGCCTTTGTCTGCCTCGGCCCGACTGACTTTACCCGTTGGCAAAGGACATCGAAAGCAGGCTATCCGCGTAAACCGGACCAGCCCGGCTGTCAGCGTTTGAGCGTCGCGCAAATGTCGTTTAAGGGTGCAATGCGCAGGCGTACGCTCGGGCCGCCGCCCGATCTTCCGTGCAAGGCCGTGGTGGCATTCCCCGGCGCATCAGGACCGTCTTTCGCTCTCGCTCGGCAGTTTGATCGGAACGTGCCGCGAGGCGCTTACCACGATCGGGCCTCCATCGGGGTAGATGCGGCTTATGATCGTTTCCAGAACCAGAAAGAATTTCTCCGCAAGCATGGGCGTTGCCTCGTTTGTTCGGTTTTCGCAACCGATAGATAGCCGGCATGGCGGCTATCAAACGTGACCAGGCTCACACCGCAAGGCGCTGCGACCGTGCGACGGCTCACAGTATGCGGGCCAAAAATCGCCGAGTTTGTGCCGGTGACTTTCCTTCGGCTGACAATGGCACAAGAGGAAAACATCGTGTTCAAACGCATCAAACAGTTTGTCAGGAACCACCGGCTGCTCAAGCGGCGAAGGCAGCCGCAGGCGGAAGAGGACTTGGGCGGTGGCGACATCTGTTCATTGCAGGAACAGCCCTCGACAGACGATGATCAGCCTCTCGACTGACATGAGCGGACCGCTGTTGGATCAATTTTGACGCTTTCGATTTGCGTGCCGCCAACCCGGCGCGCTGCGCGGATCGAATTGCTCTCTGCTCCAGTGAGGTGCCCATTGCTGGTACCCGGGCGAAAGATAGGTGGATTGACTTGGGGGGCAGGGCTAACATCCTGCCGCATTTGTTTTGGCGGGCAACCGGTGGGAGGTTTTCATGCGGATAATGATTTTCCCGGTGGCGGCTGTGCTATGCTTGATGGCGTCGGCGGCCCTGGCTCAGCAGTCTCCCCCGACAACCGGTGATGCCATAGGTCATCCTCCGCCGCTTCCCGGTCCGCCGCCACTTTCCGAACCGTCATCAACGACGCAGTCTACACCAGCCGCTTCGACGCCCCGGGCAACCGAACCGGCACCGAAAGGCTACACCGGGGCCTATGCGCCCGCAGGTACACCGCCAACCCCATACTCCACAGGTGCATTACCGCAGCCGGTTCAGGGTCCGGGGCTGAACGTCATTGCTGCAGATGGAGTTTCCACACGAACGGTCAAAGCCGTGCCTTGCGGAGTGGCCGCGCGCGAGACCGATGGATCCACGACCTGTGTGGGAATCCCCGATCAAAGTCCAAGAAGGCGTCGGCGCTAGCCAGCGTCTTGCAAGGCGCCCGGTTTAAGCAAATGACTCCAACCAAGGATAGCGGATGGACGGAGGGCACGCGGCCGCGATCCAAAAAACAAAGCCGCCCGAGCGGAATATGATCGCTGGACGGCTTTGCCTAGGGGCACGCCCGGACTGGGGAAATGTCCGGTACGATCTGAATAGGTCAGCGTTCGCGACGCTTATGTGATCCGGCTCACAGTCAAGACAGAAGACCGGCGGAGGCGGTCGTTTCCCGCGCTTGAGCCGGAACTCAACAAGCCGGGCGGCCTTACGAGCTGCCCCTGACGGGGAATAGTCTATCGGTGGAGCGATCGAGCCGTTTCTCGGCGCCGTGCGCGTCGTTTAGATGTCCGACCAACTCGCCCGACATCCGATAGATATTGACCCCTTTGAGGTCGTAGAGCTTTGCGCCCTTCAGGTCGAAGATTGCAGCACCGGTCACCACGCCCACGTGGATTCCTTTGCTATTGAATATATTGCCGTTCATGACCCGCGTCCTCGCGAAGAGGCCCCCACGGGCAAAGGCTGCGCTTGTTGGCCGCCGATAGCGAGACAAATCGCGCGCTCGCGCTATTTTGCCTTCGCCTTCAGCCCGCGGGGCGCACCAGGCCGTTTGGTGCATCCGGATGAGGGGAGGTGAGGAGCCTCTGTCAGTTTCCAGTGATGAAGGCGCCTGGATGAACAATTGTCCTGGAGTTTTCAGAGTCATTCACCGCGGCCACCATGCAACGCCGTGTACGAAGCACCGGCCATCATCGGAACTTGCATCAACGGCGTCGCGCCCGGAAGCTTGAGTGCGACGCTCGCCCTCATTGTCATCGGTGCTGGCATCGCGTTGACGGCAGAGCGGCGCAAGCTTGCCCGGGTGCGCAGCCGCAAATAACGAGCCACAAAAAAAGACCGCCCGAAGGCGGTCTCTTAAATATCAGTTAAGCCGTTCGTGGTTAATGGATTGGCCGCACCGCCGCGCGGCCTATAGCCGGGTGCCGCCTCTCCACCTACCCCAGGGTGCGTGCACTCGGCTATGTGTATTAGCTCAGGCAAAACGGTCAACGGCTAATGCTCGCGCGCTGAGCGGTTTCCGTGTTGCTGAGCCATTAATGCAACGGACGGGAAGGCTGCCGGTTCAGGTTGAATGCCTTATACAGAGCAATTGTTGGCGATTCAGAGCGCCATTCCCGTGAAAAGCATCACCACCGAATGCGGTTGCTTCCCGAAGGGGCCGAACGGTCGACGCCCGTCCTCTCAAACAGCGCTTCGACGACGGCACTTACCAACGCATCGATCATTGCCGCGCGTCTCCGAAATTTCACTCAAAGATTAATCCGTAGTAGTCCGGAGTTTGTGTGTTTCGATTGACACGAGGAAAACCCGCGATGCACGCTGAAGGTGCGAGGGCTGATTCGCAGAGTCGAACCCGGGGGGGCGCCGATGAGTACAATTCAAGCGGTCTTTTTTGGTATCATGCTGGCGTTGACGCCAAGCATAGTTCTGCTCGCGTTTCTTCTTTGGCGAGAAGGAGTTGGGATTGCTCAGGATGAAGAAGCCCGATCGCGGGATCTTTATTCTTCGCAGTAATCGACAGCCCTCAGGCGCCGACCGTTCTGCTGTTTGGTCAATTGAAACAAAAGGGCCGCCAACCAAGGCGGCCCCTGAGTCTAGATTCGCGTTCTTCTCCGCCGGTTCCTTGGCCGCGACCTCCGGGCAGGTTGTTGGGCTCTCTTGACCCGCTCACGGAGTCGTTTCAATTCGCAAAACTGAATAACGAGATTGGCCGTATTATCGTTGAAAGTTGCAATGCTCTGTTGAAAAGAGCGCATTCATAAGCTCCCCTGACGCTGGTACTTCATTTTTTGGGGCACACTAGCCGTGGACCGTGCCCAGCCTAGGGCTTAAATATTACCTCTGGAAGACCAGTAAAAATACGGGTTATTTTCACGGAACACCCCGACCTTGAAGCGTTCCCATTTTATGGTCGCATTGTTCGATCCACGCGCATGCATCAGGAAATCGCGGCCTTCAGCGGCGCCGATGAGGCAACCGGTTACCGTCTGCCAGCCTTCGGCAGGCTGGTGACGTAGCTGCCGGCATCGCTGAGCATTGATAACGTCCTGCCATCGGGGAGGGGTGATCGGGTCCTCGAAGGGCGGCGCCACTGCCCTTCGAGGGTGTGCATAGCCGGCAGACGAATCCCGTAGTTTTCCGGCATCGATTCCTGTTGCAGCTTGGCCAGCCCCGTGCGGACATACCAACGCCGGGGGATTTGAGGGCTCGGTACCTAAGACAGCGCCGCCTAGCGATCATACTCCGCCAGGCGGCGTTGTGCATCCGCCGACCAACTTTCCTCAGCCCTCAAAATTACGCGAAGGTGTGAGTTGGTTCATATTTTCTAGCTGAGTTCCGGTGAGAACTGTCTTCGGCGTGCCTTTTCAAATCTCCCGATCTCCAGGTAGCCATGAACGAAGAATTTCTCAAAAAGATCATCGTAACCGCCATAGCACTTCTTGGATTGACATCGTGGCTGGTGCTGGCCCACCTCGAACCAAAAGAAGAGTGCCTGAATAATTGCGCGACCGATTTCTCAGCAAGTCGCCGATAGCGATCCAGCGTCCCATGCTCAATGCCGGTCATGCGGAACGCGGCAATACAGGCCGCGTGCACATGATCAAGCTCGCGCAAGCGCGCGAGATCATCGAGATCATACTGTATGTCTGGGTTCATCCCGACGATGACGATCGACGATAAGACCGCCGCCGCCGCCGATGGTGACGCGCGGGGCAATGGTTTCCGAAGTCCACTGTCAAAATTTCATTGAGCTTGTCAGCTCCGCAGTGCGCACAGCGGCAGAAAGTAACCTGCAAAAGTTGCCGATTTCGCAACCCGACGGAGAGGAATAAAGAGGAATACGCATCCACGCGCCCATTTTTTGGAGGCTATCATGTGGTCGAATTTCAAACATACGGTACTCATTGCCATGAGCCCGTTCAAACCCGACGCGGAAAAAACCCTGCAGAAGACTCTCGACGCTGCGAAGTCGGTTGCAGGGCGACTTGTTACCGCGAAGACTTTGCTCGCGGAGCGTCATGCCACGGCAATAGAATTGGCGCGCGACAATGCCGACGACGCCACGCTCGACGAAGCGAAAGGAAAAATTCGCGCCGCACAGATTCGCGTTGACACGCTTAGCGCAGCTCTGACCAGGACCGATCAGAAAATTCTGCAGCTCGAACAAGAGCTGGTAGCAGTCGCCGACAAGAAGCAGCGCGAGGCTGCCGCTTTCGAGATTGAGAAGACCGCTGAAGGTTTTGCGTCCGCCGCCGCTGACACTGTCACGTCGCTTAGTGCGCTGGCGCTTCATAGCGAAGCCATGGCTCGTTTTCTGCCAGATGCTGTGGACTTGCATTCATTCGCCTTGAGAGCCAAGGCCGAATTGCCGGGCAGCATTGAAATGCTTTTGATGCTGGCACGCAGTTACACCGACGCGGTTCTGGCCGGACACAACAAAGCGACGCTGCCCGAGCCGGAAGCACCAACACCGACGGTGCAAACGCAGCCCGAGCCGACCGGGGGCGCTTTCACGGTCCGCGACGTGGCGATCGATGGAATTTATCGTGAGTCAAGCCCGCCGCTCTCTCAGCATCAAGTGAGTGTGAGACGTGAAGTAGCTCACATGTGAAAATCGCGAATTGATCTAAGGCGGCCTTAGCCCGGTTTCGGGAGAGAGCCATGCCGTCATTCAACAGTCAGCAGCAAAACGACCGCGGTAGCCGTTGGTGGGGAGCAGCTGCCACAGGGGTGGTCGAACTTCTCGTCTTGCTCGCGCTTGGCATCGCGGTTGTTCGCTATCTTGAATGGTCATCGGACGTTGCTCGGGCCGAATTCATGCGCGCCACCAAGTCATCGGCGTCTGATCCGAATCCTTCCGGCGAATTCTCGACTCCGGTTCAGGCCCTCAAGGGGCGAACCGCTTGCGACCGGAAGGGTTGAACTGCTGCAGGAACCACCCTTCAGGCGGCGGTGGCTTCGGACCTAGGCCGATTTAAGCTCGGCGCAAACCTGGACTCAGAACGCGCAGCGCTATCTCGCAAGTTGGGGTAGGTCCACGTCCTCCTGCGTCAGCGGCCGTTGGCGTTTGACCTCATCGCGGTGAGGGAAGGGACAACCGACCCTCCGCGCCTTGGTGCGAACTGTTTCCTTTGATCGGTTCAGTGCTTCGGCTGCCGTGCGTGGTGACGCACCGTCGACAACTAGTTTGTCCAAGAGCCTCAGCTCTTCCGGGCTCCAACTTCGTCTCCTGAAACGAGGCATCCTGCGTTTAAGTGCCCGGATGATCGCGATGCGCGCGAACCAAATGGACCCGACTTGATCCGCCGCTTGAAGGATATGTATGCGGGCGTTCTGCCACTCTCGCGAGTTCCGCTCGGCGTCGGGAAGTTCGCTGATATGTGCAATGACGTGGCGAAGGGTGGTGGCGACGACGTTGTTCGGCAGAACGATTGGCTCCGCAAACTGTGAATCCCATGACATCACGTAACTCCCATTACGTAAGCCCCACGCACAACGTTTATGGAAATAGTTAATGATTGGTTTGGATCGTTCGCTGAACCCGATGATTTTTATGCGAGGTCGCCATGACGCCTGAGATGGGCACTGAGCCGGATGCACTTCCGCGCTCGAATGGCTGAAGATCGTCGAGCTTGTGTTGCCGCTCGAAGACGCCGACGGCGAGTCCACCGCCAACAAATCCAGAAAATAGTTCTGTCGCATAATCATAATGACTCTTTCGCAAAGAGGCGGAATAAGCTGTCGATGTGAAGCGGGGGCGCTTGCAATGGAAAATGTTCAGCACTATCGCGCCATGGGTTCTTTGTGCCGTCAGTTGGCGGTGTTCGACCCCATCCATAGTTGGAAATATTTAATCGAAGCGCAGAAGTGGGAGCATCGCGCCGAAGCTGAAATTGCTTCCCACTTCAGAGAATGCAACACGGCTGGCTCAAGCGAACCAGCCAGATCCACCACAACTCCCGGCACGAATGATACGCGTTTGAAGACGAGTGCTGAAGCATCGGGGCCCTGCCAGATGTGAACAGCTTGGCGGCTTCTATCTCGCTGAAGAAGAGCGGAGGCATCGCCTATCAAAGCGCGAGCGCGGCGGATCGGTAAATGGCGCCCTCGACAGCTCGTTCAAGCCGGCGGGTTTTTTCCTGGCCTTACCAGCCGCTGCGCTGCAGGCGATCAACGGCCACAAGCACGTCGGGCCGTTCGAGCACCTCAACCAGCTTGTCAAGGATGCGCTCGTTATTGTGCGGTCGGGGCTCCAGATATTCTTCGAGGATGCGCTGCGCGTCGCTCATGGCCTGAAGGGCTAATTGCTGATCTGTCATTAAT
>Ga0193726_1002391_pt1 | contig 12767 bp, 9 predicted proteins | sample H2c1metaG_FD_144928 | JGI IMG/M metagenome (GOLD analysis project Ga0193726, IMG submission 144928) | Soil microbial communities from a riparian zone of the East river system, Colorado, United States - H2c1 | ecosystem: Environmental > Terrestrial > Soil > Riparian zone | place: USA: East River... | reverse complement strand
AGCACCGGGAACAGTTTTTTCGCGAGCACGCAAAGCCCGCCTAGATCGGGGCCACGATTCCTCATCCCGTCCCATCCCATGACTACTGCGGGGCGACTTCCAGGAGCAAATTCTGCTGGAACTCGGTTTTCAGCCTGGCGGCGTGACTTGCGTCGGCTTGCACCGACCCCAGGTCTTTTCCATTCGGGTAGTCAGTCACGCGGTAGGTCCCCGGTTTCAGTCCGCGCAATTCCACTTCGCCCTTCCATGGCGTGTTGTCCTTCGGCGCAAAAAAAGCGTAGTACATGTTGCCGCCTTTCGCGATGGCGTAGGCTTCGGGCGAATCGTAACCGTATACGTACAGGTCGAGGAACGTGCCTTGGGAAAGCATCTTGTCGTTGTAAATGCCAATCCACTTCTTCCAGTGCTCTTCCTTCTCCTGGGTGAGCAGCACCGATCCGGCCAAACAAACTTGGTGCCTACCACGCCGCCCGCCCCGATGGTTGATGCGAAATCGTCGCCGTGTTCGCTCCAGTCTTTGCCGAGGCGAGTCATGGCGGTAAGCTCCACGTGGTCCCCGTACACGGCCGATCCGGGGCCAAGGAGCGCTTTGTACACCTTGATACGGGGCCGGACCTGGGCGTCGCCGACCGGATCCGCAGTAACGGCCTGATCCATGTATGGCAGCCATGCCAGGGAAGGGGGGGTGCCGCAGGGACAGCTCTGAGTCACACTTTGCGGTTTTAGTGCGCGCGAAGTCTGAAAGATGGTTTTGTAGACATCCGCCACGGCATTCACGGAATCCTGCGGAGACCTGTGGTGGTGCGCCGGGTTGTAGCAGGCGGGCACGCTGTAGATATTGTCGAGCTTGGAGCCATCAAATCCCCAGTCGCGGATAAATTTTTCCGTAAGGTGCTGATAGTAAGCCTGCACTTCAGGCACCGCGGGGCAGAGGGCGGCCAAGTCCCGAGTGATGCGACCGTGCCTGCCATTCTTGTCGAGAATCAGCCAGTCGGGATGTTCTTTGACGACATCGGAAACCCTGTACTTGTGCGATTCCCATTTGCCCTGGCCGTCCTCCACGCCCAGCGGCAGCCACCAGAGTTGCGCCAGCATTCCTTGCTTATGAAAATCCTCGGTCATGTTCTTGATGGAGTCACCGGGGAAAGTTTCCTTTCGTGGATTCCAATCGCCGTAGGTATCGAACCACCGGTCGTCGAGCGTGGCCCACTTGATCCCCAACTCCTTCAATTTCGGCACCGTGCCCAGCATTTGCGCCGGGGTTACGTTGAACTCATAGCCCCATCCGCACCAGCTCACGTTGTAGGCCTCGCTCGAGGGCTTGGTGATTTCCCATCCTTCCTTTTGCAGAATGCTCGACCACATCCTTAACGGTTCGTAGAAATCACCCGCATAGACGGACACAAAGCTGCGCGGCGTCGAGTAGGTCTCACCCGGCTTTAACGCCAGGTTGGTGGGGATGTCTATCGAAGCAGTGACCCTTCCGTCCGCTTCAACTTTCGCCGGAATACTCAGGGTGAGGGGCAGGGTTTCGACGTGTCCGATGGCTTCGCCCGCCGACGCGTTCCAGAACGCGACCACGGGAATGCCGCCGCCGTAGCCTCCTTTCACGACCTCGCCCATGCGATTCGGCTGCGAAAAAGAACGGGATAGTTTGACCACGTCATCCTTGCCCCACTCATAACTCGAGCCATGGTAGGACCACATGTCATAGGCTGCACCCGTGGGGGCGTGAGAATTAAAGCGATGCTGCTGCTCGACTGCCCGATCAATCCGGAAGTCTGCGTTGCCGGTATTTTTGTAGTCGACACTGGTCAGCAGAACGTTGGGAAAATCGTCGTAGGCCTCAATTTGCAGCGTGCGCTGAATGCCGGTTCCCGACGGTCCCAGAGGATGTGCGGGGATCTCAATGTGCTTGCCGCGGCCCAGCTTCCCGGTGGCCTCGGAAACCTTCGCCTGGCCGAAATCCAAGATGAAATGAATTTCCTTCTTGTCGTGAACAACGTAGTCGCTGTCGGCTGGCGATCCCAGGCGCGGCTCATCAAGACTCAATTTGCTGCCGTCTTTCAGCAGGGACGCTTGCACGTAGCCGGAAGGCAGAACCTCAAATTCTGCGGTGCCGGTGCGAAGGATGACCGGGCCACCGTGCTGGAGGTCCACTCGAATGCTCGAGAGTCTTGCGGCCGCCTCTGTGGGGGTGGCGGGGGTTCGGTTGCAGCTGACGCAGGCCAGCGTGACGGCCAACGAGCAAATCGCCGCGACCGGGAAGGGAAGCAATTTGCTGGAAGCGACCTTCAAATGGCTGTGATTCATTTTGCCCCCTTGGCGGCCGCCGATGTTCCCTGGAAGCCGCCGAACACTCGTTCCGCATTCAAGTGATAGATTTTCTGGAGTACCGGGTCGGGCAGTTCCAGTCCATAAATTTTCCAGCGACCCTGGCCGGGATATCCCCAGTAGTCAAAATACTCGTCTGCCGTTTCCAACCAGCGAAAGTGATTGCGATACATGTCTTCTGTCACTTCGTTGTCGGTGCCGAACATGATCCGGTCCTGGTACTTGAGAAAGAACTCCCGCGCCCGGCGGGGCTGGCGGCCCAGCTCCGCTTCCCGGGCGCCGAATTCGGTCATGACGTTTGGATAGGTATCGAGCACGCTTGAAACATAGTCAAGATTCTCCGGCCAGTTGGCCACGTGCAGGGAGACAAATGTGGTGCGTGGATGTCTGGCGAAAACACGATCGCGGGCGGCGAGGATCGACTCCTTGGTGGGAAACTTTGGGCCGTAGAAACTCCAGTCCGGGTGCTCGGTCAGTTCCTCGTAACGCTCATTGCGGTTGTCGATGGGATGAAAGAAAGCCTCAGGATCGGTGACATGAATGGACACGGGAATACCGAGGCGTCCGCACTCCTCCCAAATGGGGTCGAGGCGGGGATCATCCACGGCAATCAGCTTGCCAGTCTTGTCCCGGACACCCAGTCCCAAATCCTTCAGGACTTTGAGTCCCCGCGCCCCACGAAGGACCGCGTCATCGAGTTGCGCGACCATCTCCTGGCTGAAATTCGGGTCGTCAATCTTGCTCCAATCGATCTGCGTAAAAACGATGAAGCGGCCGGGATAAGCTTTGACCATCTCATCCAGCACTTGCTGCAACTTGTCTCCCCACATGCCCGTGAGAATGACGATTGTCTTTATGTTGGTATGATTCATGACCTCCACCACGCGTCCGGGAGGCATGTGTTCGTCAATCCTGGCCGCGTCGTTCACGTGGTTATGCACGTCAATGACATAGAACCTCGCCTTGGGCACCTGGTGTACCCCAGCGTGCAGCATCGAGGTGGGTTGAAAGTCCTTCAGGAGCAGGGTCTTTCTCCGATCAGCGTCGGGAGCGGACTGATAGCCGATCTGTCCCGGTGTGGTGGAAGGGGGCGTCTGATCCTGGCCGAACAACTGAACGCAACCGGCAAACAGTACCAGAGCCAGCGATCGTTTCTTTGGCACGGGGAAGGCCTCCCGAGGTCACGCAATCGAACGAATCACAACGAAACAAAAAACAATAATTCGTAACTATACAACAATTGATGTTTCGAACCTAGAACAGAATCACCGGCAGCTCCCAAGAGGAGAACCAGGCGTCAGCCCCGGTCGAAGTCCAGCGAACGCGAAATAGAATTCCGTGACCGAAGCTGCCGCGGAAACCCGGGGAGCTGGTCTTGTGACCCCACAGGGCTCCCCCCAATTTCTCCGAGGTCCCCCCCGTGGCGAAGCCGGCCGTTCTTGCCGGGAGACCGTTTTCGCCCCTTCCTCCACCCGCCGCGTTTTGCCGATGATATCCTGCCTACTGCACTGGAGGCCTCAATGTTTCGTATTCGCCAATCGATTTTCTTCGTCGTTTTCGTGCTGGCTGGAAGTGCGGCAACATTCTCGCAACCGCCGGCTTCCGATGCAACCGAGCGCCGCATCGATACGCTTTTGAAGCAGATGACGCTGCAAGAGAAAGTCGGCCAGCTGGCGCAATATACCAGCAACACGCCGCAGAATCTCGAACTGGTCCGGCAGGGCAAGGTGGGTTCTCTGTTCAACGTGCTGGGAGCGAGCGAGGTAAACGCGGCCCAGAAAATCGCGGTGGAGAAGTCGCGCCTGAAGATCCCGCTCCTCTTTGGACTCGACGTGATCCACGGCTACCGGACGGTTTTTCCGGTGCCCATTGCCAGCGCGGGGAGTTTTGATCCGGAACTGATCGAGCAAGCCGAACGAATCGCCGCCAAGGAAGCCAGCGCCGCCGGAATCAAATGGACGTTCGCGCCCATGGTGGACATCTCTCGCGATCCCCGATGGGGCCGCATGGTGGAAGGAGCGGGTGAAGATCCCTATCTGGGTTCGAAGGTTGCCGCCGCCCGGGTGCGTGGATTCCAGGGCCGGAGCATTGCCGATCCTCAAAGCGTGGCTGCGTGCACCAAACATTATGTGGCTTATGGCGCAGTCGAGGGCGGTCGCGACTATAACACCGTGGATATTTCGGAAGCGCTGCTGAGGGAAGTTTATCTGCCGCCATTCCGCGCAGCCGTCGAGGCGGGATCGGCAACCCTGATGTCCGCCTTTGAAGATTTGAATGGCGTCCCAGCCACGGTGAACCGCCACACCTTGACCGAAATTCTTCGGCACGAGTGGGGGTTCCGGGGCTTTGTGGTCAGCGATTACAGCGGGGTCAAGGAACTGCTAGAGCACGGCGTGGCCCGGGACGAAGCGGACGCGGCACTGCAAGCCGTGACTGCGGGTGTCGAAATGGACATGGCGGATGGTGTCTATACCCGGCAGCTTGGGTCTCTGGCGCAGTCTGGCAAGTTGCCCATGAGCGTGCTGGATGAAGCAGTGCGGCGGGTCTTGCGCATCAAAATCCAGGCGGGCCTTTTTGAGAATCCCTATACCGATCCGCAACGTGAACGCAGCGACATGCTGACGACCGAGGGTCTCGGGCTCGCACGCAAACTGGCGCAGGAGTCCATGGTGCTGGTGAAGAATCAAAACAACCTGCTGCCGCTCGACAAGACCACAAAGACCATCGCGGTGATCGGCCCCTTGGCGAATGACAAAGCCGATCAACTTGGATCCTGGGTGGCACAGGGCAAAGCTGCGGACGCCGTGGCGCCGCTCGAGGGAATCAAGGCGCAGGTGCCGCAGGCAGAGGTTTTGTACGCGAAAGGAGTGGACCTCGATTTCTTTGGAAAGTCCGCTGACATTGGTGCGCCGGTTGCAGCCCCCGCGCCGTCCACCGCGACGGGGGTGGCCGACGTCAGCGCACCGGCGGGCATCGCCGGAATTGAGGATGCGGTGCGCGCAGCTCAGAAGGCGGACGTGGTCATCCTCTTTTTGGGAGAACTGGCGGGAATGACCGGGGAGGCTAGCTCGCGTGCCAGTCTCGACCTGCCTGGCCAGCAGCAGCAACTGCTCGAAGCGGTCGCAGCCACGGGCAAGCCGGTGGTGCTTGTCCTGGAAAGTGGCCGTCCGCTGGACATTCGCTGGGCCAATGATCATGTGCCCGCGATCCTGCAAGCATGGTACCCGGGAGTACAGTCTGGCAATGCCATGGCCGACCTGTTGTTCGGGGATGTTTCGCCCAGCGCGCGAATGCCGATCAGTTGGCCGCGGTCGCTAGGGCAGATTCCGATTTACTACAACCACAAGAATACGGGACGTCCAACATCCCCCGATCGTTGGCACACCGGATATCTGGATGAAGGCGAAGAACCGCTGTTTCCCTTCGGTTTCGGCCTCACCTATACGACATTTCAGTACAGCAATTTGAGGGTAGAGGCTTCGGCAATCTTGCCGACAGGAACGCAGAAGGTGACGGCGGAGGTGCAGAATACCGGCCAGCGCGCAGCCACCGAAGTCGTGCAGTTTTATGTACGGAACCGGGTCGCGCCAACCTCCCGTCCAGTCCGCGAACTGAAGGGATTCTCGCGGGTCACGCTCGCCCCGGGCGAGCGGAAGACGGTGGAATTTAGAGTCGCAGCAAGCGACTTGGGCTCCTACGACCGCAGCCTGCGCTGGGTTGTCCCAGAAGGAGCCTACGACGTCTGGGTCGCGCCGAACGCCATGGAAGGCGTCCAAGGCGAATTCCAGATCGGCACAAAATAGGCGCCGGACCCGACGCCGGTCCCGCGGTGGAGAGCAGTGTTTGGAATGGGCCTGACCGGGCTGTTCAGGATGGCTCTGCAGGGGCGGCGATGTCCCGGGCCAGGGAGCGTTCAGCGCAGGTCGGATCGTCCCTCATGATTCTGCATGGTCATTCTGCTGGTCCGCCGGTTTCTGGAGAGAGAGCCCTGGTTCTAGCGGAAGCACCGGTTCACGGTTGCAGAGAACCTTGACTCCGAAAGTGGTCCTGACCATATTTCAGGAATGCCTTCGGCGGCTTTCTGCGCCGGCTTCCCCACGGCCTCTGCCTTCCCGCGTGCTCGAGGATCGCTGCCGCAGTTCTGGTTGTGACTGCGAACCGCCTCTGCGATAGATTGCCGCGGTTGGATTCGGACGAGGCCGGCCCGATACCGAGGGTTTCGGCAAGATGTGCCGGCCAAAGCGGGTGCTGATGGCGGCTTTCGAGGACCTGACATTGGCACCATCGGTGACAACCCCGCCGCAGCGGTCGCGTGGCACCTAAGTGCCATTCACAGAAATTCAGGGAGTGTGTATTTTCACTGGTGAGCAGTTCTGGGGGAGGGCTGCCCGGGCGTCCCGACTCGAAAGAGTTAGGACGCCCGTTAAATTTTTACCCGCCTTTTCCCGTTCTCTGAACCCCACTCTGCGCTTGATTCCGAAAAGACTCTTGGCTTGCGCAACCCGCACCATCTCCAGGGCCCATGGAGGGATCAGGACGAACAGCAAAAGCTTCGCGTGAATACCGCTGCGGAGCGGGATCCGGCTTGGATAAGCGCGCCGAAGATGTTAGTTCGTTGAAATCGTGAAATTCACCGTGATCTTGGCTTCGGTCTCCACCGGCAGACCGGACTGAAGGTACGGCTTGAAGTGCCATTGCTTCACGGCCTCGCGCGCCGCGACCGACAGAATTGCCGGCCCGCTCAGAACCTGCAATTCCTGAATTGTTCCTTCCTTGCCGATCAAAGCTTGCAGTATGACCGATCCTTGCACCTTCATCTGACGCGCGAGCAGGGGATAGTCGGGTTGCACCGGGTGCGAGACGACCTGCGCGGCACCGGGCGAAAGGCGAACCTGAGCGGAAGCATTGACGGTGCCGCGGCTCACTTCTACCCCGGATGGCGCATTCCGCGCCGGAGAGCTGGATTGGCCGGAATTGCGGGCTTGCAGATCAACCCTGATGGACGGATTGGTGGCCTGGACGGTTTGGCGCTGGTCGCCCGCGACGACCTCTATTTCGAGAGGTGGGAGCACCGCGCGGGTTGCGGTAATTGCCGGGCCGCCGCTCGCGGAGGCGCCTGCGTTTGCAGGCGCGGTTCCTTGTTGTTGCTTTGCCTTGGCTCGTGACGAAACGGGTTGCCGCACAATCGTGGTTGCGGGCCGAGACACGGCCGTGGTCTCGGGTGAAGTTTGGGTTTGAATCTCTGAATCCGCATCCGGGGCGGAGGGAAACAGTAGGTCGCGATCCCGGTATAAGACCAGCGCCAGGGCGCAGACCAAAAGCACCAGGGCGATCAGCATCCGGCGGCGTTGTTTTTGTTCGGAATATTGCGGGGGCACACTACTTACCTGCAACTGACTACTCTGTTCCATGACGGGCATAGATGGAGGTCTCCCGCCCGTGGGGGGCGGGCTTTGAGGCATTATGCCTTGAAATCGCGCGGGACGCCAGCACAACCGCAACTAATAGTAACCTTTCCGTTTTTGAGACATCCTACTGGGCGGCCGGGGAGTAAGATTCTGTCGTCGGGAGCTGCCATGGTTTCGCGGTCCTACCAGCGAAAGTTTAAACATATGAATCGGCGGGAGTTGCTGAAACTGGCTCCAGTCCTTGTGTTGGGGGTATTTGCGGTGCCGAAATTCCAAGGAACCCTTTTGAAGACGGGGCTGGGATTCAGCGACTGGGTCTCGGCAAAGATGTTCCGCAAGGGCCATTTGGCCCCCACGTTCCCGGACTCGCTGCTCACGCCCTTCGCCCGGTTTCCCATCAACGGCTACGACGTAGACGACCCCGAAATCGATTTGGATAAGTGGACCTTGACGGTTTCTGGAGCTGTCCAAAAGGCGGGCGAATACACGCTGACCCAGATTCAGGCTCTCCCCAAATTCCGGCAGAACACGCGTCACGTCTGTGTAGAGGGTTGGGACGTGATCGGCCGGTTTGGCGGCGCACGCCTTTCCGACTACCTGCAACTGATCGGGGCAGACCTCACGGCCGGCTTTGTGACGGTTGAATGTGCCGACGATTACTACGAATCACTCGACATGGCGACCGCGCTTCATCCGCAGACGTTGCTCTGCTACGAAATGTATGAGAAGCCTCTGACCCGTGAACACGGCGCTCCTTTGCGGCTCCAGATCCCCACGAAGATCGGTTACAAGCAGGCCAAGTATTTGACCGGCTTGAATGTTACGAACATTTTGGAGAGGGCGGGCTACTGGGAAGACCAGGGCTACTCGGAATTCTACGGTTTATAGATCATTGTCATCCGAGCAAGCACGGATTACGCAGGCAGCGGTCTGGGCATTTCGCTCGGGGGCGGGCAAACGGAGACGCCGATGCGCGAGGCAGTTCTGGAAGTCATGTCCGATAAGGGCGATGTGGTCACCACGGCGGTGTATGAACACCCGTGCGTGGTCCGCCTGTGCCATTGGCTCAATGCGATCTCGCTGTTCGTGTTGGCCGGAAGCGGTATGCAGATTTTTCGGGCCTTCCCGAGTCTTGGGGCCAAGATTCCGCAGCGCGTTCTTATCGACTGGCCCAAGCAATACGCCATTGGCGGCTGGCTCGGTGGTGCGCTGCAATGGCACTTGACCTTCATGTGGATCTACCTAGGCACGGGTCTGGTTTATGTTGGATACCAGGTGTTCAGCGGCCACTACCGCCAAGTGCTTTTTGTCCCGCGCGACCTTCGCGGGTTATGGCCCATGGTGCGATATTACTTTTTTTGGGGACCGAAGCCGCCGCTGACCGGGGCCTACAACTCTCTGCAGAAACAGGCATACACCGCAGCGATTGGCCTTGGTGTTCTTTCCGTGCTGACGGGCCTGGCAATTTGGAAACCGGTTCAGTTTTCCTGGCTGGCCTGGATGATGGGCGGTTTTCACTACGCGCGGATTTGGCATTTTCTGGTGATGTGGACCATCATCTTTTTCCTGTTTGGCCATCTGGTCATGGTGATCCTGCATGGCTGGAACAATTTTGTTTCCATGCTGACCGGATGGAAACAAAATCCCGAGTACCGGCCGCGCTGAACCCCGGCAAACATCCTGGAAACATGCTAATCGTGGACGGAACAATCTCGGTCAAGACGGTTTCGAACGAGGAGACGCACGAACGGGAGTTGATTCGACGCATCCAGAATGGCGAGCGCGAGGTTTTCTACGAACTGGTTCGGCCTTATGAGCGCAGAGTATACGCGGCCGTATTCGCGATCCTGCGCAACCCGGCCGATTCCGAGGACGCAGCCCAGGAAGCGTTCCTGAAAGCGTTTGCCCACATGCACCAGTTTCGTTCCGAGTCGCGCTTCAGCACCTGGCTGATTCAGATCGCGATCAACGAAGCCAGGATGCGTCGCCGAAGGGAGCATGCGGAGATCATGCAACCCATCGGAGAACATCAGGACGAAGAAGGCACGTACACGCCGCGAGAGTTTCCCGATTGGCGCGAGATTCCTTCTGAGTCCCTGGAACGAGCGGAAGTCCGCGAGCTTCTTTGGGAAGCGCTGGCTTCGCTGGGCGACAAATATCGCGAGATATTCGTGTTACGGGACCTACATCAGTGGAGCATCGAAGAGGTCGCAGAGGCCCTGGGAATTTCCGGCGCTTCGGTCAAGACCCGTCTGCTGCGCGCCCGCCTGATGTTGCGGGACCTGCTTGCCCCGAAAATGTCGGGCGGATGGTTCAGCCGGGAATCTTTTCAGAAGGGAAACAAGCCATGGTAGTCACTTGCGAACAGGTGTGGCAGGAAATCTCAAACTATCTTGAGAATGACCTTGACCCGTCGCGGCGCACCGCCCTCGAGGGACACTTCCAGACCTGCCCGAAATGCGCATCCGTCCTGGCTGGCACCCGCAACATCGTCCAACTCTACGGTGACCAGCGGCTGTTTCAAGTCCCGTTGGGATTCGGCGGACGATTGCAAGATAGACTCGCGAAGGAGATGCCAGGGAGGCGTGGATCGGTGTACGGATGGGTAGTCGCCGTCGCCGCACTGGGTTTGATTGCCGGTAGCTTTGCCCTGGCCCGGATGAAAACTCCTGTTCAATCTGAACTACGATCACCCCTGGCGAGACCAGGTAAAAATGTTCCCGCCGGATTGGCGGTCTTGGTAGCCGGGAACTCCAAAATATTTCACATCGCCGGATGCGATCTGCTACGCACCAAAGACGGCAAGCTTCGTTCCCTGACCGCGGAAGAGGCTGAGCATGAGGGTCTTGTGCCCTGCATTCGCTGCCTGGGGAAATACCTGGCCGCCGCCACTGTGAAGTTTTACGGCCAGCATTCGCGATCTGGGGCTGCGGTCTGAAGCGCACCATCCCCGATTGCCGCGGACCAGCCAGCGGTGGCGTACGATCCTTCATGATTTCGATGGAGGGCAGGATTGCGGGGCACAGCCGATGAGGGAGAAGGCCGAGACGAGCATTGGGGGCACCACCTCGAAAGCACCCTGAGAGACTCTCGTCTCGTTTTCCCTAGCTCAGAAAAGATCGCCGGTTCACCTGGTGGCCATCCTCGCCCTGGCTCCGGGAATTGGTTGAACGACATGAATCGATGGAGTGCCTTGGTGTCGTTGGCGGTGAATCCGGGGGGGGGTCAGCAAGCAAGGTGGTCGCGAGTAAGCTTCAATCCATTCAGATTGCCCAACACGGTGACGGCGACCGACTCGGTATGAAAGAACTCGTTGGCCAGTTCCGTGAGCTCCTGGGCGGTGACGCTTTCGATCTTGTTGATCAATTCGTCAAGTCCGTAGAAACGATCAAAGTACATTTCCTGGCGCGCAAGATTGGACATCCTGGCGGTCGAGGATTCCAGGGAAAGCATGAGGCTCCCTTTCAATTGGTCTTTCGAGCGGCGCAGTTCTTCGGCCGGAACTTCCTCGGCTTTAAGCTTGGCAAACTCGGAGACGACCGACTGCACGACCTTGGCTGCAGATGCACGTGAAGTGCCGGCATACACGGATAGGCATCCGGTGTCGCGATAAGGGTTCAGATCGCTGTAAATCGAATAAGCGAGTCCCTGGCGCTCGCGAATATTCTGGAAGAGGCGCGAACTCATTCCTCCTCCTAAGAGTGTATTCAGAATGTACGAAGCGTGGCGCCGTTCGTGGGTAATGGGATGCGAAGGTACGCCGATACAAATCTGCACCTGTTCCAGGGACTTCTTATTACGCATGATGATGCGCGGTACAATCGCCGGTTTCTGGCTGTGGAAGCCATTCTTGATCGGCTTCATGTGATGGAAATGTTTGGTAACAAGGTCTACGAACTGCTCGTGCTTCAAATGTCCGGCTGCGCAAATGATCACGTTGGCGGGAGCGAAGCGCTGCTTGTAAAAATCCAGCACCGGATCGCGCTCGAACTTCTTGACGGTATCTTTGGTGCCTAGGATCGGCCTGCCCAAGGGATGGTCTTTCCAGAAATTCTGGGTAAAGATCTCATGGACAAGATAGTCGGGGCTATCTTCGTCCATTTTGATTTCTTCGAGAATGACGCCGCGTTCCCGGACGATGTCCTCGGCGTCGAACGTGGGATGCAAAACCAGGTCGCTGAGAACATCGAGCGCGATCGGTAGATGATCGTCAAGCACCTTCACGTTGAAACAAATGCACTCTTTGGCGGTGAACGCATCCATGCCGCCGCCGATCGAGTCGACCTGACGGGCAATTTCTTCCGCTGAACGGTTCTTCGTTCCTTTGAAAACCATATGCTCCACAAAATGGGAGATGCCATTGTGCTGCTGGTCTTCGTCGCGCGATCCGGTCTTGATCCAAATGCCGATCGAGACCGAACGAATATGCTCCATCTGTTCGGTGATGATGGTGAGCCCGTTGGGCAACACTTCGCGTTGGACATTACGAACGTCTTCAACCATGTTGATGAAACCGAAGGCTGGTAAAACTTGGGATGCTCGGCCTGTGAGTATTGTTACACACCGGAACGATGAGCGCGAACTCGCAATAAGAGTTGCATAATCAGTAGTTTGCGAGTTATTTCGGGCAATTCAGGCCCGCGAAGCTTTCGAAATCAAGATTCTTCTCTACAATGGATGACGCCGGGTGCTTTCTCGGCAACAGGCATGAGCAGCCCTCCTCCCAATACGTTGTTAGGCCTTACTCTTCAAGAGCTTACAGACCTCATGCTGGAGCTGGACCAGCCCTCCTACCGGGCCAGGCAGTGCTTTGAAGCGCTCTACATCCAGCGCGTCGATTCGATCGGAGAGATTTCCACCTTTCCTCAGGACTTTCGCGACCGACTGGTGCAGAACGGGGTCTCGGTTGGCGCCGCCAGGATCGAAAAGAAGTTCCTCTCGAAAGACGGAACCATCCGATACCTGATGGGGTTTGCCGACGCCCAGAGCGTTGAAAGCGTGTGGATGCCGGAAGGCGACGGTGGG
>Ga0193726_1002390_pt1 | contig 12773 bp, 8 predicted proteins | sample H2c1metaG_FD_144928 | JGI IMG/M metagenome (GOLD analysis project Ga0193726, IMG submission 144928) | Soil microbial communities from a riparian zone of the East river system, Colorado, United States - H2c1 | ecosystem: Environmental > Terrestrial > Soil > Riparian zone | place: USA: East River... | reverse complement strand
TTTTGCGCGCCGGGCGAGATTATCGCCGGCGAACCCAACGACGAGCTGCGGGCTTCCGTGAAAAACGATACCGGCATCGCCGTCACGGCCGACAATCTCGAAGTTGCGCGCGCGGCGGAGACAATCCTGATCGGGGTGAAGCCAAACTACGTTCTGGCCGTGGTTCGCGAAATCGCTCCAGTCACGGACGACAAGCTCGTGATTTCACTCGCGGCCGGTGTCCGCATCCAGCACATGGAATCGAATTCGAAAGCGCGCCTGATGCGAGCGATGACGAACACGCCCACGGCCATTGTCCGCGGCGCCACGGCCATCGCTCATGGAGCACGCACCACCCCGGACGATCTGGCGCGGGCCCGATCGATCTTCGATGCCGTTGGTGTAACTGTTGAAGTCAACGAAGAGCAGATTGATGCGGTCACTGCCCTCTCCGGGAGCGGCCCCGCATTCGTCTATACCGTCATTGAAGCGCTCGCAGATGGCGGAATCAAAACTGGCTTGCCACGCGAAGTCGCGGCGATCCTCGCCACTCACACCGTGCTTGGCGCAGCACAGCTTGCTGCGGAAACCCGCCAGTCGCCGGAAGAACTGCGGCGAATGGTGGTAACTCCTGGTGGAACTACGGCGGCGGGACTGGCGGCAATGGAGAAACTCAAGACATCGGAAGGCTTGATCGCCGCCGTCGAGGCCGCCGCCGCACGAGCGCAGGAAATGGCAGCGCAGACGGTCGCGTAGCTGTCATCCCGAGCCGCGTTCCGCGCAGCGAATCGGCTACATCTGGAGCGCCGCACGCATCACGTCGATCGGCGCCTTGCGATCGAACCAAAGTTCGAACGAACGCGCGCCTTGGTAGAGCAGCAATGTCAGGCCATTGGCAAACCTGGCGCCGGCGGCCTCCGCTTCCGCCAGCAGGGCGGTGCGAGGCGGATTGTAAATCGTGTCATAGACAAAGTGTTCCCCGGTCAGAGCCTCGCGGGAAATGAGAGACCGATCGTCCGCCCGGAGCCCGACGTTCGTGGCGTTGATGACCAGGCGAGCTTCCCTGAGCGCCTGGCGCAGGGGTTCTGATTCCTGGTCGACAACCGTGATCGTCGTGGCCTCGTTCACCTTGGCGATCTCAGCACCGAGTTTGTCGGCGCGCTCCCGCGTCCGATTGGACAGGAACAGTTTCGGACAACCTTCCAGCGCACATTGTCTGGCGATGGCGCGCGAGGCGCCGCCGGCGCCAAGAAGCAGGACTGGCCACTGGGAAAGAGAAGCAGCGCCGAATATTCCACTCCGGATGGCATCGGAAATTCCCGCACCGTCGGTATTGGAGCCGAAGAGTTTTCCACTTCGAAAGCGCACGGCATTGACGGCGCCAATCGCCCACGCGTTTTCGTCAACTTCATCCAGGAAATTCAGCACGGCGATCTTGTCCGGAACGGTCAGACTGATTCCGACGAAATTAAGCGACGCAAAAAGTTTCAACGCCCGCCCCAAATCCTTTGGGCCGATGGCAAATCGCGCCAGACGCATTTTGAGGCCACAGCTCTCCAGTGCGGCATTCTGCATCTGGGGCGAAAGCGAATGCTCGATTGGATCTCCGAGAACCCCCAGGCGGACCGGAAGATCGCTCTCCATGGACTCCCTTCCCCAATTTTCTAAATCGGCCAGCGTGTAGATTTCTTTCACGGGTTGTCTGATAATGCCTCAAGGAAGGACGGTTTGAAACCGCCCTCTTTTACAACTGCGGTGGCAAACCGTCGCTCCTTGGGTTGCTGGTCTCGCGCCACCCGTTACTGTCCCACGAAGATGACGACGCCGATTGCCAACGAACCCGCCGCTCCATCGGATTTTATTCGCGACGTGGTCGCGGGGGATCTGCGCTCCGGAAAGCACCAGAAGATTTGCACCCGTTTCCCACCCGAGCCGAATGGATATCTGCACATCGGGCATGCCAAGGCGATCTGCCTGAATTTCGGCATCGCGCACGAGTTTGGCGGCGTCTGCAACGTGCGCATGGACGACACGAATCCCACGAAAGAAGAGACGGAATACGTCGATTCAATCATGGGGGACGTCCACTGGCTCATCGACGGTTGGGCGAATCCGAACCTGGGCGGCGCGCCATTTTACGCCTCCGATTATTTCGATCAGTTTTACGAATACGCCCTCGAACTGGTGCGCAAAGGCAAGGCCTACGTCTGCGACATGACACCCGAGGAAACGGATGAATATCGCCGACTCGGAAAAGAGAGCCCGTTTCGCAACCGTTCGGTGGACGAAAATCTCGATCTGCTCGCGCGGATGAAAGCGGGGGAGTTTCCCGACGGCGCCCGGACACTGCGTGCAAAGATCGACATGAGCGCGCCCAACATGTGGCTGCGCGACCCGGTGCTCTACCGCATCCGCCACGCCGAGCACCACCATACCGGCAACAAGTGGTGCATCTACCCGATGTACGATTTCGCCCATACGCTGAGCGACTACATCGAAGGCATCACGCATTCGGTCTGCACGCTCGAGTTCGAAGTGCATCGCCCGCTCTATGATTGGCTCCTGGCGTCACTCGATCTTCCGCGCGCACTGCCGCACCAATATGAGTTCGCACGACTCAACCTGAACTACACCGTCATGAGCAAGCGCAAGCTGATGCAACTCGTAAACGATGGTCTCGTGAAGGGCTGGGACGATCCGCGCATGCCGACCATTTCCGGTCTTCGTCGCCGCGGGATGACGGCCAGCGCGCTGCGCACTTTTGCCTACAACATCGGCATCACAAAATATCCGAGCATGACGGACGTTGCCGTGCTCGAGCACACCGTGCGCGAAGAGTTCAATCGGACTTCCCCTCGCCGTCTCGCCGTCCTTCGCCCGCTCAAAGTCGTCATCACGAATTATCCGGAAGGCCAGGTCGAAGAACTCGAGGCGGTGAACAATCCGGAAGATACCATTGCCGGCTCGCGCAAGATTCCGTTCAGTCGCGAGTTATTCATCGAGAGCGCGGATTTCATGGAAACTCCTCCGCCGAAATATTTTCGTCTTAAACCCGGCGGTGAGGTTCGCCTCAAGTACGCCTACATCATCAAGTGCGACGAGATCGTGAAGGACGACGCGGGTAATGTGATCGAGCTGCGTTGCACAGTTGATCTCGATAGTAAATCCGGGGGCGCAACTTCGAGCCGAAAGGTGAAGGGCACGATCCATTGGGTCAGCGCCTCGCATGCGGTCGACGCTGAAGTGCGCCTTTACGATCGGCTCTTCACGGTTCCAGAGCCCGACGCCGATGGCGATTTCAAATCCTTCCTGAATCCGAACTCACTCGAAGTGGTAACGGCCAAGTGTGAACCATCGTTGCAGGACGCTGATCCCGCCGTGCGCTACCAATTCGAGCGTCTCGCCTACGTCGCTCTCGATCCCGATGCGCGGCCGGGCCAGCTTGTCTTCAACCGGACGATCACGCTGAAAGACACCTGGGCGAAGGAAGCCAAAAAGCGGTAGCTGTCATCCCGAGCGCCGTCGAGGGATCCCGACGCGTAAGCTTTAAGGTTCGTTCACGGGATCCCTCGACTACGCTCGGGATGACGCGTGTTTTAGAAAAGCGCCAACCCGCGCTCGATGCGTGCGAGGACCTTCTCTTTCCCCAGGATTTCCAGCAGATGATAGAGGCTGGGCCCAGCGTTGCTGCCGGTGACGGTGAGGCGCGTCGGATGGACTAAAACACCGACCTTTACGCCGCGTTGCGTGGCCGTGGCCTTCAAGGCCGTCTCCAAGTTTACCGCGTCAAAGTTTTCCAGCGCGGCGAAGGCATCGCGAACCGCGAGAAGATACGGTTTGTTCTCCAGGACGAAATGTTTCGCGACGCCCTCCGGATTGTATTCGAAATCGTCGTTGAAATAAAAACCGCAATACCCGGGCAGTTCGCTGAAGATCTTGAACTTGCCCTTGCACGTCTCGAGCGCGGCGCGGACGTAATCAGCCGGGAACCTGGAGAGATCGAAGCCGGCTTTTTCCAAAGCTTGTCGCGCCAGATTGTGGAAACGATCGTCGTTTAGCTCGCGCACATATTCGCCATTGAGCCAGGTGCATTTCTCCAGGTCGAAGGCCGCGTTCTTCCGGTGCACCTTCTCGAGCTCAAACAGGCGCACGACTTCTTCCATCTCGATTTTTTCCCGATTGTCCTTCGGAGACCAGCCGAGCAGGCAGAGATAATTGCGCACCGCTTCGGGAAGGTAGCCGCCGTCGACGTAAGTATTGAGACTCGCGCCCTGATCGCGCTTGCTCATCTTGGAACCGTCCTTGTTCAGGATGAGCGGGATGTGCGCGAAATGCGGCAGCGTTGCGCCGAAGGCGCGGTAAAGCTGCACATGCTTGGGCGTATTCGAGAGATGATCCTCGCCGCGAATGACGTGCGAGATCTTCATCTCAATGTCGTCCACCACGTTGACGAAATGGAAAATCCACGAGCCGTCGGGACGGCGAATGGTCATATCCGGATTCGTCTCCGCGCTCGTCATGTCGAATTCGATGTGGCCACAGATGACGTCATCGACCACGACCTTCTCCCGCTCGAAACGAAAACGGACGGAACCGGCGTCGTCGTAAACGCGACCGGCGGCGCGAAGTTTGTCGAGATAACTCAGATAGATCGCTTCGCGCTCGCTTTGAAAATACGGGCCAACATTCCCACCGGCCTCGGGGCCTTCATCCCAATCGAGGCCAAGCCAGCGCAGGCCGTCGTAAATAGCCCGTGTGGCCTCCTCGGTGTTTCGTGCTCGATCAGTATCTTCGATGCGCAGAACGAGCGTGCCGTCCGTGTGTTTCGCGTAAAGCCAGTTAAACAAGGCGGTGCGCGCTCCACCTATGTGGAGAAAACCGGTGGGCGATGGAGCAAAGCGGACGCGGACGGTGGAAGGCATCGACGCAGATTCTAGCCGCAGATCAACACAGATGAAACACGGGATTGGACGATCTGTTCGTTATGAGATGAAAGAAAAAGCGCCGTAGCCACGGCGCTATGTCGCCGGGCGTAGCGGGCTAACGCCCCGATATAGCGGGGCGGCTACAGCGCGCAAAGTTGCCAAAACGCCCGCCGTGAGTGTCACGCGAAAGTCGCCGGATGGCGCGGCATTCACTCGATGAAGATTTTCTTCGCGCGCCGGCGGACATGACGGTCGCGAGGGAGATTCGTTTTCGCGGTCGTTGTTTCAGGATCAGCCAGCCCGCGAACGCGCTCGATCAAATCGAAATCGAGATCGACGATTCCCTGGGATTGCAGCCAACGCTGAACGGTGCGGCGTTGCAGGGCCCGTGGTTGCGCGCGGATGGAGGCGACGCTCAGTTGCGCGGATTCGGATTGTTTCGAATCGACCAATCCCTCGATCCAGTCTCCTTCGTCCGCGGCAATTAGCGCCGCGCGCCAAAGCGTGGCGCGCACCTTCCGGCCGAGCTGCTTTTCGATGTAAGGAATCAGACGACGGCGCACCCGATTGCGGACCGGGCCCAAACTCTCGTTGCTGACATCATCTCGATACTTCAACCGTCGCGCCTTTACATATTGATCAATTTCTTCACGCCAGACATTCAGCAACGGCCGAACAATCTGGAGCTCGATTCCAGAGACCCCCCGGGAACTGGTCTCGCGCATTCCGCCAAAGCCAGCCGGCCCCGCGCCGCGAAACAAATTCATCAGGAAAGTTTCAACGAGATCATCCGCGTGATGGCCGAGGAAAATCGTCTGGCAGCGTCGACGCCGCGCGACGCGCGCGAAAAATTCGTAACGCGCCATGCGTCCCGCCGTTTCCACTGACTGTTTCGACACGCGGGCCAACGCGCCCACATCGGTCTGTTCGAGCTCGAACTGACAGTGAAGCCTGGCGGCCAGACGTTCGACGAACTTTGCATCGGCCCGGCTGGCGCGGCCGCGCAGTTGGTGATCGAGATGACAGACGATGAGGCGTCGGTAGCCAAAATCGACGAGCTGATGCAGCAGGGCGACCGAATCGCGACCGCCAGAGACGCCGATGAGGCACGGGCGACCGGGTGGAAACTGCCGGAGAACCTTTAAATCGAAGTCCGGCTGAAATTTTCGGTCTGGCCGCATCGTTCTAGTTCATAATGCGAGGCGCTCGCCGTGGCGAGCGCCTAGCCAACAAACAGGCCCGCGCCGCGACGAGCGCCTCTACACTACCCGGCATTTGACAATGAATGAACGTTCATTCATCTTGCCCGCCTAATGCCTCCAATTCAAATCGAGCCCAGTCCCGACCGCCGTACTCAGATCCTCGAGGCTGCCATGCTCTGCTTCGCCAAACGAGGCTTTCATCAGGCCAGCATGCACGATATCAGTGCCGAAGCCGGCATCAGCGTGGGGCTCATTTATCGGTATTTCGAAAACAAGGAGGCGGTCATCGCCGCCATGGCGGATCGACATAAGAAGGAAATTCACGACGTTCTGGAACGCGCGCGGACGGCGCCGTCGCTTTTGGAGTCACTCGAAATCCTGTTCACCGCGCACTGCTGCGAGAATTCGCCGAAAGTGCAATCCGCCTTCGTAGTCGATCTCTACGCGGAGGCCTCTCGCAATCCGCAGGTGGCGAATCTCGTCCTCGGCGTTTTGCAGACCGCGATGGACGGTCTGACCGACCTGATCGCGCGAGCCCCGGAAGCGCAGAAGTCGGCTCATGATTTGACGCCAAATGAAATGGCCGAGTTAATTTTTGCTGTCGGCCGCGGGATGCTGATGCGAGATGTCTTGCAACCGCCCGAACTCACTTCCGAGGAAAGGCGAGCCCGGCAGCTGGAGGTCACTCGCGGCCTGTGGCGCTTGTTGTTTCAACCAGAAAATACAGCAGCATATGCATGACGTTACGAAACCTCAGCGTTCCAAAACCTCGATGAAACCAACGACCAAGACTGTTTGGAAAGTGATCGCGGCGCTCGTTGGCGTCTTCCTCATCATCGCAGGGATCAAGGGTCTCCAATTCTGGACGATGATTTCAGCGGGGAAGAAAATGGTGCCGCCGCCTACGACGGTGACCAGCGCGGACGTAAAGCAGGGCGATTGGCAACCGATGCTGACCGCCGTCGGCTCGATTTCGCCGGTGCAAGGGGCGATGATCAGCGCGGAACTTGCGGGGACCGTGACCGAGATCAACTTCCAATCAGGATCCCTGGTTAAGAAGGGCGATGTTTTGTTGAAACTGGACGCCTCGATCGCGCGCGCGGTCTGGTGGATCGCAAGGTGATCTCGGCCGCAGAATTCGATGCAGCTCAGTCCAAGTACACGCAGAAAAAAGGGGCGGTCGAAAACATGCAATCGGCCATCGACAAGAAGCAGATCCACGCGCCCTTTAACGGAACTGCGGGAATTCGTGCGGTCAATCCTGGCCAAATGGTCAAAGTCGGCGATCCCCTGGTTTCGTTGCAGGCGCTGGGTCAGGTCTTCGTCGATTTCTCCCTGCCACAGCAGCAGTTGGCAGACGTGAAAACCGATCTGCCCGTGAAGGTGATAACCGACGCAATCCCCGACCGTGAGTTCGAAGGCAAGCTGACGGCCGTTAATTCCTCAATCGATCCAACGACGCGCAATGTCTCGCTCCAAGCGACCCTGGATAACCAGGACAATGCATTGCGCGCAGGAATGTTCGCCCGCGTGAAGGTGCTCCTGCCCCAAAAAAAGCAGACGCTTTTCATTCCGGCCACGGCGGTTTCCTACGCCCCGTACGGGAACTCCGTCTTCATAATCGAAAAAAAGAGCGACGAGAAGACCAAGCAGGACAGTCTGATCTTGCGGCAACAGTTCATTCGGACGGGAGAGACGCGCGGTGATTTTGTCGCTGTGACCAATGGATTGAAAGCGAACGAGCAAATCGTCAGCACCGGCGTCTTTAAGTTGCGCAACGGCATGAACGTCGTCATCGATAACAAGCTCGCTCCCAAATCGGAGCTCGGGCCCAAGCCCGCCGACAGCTGATCGCATTCCTGTGAAAAGTTTCACTGACCTTTTTATCCGCCGGCCAGTTCTCGCCCTGGTGGTGAGTCTGGTGATCTTGATCGCCGGGTTGCAGGCGATTTCGTCGCTCAACGTCCGTCAATATCCCAGGAGCGACATTGCCTCCGTCAGCGTGACGACGGTCTATGTCGGCGCGAGCGCGGAACTGGTGCGCGGATTCATCACCACGCCGCTCGAGCGCGCGATCGCGGCGGCTGACGGCATCGATTACCTTCAATCGCAGAGCACGCAGGGGATGTCGACGATCACCGCGCGGCTGAAGCTGAATTACGACTCCAACAAAGCCCTCTCCGAGATCAGCTCGAAGGTCAACCAGGTGCGCGGGGACTTGCCGCCGGAAGCTGAAATTCCGGTGATCAATATCGTGTCGGCCGACTCACAATTCGCGTCCTGTTATCTCAGTTTTACCTCCAACATCCTCCAGGCGAATGAGATCACCGATTATCTCACGCGCATCGTGCAGCCGCGCTTGACCGCTCTCGGCGGCGTCCAGCGCGCGGACATTCTCGGCGGGCGCACCTTTGCCATGCGCATCTGGCTCAAGCCGGAACAAATGGCGGCCCTCAATGTCAGCCCGGCCCAGGTCCGCAAGGCGCTGGGGAACAACAATTTTCTCTCAGCCCTCGGGAGCACGAAAGGCGCTCTGGTCCAGGTTGATCTCACGGCCAACACCGACCTGCACACGGTGGATGATTTCAAGAACCTCGTCGTCCGGCAGGACGGTGGGACGCTCGTCCGGCTCGGAGACATCGCCGACGTTGTCCTGGGCGCGGAAGACTACAACGCCGAGGTCCGCTTCTCCGGACAACGCGCCGTCTTCATGGGCATCTTTGTTCTGCCGAATGCAAATGCGATCGACGTCGTAAAACGCGTCCGGATCGAAATGGAACAGATCCAGCACGAACTGCCCACCGGCATGGAAGGTCGCATCGCCTACGACGGAACGGCTTACATCAATACCGCCATCAAGGATGTCTTCCACACGCTCCTGGAGACGCTGCTGATCGTCATGATCGTGATCTACCTCTTCCTGGGCTCCTGGCGCTCCGTGATCATCCCGATCGTTGCGATCCCGATCTCGCTTATCGGCGCCGTCTTTCTCATGCAGATCTTCGGGTTCAGCGTAAATCTGCTCACACTTCTCGCGATCGTATTGTCTGTCGGTCTCGTCGTCGATGACGCCATCGTCGTGGTGGAAAACGTCGAGCGCCATTTGCGCGAAGGATTGACTCCGTTGAACGCTGCGTTGCTCGGCGCACGGGAATTGATCGGACCGATTATCGCGATGACGATCACCCTCGCCGCGGTTTATATCCCGATCGGAATTCAAGGAGGTCTCACCGGCACGCTCTTTCGCGAGTTCGCGTTTACGCTGGCCGGCGCTGTCGCCATTTCCGGTGTCGTCGCGCTCACCCTCTCGCCCGTGATGACCGCGAAATTTCTGCGGGCCGGCGATGAGGAGCGCGGCTTTGCAGGCAAGGTAAATCACACATTCGACCGTCTCCGCGAATGGTATGGCCGAAAACTTGACGCGACCTTGCGTTCGCGCCCGGCCGTTTACGCAGCTTGGATTGGACTCACGATCATTGCCGCAATCATGTTCCTGCTCATGCCAATGTTTGCCGCGAAGGAGCTCGCGCCAACCGAAGATCAGGGAGTCATTTTCGGTATCATGACCGCGTCGGCCAATTCAACAATCGAACAGACGTCGGGCTTCGCTGACGCCGCCGGAAAGGTATTCTCGAGCTTTCCTCAAACAGAATTTACGTTTCAGCTCACCTTCCCGAATAACGGCTTCAGTGGATTGGTGATGAAGCCCTGGGACCAGAGAAAGGAAACCGCCTTTGACTTGATGCCGCAGGTGCAGGCAAAACTCGGCACCATCCCGGGGATCGAAATGTTTCCCGCCATGCCCCCTGCCCTCCCCGGAGGCGGAACTTTCCCGGTCGAAATCGTCCTGCTTTCGACGGAAGAGCCCGAGCGCATGCTGGAATTCGCCAAGCAAATTCAGGCGAAAGCGATGCAAAGCGGTGCTTTTTTCTTTCCGCCCATCATCGATACAAAGATCGACCAGCCGCAGGCGGAAGTCGTGCTCGATCATGACAAGGTGGCTTCGCTCGGCCTGAATCTTCAGGACGTGGGGGCAGATCTTTCGGCCATGTTTGGCGGAAACTTTGTCAACCGCTTCAACATCGCCGGACGCGCCTACAAGGTGATCCCGCAAATCAAACGAGTTGAGCGCTTGAATCCCGATCAGCTCCGCGACGTTTACGTTACGGGACCAAATGGGAAACTTATCCCGCTGAGCACGGTCGCCACAATTCGCCAGAAAACGGTGCCGCGTTCGTTGAATCGCCTCCAGCAATTGAACGCGGTCACGATCAGCGGCGCCTCGCGCTTGCCGCTCGATCAGGCCCTCAAGCTGCTCGAAGCCGAGGCCACCCGCATCCTTCCCAAGGGTTACACGGTCGATTACACCGGTGAATCGCGTCAGCTCCGCGTGGAAGGCGACAAATTCCTCCCCGCTTTCGCGCTGGCGGTCACCCTGATTTTTCTAGTTCTGGCCGCACAGTTCAATAGTTTTCGGGACCCCTTCATCATCCTGCTCGGCTCGGTGCCGCTCGCTCTTTTCGGCGCAATGATTTTCATGTTCGAGAAGTCGCCCAATCCGAACCTGAAGTTTTTCACCAACGCGTGGACGACGAGTTTCAACATTTACTCGCAGGTCGGCCTGGTCACGCTTGTCGGGCTGATTTCCAAGAACGGAATCCTCATTGTCCAATTCGCGAATAAGCTCCAGCAAGATGGCCTAACGAAGATTGCGGCGGTCGCAGAAGCGGCGAGGGTGCGCCTTCGGCCCATCTTGATGACCACGATCGCCACGGTCGCGGGACACATGCCGTTGGTCTTTGTGACCGGCGCCGGGGCAAAAGCGCGTAACTCGATCGGTCTGGTACTGGTGGGTGGGATGACGATTGGAACCATCTTCACCCTTTTCATTGTCCCGTCGCTCTACGTCTTGATTGCGAGAACACACGACGAAGGCCGCGAAGAAGAGGATGAGAGCCTCGACTCCAATGGCGGTGCTGAATCCGATCTCCCATCCGAATTGCCAGAGCCCGCTCTCGCGCGCTGACGGTAAGGGCGGTTGAGGCCCGGCGTAATCAAGCGCCCCTGGTAGGGCGAGACTCTGTCGAGCCGTTGTCTTCGAAAAATGCGTGAACTCGTTCCAAGAACGGCTCGACAGAGTCTCGCCCTACCAATTTCCTGTCCCCCAAAAAAAGACGCGGCCATTGCTGGCCGCGTGTGAAGCTGAGGAAAGTTTATGTTGGTTAGGTGTCTTCCTAGCTTGCGGATTCTCTTATAGCAGCATCGGTGCCACGGTGATCATTCGCCCGAATGATGCCCAGCGGGCTCCCCTAATTTCTCCCATTCCGCGGTCAGCCGTTCCATATCAGCGGTCACGGCCTGGAGCTCGCGATTCATCTGCGTGGCCGCTCCGCCGCGCTCGTAGGTCTCGGGCTTCTCCAATTCTTCCGCCAGCTCTTTCTGCCGGCCTTCCAGCTTCAGGATCTGCATTTCCAAATCGCGCACGATCTTCTCCCGATCGCGTTTGATCTTCGCCTCGGCCTTGCGGTCCTCCGCCGCCGCACGGCGCTGTTCGCGGGTCTCGCGCATCCCGGTTTTTTCTACGACTGGAGCCGCCGACTTGGCCGCAGCCGGCTGAAGGTTCTGCAGCTTCTCTCCGCTCGTCAGCGCGGCTCGCGCCGAAGTGGCCCGCGTCTTATCCAGGTAATAATCGTAGTTGCCGAGGTAGGGCGTCAGTTTTCCGGCGTTGATGTGCAGGACTGTCTTCGCAACGGCGCGAATGAAGTAGACGTCGTGGCTGATAAAAATCAGCGTGCCCTCGTACTGGGCGAGCGCGCCGACGAGCGCGTCGATGCTCCCGACATCCAGGTGAGTCGTCGGCTCGTCCATCAGAAGAAGATTCGGCGGATCCAGCAGCAACTTGACGAGGGCCAGCCGCGTCTTTTCTCCGCCACTCAGGACAGCCGTTGTCTTGAAAACGTCGTCACCGCGAAAAAGAAAGGAGCCCAGGACCGTGCGAGCCGTCTGCTCGGAGACGGGATTCGGCATGTCGCGCGCTGTTTCGAGCACGGTTTGCTTCGGATCCAGCATCTCGACCCGATATTGAGAGAAGTAACCGACTTTCACATTGTGCCCGATTTCCCGGACACCGGATTTTACCGGAAGCACTCCGGCGAGCAGCTTTAGCAACGTCGACTTCCCGGCGCCATTCGGTCCGACAAGAACCGTCCGCTGTCCCCTCTCTGCTTCGAAATTCAGACCGCGATAGACAACCAGGTCGCCATACGCGTGTTCGACCTCCTTCAACGTGATGACGCGATGCCCACTCCGGGGTGGTTGCGGAAAATGGAAATGCACGGTTCGCTCCCGCGAGACCGGCGCTTCGATCTTCTCCATCCGATCGATCTGCTTCAACTTGCTCTGGGCCTGCGAAGCTTTACTCGCCTTGGCGCGGAAGCGATCGGCAAAGAGTTGCAATGAGGCGATCTCTTTCTGCTGGTTCTTGTAGGCGGAAAGCTGCTGCTCTTCACGCGCCGCCCTTTGTTCGACGTAGCTGTCCCAGTTTCCCCGATACCGGTTCAGCCGCTTGTGCGCGATCTCGATAATGGAACCGACCAGTTGGTTCAGGAACTCGCGGTCGTGCGAGATCATGAGAATCGCGCCGGGATAATTCGTCAGGTATTCCTGG
>Ga0193726_1002389_pt1 | contig 12773 bp, 11 predicted proteins | sample H2c1metaG_FD_144928 | JGI IMG/M metagenome (GOLD analysis project Ga0193726, IMG submission 144928) | Soil microbial communities from a riparian zone of the East river system, Colorado, United States - H2c1 | ecosystem: Environmental > Terrestrial > Soil > Riparian zone | place: USA: East River... | reverse complement strand
CGCAGCGACGTGCAATCGCCACGGCGCGCAATCGCCGCAGATATATTTTCGTAATTCGCGTCATTTATTAGAACTCCGCCGATTTTTCTAATGTGCGGCGAGTCGATTTTTAATGTACGCCCGCTACATTGCCGCGCAAAGTTTTTGGTTTCCCAAGACGTTGAATATCAATCGTTTCCAAACAGCGAGACACCACAGCCATGAATGATGCGCATACGATTGATCTGCGGAGCGTTGTAAAACCCGGTCTGGGTCTCATCGGTATTTCGCTGTTGTGCACCGGACTGGCGCATGCACAGACAGCCGTCGCCCCACCGGCGGATGATGCGCTGACTTATCACGGCATCACCCTGTACGGTACTGTCGACATCGGCATTCAGTATCAAACCCACGGCGCGCCGATCAGCGACTATTTTCCCGCCGGCAGCGCCGACATCGTGCAGAAAAACAGCAACCACTCGATCACGGGCGTCACGCCCAACAACTTGAGTCAATCGAAGATCGGCTTGCAGGGCATCGAACCGATTGCCGGTGATTGGTCCGGGATATTCAAGCTGGAGACATTTTTCAACCCGCAGTCGGGCGAAATCAGCGATGCCCTCAAGTCATTGGTGCAAAACAACGGCCGCAGCGTGGCCTCGGGCACACAGACCACAAATTTGGATTCCAGCGTGGCGGGACAGCCGTTTCAGCAGGCCTTTGCGGGCGTGAGTTCCAAGACGTTCGGAACATTTACCTTCGGCCGTCAGAACACATTGCTGGCGGACGGAATTGCCAAGTACGACCCCAATTTCGCCTCTCAGGCATTTTCCCTGATAGGGCTATCGGGAACCACGGCGGGAGCCGGCGACACCCAGGATCGGCGTCTCGACGGATCGCTAAAATACGTCGCGAAATTTGCAGATATCGCGCACGTCGGGGCGATGTTCAAGCCGAATGAAGGAAACGGAATTTCCAATTCGGCATTTGAGGTCAGCGCAGGGGCTGAGTACGCCGGTGCATCGGTGGATGCCTACTACGTCAAGGTGCACGATGCCATTTCAGCAGCGCCGCTGAGCGCCGCGCAGGTCGCGGCGCTTCCGGGATTGGGATTCTCGCCCAGCAATTCTCTGGCGGCGACTATTTCCGATAACACCAGTTTCAGCATTTTGGCTCTCTACAATCTCGATGCAATCAGATTCTTCGCGGGTTACGAGCACATCAGGTTCGAGAATCCGAGCACGCCGCTTACTGCGGGCTTCGATGACATCGGGGGCTACAAGCTGGCGTTCGTCAACAACACCGCGTTTCCACACGACAAGATTCAGCAGGTGTTTTGGGCCGGTGTGAAATACAAGGTGATTCCTGATGTCGAACTCACCGCGGCCTATTACGGTTACAAGCAGAATGCGTACGGAACCGGCGCCGTGGCCGGCTGCTCGTCAAACATCGATGCGACCTGCAGCGGCAGTCTCGACGCCATTTCGTTCGACGCCGATTGGCGCTTGAGCAAGCGCTTCGACGCCTATGCCGGTGTCATGTACACGGGCGTGCACGACGGCATGGCCAATGGATATGCGTTTCACACCACCGACATGAATCCGACGGTCGGCGTCCGGTTTTCATTTTGATCATTAGAACCCGGGCGATGTTTCTAATGTGCGCTTCGCTGATCTCTAATGTTGGTGAACTAACGTACTAAAGGAGTGGGCAGGAACCAAATCTCGTGAGTACAAGGAGCACGGACATGATCAGTTACTCGCATCTCTCCACACTGACCTTCGCGGTCATTCTCACCGGTGTTCTCCCAGGCTGTGCGACAAACCCGAAGTGCGGATCCGCCGGCTGTCAGGGCGACGCGAAAATCACCGCTGAAGTGCAGGCTTTGTTCGATACGTATCCGGTATTGGAGCCCCCCAATCTACTCACTGTTCAGACCTCCGATCGCGTCGTCTTCTTGAATGGTTTGGTCGCGACGGATTTGCAGCGCGACATCGCGGAAACCGTCGCGCAGCGCGCGCCCGGCGTCGCGATGGTGGTCAACGGGATCGCCGTTACCGAGAGATGAGCCAAGCCATGGTGCCTGTTCGAGAATTATCGATCGGGGTTTTGCCGGCTCAAAACCGCTCGCCCAGGCTTCTCCGGGTTGTCGGCGACATTACCTTGATGGAAGGCTGGACTTCCGACAATCCGGACAGAACATTCACGAATCAAGCATTTGAGATCCGCGAGGAGACCAAAAGCTCCCGGCTCGGCAGAGACGGTCGCCTGATCGTCACGTATTGCCCGATGAGTGTTACGTGGTATGGCGGCAGAGCCGAATACCTACAGGATGTTACTCACGTAAGAATTGTAACGCACGGCTACGTGCTGATCGATGAGTCGTTGGATACGCGGCACGGGCGCTCGAAGGCCGTGCCCGGTGGGACGAGTTTCGACGTGACGTCGCAGGCATAAAGTCGCGATCAGATAATGCGGACGCGGAAGCGGGCACTCATGGTCTCTCTGGGCCCACTCATGGTCTCTATGGGCCTCGGATTGATTGGCGCCGGCATTCTTCCGGGATGTGCCGCCTACCGGAAATGCGGGTTGGCGGGCTGTCCGGGAGATGCCGGCATTGCGTCGCAGGTGCGTGCGCAGTTGGACCTGCACCCCGTATTGCAGCCGCCGAATTCGATCAGTGTGCAATCGCTCAATGGTGTGGTCTATCTGTATGGATTGGTCGATACCGTCTTCGAGCGCGAACTCGCAGGAACAGTGGCACTCGAGACACCGGGTGTGGCACGGGTCGTAAATTCAATCGGCATCAGCGGCAACCGGTAGAACACGAGTGCCGGCAGTGATGTCGATCGTCACCGATGAGTCGTTGTCGTTCCCGGAAGCAATATGGATGACTCCCGAATCGATTTCGTGCGGCGAATTCGTCGCCATTGAATGCCTGGGAAACCTCACGCGAAAACAGCTTCCGCTGCCGATGAGGCTCTCCACGTCGATCTCTGCGCCGTGGGCTGTACAGATGGATTTGACAATCGACAGCCCCAGTCCGGCGCCGCCGTCTTCGCGGGATCGGGCTGCATCGACCCGAAAGAATCGATCGAAAACCAGCGCAATCGAAGCCGCGGGAATACCGATACCGGTGTCCGATATCTCGAGCACGGCGCCGCTGTCATCCGAAGCCGTACGCAAAGCCACGCAACCGCCCCGCGGCGTAAAGCGGATCGCGTTATCAAGAAGATTGACGATGATTTGCTTGAGCCGTGCACGGTCCCCGAGAATCACGGCGTTTCGCAGTTCCGACAGGTCGATTTCGATACCCCGATCCTCCGCCATCAGGCGCATGTGCTCGGCGGTGCTCAGCGCCAATTCCGCCAGGTCGACGTCGACCCAATCGCTTTGCGTTTCGCCGGCATCGAGCCGCGACAGCACCAGTAATCCGGACACCAGGTGTTCCAGGCGGGCGACTTCTTCGAGAACGCTGCCCACGCGTTCGCGCACGTCGCCCTTGGTCAAATGCGACGCACGGGTCAGTTCCTGCAACTCGCCCTTGATCACCGTCAGCGGCGTGCGAAGTTCGTGCGATGCATCCGCTAGAAATCGCCGCGAGGTTTGCACGGAGTCGCGAAGCCGTCCCAGCATGTTATTGAGAGAGATCGCAAGCCGCTCCAGCGCGTCGCCGCTCGGCGCCACCGGCAGGCGCAACGTCAGATTCTGCAGACTCATCTGCTCGGCGGTCTGCGATAGTCGATCGACCGGCCGCAATGCACGGTTCACGAGCCAATAACCGCCGCCCGCGGCGCAGACGATGAGAACCGGAAGCAGCAACGCAAGCAGGTCCAGAAGCCGCGCCAGCCCTTCATCGAGCGACTGCATCGAGACGCCCAGTTCCACCAGGTAGTTGCCCGAAGCCGCCTGAACCGGCGTGGTGCGAACCATGAGGCGCTGCGCGTACACGATCGCGGTCCCAACGGTGTTTTGCGATGCAACGGCGCTCAGGGCGCTGGGATTGAAGCTGCGATCCGCCGGCGGCCCGGAGCGAAAGATCAGGGTGGCCGGCAGCCGCGTGACCCGCACAAAGCGATTGTTGAATTCGGGAGCGACGCGAATCTCGATCTCCTGGGCAATCGCAATGTTGGACACCGCGGCGGGCGCCTGGGCCAGTATCTGCTCGACTTGCGTCGAGCGGCGGCTCAATGAGTCGCGTAGATTGGCGCGTAGATATTGTTGCAGGCCGTAGAAAGTGGTTGCTCCGACCAGCAAAAAAGTCGCGCCCAGGAGCAGGGTGTACCAAGCTCCCAGGCGGAATGCGAGCGAGTGATGGTTCATTCGAGCGCCGCGTGCCGCTCGGGCTCCGCCTCGCGCACGCAGTATCCCACCCCGCGCACGGTGTGGATGAGCTTGACCGGGTACGGCTCGTCGACTTTTCTGCGCAGGTAGCGAACGTATACGTCCACGATGTTGGTCACTCCCTCGAAGCTCTGGTCCCAGACATGGTTGAGAATCATGGTTCTGGAGAATACGCGGCCGGGCGAACACAGCAGATACTCAAATAGCGCGAATTCCTTCGCCGTCAGGTCGATGCGACGGCCGTCGCGTCTCACCAGCTGGGTCAGTCTGTTCAGTTCCAAGTCGGCGATGCGCAGCACATCGGCTCGCTCGACAGGCGTGCGCCGCAACAGGGCTTTGATCCGTACCAGCAGCTCCGCGAAATCAAATGGCTTGGTCAAATAGTCATCCGCGCCCGTCTCAAAATGCGTCACTTTGTCCTCGATGGTATCGCGCGCAGTCAGCACGAGAACCGGAAGCGATGCACGGGAACGGCGCAGACGGCGCAGCAGTTCCGTGCCGCTTAGCTGCGGAAGCATCAAATCCAGAATGAGCAGATCATAGTCATAGGCGTGCGCATAGCTCTCGCCTTCGCGGCCGTTTACCGCGAGGTCAACGGCAAATCGCTCAGCCCGCAATCCCCGAGCAACGAACTCGGCGAGCTTGCGATCATCTTCGACCATGAGTATTCGCAACGGAATTTCCTCAATTGCATTTCACAGCGTTCGCATTAGAGTGTCGTTAGAACCTCATTAAATTACCGGTCATGGCGCGGAACTCGTGAGTGCACGCCGAAACGCGGCGATGATGGCCGGTTGCGGTCGGCGGATGGCCGGGACGGCCTGATAGTTCTGCCAGCCACCCCCGAGGCTTCTGTAGAGCTGCACGAACTGTTCGCCCTGGGCCACCTGAGCCAGCGCATACTGCTCCTGTAAATCGTAGAATTCGCGTTCGGCGTCGACGACGTTGAGAAAATCGGTGAGGCCGCGATTGTACCGCTGGGTCGCCAATTCGACGGCGCGCTCGCCCGCCATCATGGCGGTGCTCAATTTCTCCATGCGGACTTGTTGTGCCTCATAGCCGTCGAGCGATGTATCCACTTGCTGCACGGCGTTCAAGATGGTCTTGCGGTAGTTCACCATGCTCGCGCGAGCCGCCAAATGGGCAATGTCCACTTGCGCGTCCAGCGCGCCGAAATCCAGAAGCGGCCACACCGCGCCCGGTCCGAAGGACCAGATGTGTTGTCCGATGCTCGGGGTCGTTCCCCAGCCCTGGGACTGGCTGCCAATCGAGCCGACGAGGGCAACCTGGGGGAAGAGGTTGGCGGTTGCGACACCGATGCGCGCGGTCGATGCCGCGAGTTCGCGCTCCGCTTGCTGAATGTCCGGCCGGCGCTTCAGCAGATCAAGAGGAACACCCGGGGCGGCGGGCGCGGGCATCGATGGAATCAGGTCCGGCTTCGAGAGTTCCTGAACCATGTTCTCCGGATATGCGCCGACCAGGACCGCAAGTGTGTACTGCGCCGCATTCGCCTCGGCTTCGACGGGCGCGATCTGCGCTTCCAAGGTGGCGAGTTCGCGGGTTGCCAGCGCCACATCGAGCTCGTTGGTGATGCCGCGCTCATAGCGAATGCTGACGATGCGCAGCGACTCGCGCAGCACATCGCTCGCCTTGTGCAGGATACCGTCGCGTACTTGAAGGCCCCGCAGATCCACGTAGGCACGCACCACGTTGGCCACGACGGCGGTCAGGACATCGTAGCGCGCCGCGCGCGCCGCTTCGGTGTCGGCCCGTGCGGCCTCGAACTCGCGCCGGTATTTGCCGAAGATATCGAGCTCCCACACGGCATCGAAACCTGCAATCGTGTTGATCTGTTGCAAACCCGTCCCGGTGTCCGCGGACCGAAGTCCCGTATCTGCGCGGCCCTTCGTGAGGTCGCTTCCGGTGCCGCGCCCGGCGGCGGCGCTTGCGTCCACATCCGGCAACGCGTGTCCAAGGACGACCGCCTCGTAGGTGCGTGCCTGCTGCAAGCGGTCCAGCGCGATTTCCAGGTCCAGATTGGACTTGACGGCGCGCTCGACCAGCGAATCCAATTCCGCATCATTCAACGCGCGCCACCACGTTGCCAAATCCACAGGAGGAGCCTTGGGCATGCTTGGTTCAAGGGGCTTGACGGCGGTTGCTGCAGCGAAACTTGACGGCTCATCGGGAGGCGGCGTGCGGTAGCTGGGACCTGCCGCACAGGCGGTCAGTCCGGCGATCAAGGCGAGAACGGCTGCGGGCGCTTTCACGGGACGTCCGACTTCGCGCGCAAGGGTTTATCGGCCGCTTCAGGCTCATTGACGGCAACCGCCTGACCCGATGAGATCTGGCTGCTGATGTTCAGTACCAGCTTATCACCGGGCTGCACACCCGAAGCCAGCTCGACCAAGCTTCCGTTATCGCGAGCGATCACGACAGTGTCGAACTCGATCTTGCCGCCGGTGTCGACTTTCGCCACTTGCGTGCCGCTCGCGCGAAATATCAATGCGGCCGCGGGAACTTCAACCAACCCGCGGGGCGGCAGCCGAAAAGCGATATTGACGTACATGCCAGGCACCAGCGCGTGAGTGGCATTGGGCATATCCACTTCCACCCGCATGGTGCGGGCTTGCGCGTTGATGGATTCTGCGGATCGGGCGATCGCACCGGAGAACACCCCGCCGACCGCGCCGGTCGCGCGTATTTCCGCGGGAACTCCGGCTTTCATCAATTCTCCCGAGGCGCTCTGTGGAACGTCGACGAAAATGCGCAATGGATCGGTCTGCGCCATGCGATACATCGGCGTGGTCGTCGATCCGCTGCCGGCCGTCACCAGATTGCCGACATCGATCTTGCGTTCGGTGATGGTTCCGTCGAAAGGCGCCTTGACCTGTTTGAATTCGGCCAAGGCGTTGTATTGATCGACCTTGGATTTGTCCAGATTGACTTGCGCATTGGCCGCATAGAGACGCGCCTTCGAACTCTCGTAGTCCGCTTTCTTGGATTCCCGCTCCTGGTCGGACACCACCCCTTTGGGTGAATCGCGCCAACGCTCATTGGTCGTCTCGCTAAATTGGGCTTCAGCCCTGCGCGCTTCAACCTGTGCCTGCGACGCTTTGAGTTGAGCTCGCGCGGCTTCCAATTCCGCGTCGAGCTCCGGCGTCTCAATCGTCGCAAGCAGCTGGCCTTTCTTGACGTGATCGCCGATGTCCACCAGCCACTTGGCGACGTAGCCATTGACCCGTGCGTAAATCGTCGTTTCAAACCACGCCGCTGTCTCCCCCGGGAGCACCAGGTCCTGACCGGTGGTCGCGGGCCGAGCAAACACCACATCCACCGGCGGCGGCGCGGAATAAGCGGTCTCGCCGGCCTTGGCGACCGCGTGCGCATGAAATAAGCGGACCAGAAGCACGGCAACGAAACAAATCAGCAAGCACGTCCCTGCAATGCCCACCGCCCTTTTCGTGCGCTGACCGGTCCGCGGGGAAAAGCCCGTCGATACTTCGTCGTCCTCGGTGCGCGACACATTGTCCGGATACTGACTGTGAGTGGGCTTCTCTCTCAGCGGCGGCGGCGTTTGGGGATGCTCTGAATCATGCGATTGCATTGGCGCTGCCCTTGATGTTCGAATCCGTGACAGCCGCCGGTTGGCGGCGCAACAATTTGTACATGGTGGGTACAAAGATCAGTGTTGCAAAGGTCGCGAACAGCAGGCCGCCGATGACAGCCCTGCCCAACGGCGCATTCTGTTCGCCACCTTCACCTATCCCCAATGCCATGGGGACCATGCCGAGGATCATTGCCCCGGCGGTCATTAATACCGGGCGCAGACGTGTGTAGCCCGCGCTGATGGACGCGCGCAATGGATCATCGCCCAGCGCCATGCGTTGATTGGCGAAGCTCACCACCAAAATGCTGTTCGCCGTGGTCAAACCGATGCACATGAGCGTCCCCATCAGGGCCGGTACGCTCATGGGAGTTTGCGAGAGGAACAGCATCCACAGGACGCCACCCAAGGCAAACGGAACGGCCATGAGCACGATGAGCGGATCGATCCAGCTCTGGAAGTTCATGACCAGAAATAGGTACACCAGAATGATCGCGAGTGCGATGCCGGTGAACAACCCGGTATAGCTCTCGCGCATCGTCTCCACCTGGCCGCTCAAAGTTACCGTCAAAGCCTTTGCGGCATCCGGACGGTGTTCTTTCAAAACCTTGTCGATGTCCTGGGCTGCGCCATACAGGTCGCGGCCCTGAACATCGGCATGCACATCGAAGACCGGGCGAATGTTGAGCTGTGAGGTCACCATCGGGACCGCTTCGCGGCCAAAGGCCGCCAGATTCAGGAGAAGCTGCCCGGATGTCGCGCCGGCCGCCGAGGTCACGGGCATCGTCTGCAGATCCTGCGAGGAGCGGATTCGGTACGTTGGCACTTGCACCACCAGCGGATAGCTCACGCTGTTGCGCGGATCCACCCAGAAATTGGGCGCGGTTTGCGCACTCGAGTTCGTGGCCACCAGGACGTTATTGGCCGCCTCTTGCTGCGTCACACCCGTCTGGGTCGCCAGCGCGCGATCCATGTCCACCGTGAGCGCCGGCGCATTGGGCACTTGAAAAACGTGGGAATCCACGACGCCTGCGACGCCGCGCAATGCCTGGGCGATCTGCGACGCCAGCGTAAAGGCGGCGTCCTGATCCGGCCCCGAAATCCTGACATCGATGGGCGCCGGCTGTCCGAAGTTCAGAACCTGGTCGACAATATCGGCCGGTTGAAAAAAGAACTGAAGTTCCGCAAACCGTGCCGGCAACTCGCGGCGCAGCAGGGCGATGAGATTTGCGGTGGGGGTATGTTTTTCAGTCAATGAAATCAAGATCTCGCCGTCCATCGGTCCCACCGTGGCCGAGTCGCTCAGCGCAATGTTGATACCGCTATACGGCAACCCAATGTTATCGAGCATCACGTCGATTTGCTGGTTGCCGACCAGCTTTCGAATCTGCGATTCGACGTCCGCAAAGTATTGCTGGGTTCTCTCCAGCCTCGTTCCCGCCGGCGCCCTGACGTGCAGGCGCATCTGGCCGGCGTCCACCTGCGGAAAGAAATCGCGCCCGAGCATGGGAAACAGCAGTGCCGACACCACGATCAAGACGATGAAAGCCGTCACGGTCAGGCGCGCCTGAGACAGTGCCCACGACAGCGTATCGCGGTAACGTTCCCGGAATCTTTCGAAACCCCGTTCAAAGCCCGCTTGAAATCTGACCAAGGAATTCTTGCGGCGGGCATCCTTGACCGGATTGTAAGTGGGTTCCGCTGAAAACTCGTGCACCGCGCGACGCATCAGATAATTGAACAGCACCGGGACCATGGTGAAGGACAGTGCGAGGCTCGCCAACAAGGCGCCGATGACGGAGAGCGACAACGGCGAAAACAAATATTTTGCGGTGCCTTGCAGCAGGAACACCGGTACGAAGACGATGCAAATACAAAGTGTGGATAAAAAGGTGGGTATGGCCACCTCGCTGGCGCCGACCACGATTGACTGGTGCAGTGGTTCACGCATCGCGACGTGGCGCTCGATATTTTCGATGACCACGGTTCCGTTGTCGACGAGAATGCCGATCGCCAGGGCAAATCCGCCCAACGTCATGGTGTTCAGCGTCTGTCCGGCGAGATTGATGAACAGAACGGCCGTGATGATGGACAATGGAATCGCGGCAAGGATGATCACCGACAGGCGGACATTGCCCAGAAACAAGATGATGACCAGCGCGGTCAGGGCGGCCGCCATGCAGGCGCTCAACAGCACGCTATTCAGCGCTCCCTTCACAAACACCGACTGGTCGAACAGGGCTTTGACGGTAACGTCCTTGGGCAGGACTTTCTTGATGTCGAGCAAAGCCGCGCGCACTCCATCGATGACTGCAAGCGTCGACACGCCGCCGGTTTTGCGAATCGTCATCAGCGCACCGGGTGTTCCATTCACGGACACGGAATTCGTCTGAACCTGAAATCCGTCATGTACGTGCGCCACGTCGCGCATGAAGACCGTGCGTCCGTCGACTTGCTTAATCGGAAAGGCATTGATGGTTTCGATGACGTCCGGCGAGTTGTTCATGGCCAAGGTGTAATCCTTGTCGCCGATCTTCACGTCGCCCGCCGGCAAAATGACATTTTGATGTTGTAAAGCGGAGCTGACATCGGACGCGGAGAGACCGCGCGCCTGCAGTGCCGCCGAGTCCAGATCGGCCATGATCACGCGCGGCTTGCCGCCGTAGGGGTAGGGCACCTCCGCCCCGTGAACCACCGCGAGGGCCGGACGGATGATGTTCTGACCCAGGTCATTGAGCTTCGTGTCGGGAAGCGACTTGCTGGAGAGGCTGAGCTGGATGATCGGCACATCGGTCGCGCCGTAGCGCAACACCAATGGCGGGGTGATATTGGGCGGCATGTACTTCAGCACCACCAGCGCGCTGCTGGCGAGCTGTGAGACGGCGCGTGTCACGTCAGCGCCCTCGTGGAGGTAGATCTTCTCCACCCCGACGCCTTCATAGCTGATGGCCTCGATTCGTGAGATGTCGTCCACGAGCGAGGCGAGTTGCCGTTCGTGCAGAGTCAAAATGCGGTTCTGGATGTCCTGGGCACTCATCCCGTTGTAGGTCCAGACGACGGCCACAACCGGGATGTCGATTTCCGGAAAAATATCGATGGGCATTCGCAGTGCGGCGCCGATGCCCATCAAGGTGATGAGAATCAGCGTGGCGACCACGGTGTACGGGCGTTTCAGCGCTATTTCGACGACGGACATGGTGCGCTCAGGTCATCGATCGGGAGGCTGGCTTGACCGCATGCGCACGGCAAGCTCGGTTCTGGTGTTCGCATGGAGTTTACCCATGATGCGACTGACATAGTTCTTGACGGTCCCCTCGGCGAGCGCCAAGGCTTGGGCAATTTGTCGATTGCTGCAACCATCCGTGATCAGCCGGAGAACTCGCTCCTCCTTGTCGGTGAGTTCCTCCGCCAAGAGGCCATCGCTGCTTGCCGCATCAGCCTGTTGACGCGCCGCCGGTTGATCGATCGTCGGATTGAATGAATTGCCGGCCTGCGCGAGATGCCTGAATTGATCCATCACTTTTCTGGCAATCTGCGGAGTGAGCCGCGATTCCCCGCGTTTCAGTGCGCGAATGGTTTCCAACAATTCTTCTTCGCTGGCATCTTTGAGAAGATAGGCTTGCGCACCCGCTCGAACCGCTTCGAAAACGGTTTCGTCGTCATCCAAGGTGGTGAGCACCAACACTTGAGTATTGGGCTGCGCCAACGTGATTTCGCGAGTCGCGGCCACGCCGCCCTTGATTGGCATATGAAGATCCATCAGCACAATGTCGGGGCGCAGAACCAGCGCCAGCTTCACCGCTTCGTCGCCATTGCTTGCCTGACCAACGCATTCCATGTCGGGCGCCATGGACAACAAGAGTGCGGTTCCCCTGCGAACCAAAGGCTGATCTTCTGCGATGACCACGCGAATCGTGGCGTGCTTGACGTCGGCAACAGTGGTCACTCAAGTACCCGGCGAACTGCAGATCATGTGGTGATGCTGCGCCGGGGGCAGTTGCGCTGGGAAGTGACTTTGGTCACTTTCGGACGGTGACTTTCGACACTATTTGGCGCGTGGCGCTGCTCATGGTCGGTTCCCCGGAACCGACGATGGCTTATGTGGTCCAATTGACACGCGCACGGCCTTTAGGGGCAATATCATGAAATATCGAGCGACGATGAAACTGCTTTACGCGGCGTGCCTGACCGTGCTGGCACTATTGGTATCGAGCGCCGCCGGTGCGTACGAAGCGCGCACGGGGACGGCAGATCAGCAGCTCAAAGATGACGTCGACAATGCGCTGAGCGCCGATCCTTACTTCTATGGTGCGCATGTGATGACTTCCGTCGAGAATGGCAGTGTTGTGCTGCGCGGGTTTGTCTTTAGCGATTGGGACTTGCGCGACGCAATCCGGATCGCCACCAAGGCGGCCGGTGGCAGGCGGGTGGTCGACGATTTGAGTATTGAAGTGGGGGGACGCCGCTAGCGGCAGCCGTTCAGGAGCGGCACTGACATTGGCGGATCCGTTCGCTCGGAGATGGACCGACCTGGCGATTCCACCACCATTCGCGGCTAAGTTGCTGTTTCCATTAGCCTGTCACAAAAACGTCACATACCGTCCCGATAATCCCCGCAAACCTAGCCTTACGGCCTTTCGCGAGCCGATGGCGGGCATTCAACCGGAGCGGCCATCAATGAAAATATATAAGCGCCTTGTGATACTTGGCGTTGCAGCGTCCTTGAGCATTGCGGCTTCCGCCGCGGATATCTCGGGCGCGGGTGCAACATTTCCCTATCCGATTTACGCCAAGTGGGCGGATGCCTACAAAAAACAGACCGGTGTCGGTCTCAACTATCAGT
>Ga0193726_1002388_pt1 | contig 12775 bp, 8 predicted proteins | sample H2c1metaG_FD_144928 | JGI IMG/M metagenome (GOLD analysis project Ga0193726, IMG submission 144928) | Soil microbial communities from a riparian zone of the East river system, Colorado, United States - H2c1 | ecosystem: Environmental > Terrestrial > Soil > Riparian zone | place: USA: East River... | reverse complement strand
CTTCCTTTGGTCCAGGCCGAGATCTTCTCGCGCAAATACGTCAGCGGGACGGCGCCGTCCTCGAGGACGCGATCGTGGAACGCCTTGATGTCGAACTGTGGCCCCATCCCCTTCTCGGCCGCGTCGCGCATCCTGCGGATCTCGAGCATGCCGATCATGTACGCCGTCGCCTGCCCCGGCCAGATGATGTACCGATCGACCTCGGACGTCGCATCGTCCTTCGACGCGGTGGTATGGGCGAGCATGTAGTCGATCGCCTGCTGGCGCGACCATCCGAGCGCGTGGATGCCGGGGTCGACGACGAGACGGGACGCGCGCCACGCCTGCTCGGACAGCATGCCAAGACGATCGAGATCCGACGTGTAGTCGGCGAGCCGTTCGGAGTACAGACCCCAGCCTTCGAGGTACCCGCTGTTGCCGATGTAGCGGCCGATCGGGTGAATGTCCTTCCGCTCGAGCGCGATCGCGCCCTGCAGATGATGCCCCGGCACCGTCTCGTGGAAGACGATCGATTCCGGACCCGAGCGGCTCTTCTTCTCCGCCTGGTACGCGTTGATGAAGAAGATCCCCGGACGGCTGCCATCCTCCGCCGGCGGATTGTATTCGTTCGGTCCGCTCTTCTCGCGAAACTTCGGATACGGCTCGATGACGACGTCCGCCTTCGGCAGCAGGCCGAACCACTTCGGCGCGGCCGCCTTCGAGCGCGCGAGCGCGGCCTGCGAGTACGCGATCAGATCCTGGCGGCTCTTGAACAGGTACTTGGGATCGGTGCGCAGCTGCTGCAGGAGCTTCGGCACGTCGCTCGTTTGAAACGACCGCTCGGCGATCGTCGTCATCTCCGCGGTGAGCCGATCGATCTGCTGCAGGCCGAGCGCGTGCACGTCCTTCGGCGTCATCGGCAGCGAACTGTGGAACCGGATCGCGGCCGCGTAGCACGCGTCGCCGTGCGGATTCGCCGAAATGGCGATCGCGCCGCGCGCGGCGGGCAGATACTCGGTCTTCAGGAACTCACGGTATTTCGCGAACGCCGGGTTGATCCGATCTGTGACGAGCACGTCGAACGCCTTGACGAACGCCGGATCCTTGTCGCGCACGGCTGGCGAATCGAACGGTGAGTCCTTGACCGGCGTACCGAGCAGGCTCGTCATCTGGTCGATGACGATCGTGACGTTGTGCTTGGGCGCGGTGTAGCCGAGGCGAATCCCTTCGCGCAGGTTCGCGATCTCGGTGTCCACGTAGACCGGCACCGCGCCCCAGCGCGCCAACGCCTCCTGGCGCGCGACGTCCGTGCCGACCGGCTGGATGGTGGCCAGGTAGCTGTCCTGGATCTGCCAGCCGTTCACCATCTGGCTGACCGTCCACAGTTCGTTGCGGCACGCGCGCGCGGCAATCGACCCTTCCAGGGTCTCGCGGACGATCGCGTACGTCGCCCTGAGCGGCGCGGCGCCGATCGCCGAGGGATCGATCGGGGTCGCCTCGCTCAGCCACTTGTCTTCCTTTGTCTGCCACGCCTTCAGCGCGTCGAGCGAGTTGTCCGGCAGCCGATCGTGATGCCGCCCGGGCACGCCGTAGAGCGTGATCTGGTCGGGATTCCGCTCGAAATAGCCGTTGAGGAACGCGTCGGCGAGCGCTCGGACGCGACCGTCCGGGACCTCCGTCGCCGTCGTCGCCTTCGAGGGGTTCGGGGCCTGCCCACAGCCCATCGCGCAGACGCAGAACACGGTAATGGTTAGACGTTGGCGCATGCGCCGATTATACTGATGGGTCTTCTACAAGGGAGCCTGGAGCCTTATGCAGATCTCACAGCGGACGGTCGGCGACGTCGTGATCGTGGAAATTTCCGGAAAGATCACGCTTGGTGAGGGTGGCGACGCCATCCTGAAAGACAAGATGCGCAGCCTGATTCAGCAGGGGCACAAGAAGCTGCTGCTCAACCTGGGCGAGGTGTCGTATGTGGACAGCGCGGGGCTCGGCGAAATCGTGCAGGCCTACGCCACAGTCAACAAGGACGGCGGCAAGCTGAAGCTGCTGAACATCACGAAGCGGATCAAGGATCTGTTGTCGATCACCAAGCTGCTGACGGTGTTCGACACCTTCGATTCCGAAGCCGAAGCGATCGCCAGTTTCAACTAAACGGTCAAGGGCCGAGCACGCTCGGCCCCTACTGTTGCTGCGCTACTGCTGCGCGTCCGAGGTGGCGACCGCGGCGCGCGGCTCGGCCGTCTCGTATGCCGGCACCTTGCGCAGCATTTCTGTGCGCAGCGGCAGGATGAACGAGAAGCGATAGTCCCCCTGCATCCGGCCGATCGGGATGCCGACCAGATCGCCGCGCTGATCGAGCACGCCGCCGCCCGACACACCCGGATGGCCGTCCGTGAGGCACGTCACCAATCCGTTCGACGTCCGCTGCCCGACGTAGCCGGTCGACAGGATGATTCCCTTCGAGTAGTCGTTCCCCAGCCGGAAGATCGGCTCGGCGAAGTCGTACGAGAATGCCGCGTCCACGTGCAGCGCCGGCAGATCCAGATCGCGCGTCCTGATGATCGCCCAGTCGCCGCTGTGCACTTCGACGTCGGCATCGCCGGCGTCGATGATCTTCGCCGGAATTTCTTTCCCGCCGTAGACGATCTGCACCGACACGATCTTGCGGGGCGCCGCGCGCTCGTCCTCGTTCCGGAGCGCGACCACCGCGTGCTTCACGGTGATGAAGTAGCCGTGCCCGAGATACCCCGCGGTGCCGTAGTTGGTCTTGCCGAGGGTGTCCGTCGAGTAGAGCTCGACGAAACTGGAGCGGCGCTCGCGCAGCAGGTGTACCGGCAGCAGGCCCATCTCGTTCTGGAGCTCCTGCTTGATCTCGGTGACCATCTTCGCGCGCGCGCTCGCCGCGGCGTCGCTGGCCTTGGACGCGGCGTCCAGGTGGCCCGATGTACCGGCGGGCGCGGCGTCGGCGCGCGGGCCGCGGCCCAGCTCGCTGCGCACTTCCGCGCGGATGGCGTCGAGTTTGGCGTCGTAGGTGACGCGATCGAGTGCTTCGCGGTCAAGCGAGCGCTGCGCACCGACGGCGAAAAATACGAACGCGGTGGTGATGAGGGTGGCGAGCAGGAGCAGTCGGCGGTTGTTCATCAGTACCCCAAGTTCGGCAGCTGCACCACCACGCCGGGCACGCGCTGATTCGCGTGCGAAGGCGGGCTGCAGCTTTGCGCTCCTCGTCCCTGCTCCGCGCACACGCGGAGCAGAAAAGGGATGGCCCTTTCGCTTGGAAACGCGTCGATTAAATTGTATCGAGAGGAGCCGAGGCCAATACTGTAATCGGGAAGGATGATCGCGTCAAGCTCAACTGCGGCGCAACACACGCGTCAGTCCCCATCCGCCGAGAAACACCGCCACGCCAATCGCGAAGAGCCGCGGATTCGGGCCCATCGGACCGGCGGTGACGACGTCCACGAGGAGCAGCCACATGCCTATGAGCTGCGCAAAACGCCCGAGATAAAACAGAAGCTTTCCCATCCCGCCCCTCCCGCCCTTCCCGCCTAGATCCGGTCGAAGTTCTTCTCGATCTCCCTGCGCGTAAGGCGCAGCATCACCGGCCGCCCGTGCGGGCACACCGTGGAGTACGCCGTCGCGCGGAGCTCGTCGAGGATGTGCGTCATCTTCTCGTACGTCAGCGGATAGTTCGCCTTCACCGCCGCATGGCACGCCGTCGTCGCCGCGATGCGCTGCAGCGCGTCCTGGACGTGCGCGCCTCGATCGAGGCCCTCGAGATCCTCGGCGAGGGCGGCGAGCGCCTTCGCGCAGTCCTCCGCGCCCAGGAGCGCCGGTACGGCGGTCACCTTCAGCGACGTCAGGCCGAAGCTCTCGATCTCGAACCCGAAGCGCTCGAGCTCCGATGCGCGCGTGACGAGCGCGTCGTGCGCCGACGCGGCGACGTCGAGGACGATCGGCACCAGCAGACGCTGCGATTCGAGGCGCCCGGCCGTCAACCGCTCCATCACGCGCTCGAACAGCACGCGTTCGTGCGCGACGTGCTGGTCGATGATCGCCACGCCCTCGTCGTCGATCGCGATGATGAAGGTGTCGCGGAACTGCCCGAGCGGGATCATCGGGCGGATGTCGGTGGCGGTCCGGCTCAAGCCGGACCCTCCCGAGGTTGCACTCGCAGCGGCCGTCGGCAGATCCGCGGTCGGCAGCGTCGGCGCGCCGGCGCCGGGGACCCAGCGGTTCGGAAACGCGCCGCCGCCGAGGACGCCGGGGATCGTTGCCGCCACGGGCAGCGTGACCGCCGTCTCCGGACGCAGCTGCAGCTGCGGCACGCCGCCCTGGCCCAGCGCGTCCATCAGCGCGCGCCGCACGACTTCGTGCACCATCGACTGGTCGCGGAATCGCACTTCCGCCTTCGTCGGATGGACGTTCACGTCCACGGCGTCGGGCGCCATTTCGATGAACAGATGGACCTCGGGGCTGCGCTCCTTGATCGACGCCTGGCTGTACGCGTCGATGATCGCGTGCGCGATCGTGCGGTCCTTGATGATCCGCCGGTTGAGGAAGATGTTCTGCGGTCCGCGCGTCGGCCCCTGCTCCGCCAGCGCCGCGATGTAGCCGGTCAGCCGGAGGCCGCCGGCGTCCTTGCCGACGTTGATCAGATCTCCGCGCTCGCCGTATAGCTGGAACAACCGATCCCGCAGCGAGACGGCGGGCGGGCACTGCAGCACCGTGCGGCCCGCGCTCGTCAGCGTGAAGCCGACCTCCGGGTGCGCGAGTGCCAGCTGCGTCGTGATCCGCGAGACCTGCGCCGACTCGGCGCCGTCCGCCTTCAGGAACTTCCGCCGCGCCGGCAGGTTGTAAAAGACGTCGTTGACCTCGATCAGCGTGCCTTCCGGCGCGCCAATCTCCACCGCCGACGCAACCGTTCCGCCGTGGACGCGGATCTCGGTCCCGGTCTGCTGGCCGCGCGCGCGGGTGCGCAACACGAAATGGGAGACCGACGCAATCGACGGCAGCGCTTCTCCGCGAAAACCGAGCGTCCTGATAGCCGCCAGATCGCTCGCGCTCTTGATCTTGCTCGTCGCGTGCCGCTCGATCGCCAGCCGCGCGTCGTCCGGCTCCATGCCCTCGCCGTTGTCCTCGACGCGGACCTGTTTCTTGCCGCCGAGCTCGATGTGAATCGCGACGCGCGTCGCGCCGGCGTCAATCGCGTTCTCGACGAGCTCCTTGACGATGGACGCGGGGCGCTCGACCACTTCGCCGGCCGCGATCTGGTTGGCAAGGTCCGCCGGGAGCCGGGTGATGCGTCCCACGTCAGAGCCAGCGCTTGCGGCGGAACAGGGCGAGCATGAAGACGACGAGGACGACGCTGCCGCCGGCCAGCCACCAGAACTGCGCGGCGTCGCCGCCGGGAAAATGCGGCAGGGGCATGTTCATGCCGTACACGCCGGTGACGAGCGTCAGCGGCATGAAGATCGTCGACACGACCGCGAGCACCTTCATCACTTCGTTCAACTGATTGCTGACGATCGACAGGTGCGCGTCGAGAATGCCGGTCAACCGATCCTGAAAGATCAGCGCATCGTCCGCGATGCGAACGAGATGATCGTAGACGTCGCGAAAACGGAACGACATCTCGGTGCTGATGTCCACGAACTCACGCCGCGCGAGGCGGGAGATCACGTCCCGCTGCGGCGCGACGATGCGCCGCAGGGACGCGACGTCGCGCTTGGCCTTCAGGATCCGCCGGGCGAGCGAACGATCCGGCTGGTCGAAGATCGCCTGCTCGAGCGCGTCGAGGCGATCCTCGAGCTTCTCGACCTCAGGCGCGTAGTGGTCCACCATCGCGTCGACGATGCGGTGGAACAGCACGACCGGCCCCTCGCCGAGCAGGCGCGAGTTCCGGACGCAGTGATCGCGCAGATCGCTGATCGAGCGCGACGCGCCGTCGTGCACGGTGACGAGGTAGTTCGGGCCGAGGAAGAAGCTGACCCCGTGCGTCCCGAACCCCTGTCCCTTTTCGCTGGCCTGCAGGTCGATGCCGTGCAGGATGACGAAGAGGTACCCGTCGTAGGCTTCGGCCTTCGGGTACTGCGCGTCGGACAGCGCGTCCTCGACCGAGAGCGGGTGGAACCGGAACGTATCGCTCAGCAAGAGCGACTCGGGGATGGAGGGCGCCGCCAGGTCGAGCCAGACGAAGACACCGCTGGCCGGGTTCAGCCAGGCGCGCTCGATGCTGGACGCCTGCTCCGTCTGGCCGTCGCGATGGATGAAAACGCTGATCATTCGTTACTCGGGCCGAGGCACGCTCGGCCCCTACGTCCGCTTCGCGGCCAGCGCGGCCTGCGCCGCCGCGAGGCGCGCAACCGGGACCCGGTACGGCGACGCGCTGACGTAGTCGAGACCGACCTTCTCGAAGAAGTGGATCGAATCCGGGTCGCCGCCGTGTTCACCACAAATCCCGAGCTTGATGTGGGGACGTGTGGCGCGCCCCTTCGTGACGGCGATTTCGACGAGCTGGCCGACGCCAGTGACGTCGATCGTCGCGAACGGATTCTTCTTCACGATCTCGAGCTCCGCGTACTGCGGGAGGAACGAGCCCGAGTCGTCGCGCGACATACCGAGCCCGGTCTGGGTCAGGTCGTTCGTGCCGAAGCTGAAGAACTCGGCGGACTGCGCGATTTCGTCAGCGGTCAGCGCACCGCGCGGGATCTCGATCATGGTGCCGACCATGTAATTGAGCTTCACCTTCTTCTCCGCCTGCACCTGCTTCGCGACCCGGTGCACGATTTCCAGCTGCAGGTCGAGCTCCTTCTTGAACGCGACGAGCGGGATCATGATCTCGGGATTGACCTTGATCCCTTCCTTCCGGACGATTGCCGCCGCTTCGAACACCGCCCGCGCCTGCATCTCGGAGATTTCCGGATACTCGATGCCGAGGCGGCATCCGCGGAAGCCGAGCATCGGGTTGAACTCATGGAGCTGTTCGACCCGCAGGCGGATCTTCTCCGCCGGGAGGCCGAGCTTCTTGCCGAGGGCCGCCTGCTGCTCGGCCTCGTGCGGCAGGAACTCGTGCAGCGGCGGATCCAGGAAGCGGATGGTCGCCGGCAGACCGCCGAGCGCGCGGAAGATGCCGGCGAAGTCGTCGCGCTGGTACGGGAGCAGCTTCGCGAGCGCGGCCTTCCTCGCCTCGAGCGTGTCGGCGAGGATCATCTCGCGCATCGCGTCGATGCGTTCGCCCTCGAAGAACATGTGCTCGGTCCGGCACAGCCCGATCCCCGCCGCGCCGAACGCAATGGCGTTCTTCGCCTGTTCCGGCGTGTCGGCGTTGGTGCGCACCTTCATCCGCGTGGCCTGGTCGCACCATTTCAGGAGCTGCTGGAAATTCTTGAACTTCTCGGTGGCCTTCGCAGCCTGATTGCCTTCGATCAGGCCGGCGACAATCTCGGACGGCGCCGTCTTCACCTTTCCGGCGAACACCTTGCCGGCGGTGCCGTCGATCGACATCCAGTCGCCTTCCTTGAACGTGCGCTTGCCGACCGTGACCGTCCGTGCCTGATAGTCCACTTCGAGCGCGGCCGCGCCGCACACGCAGACCTTGCCCATCTGGCGCGCGACGAGCGCGGCGTGCGACGACACGCCGCCACGCGCCGTCAGGATGCCTTCGGCGGCGATCATGCCGCGCAAATCCTCGGGCGACGTTTCCACGCGAACGAGCAGCACCGACTGTTTCTTTTCGGCCGCCGCGACCGCGCGATCGGCGTTCAGGTAGATCTGTCCCGACGCGGCGCCGGGCCCGGCCGGCAGGCCCGTGGCGATCGCGTCGGCCTTCGCGGCTTCGGCGACATCGAATACCGGTGCGAGGAGTTGATCGAGCTGGTCGGCCGGATTGCGCATCACGGCCGTCTTCCAGTCGATGAGCTTCTCTTTGTACATGTCCATCGAGAACTTCAGCGCGGCCATCGCGGTGCGCTTGCCGTTGCGCGTCTGCAGCATGTAGACGACTTCGTCCTCGATCGTGAACTCGAAGTCCTGCACGTCCTTGAAGTGCTTCTCGAGCGTCTGCCGGATCCGCTCGAGCTCCTGGTAGGCCTTCGGCATCTGGCGATTCAGCTCGGCCACCGGCTCGGGGGTCCGCACGCCGGCGACCACGTCCTCGCCCTGCGCGTTGATCAGGAACTCACCGTAGAACTCCTTGACGCCGTTGGCCGGGTTGCGGGTGAACGCCACGCCCGATCCGGACCGATCGCCGGTGTTGCCATACACCATCGCCTGCACGTTGACGGCGGTGCCCCATTCGGAGGGGATGTTGTACTTGCGGCGGTAGACGATCGCGCGGTCGTTCATCCACGACCCGAAGACGGCGCCGACGGCGCCCATCAGCTGATCCCACGGCGAAGACGGGAACGCCTTCCCGACGCGATCCTTGATCAGCGCCTTGAATCGGACGACCAGCTCCTTCAGATCCTCGGGCGTGAGCTTCGTGTCCTCGATGTCGCGGTGATAGCGTTCGTGCTTCAACTCGTGGATCACGACTTCGAAGGGCTCGTGATCTTCGCTCGGGGTCTTCTGCACGCCCAGGACGACGTCGCCGTACATCTGGACGAAGCGGCGATAGCAGTCCCACGCGAAGCGGGCGTTGCCGGTCTTCTTCGCGAGCGCGTCCACCGTCTGATCGTTCAATCCGAGATTCAGAATGGTGTCCATCATGCCCGGCATGGAGTCGCGCGCGCCGGAGCGCACCGACACCAGGAGCGGATTCTTCATGTCGCCGAACTTCTTGCCCGTCTGCCTCTCGATCGAAGCGACGCCCGCCTGCATCTGCGCCTTGAGCGCGGAGGGATACGTCCGCTTGTGGTCGTAGTAGTAGGTGCAGACCTCGGTCGTGATCGTGAAACCCGGCGGCACCGGCAGACCGATACGGCACATCTCGGCGAGCCCGGCACCCTTGCCGCCGAGCAGCGGCTTCATGCCGCCATTGCCGTCCGTTCTTGATTTGCCGAAGAGATAGACGAACTTATTAGACTTGGTCGACTTCTTGGACATCAACGGCTCCGTCGCGTGAATCTGGTAATTGGGTAATCTGGTAATTGGGTAATTGAATTGCACATCACGCTGCGATCGTACCTCACGCCACGACGATCAACGCAGAGACCGCTGAGCCCGCAGAGAACACATCTTGACGTACGCAGTGTCCGGCTTTAGCCGGATTTCCCTTCCGGTCCCGCGACAATCTCTGAAATATCCGCCAACTTCAGGATCAACGTTTCCAGGCGCTTCAATAAGCGGAGCCGGGCCTCGCGCACTCGAGGGTCGGCCGCCATGACGAGCACGTCGTCGAAGAATTTATCCACCGCTGGCTTGAACCGAGCGGCCTCGGCAAAGGCATCGCGATAACCATCACCCCGGGCAACGGCTGCGTCGATGATTGGGGCTCGTTTTTCAATCTCTGCCTGCAAGGCCCGCTCAGCTGGCTCGGTAAGCTGCAGGGCGCCGCCCGTCGCTTCGAGGACTGCGAACCGATCCGCTGGAAGTTCCTTGGCGATGTTCTTCACACGCTTGAACGCAACGGCGAGCTGTTGGAAATCCTGCGAGTCGGTGAACTCCGGAAGGACCTCAAGCTTTCGGCGAGCATCGTTCGGCGCGAGATGGTCGATGCCATCGTGCGTGACGGCACGCACGTTCCGAATGTCGAATCCCCTTTGCTCGAGGACATACGTCAGTCGTTCAGTCAGAAACGCGTACAGGGCAATCGGGGCCGCCTGAGCAAGACTGCTGAACGGGGCGTCCGCCTGCCTGAGAATTGACCCGAACTCCGGCCGCACTTTCAAACCAGTGAGCTCCGGCAAGTCCACCAGGATCTTGAATGCACCGTGCGCCGCACGCCTGAGCCCGTACGGATCGCGCGAGCCGGTGGGCTTCTCGCCCGCGGCGAACAGGCCGACGATCGTGTCGAGCTTGTCCGCGAGCGACACGGCGGCCCACGTGATCGCGGCCTTACCGAGTTGCGCCTTCGACGGGGGGGCGTCGGTTTCGACGCCGATCGGCAGGTAGTGGAAGTAGATCGCCTTCCAGACTTCCTCGGGCCGCCCTTCGACGCGCGCGTAGATGCCGCCCATCGTGCCCTGGAGCTCGGTGAACTCGCGCACCATGTCGGTTGCGAGATCCGCTTTCGCGAGCCGCGCGGCGCGCGCGGCAGAATCGCCGATGTCGGCAGACGCGCCGAAGGCCTCCGTCGCAATCCAGCGGGCCAGGCGCTCGATCCGCTCGGCCTTCTCCTTGTACGTCCCGAGCTTCTTGTGGAACAGGAGTGTCGACAGCCGCTCGACGCGCGACTCGAGCGGCACCTTGCGGTCGCTCTCCCAGAAGAACATCGCGTCGCGCAGCCGCGCCGTCACCACGCGCTCGGCGTTGCGGGCAATCGTACGCTCGTTGTCGGGCTCGGTGTTGATCACGGCGAGGAACGCCGGCTTCAGCTGCCCATCCTCCCCTTCCACCGGAAAGTAATGCTGATGATGAATCAGCGTCGTCGTCAGCACTTCTTCGGGCAGCGTATCCGTGAACTCGGACGCGAACGTGCCGGCGATGACCGACGGATACTCGACGAGGTCCGGCACTTCCTGCAGCAGGCCCGACCCGCTGCGGACGACGCGGCTGACGCGGCCCTTGAGCCGCTGCGCCTTCGCGTCGAGCTCGCGCGCGATCTTGTTATGGCGCTCCGCGCGCTCGAGCATGACGAAGTTTTCGAGCAGCCGCGCGCGATACTCGTCGAAGGATCGCACTTTGATCGCGCGTCCGGCCCGCCCGCTCGTCGTCAGGAACCGATGCCCGTACGTGACCGCGCCGGCGACGACGTCCTGCACCTGCCCGGTCTGCGCGGCGGTGGAGCGTCCGATCGAAAACGGCACCACGCGACCGCCGTACAAGTACAGCAGCCATCGGATCGGCCGGCCGAACAGCAGTTCGCCGCGGCCGTCCTCGAGTGTCGCGTCCCACCGCATCAGCTTCGGGAACGTCAGCCCGCGCAGCGTGCCGCCGAGGACGTCCGGCAGCACGTCGACCGCCGTCTTGCCGCGCAGCTTCTTGCGATACGCGAGGTACACGCCCTTCGGCGTCTCGACGCGCTCGAGCGCCGCGACGTCAACGCCCTGCTTCGACGCAAATCCTGCCGCGGCCGGGGTCGGCGTGCCATCGGGCTTGAACCCGGCGGACACCGGCGGACCGGTAATCAGCTCCTCGAAGTCCGTCTGCCGCTCCGGCACGCGCGCCACGCGGACCGTCAGGCGGCGCGGCGTGCTGTAGCTCTCGACCGGCGTCTCCGCCGGCAGCCGCTGCTCCGCCAGCTGCGCGCGGACGACGTCGCCGATCTGATTCGTGAGCGGCGGCAGCCAGCTCGCGGGCAGCTCTTCGCAGCCGATCTCGATGAGCAGTTCCCGGTCCATTACTCCACGCCTCCGCCTACGGCTTCGGCGGGCGTGCGCGGCGCGGTCGACTGCTCGACATACGCCTTCGCGATCGCGACAGCGAGGTGCCGGACGCGGTGAATGTAGGCCGTGCGCTCCGTGACGCCGATGCTGTTGCTCGAGTCCAGGATGTTGAACAGGTGCGAGCACTTCAGGCAGTGTTCGTACGCCGGCAGGATCAGGCCCGACCGCAGGAGCGTTTCAGCGAACGCGTAGTACTCGTCGAACAGACGACGGTGCAGGGCGGCGAACTGCCCCTCGGGGAGATCGAGACCCCGATTGAAGACATACTTCGACTGCTCCACTTCGTCCCGCAGCCGGACGTCCGCGTACTTCACGCCTGGCGCCCACTCGAGGTCGAACACGCTGTCCACGCGCTGAAGGACCATCGCGATGCGTTCGAGCCCGTACGTCAGCTCCGCGGTAATCGGCGACAGCTCCAGCCCGCCCGCCTGCTGGAAGTACGTGAACTGCGAGATCTCCTGACCGTCGAACATCACCTGCCAGCCGATGCCCCACGCGCCGAGCGTCGGCGATTCCCAGTTGTCTTCTTCGAACCGGATGTCGTGCTGGCGCGGATTGATCCCGCACGCCTCCAGGCTCTCGAGATACATCTGCTGCACATCGTCGGGCGCCGGCTTGAGGATCACCTGAAACTGGTGGTGCTTGAACAGGCGGTTCGGATTTTCGCCGAAGCGGCCGTCGGCCGGGCGCCGCGACGGCTGGACGTACGCGACGTTCCAGTGCCCGGGCCCGAGGACGCGAAGAAACGTCTCCGGATGCATCGTGCCGGCGCCGACCTCGACGTCGAGCGGCTGCTGCAGCGCGCAGCCACGCGAGGCCCAGAATTCGGACAGCTTCAGAATGAGGTTCTGAAACGTCATCGCCGCATTTCCCGCAGCACGCGAGCCGATTTCAAGTCCTTCTCCAGATGCATCGAGATCAACGATCTGTGCCTCGTTTCGAGCTCGCGCAGCGTGGCCCGCGACACCTCGACCTCGGCCAATCCGAACGGGCTGCACACCCGCGCCGCATTCAGAAATGCCTGCGCCTCACCCGTGAGCGTGGCGTCGGGCTCGTACACGCCCTGAAGCCGCAGCAGCCAGTATTCAAAATAGCGCGCGAGCGGTTCGATCGGGACGCCCACCGCCAGCGCCTCCACGATCGACGCGCCGAGCCGGTACAGCGTCTCGTTCGGATCCGCCTCCTGCGCCCACTCGTCGATCAGCTCGGCGAAGTAGCTGACGTAGCCGAGCGCCTCGCCGTCGATCGCCGACAGCGGCGACCGCAGCTGCTCGACGTAGTCGAGCCGCACCAGCTCCCGCCGTTCC
>Ga0193726_1002387_pt1 | contig 12778 bp, 11 predicted proteins | sample H2c1metaG_FD_144928 | JGI IMG/M metagenome (GOLD analysis project Ga0193726, IMG submission 144928) | Soil microbial communities from a riparian zone of the East river system, Colorado, United States - H2c1 | ecosystem: Environmental > Terrestrial > Soil > Riparian zone | place: USA: East River... | reverse complement strand
CCTGACCCAGCTCGGACCGACCTATGGGAACGCGCTGACCATTCTCGGCGCGCGTCTCATCAAGTTCGGCGTGAACGTGACGTTCTAGCTCGCAGGTACGCGTCACGCCTTAGCGAACGACCAGGAGCCACGAATGGAGCGTCCATTCGTGGCTCTTGTTTTATCCACGGCTTCATCGGACACTCCGGTCACGCGGGTCGAACGATCATGTCCAAGCCCCAGCCCTCGAAGATCAAACGCCGCCGTTTTCTGACCGGTGTCCTGGGCGCCGCTCCTGCGCTCGGCCTCGCCGGCGCGCTCGCGCCCGGAGAGGCCGCCGCCGCGCAAGCGCCCGCCGGAGGTGCGCAGCAGGCCGACGGCAGCCAGAAGAAAAGCATTCCCGAGCGCTCGCTCGAGTCGGCGGAAACGGCGCCCCCCGATCCGCCCCGGCAGACGGTGTCGAATCCGGGCTCTGATTTCATGGTCGACGTGATCAAGACGCTCGACTTCGAGTACATCGCCGCCGTGCCCGGGTCGTCGTTTCGCGGATTTCAGGAATCGTGGGTCAACTACGGCGGCAACAAGCCGGAGTGGATCACGTGCCTCCACGAGGATTCGTCCGTCGGCATCGCGGACGGCTACGCGAAGATGTCCGGCAAGCCGCTGCTCGTGATGATCCATGGCGTCGTCGGCCTTCAGCACGCGCCGATGGCGATCTATAACGCGTTCTCCGATCACGCGCCGATCGTGATGATCGCGGGCAATCAGCTCGGGCACAGCGCGCACGATCAGGCGATCATCGTTCGAGACATCACCAAGTGGGACGACCAGCCGTCGACGATGCAGGGGTTCGCGGAGTCGATGGTGCGGGCGTACGACATCGCGACGTCGCCACCCGCCGCGCCGGTCCTGATTGTCGCGAACGGCGAGCTCATGGAACAGGAGCTGCCACTGTCGGAGCGGGCCAAGATCAGGATTCCGAAATTAAAGGAGCGCTCGGCGCCGATGGGCGACTCCGGCGCGGTCCGCGAAGCGGCCAAATGGCTCGCGGCCGCCGAGAATCCGGTGATCATCGCCGATCGCTACTGCCGCACGCAGGCAGGCATGGATGCGCTGGTGACGCTCGCGGAGACGCTGCAGGCGCCGGTGCTCGATCGCGGCAGCCGTCTCAACTTCCCGAACCGCCACCCACTCTGCCACACGCTCGGCGGCGGGCCCGCGGTGCGCCAGGCCGACGTGATCCTCGTGCTCGAGCCGACGGATATCTTCCGCGAGATGTACGCCGATCCGGACGTCGCTGACCCGCGCGTCACGTCGAAGCTCAAACCTGGCGCGAAGGTGATCAGCCTGGGCCTCGGATCGACCGGTATCACGAAGTCGAACTTCTACCCGAACACGTACATGAGCGGCTACAGCACGCCGGACCTGGACATCCGCGGCGATGGTGAAGCGACCCTGCCATTGCTGATCGAGGCCATTCACATCGAGATGAACGGGTCGAACAAGACGCGCGCGAGCGCGCGCGGGCAGAAGCTCGTCGAAGCCGGACCGAGGCTGCTGGAGAATGCGCGACGCGCGGCCGCGGCCGGCTGGGACGCGAGCCCAATCACCACGCCTCGTCTGAGCATGGAGGTCTGGGATCAGTTGAAGAACGAGCCGGACTGGGCGGCGGGTGCGCTGTCGGCCGGCCTCAGCGCGTGGCCGTGGCGTTTGTGGGATTTCAAGCGCCGGTACCAGCACATCGGCGGGCAGGGCGGCGGTGGTCTCGGCTACAGCGCGCCGGCAGCCGTGGGCGCGGCGCTCGCAAACAAAGCCGCGAATCGTCTGACCGTCGGCATCGTCGGCGACGGCGATTACAATATGCAGCCGGCGGTCATCTGGACCGCTGTGCGTCACAAGCTGCCGCTGCTGATGATCGTCCACAACAACGGTGGCTACTACCAGGAGATCATGCACCTCCAGCGGATGGCGGGGCAGCGCTCGCGCGGGATCGAGAACGGCGGCTTCGGCTGCACCTTCGATCCGACGCCGAACTACGCGAAGGTCGCGCAGGGGTACGGCTGCTACGCCGAGGGTCCGATCAGCGATCCGAAGGAGCTCGCGCCCGCGATCAAGCGCGCGATCGCCGTCGTGAAGAAGGGCGAGCCGGCGTTCCTCGACGTCGTCATGCAGGCGCGGTAGGAGCTATAGCCATGATCAAACAGTGGGCTTTCGTGTTGTGCATGGGCGCCGGCCTTGCTGCGACCGCGTCCGCGCAGGACCCGAAGCCGGTGGTGGGGCAGGTCATCGGCGCCGGCGCGAAGGCGCCCGGCGGCGATGTGGAGAAGGGCAAGACGCTCTACCGCACGAGCGGCTGTTACGAGTGCCACGGGACGGTGGCGCAGGGGAGTCCGCGCACCGGACCCATGCTGCTGACGCCGCGTCCGTTCGAAGGCTTTCTCCGGCAGCTGCGCCGTCCGTCGGCCGAGATGCCGCCGTACCTGGAGAAGGTCCTCTCGGATCAGCAGGTCGCGGACATCTTCGCGTTCATCCAGACGCTGCCGAAGCCGGTGGATTACAAGACGATCAAGATCCTGCAGTAGCCCAAGGAGACGCGAATGGCGAAGGGCAAGTCCCGTGTCGATCGACGCGGATTTCTGAAAGGCGCGGCGGCCGGCGCCGCCGCCGGCGCGGCAGCCATGGTGACGCCGCCGGCGATGGCCGCGATCGACGCCGCGGCGCAGCCGGACGCCGGCCAGCGGCCCGTCGTGTCGCCGATGACGCCCGAGCAGGGCGCGCGTCTTCAGGCGGCCGAACGCGAAGCGCCGGCAGCCGAGCCACAGACGTTCACCGTCGAGGACGCCGGATCGGATTTCATGGTCGACGTCTTCAAGACGCTCGGCTTCGACTACGTCATCGCCAACCCCGCTTCGAGCCCCCGCGGCCTGCAGGAATCGTTCGTCACGTATGGGGGCAACAAGAGCCCCGAGTGGCTGACGTGCTGCCATGAAGAAGCCGCGGTGAACATCGCGAACGGCTACTACCTGGCGTCAGGCAAGCCGGCCTTGATGGTCACCTTTGCGCCCGCGGGCCTGCAGCACGCGATGATGGGCATCTTCGATTCCTACTGCGGACACATTCCCACCTACATCGTCTGCGGCGACTATCTGGATGCGAACGAACGGCGCCCGGGCACGGATTGGGCCGGGCATTCAGTGTTGGATCCCGCCGCGCTCGTGCGCGATTCGGTGAAGTGGGACGACACGCCGGTTTCGCTGCAGCATTTCGCCGAGTCGGCGGTACGCGCGTACAAGATGGCGATGACCGAGCCGCGCGGGCCGGTGTTCCTCGTCGCCGACGCGACCTTGCAGGAGAGTCCGGTACCGAACCGGAAAGCGCTGCACATTCCGAAGCTGACGCTGACGCGTCCGCCCGCGGGCGATTCCGGAGCGGTCGCCGAAGCGGCAAAGATGCTGGTGGCGGCCGAGAATCCGGTGATCCTCGCCGGCGACGTTGCGCACGACGAAGAAGGCATGCGGCTGCTGGTCGAATTGGCGGAAACGCTGCAGGCGCCGGTCCAGGGCGGCGGCCGCGGCATGCCGAACCGTCATCCGCTGAGCGGCGGCGGCAACGTGCGCAACGCGGACGTGATCATCGGTCTGAACGAAGTGCGCTTCTACGGACTGCTGCACCGCTTCAAGGATCAGCAGGTCCGCGGCGCGACGCTGCTGACCCGGCCGGGCGCGAAGGTGATCAGCATCTCGTCGTTCGATTTGTACATGAAGGGGAACTACCAGAACGTCGATCGATATACCGAAGTGGATCTGGCGATCGCCGCCGATCCGCAGGCGACGCTTCCGGCCCTCATCGAGGCCTGCAAGAAGCTCATCACGACAGAGCGCCGCAGCGCGCTCGACGAGCGCGGCAAGCGCCTCGCGGCGGCCTCGGCGCAGACCCTCGAGCGCATTCATGCGGACTGCGTCAACGGCTGGGACTCGAGCCCGATCAGCCTCGAACGGCTGGCGCTCGAAACGTGGGACGTCATCAAGCACAAGGACTGGGCCGCGGTCGGCGCGGGCGGCGGCCGCCTGTGGAACAACGACAAGTTCTATCGTACGCAGGAGCGCGTCGTCGGCGGCGGCGTCGGCGGCGATCTGCCGATGGCGATCGGCGGGGCGCTCGCGCACAAGAAAGACGGACGCCTGTGCGTGGCGCTGCAGAACGACGGCGACATGCTGTACGTCCCGAGCGCGTTGTGGACCGCCACGCACCACCGCATCCCGCTGCTGCTCATCATGCGCAACAACCGGGCGTATCACCAGGAGGTGATGCACCTGCAGCGCATGTCGACGCGCCGCCAGCGCGGCATCGACACCGCAGGCGCAGGTTTCCCGGGCACGACGATCCTCGATCCGAACGTGGATTTCGGCCAGCTGGCGCGCAGCATGGGCGCGTACGGTGAAGGGCCGATCGAGAATCCGAAAGACTTCCGTCCCGCGCTGCTCCGCGCCATCGAACGCGTCGAGAAGGGCGAAGTGGCCGTCATCGACACCGTGACGCAGCCCCGGTAAGACCGATGAGGAGATCACCGATGATGCGCGTGCTGTTGTTTGGAACGATGAGCCTGGCGGTTGTGATGGCCGCGGCGCTGGCGGCGCAGACGCCCGCATCGCCCGCACCCGCGACGGCGCCCGCCGGCAACGTCGAGAACGGAAAGAAACTCTTTCGGCAGCATGGATGCTGGACGTGCCACGACTACGACGCGCATGGCGGCGCGGGCTCGGGTCCGCGACTCGCCGGACGCAACCTGCCGTGGCCGGGCTTCTCGAAGTCGGTGCGCCAGCCCGCTGAGGAAATGGTACCGTTCACGACGAAGGTGCTCCCGGATCAGGATCTCGCCGACATCTACGCGTGGGTGCGATCGCTGCCGCCTCCGCCGCCGGTCAGCAGCCTCCCGTCGATCAAACAAGACAATCGTTAACAACTCGCCGGTCAGATCCCTGTTGACACGCAGCGGACGCGGATGCAAAACTCGCCGCAGTCAAGACGTCACGAGGTGTTCATGCGCAGGTCCGCCATTCTCTCCATCGGATTCGCCGTCGCGCTCTTCGCGGTCACGTCAGCGGGGCGCGCGTTCGCCGCGTCGGAAACCGTGACGGGCACGCTCGTCGATCTGCAGTGCTATTCCCTGAACAAAGCCGAAACCGGCAACGCCCATCGCCGCGGCACCGCGCAGGTCTGCGCGCAGGCCTGTGCGCGAGAGGGATTCACGGTCGGCCTGCTCACGAGCGAAGGGAAGGTCTACGAAGTCAAAGGCGGGTTGGCGGCGAACATCAACGCCAAGCTCGTGCCGCACATGTCGCACAACGTGACGATTACCGGCGACGTGACGGTGAAGGACGGCGTGTCGACGATTACCGCAGACGACCTGAAGATGAACGGCAAGTAACCGCGCAGGAGGCCGAGGTGGAGTCTCTCATCGCGAAACTCGTCAGCCGGTACGACAGTGGGAGCCTTACCAGGCGGGATCTGATTCGCGGGCTCGCGATGCTGAGCGCGGTCGCGGCGGCTCCGGCGTCGTCTGCGTCGTCAGCAGGGGCGGCGGCCGATTTCAAGTTCCTGCATCTCGAGCACGTCTCGATCGCCACCGAGGATCCCGAGAAGCTGGCGAAGTTCTACATCGATCTGCTGGGCGTGGTGCGCCATGCCGACCGGCCGGACGGCGCGATCAGGCTCGGCCTTCCGGGCAGCGAGCGGACGTTCATCGTGTTCCGCAAGGGGCCGGTCACGAAGATCATCGATCACTTTGCGGTGGCGGTGGAGCCCTTCAACAAGGCGGCGCTGAAGGCGGACTTCGCGCGCCGCAACATTCCCACCTTCGACGAAGCCGAATTCATGGTCAGGGATCCCGAGGGGATCTACTGCCAGCTGATGTCCGATCAGTCGAAGCGCTAGCTAGCCCTGCTTCGGCGCGACGATCTTGATCTGGCTCAGCATCTCCGCCTCTTTCGGCAGTTCCTTGTCGCCCGTCGGGTATTTGTTGTAGCTCAGGATGTAGGCGAGGACGTCCGAGGCTTCCTGGCGATTCAGTTTGCCCGGATCGTTCGCCGGCATCGACACGCGGATTCGGTCTGCGAGCTCGCCGGCCGTCGTCCCGGCCCAGTTCGAGGTGAACGAGCTGCCGGTGAGCGCCGGCGATTCGTCCTGGCCCCCGAGCTCGTTCCCGTGGCACGTCGCGCAGCTCTGACCGTAGAGCGCTTCGCCGCGCTTCGCCTGTTCGGCGGTGTAGACGCCATCGAGCACCGAGCGCGCCGGGGCCTGTTCGGCGCGCACGGGGATATTGAATGCGGCGATTGCGGCCATGCCGAGAACCGCCGCCAGACCCGCGAAATTGACCTTCATGTGACTCCTGGACTGGTTACTTCTTCACGTACTTCTGCAGGCACTGACCGTTGTAAGCCTTGTCGCAGCCGCCCGTCAACCCGCCGAAGATGTTGCCGAGCTCATCGGCGGCGAATCCTTCCGGCTTCGTGTCCGGAATGAAGTACTTGTTCGAGCCGTCCTTCGCGCTGGCGATCCAGATGCCGGCCTTCCAGCCGGCGTTGCGCGTGCCGGGCTTGGTCGGACCGAGTTCGAGGTTCGCCGGGCGGAAGCCGTAGTAGATCGATTCCGAGTCCGACACGAGCAGCGTGTCGTCCTTGAGAACCGCGAGGCCGCTCGGGCGTCCGAACTGTTTCCAGTCGTCGACGAAGTTCATGTTCTTGTCGAAGATCTGCACGCGGTTGTTCGCGCGGTCCGCGACGAACAGGCGCCCCTGCGAATCGAAGCCGAGGCCGTGCGGTCCGAGGAACTCGCCCGGGCCGGTGCCGAGGCGGCCGAACTGCTTGATGAACTTGCCGTCGCGCGTGACCCACACGAGGCGGTCGCCGTCCTGCTGGCTCGCGTTCGGGCGCGACCAGTGGCCGTCGCCGATGAGGATGTCGCCTTCGGGCGTGGACGTGCAGACCGCGGGCGCGATGAACGCCTTCACGCCGTCAGCCTTGCCGACGCCCGGCGTGCCGAGCATGAACAGCAGCTTGCCGTTCTTGTCGTACTTGAACACCGTGTTGCCCTTGTGGCCCGTGTCGGCGGTGTCGCCGAAGGTGCCGCTGTCGAGCGACCAGAAGTTGCCGTCGATGTCCTTGCAGAGGCCGTGGCCGTACGAGTACGTCATGTCGCCGCTGCCGTTCACGTTGCCGTTGCCGGACGAGACGCCGGGGAAGCTGCCGACGACGTCGCCGGCCGCGTTGATGTGCACGATCGACGGGTTGCCGCGATGCTGCAGCCACACGCCGCCGGCGCCGTCCGGCACGATGCCGATCGCGCCGCCCGGTTTCTCGAGCTTCGGCCAGTTCGGCACGAGCTTGTAGGGATTCGCCATCGCGCTGTGTGTCGCGGGATTGAATCCGAGCCGCTTGGTGACTTCGGCTTCGGTTTCCGGTTTGTAGCTTTCGTTGATGAGGCTGCCCAGCGGCTTGCCGCTCACCGGATCGAATCCGGGGCGTGTCGTCTGCTGGCGGGCGAGTGTTCCCGCTCCGGCGACGGCGACCAGCGCGGCGACGCCCGCCACAAGCGTGACTCTCACGCGTTTCGACTGAGACATTGCAACTCCTTCAATGAAAGAACTGGCAGTGATTCCCGCGTTAGCGGTCGGATTGTATCACGTTGACATGTCACAGTTTGTCTGCGTTTCCGAGGGAAAACCGCCTCGCTATTTCGACGCCGGCGCGAGGTGTTCGGTCAGCTCGATGTACGTGCCCCACGGATCGCTGAAGAACGCGACGGCGGTCGGCGATCCGGTCGCGTTGGTCACTTTCTGATACGGCCGATCGAACTTCACGCCCATCGCTTCGAGCTTCTTGCAGAACGCCTCGAGGTTCTTCACGTCGAAGCCGATGTGATCGAGCGCGCGTCCTTTCGTGCCTGCCAGCGGCGGGTAGATACCCGCAGGCGGCCCCATCCGCATGACATCCGAAAACGTCAGGTTGGCTCCCGGCAGGTCTCCGACGTACATGAAGAGGGTGCCAGTCGGACGCTCGCTCGACACGGAGCCGAACATCTGGTGATACCACGCCTGCACGTCCTGCGGTTTATCCACCCACATGTGCACGTGGTAGAACTCGATCGGATGCGCAATGGTCGTGTCCTCGTTCATCTCGATTCGCACGCCGCCCGGTGTGACGAAATAATTCGATCCCTTTTCCGTCGTGAGCCCCGCGGCCGCCCACGCCGCGTGCGACGCGGCCATGTTCTTCACCTTGAAGCCGATGTGATTGACGATCGATCCCGCGGTGCCTGCCGTCGGCTCGCCCTGCGTCACCATGATGAAGACGCCCGGAAACTGGATCAGCCGTCCGTCCTGCAGCGACACGCCACCGAGCTTCACGAAAAAATCACGCATGCCGGCGACGTCGTGCGCGGTGAGGTGAAGGTGGCCCATGGTGACGCCGACGTCATTCGGCGGCAGGAGCTGCGCGTGCAGACGCGGGCTCGCGAGGATCAGCGTGCAGAGTGCGAGTGACGTCAGCCGGTGTCGAATCGTCATCATTTGTCTCCGCGCGAAATGATCGTACGCGCTTCGGCACACTACCTACTGCGCTGATCCGAGTCAAGATTCGACGCGATCGCGCTCGAAAGCTGTTGACCTTGCCGGCGCGTCCGTGTAAAAGACTGTGGGCGATCAAACCCTCCACGAAAGGTTTCCGATGATGAAGTCGCTAGCACTTTTCCTGTGTGCGATGGCGTTCCTCTCTCTCTCGCCGCGTGCGTCGGCGGCTCCCGCCGCGACGGAAACGCTGACCGGCCAGCTCGTCGATCTCGCGTACTACTCGTTGAACAAGAACGCGGTCGGCGCCGGACATCTCTACGGCGTCGTCGGCGCGCAGGCCACCGCGCGCGAAGGATTCCCGGTCGGTCTGCTCACGAGCGACGGCAAGGTGTACGAGATCCAGGGCGGCCTGGCGGCGAACCTGAACGCCAAACTGATCCCGCACTTCGCGCACACGGTGTCGATCACCGGCGACGTCGCCGAGAAAGACGGCATCAAGACGATCACAGCCGACGATCTGAAAGTGGTGACCAATGCGAAATAAGAAGAGCGATCGCCCGGCACTCGGCCGCCGCGATCTGATGAAGCTCGGCGCCGGCGTCGCGATGACGGCGATGAACGCGCCGGCGCTGTTCGCGCAGGCTCAGCGCCGCGCGACCAACCGGCCGAGCGATTATCCGCTGGTCAGCACGCACGCGGGCTACAAGTACACCGCGAACCGCGTGGCGGGCAACGGTCCGATGGACGCGCTCTCACAGCAGATCGCGTCGTTCACGACGGGCTTCAACGAGAAGATGCTCACGCCCGCGGCCGTCACCGGTCTGAACAAGATCGTCGTCGACTGCATGGTCGCGCTGATCGGATCGTTCGGCAGCGAGATCGGTCAGATCTGCGCGCGGCTCGCGAAATTGTCGCCGGCCGGCGAATTGAAGGCCACCGTCTCCGGCTACGGCATCGTCGCGGAGCCGGTTTCCGCAGCGTTCGCGAACTGCTTCCTCGTCAGACAGGCCGACTACAACGACGGCGATCCGCCGCACGGCGGCCACGCGAGCGTCGTCATCCCGGGCATCCTCGCGATCGGCGAGGCGGTGAACGCGAGCGGACCACAGGTGATGACGGCCATCGCGCTGGCCTACGAGTTTCTGAACTCGGCGCATCACGTGATCCGCGATCGGCCCGCCCGCACGGGCGCCGAGGACGCGGGCAGTGGGAGTGACGAAGGCGGCGGCGGTGGCATCGGCTGGGGCGACCCGGGTGAAGGCATCGCGACCGCGATCGGCTGCTGCAAGCTGCTCGGCCTGAACGAGGATCGCATCGGCAACGCGATCTCGCTCGCGCTCGTGCCGCACTTGTCGCTCGGCAAGGGCGACGGCACGCAGTCGCATTTCAAGGCGGGGCACAGTGCGATGAACGTGCGCAACGGTGTCTACGCGGCGCTGGCCGCGCGCGAAGGCATGACCGGACCGAACGCACCGTTCGACGGCGCCGAAGGATTGTTCGAGCGCGTGACGGGCGCCTTCACCATGAAGATGCCGGTCGTCGACGGACATCTCGGCGTGGAGAATTTCCGCGTCAAGCGCTACGCCGCCGAAGGCAACGCCCAGGCGATGCTGCACCAGGCGATCCCGCCGATTCGCGAGTTCACGAAGTGGCAGGAGATCGACAAGGTGCACATCGACGTGGACTTCGGGACGCTGCGTGAAATCTGCTCGCCCGAGTGCTGGGATCCGTCGAACCGCGAGACCGCGGACCACAGCCTGCCGTACATGTTCGCCGCCGCGCTGATGGACGGCGAGGTGTACCTCAGCTCGTACACGCCGCAGCGGGTCCTGCACGACATGGATCTGCGGGGGCTCATGAACCGGATCGTCTGCCAGGCGAATCCGGAGCTCGTCGGCACGCAGGGCAAATCGCGGATCGTCGTCACCAAGAAATCCGGTGAGTCGATCACCCGCGTCGTCGAGAACGAAATCATGATGACCTACGACGAGGTCCTCGCGAAGTTCGACCGCGTCTGCAAGTACATGAGCATCCCGGACGCCGACCGCGACAAGCAGAAAGCGATCTGGTCGAACCTGATGGCGGTGAAGAACATCGCCGAGCCGATGCGCGCGCTGGGTCACCTCGGGCCGGCACTCCCGCTCACGGGCGGCACGCCGAGGTCGTGAAAAAAGAGAGATACTAGGGTCCTGAGGTTCCTGAGTGGTGGCGCGGCGGGTCTTCTTGCGGCCGCCGCTGTTGTGGCATCAACAACGGCGGCGGCGAGGCAGGCGGCTCCCGCTGCGCCCGTCACCTTCTCCAAAGACGTCGCGCCGATTCTCTTCGACCGGTGCGGCGGCTGCCACCATCCCGACGGCATCGCCCCCTTCAGCCTGATCACTTACGCGGCCGCGCGCCAGCGCGCGTCGCTCGTCGCGCTCGTTACCAAGCGCCGCCAGATGCCGCCGTGGAAATCCGAGCCCGGCTACGGCGAGTTCGTCGGCCACAAAAACCTGACCGACGCGCAAATCGATCTGCTTCAGCGCTGGGCCGCGAACGGCGCGCCCGAGGGTGATCCGAAAGATCTTCCGCCGACGCCGACCTGGACCGCCGGCTGGCAGCTCGGCCAGCCGGACGACATCGTCTCGCTCGGCAAGCCATTCGTCGTGCCGGCGGACGGTCCGAATTTCTCGCGCACCTTCATCATGCCCGTGTCGAATCCGACCGTTCGCTATGTGAAGGGGCTCGAGTTCCGTCCCGGCAATCCGGCGGCCGTCCATCACGCGAACATCCGCGTCACCACCGTGCGCGCGATCGACGGCTCGATCAATCGAAGCCGCGGCCCCAGCAAGCTGGCGTTCGAAGCGGTGTATCCCGATGGCCATTTCCTCGGGTGGACGCCGGGGCAGGTTGCGCCGCTGCTGCCGAAGGGGCTCGCCTGGCGTCTCGAAGCCGGCGCCGACCTGGTGGTGGAAATTCATTTCGTCCCGACGGGGAAGCCGGAGTCGGTGGCTCCGTCGATCGGCCTCTTCTACACGGACGAGCCTCCCGAGCGGACGCCGACCATGCTCCGGCTGGGGAAGCAGAACATCGACATTCCGGCGGGGCAGCGCGACTACGTCACGACCGACTCGTTCGTGCTGCCCGTGGACGTCGAAGTGCTCGCCGTGCAGCCGCACGCGCACTATCGCGCGCACGAAGTCGTCGGCGCCGCGACGCTGCCCGACGGCACGACGAAGCCGCTCATCTACATCAAGGATTGGGATTTTCTGTGGCAGCACGTCTATCGGTACGTGACGCCGCTGTCGCTGCCGAAGGGCACGACGCTCTCGATGCGGATCACGTACGACAACTCGGCGGACAACCCGCGCAATCCGCAGCTGCCGCCGGTGCGCGTGCACTGGGGGCAGCAGTCCACCGAGGAGATGGGGGACATCTGGGTCCAGCTCCTGGCACGCGACGAGCGCGATCTGCATGAGCTCACGGCGGCGATTCGGCCGAAGCACCTCACGGAAGATCTCGTGGGCTTCGAAGCGTTGAGCCGCGCGGAACCGAATCGGGTGGACACGCACAACGACATCGCGGTGATGTACGACGAGCTCGGGCGCTTCACCGATGCGGCCACGCATTTCGCGGCGGTGGTGAAGCTGCAGCCCGAGTCTGCGGCTGCGCACTACAACCTCGGCACCGAGATCGCCGCGCTCGGAAAGACCGCGGACGCGATCGTGCAGTTCCGCGAGGCGCTGCGGCTGAAACCGGAGTACGCGCTCGCCCACAACAATCTCGGACACGCGCTCGTCCGACTGGGAATTCTGGGCGAGGCCCGCGAGCACTTCACCGAAGCGGCGAAGCTCGATCCGAAACTGGCGGATGCGCGCTACAACATCGGCGCGCTCGACGCGGCCGACGGCGAGACGGCGGCGGCGCTCGCGCGTTTCCGTGAGGCGGTGCGCCTGCAGCCCGAGTGGCTGCAGGCGGTCGGCACGCTGGCGTGGGTCCTTGCGACCGCGCCGTCCGAGTCGCTCCGGCGTCCTGACGAAGCGGTCCAGCTCGCGACGCGCGCCGCGAACGCAACCGACCACCGCGACGCCGAAATGCTGGACATCCTGGCCGCGGCAGAGGCCGCCACGGGCCAATTCGAGCTCGCCGCGACAACTTGTGACAACGCGCTGGCGCTCAATCCCTCACCGTCGCTCGCGGCGGCGATCCGCGCGCGCCAAAGTCTTTACAAACAGAGACGATCGTACGCATCAA